>WNGG01003650.1_pt1 | contig 17347 bp, 16 predicted proteins | sample 5400661 | NCBI WGS metagenome assembly WNGG01 (sample SAMN13153372, study PRJNA577476) | soil metagenome | isolation source: 100 cm soil or saprolite under Garry oak tree replicate 1 | place: USA:California | collected 2016-06-15 | reverse complement strand
CGTGCGCCCGCGCGCAGGGCACGCTGGCGCTGGCCCTGCGTAGCGTGCGTGACGGCGCGCTGCGCGAGCGCGCGGCGCTGGCGGCTGGCGAGTGCGCGCTCGAGCAGAATGACCCGGTCGGCGCGGACCGGGCGCTCGCGACCGTCGTTCAATCCCGCGACGGGCGACGGCGCTCCCGCGGCGCATGGCTGGCGGGCCGCGCGGCCGCGGCGAGGGGCGATTACGTGTCCGCCATCGACTGGTCCCGCCGTTCCGAGGAGCCGGCGGCGGGCGCTCTGCGCGCCCGCGTGCTCCTCGCGGCCGGGCGCGCCGGGGAAGCGATCATCCTGGTGGACACGCTGGCGCGGGGCGCCGTCCGGGAGGGGGAGTGGATTTCCCTGCTCGAGGACGTGTCCCGGGTGGCAGGCGCAGACGCGGCGAGCGGAGCGCTCGACCGGTTGCTCGCCCGGGGACGCATGCCCGCCGGAGCGCGCGGCCGGCTGCTGCTGGCCGACGCCGACCGCCTCTTCGCCGCGGGACGCACCGCCGGCGCGGCGGCGCGGTACGCCAGGGTGGTTCAGCTGGTGTCCGATTCGGTCGAGGGGCAGCGAGCGCGGGTTCGCCGCATCCGCGTCCTCGCCGCCCAGGCCGACAGCCTGCCGGACCTGACCTCAGCACGTCGGCAGCTCGAGCGGCTCACGGAGAACGGCGGTGCCGGCGCGGCCGCGGATGAGGCGCAGGCCCTGCAATCGCTCCTCACGCGCGCGTCCGGGAGCGTGGAGCCGCCCGGGCTGGTGGCGTTCCGCGTGGCCGAGCTGGTGCGGGACTCGCTGAGCGCGCCGCGGGTCGCGGCGCAGCTGTTCCTCGTGTTCGCTGCGGGGCGGCCCAGCTCGATCTTCGCACCAAAGGCGCTTGTAGCGGCCGCGGCCCTTCTCCCCGAGGAGCGCGATTCGCTTCTCGCCGTGCTCGACTCGAGCCATGCGGGGTCGCCCTACACCCTGGCCCTTCGGGGGGACCCGAGTCCCGGCTTCGTGGCGGCCGAGGACTCGCTGGCTCAGGCGTTGGGGCTCGAGCCCCCGGTGGCGGCTGCACTCCGCGTCTCGCGCGTCGCTCCGCCCGTCCCTGGGCCGCGCGGGCCTGGGCTCGACCCCCCCCCCGTCGGCCCCCCCCCCCCGGGCTCGCCGTGACGGCGGTCTCGCTCTTCGGCACGACCTTCCAGAACTCCGTCCTGCTCGCTTCCGGCACCGCCGCCTTCGGCCGCGAAGTCCGCGGAGTGATCGACCTCGATGCCCTCGGCGGCATCGTCACCAAGGCGGTGACCCCTGAGCCCCGCCAGGGGAATCCACCGCCGCGCGTCGCCGAGTTCGCGGGCGGCATGCTCAACTCCGTGGGGCTCGCGAACCCGGGATTGGCGGCCGCCAGGACCCGCGAGTTGCCCTGGCTGGCGGCGAACCTGCGGCGGGCCCGGGTGCTGGTGAACGTCGCCGGCGGGAGCGTCGACGACTACGTCAGCGTGATCGAGGGCCTCACGGACCTGGCCGTGATCAGCGCGTTCGAGATCAATGCCTCCTGCCCAAACACCGACGCCGGCGGCTTGGAGTTCGGTGCCACGCCCGACGGGCTGCGCGGACTCGTGCGCCGCTGTCGCCGGGCGACCACCAGGCCCATCGTGGTGAAGCTGTCGCCGGTTGCGCCCGACCTGGCGGCGCTCGCTCGGGTGGCAGAGGACGAAGGGGCCGACGGCGTCACCCTCGTGAACACCATCCCGGGGATCCTGGACGGCCGGCTGGGTGCGGGCGCTGGTGGGGTGAGCGGGCCGGCGCTCCTACCGATCGGTGTGCTCGCCACGCGAAAGGTGCGCGCGGAGGTGGACATTCCGGTGATCGGCGTGGGCGGCATCCGCACCGGCCGCGACGCGCACGAATACCTGGCGGCGGGCGCGTCGCTCGTCGCCGTGGGCACGGCGGCGTTGGCGGACCCGCGCGCGCCCGAGCGCATCGCGCGGGAGCTCGTCGGCGTCCGTGGCTGAGCTCGTCGTCGCCCTCGACTTGCCGAGTGGCCGCGAGGCCCTCGCCCTCGCTGCTCGTCTCCCGGGACTCAAATGGGCGAAGATCGGCCCGATGCTGTACGTGCGTGACGGGCCGGCGCTGGTGCGCGAGTTCGTCGCGCGGGGCATGAACGTGTTTCTCGATCTCAAGTGGCATGATATCCCCAGCGCCGTCGCCGGCGCCGTCGCGGCGGCGCGCGACCTGGGTGTGGCGATGGCCACGGTGCACTGCCTGGGGGGGCGGGCGATGCTCGCCGCCTCTGCTGGGGCGGCGGTCGACCTCGCGCTCGTTGGCGTCACCGTCCTCACGTCCCACGCCCCCGGGGACTTCGAAGCGATCGTGGGCCGGGGCGTGCCGGATCTCGGCTTAGAAGTGGAACGCCTCGCCCGCGCCGCCATGCAGGCGGGGTTGCGTGGCGTCGTCGCCTCGGGCCAGGAGCTCGGCCTGCTACGTCACGTACTTGGTCCGGAACCGTGGATCGTCGTCCCCGGGGTCCGCGCGCCCGAGGATGCCGCCGGCGATCAGGCGCGCAGCGTCACGCCGACGGAAGCGGTCCGCCGCGGCGCGACCCACTTGGTGGTGGGTCGACCGATCACCCTCGCCAGGGACCCGGCGGCGGCGTATCAGCGGCTCGTGGAGTCACTGGCACCGTGACGGCATCGGGGTGGGGGGGGTGTACCGTAATCCCGCCCCTTGCGGGAAGTTACGCGCGTGTCTATAGTTCCCGACTCGATTGGAATTTTTGTTCTGGAGCCCGCGCGTTGAAAGTTCGCACCAGCGTCAAACCGATTTGCGAGCACTGCAAGGTGATCCGGAGGAGAGGTGTGATCCGGGTCATCTGCAAGCGCACGCCCAAGCACAAGCAGCGGCAGGGCTAGGGGATGGCACGTATTGCGGGCGTTGATTTGCCGCGTGACAAGAAAATTCAGTACGCCCTCCCGTACATCTTCGGCATCGGCGCGAACAACGCGAGAAAGCTGCTCGCCGAGACCGGGGTCAGCCCCGATACGCGTGTGCGCGACCTCCGGGACGCCGAGGTAGCTCGGCTGCGGCAGGTGATCGAGCGGGACTACAAGGTCGAAGGCGCGTTGCGGACCGACGTCGCGATGAACATCAAGCGGCTGATGGAGATCGGGACCTATCGCGGCGCGCGACACCGCAAGGGGCTGCCGGTGCGCGGCCAGCGCACCCACACGAATGCGCGCACCAAGAAGGGGCCGCGGCGCGCGATCGCGGGCAAGAAGAAGCCCCTGCTCAAAAAGTAAATGGCACAGGCGAAGCCCACGGGCGCCAAGCGCGCCAAGAAGGTCGTGGAGGCGGAGGGCATCGCCCACATCACGGCGACGTTCAACAACACCCTCATCACGATCACGGACATGCAGGGGAATACGATCGCCTGGGGTTCCTCGGGGAAGGCCGGGTTCTCGGGCTCGAAGAAGTCCACGCCGTTCGCGGCGACGGTCGCCGCGGAGCAGGCGGCCCGCGAGGCGCTGAACCTCGGCATGCGGCGCGTGCACGTCCGCGTGCAGGGGCCGGGCTCCGGGCGCGAGTCGGCGATCCAGGCGCTCGCCACCGCGGGGCTTCAGATCCGCTCGATCCGGGACGTCACGCCGATTCCGCACAACGGATGCCGGCCGCCTAAGAAGCGGCGGGTCTGAGCGATGGCCCGTTACACCGGACCGGTCTGCAGGCTCTGCCGCCGCGAGGGGACGAAGCTCTTCCTCAAGGGGACTCGTTGCCTCACCGAGAAGTGCGCGGTGGAGCGGCGCGCCTACGCGCCCGGCCAGCACGGCCAATCGTCGGGCCGGCGGCGCAAGGCGTCGGACTACGCGCGCCAGTTGCGCGAGAAGCAAAAGGTGAAGCGTATCTATGGCGTGTCGGAGCGTCAGTTCCGGAACATCTTCGACCGCGTGCTGAAGGAGCCTGGCGTGACGGGCGAGGCGCTGTTGGTCGCGCTCGAGAGCCGGCTGGACAACCTCGTGTATCGGATGGGCTTCGCGACGTCGCGCCGGCAGGCTCGCCAGCTGGTCAGTCACCGCCATGTCCAGGTGAACGGCCGCACGGTGGACGTCTCGTCGTACCACGTGCGCCCGGGCGACGAGGTCCGCGTCGCCGAAGCGAGCCGCGAGCTGGTGCAGGTGAGGCACGCGCTGGAGCAGTTCGGCCGAGGGCAACCCGTGTCGTGGATTCAGGTCGATACCGACAAAGCGGTGGGGAAGATGACCGAGCGGCCGACCCGCGAGGCCATCCCGATCGCCGCGCAAGAACAACTCATCGTCGAGCTCTATTCCAAGTGATGACGACTCTCGATTTGACCGGGCTCGTCCGCCCCCACCTGGTCGAGATGACCAAACGGGAGGACAACGCGAACGCCGCCGAGTTCCGGCTCCAGCCGCTGGAGCGAGGCTATGGATACACGCTCGGCAACGCCCTGCGCCGCATGTTGCTCAGCTCGTTGCGCGGCGCGGCGGTTTGGGCATTCCGCCTGGACGGCGTGGTCCACGAGCACCAGACGGTCTCCGGCGTCGTCGAGGACGTGCACCAGATCATCCAGCGGCTGAAGCAGCTCACGCTGGTGCTCGTACCCGACGTGGACGAGGCCGTGCTCCGCATCAAGCGCGACAAGGCAGGCCCGGTCTACGCCCGCGACATCGAGGCGCACAGCGCCGCGACGATCGTGAACCAGGACCAGCTGCTGTTCACGCTCCAGGATGATCGCGAGATCGGCGGCGAGCTATACGTGAACAAAGGCCGCGGCTACGTGGAGGCCGAGCAGCATCCCCTCGACCGGACGATGCCGGTGGACATCGTGCGCGTCGACTCGATCTACAACCCGGTGCGGCGCGCCAACTTCACGGTTGCCGAGACGCGCGTCGGACAGCGCACCGACTACGACCGGCTCACGCTCACCGTCGAGACCAACGGCACGCTCTCGCCCGAGGACGCAGTGGCCTACGCGGCGGCGCTCGCGCAGGAGCACTTCCGCTACTTCGTGGACTTCGGCAAGGTGCCGATGGTCGCCGCCCAGCCCGCGGGGAACGGCGGCGCCGCTACGAGCCGGCTGCGGGACGTCCTCAGCCGCAGCATCGACGACGTGGGCCTCTCGGTCCGCTCCGTCAACTCGCTCAAGAACTCGAACATCCGCACCCTGGGCGACCTCGTGCAGTACCGCGAGGAGGACCTGCTGAAGGTGAAAAACGTGGGGGAGAAGGCGCTGGGCGAGATCGCCGAGCTGCTGCGCCGCGAGGGGCTCAACTTCGGGATGAAATTCGAGGAGACCGAGGGGGAGCTGCGGATCACGGATGAGGGTATGCCGCCGCAAGCCCAGCTCGCCGAGGCGGAGGGGGAAGGGGCGGAGCAGTAATGCGGCATCGCGCCAAGGGCCGGCAGCTCTCGCGCACGTCGAGCCACAAGCGCGCCCTGCTCCGCAACCTGGCGACCAGCCTGTTCCAGCACGACCGGGTGGTGACGACGGAGGCGAAGGCGAAGGAGTTGCGTCCGTTCGCGGAGCGGCTGATCACGCTGGCACGCCGGGGAGACCTGCATGCCCGGCGGCTCGTGGAGCGCCGCCTCAAGGACCGCGCGGTCACGCACAAACTGTTCACGGACCTGGGCCCGAGGTTCGCGTCGCGGCCCGGTGGCTACACGCGGATCGTGAAGCTGGGCCATCGCGCGGGCGACGGCGCCGACGTGGCCCGCATCGAGCTCCTGAGTGAGTGAAGGCGCCGCGTCGGGCTCGGGCCGCTGAGGGGGCGGCGGACGGAGAGACGGGGCGGCGCGACGAAAGGGGGACTGGCGAAGTCCCCCTTTTCGTTAGGCCGCTTTGGTGACGCGGTTGGACTTGAGACAGCGGGTGCAGACGCGCAGGCGCCGGACCTTGCCGTCCACCAGCGCCCGGACCCGCTGGAGGTTGGGGTACCAGCGCCGGTTCGACTTGTTGTTTGCGTGGCTCACGCGGTGCCCCACCGTGGGGCCCTTGCCACAGATCTCACACACTCGCGCCATGGGCCTGTCAGACGTGAAGAAGGTATGAGTCCCAAACATCACCCCGGCCGTCAGGGCGGGGGAACTAACCCCGCGCGCAAGCGCGGGGCAACGTCTCTCAAAGCTAAGCCCGTGAAGCAGCAGGGACAACCCCGCCGCCGCACAGCGATCATCACCGGCATCACCGGGCAGGATGGGTCCTATCTCGCCGAACTGTTGCTCGACAAGGGGTACGAGGTGGTCGGCGTGGTGCGCCGCACCTCCCACGACTCCTACGAGCGGATCGGCCACCTGTTGGACCGGGTGCACATCGTGCCCGCGGACTTGCTCGATCAGCACTCCCTGACGTCGGTCGTGCGCGACGCGAAGCCGGACGAGGTCTACAACCTCGCGGCACAGAGTTTCGTCCCCACCTCCTGGAGCCAACCGGTGCTCACGGGTGAGTTCACGGCCCTGGGCGTGACGCGGCTGCTCGAGGCCGTGCGGCTCGCGCACCCCGAGGCCCGCTTCTACCAGGCCAGCTCCTCCGAGATGTTCGGCAACGCGCAAGAGACGCCGCAACGCGAGACGACCCCGTTCTACCCGCGCTCCCCGTACGGCGTGGCCAAGGTGTACGGCCACTGGATCACGGTGAACTACCGCGAGTCGTACGGGCTGTTCGCGGTGAGCGGTATCCTCTTCAACCACGAGTCGCCCCGCCGCGGGCTCGAGTTCGTCACCCGCAAGGTGACCCACGGGGTGGCGCGGATCGTGAGGGGGAAGGACCGGGAGCTGCTGCTCGGCAACCTCGACGCGCGGCGGGACTGGGGCTTCGCCGGCGACTACGTCGAGGCCATGTGGCGGATGCTGCAGCGTCCCACGCCCGCGGACTACGTGGTCGGCACGGGAGAGATGCACACGGTGCGGGAGTTGTGCGAGGTCGCCTTCTCCCACGCGAGGCTCGATTGGAGAACGTACGTCAAGGTAGATCCGCGGTTCGTGCGGCCGGCGGACGTGGAGCGGCTGCAGGCGGACGCGTCCAAGGCCCGGCTGGAGCTGGAGTGGGCGCCGCGCGTGACTTTCGCGGAGCTGGTCCGGATGATGGTGGACGCGGACCTGGAGCGCGTGCAATGAAGGTCCTCGTCACGGGAGCCGACGGGTTCGTGGGTCGCTGGCTGGTGCGCCGCCTGCTCGCCGATGGGCGTGAGGTGTACGGTGCGACCCGGCCGTCCCAGGACGCGCCGCGGGGCGCCGGCAGCGGCGACCTTTCCGTCGAGGAGCGGGAGGCGGTACACTGGGTGCCGCTCGAGCTCACCGACGAGGAGTCGGTGCGCGCCTGCGTGGACGTCCGCTACGACGCCATCGTGCATCTGGCCGCCCTATCGTCGGGGTCGGACGCCATGCGGGACCCGGGGTACGCGTGGGCGGTGAATGCAGGGGGGACGGCGCGCATCGTGCACGTGCTCGTGGAAGCGAAGCGGACCGAGGGCGCTGACCCTCTGCTCCTGGTGGCATCCACCGGGGAGGTGTACGGGCGGGGCGACCCGCGGCCGCGGCGCGAAACCGATCCCGTCGCGCCCTGCTCCCCCTATGCGGCGACCAAGGCGGGGGCCGAACTGGCGGCGCTCGAGGCGTGGCGGCGCGTCGGCGTGCGCGTCGTCGTGGCGCGGGCGTTCGCCCACACCGGGCCGGGCCAGGACGCGCGCTTCGTCGTGCCAGCGTTCGCCCAGCGCCTCAAGTTCGCCAAGCGCGCCGGCGCCCCCGCCGTCAATGTGGGGAACCTCGAGCCGGTGCGCGAGTTTCTCCACGTCCAGGACGTGGTGGACGCCTACGTGCGGTTGCTGGTCCGGGGGCAGCCTGGCGAGATCTACAATGTCGCGTCCGGCCAGGGGCTGTCGCTGGAGGAGCTGTTCTATCGGCTCACGGCGCTCGTCGGCGTGCGGCTGATCCCGGAGGCCGACCCCGACCTGGTGCGCGGCGGGGACATCCCCCATCTCGTCGGGGACGCCTCCAAGCTCCAGGCCGCCACCGGCTGGGCGCCGCGCCGCTCGCTCGACGACATTCTGCAGGACGTAGTCGATGCCCAGACGGACTGACCTCCACCGCGTGCTGCTGCTTGGCTCGGGCCCGATCGTGATCGGGCAGGCGGCCGAGTTCGACTACTCCGGCACCCAGGCGGTGAAAGCCCTCAAGGAAGAAGGTTACACGGTCGTGCTGGTGAACTCGAACCCGGCGACGATCATGACCGACCCCGAGCTCGCCGACCGGACCTACATCGAGCCGGTGAACGCCGACTGGGTGCGCCGCGTGATCGAGCGCGAGCGGCCCGACGCGCTGCTGCCGACGATGGGCGGTCAGACGGCGCTCAATGTGGCGATGGCGCTGGCGCGCGACGGGACGCTGGAGCGTTTCGGGGTGGAGCTGATCGGCGCGAACGCCCGCGCGATTCAGATGGCCGAGGACCGGGCCGAGTTCGCGGCCGCGATGCGGCGCGTCGGCCTCGCTATCCCCGACGGGCGGACGGTCGCGTCGGTCGCTGCAGGGCTGGGCGCCGCGGCCGAGGTCGGCTATCCCGCGGTGATCCGCCCGTCGTTCACGCTGGGCGGGACGGGCGGCGGCGTCGCCTACAACCGCGCGGAGCTCGAGGAGCTCGTGGGGCGGGCGCTTGAGCTCTCGCCCGTGCACACCACGCTGATCGAGCGCAGCGTCCTCGGCTGGAAGGAATTCGAGCTCGAGGTGATGCGCGACCGGCGGGACAATGTCGTCATCGTGTGCTCGATCGAGAACGTCGACCCGATGGGGGTGCATACCGGCGACTCGATCACCGTCGCGCCGGCGATGACCCTCACCGACCGCGAGTACCAGCGGATGCGCGACGCCGCCATCGCGATCATCCGCGAGATCGGCGTCGAGGCGGGCGGGTGCAACATCCAGTTCGCCGTGAACCCGGCGGACGGCGAGATGCTCGTGATCGAGATGAACCCCCGCGTCTCACGCAGCTCAGCGCTCGCCTCCAAGGCGACGGGGTTCCCGATTGCGCGCATCGGGACGAAGCTGGCCGTAGGCTACACCCTCGACGAGCTGCCGAACGACATCACGAGGACGACGCCGGCGTCGTTCGAGCCCGTGCTCGACTACGTCGTGGTGAAGGTGCCGCGCTTCGCCTTCGAAAAGTTCCCCACCGCCGATTACCGCCTCACGACGCAGATGAAGTCGGTGGGAGAGGCCATGGCGATCGGCCGGACGTTCAAGGAAGCGTTCCAGAAAGGCCTGCGCGCGCTCGAGGCCGGCCGGGCCGGGTGGGCTCAGGGCGCGTCGCTCGCCGACGATCGGCTCACCAGCGACTCGCCTGACGACCTCCGCGTGGCCCTCCGGACCCCCACGCCGGAGCGCGTTTTCCAGATCAAGCGGGCGCTCGCCGCCGGGGTGCCCGTGGACGAGATCGCCACGGCGTCCGGGATCGACCCCTGGTTCCTCTATCAAATGGAGGAGCTCCTCGCGGCCGAGCGGTGGTTCACCGGGCTGCGAGCGGTGGGCGCGGTCGAGCTACGGCGGATGAAGCGGATGGGGTTCAGCGACCGGCAGCTCGCCCAGCTCCGCGCCACGACGGAGGACGCGATCCGGGCGCGGCGCTGGGAGGTCGGCGTGCGCCCGGCGTACAAGACGGTGGACACCTGCGCGGGCGAGTTCCCGTCGGCGACGCCGTACCTGTACAGCTCGTACGACGACGAGAACGAGTCCGTGCCGTTGGGCGAGCAGGGGATCGTGATTCTCGGCAGCGGCCCGAACCGCATCGGCCAGGGAGTGGAGTTCGACTACTGCTGCGTCCGCGCCGGGCTCGCGTTTCGCGAGCTGGGCTACAAGACGATCATGATCAACTCCAACCCGGAGACCGTCTCCACCGACTTCGACATCTCGGACAAGCTGTACTTCGAGCCGCTCACCTTCGAGGATGTGATCGAGATCGTGCGCTGGGAGCGCCCCAAGGGCGTCGTGGTGCAGCTCGGCGGCCAGACGCCACTCGGGCTCACGAAAGCGCTGGAGGCGGCGGGCGTGCCCATCCTCGGCACGCCGCCCGACTCGATCGACATCGCCGAAGACCGGGAGCGCTTCCAGGCGCTCGCCCGTCGGCTCGGCGTCACGCAGCCCGCCAACGGCATCGCGCGATCGGTGGAGGAAGCGGTGGCCGTGGCGCCCGGCATCGGCTATCCCGTGCTGGTGCGCCCTTCGTACGTGCTCGGCGGCCGAGCCATGGAGATCGTCTACGACGAAGGCTCCCTGCGCGAGTACTTTGCGAAGGCGGCCCGCGTGGCGCCCGAGCATCCCGTGCTCATCGACCGCTTCCTGGAAGACGCCTTCGAGGGGGATGTGGACGCCATCGCCGACGGCCGGCGCTGCGTGATCGGGGGGGTGATGCAGCACATCGAAGACGCGGGCGTCCATTCCGGCGACTCGGCCTGCGTCCTGCCCCCGTACCTCATCGGGGACCGCCAGGTCGAGGAGATGCGCCGCTACACCCAGGCCTTCGCCGCCGCCCTGGGCGTGGTCGGGCTCATCAACGTCCAGTACGCCATCAAGGACGGCATCGTGCACGTGCTCGAGGTCAACCCGCGGGCGTCCCGCACCGTTCCGTTCGTGAGCAAGGCGACCGGGACGCCGCTGGCCAAGCTCGCGGCCGCTGTGATGGTCGGCCGGACCCTGGACGAATTGGGCGTTCCCGACGAGCTTCCGGTCCCCGGGGTGGCGGTGAAGGAGGCGGTCTTCCCCTTCACCAAACTCCCCGGCGTGGATACCATCCTGGGCCCGGAAATGCGCTCCACCGGGGAGGTGATGGGGTTCGCCGACAGCTTCGGGATGGCGTTCGCCAAGGCGCAGATCGCCGCCGACGGCAGCCTGCCGCTCGACGGGGCGATCTTCGTCACGGTGAACGACTCGGACAAGCCGACCGTTGTGCCGATCGTGCGGCGCTTTCACGAGATGGGGTTCCGCATCCTCGCCACCGAGGGCACCGTCCAGTATCTGCGGGCGCGCGGCATCCCGGCGGAACGGGTGGCGAAGGTGCACGAGGGACGGCCGAACGCAATCGACCTGATCGTCTCGGGGGAGGTGCAGCTGCTCATCAACACCCCCCTCGGCAAGTTCACGCAGGCGGACGACTACGCCATTCGGCGGGCTGCGCTGATGCACGGGGTACCGTACACGACCACGATGTCGGCGGCGAGCGCCGCCAGTGACGCGGTCATCGCCCTGCGCAGCCGTACGGGTAGCGTGAGGAGTCTCCAGGAATGGCACGAAAAAGCGACCGTGGAAAGACCGGCAGCGGCAGCCGCAAGGGCACAGGTACCAAATCACGTGCCGGTGGTGCGGACGTAGCGAAAAGCGCGGCGAAGGGGGGGGGGGACGCCAAGAGGGCGGTGAAGCCGGCGCTCAAGGCGGGGGCGAAGCGGGCGCCGGCGTCCCAGCCCGCCGCGGCGCCGTCCGCCCCGAAGGTGAAGTTCCGCGGCCGCCTGTTCGAGAACGAGCCGCTGGCGCGCTACACCACGTACCGGATCGGTGGCCCGGCGAGGTATCTGTTGGCCCCAGCCGACGCGGACGACGTGGCGAAAGCGCTGGACCTGGCCGATGAGCGGGGGCTCCCGTGGATCGCGCTGGGGCTCGGTTCGAACGTGCTGGTGAAAGATGGCGGCTTCCCGGGCTTCGTGATTCGCATGGGGAAGGGGCTGGACCGCTTTGAGATGAAGGGCGCGACCGCGATCGTGGGCGCGGGGCTACCCATCCCCATCCTGTCGCGGCGCACGGCCGAGGCAGGATTCGCCGGAGTCGAGCGGTTCATCGGGATTCCGGGCACCGTGGGCGGCGGCGTGGTGATGAACGCGGGCGCGCACGGCGCCGAGTTCGCCGAGATCGTCACGGAGGTGACGGTCGTGGACCCCAAGGGGAAGGCAAGACCGATCGCCCGCAAGCAGATCTCCTACAAGTACCGCGGCTCGAACCTCGAGAACCTGGTGGTGCTTGAGGCGAAGCTCGCGCTGATCGAGGAGCCGCCCGCCAAGCTGAAGGAGTTGCAGGGCAAGCTGCTGCGCTGGCGCAAGGCCGGGACGCCGTTCGATCAGCCCTGCTGCGGCTCCGTGTTCAAGAACCCGGGCGGCCCGCGCACGGCGGGCGCGCTGATCGACGAGTGCGCGCTCAAGGGGTTCAGCATCGGCGGCGCCCAGGTGTCTGCGCTGCACGCCAACTACATCGTCAACACGGGCAATGCGACCGCGAGTGACGTGCTGCGGGTGATCGACCACGTCCGCAAGACCGTGGCCAAGAAGACCGGCGTCCAACTCGAGCTCGAGGTGCGGGTGATCGGAGCCTAGATGCCGGACTACTTCGTTCACGAGTCGAGCTACGTCGATGACGGAGCCCAGATCGGGAGAGGCACCAAGATCTGGCACTTTTCGCACGTCATGCCCGGCGCCGTCATCGGGGACCGTTGTAACCTCGGCCAGAACGTCGTCGTGATGCCCGGTACCCGCATCGGGAACAATGTCAAGATCCAGAACAACGTCTCGATCTACGAGGGCGTCATCCTCGAGGACGACGTATTCTGCGGACCGTCCTGCGTGTTCACGAACGTGCTAACCCCGCGGAGTCACGTGTCGCGCAAGCACGAGTACCGCCAGACGGTCGTGAAGCGCGGCACCTCGATCGGTGCGAACGCCACGATCGTTTGCGGGGTGACGCTCGGCGAATACTCGTTCGTCGGCGCCGGCGCCGTCGTCACCGCCGACGTTCCGCCCTACGCCCTGATGGTCGGCGTGCCGGCCCGGCGCGTCGGCTGGATGTGCCAGTGCGGGGAGCGCCTGGCCGTCGCAGACGGCCGGGCCGCCTGTGCGGCGTGCGGCGCCGCCTACGAAGAGTCCAACGGCGCCGTGCGGCCGATTGCCGCGACCCGGCGTGCCGGGTGACTCGCGCCCACCCGTGGAGGACACGCGCACCGTGAACGTCCCCCTGCTGGACCTCGTGGCGCAGTATCGCGCCATCAAGGACGAGGTCCTCCCCGCCCTCCAGGCGGTCATCGAGTCGCAGCAGTTCGTCATGGGTCCCCCCGTCGGGCAGCTCGAGGCGGCGGTGGCCGGCCTGTCGCACGCCGCGCACGGGATTGCGTGCGCGAGCGGGACCGACGCGTTGCTCTTGCCGCTCCGGGCGCTGCAGCTCGAGCCCGGCGACGAGGTGATCACTTCCCCGTTCACCTTCTTCGCCACGGCGGGCGCGATTCACAACGCGGGCGGCGTGCCAGTGTTCGCGGAGATCGACCCCGACACGTTCAACGTCGCGCCAGCCGCGGTCGAAGCGGTGGTGACGCCGCGGACGCGGGCGCTCGTCCCCGTGCACCTGTACGGACAGATGGCCGAGCTGGAGCGGCTGACGGCCACGGCGGGCCGTCACGGCCTGAGGATCGTCGAGGACGCGGCCCAGGCCATCGGCGCGCGCCGCAGGATCGGCGGCGCGTGGCGCATGGCGGGCGAGTTGGGCTGGGTCACGGGCTTCTCGTTCTTCCCGAGCAAGAACCTCGGTGCTTGGGGCGACGGCGGCATGATGGTGACGTCGGACGGCGCGGTCGCCGAGCGCCTGCGCAAGCTGCGCCTCCACGGCGGCGCCAAGCAGTACCACCACGACGAAGTCGGCACCAACTCCCGCCTCGACAGCCTGCAGGCGGCGGTGCTGCTGGCGAAGCTGCCGCACCTGGCATCCTGGTCGGACCAGCGCCGCCGGCACGCCGGTTATTACACGAAGGCGCTCGCGGACGTGTCCGCCGTGCGGACCCCGGTCGTGGACGCGTGCAACGAGCACGTCTTCCACCAGTACACGCTCCGCGTGGAGCGGCGGGATGAGCTGCAGGCGCACCTCAAGAGCAAAAGGATCGGCAGTGCCGTATACTACCCCGTGCCGCTGCATCTCCAGCAGTGCTTCAGCCACCTGGGCTACCGACGTGGCCAGTTCCCGGAGGCCGAGCGCGCTGCGGCCGAGGTGATCTCGCTGCCGGTCTACCCCGAGCTCACTCGTGATCAGCTCGATTACGTCGTCGATGCGATCCGCGGGTTCTACGGGTGAGCCGCCTCAAGCTCGGGGTCATCGGCGCCGGGACATGGGGGAGGAACCATGTGCGGGCCGCGGCAGGCCTCCCCGAGGCCGAGCTCGCCGCGGTGTGCGACACCGACGCCAAGACCCGCGATCGGCTGGCGCCGCAATATCCGGCCGTCTACTTCACGGCCGAGGCGGCCGACCTGTTGGGGCGGGTGGACGCCGCCATCATCGCGGCGCCGGCGGCGATCCACGCGCGCCTGGCGCTGCAGTGCATCGAGGCGGGGAAGCCGTGTCTCATCGAGAAGCCGTTCGCCCTGCGGGTCGAGGACGCCGAGGCCGTCGCCTGCGCGGCGGCGGCCCGCGAAGTGCCCGTCCTGGCCGGCCACCTGCTGGTTTTCCACCCGGCGGTCGAGCGGCTGCGGACGCTGGTCCAGGGCGGGGAGCTGGGTCGCATTTATTATTTGTATGGGTTGCGGGTCAACCTGGGGCAGGTCCGCGCCGACGAAAACGCGCTCTGGAGCTTCGGACCGCACGACGTATCGGTGGCCCTCTACTTGCTGAACGAGCCGCCGGTTCGGGTGGCCGCCCAGGGAAAAAGCTATCTCCAGCCCAAGGTCGAAGACGTCGTGTTCCTCACGATGGAGTTCGGGAGCGGGGCGCTCGCTCACGTCCAGCTCTCCTGGCTCGACCCGCATAAGGAGCGCAAACTCACGGTGGTGGGGGCGAGGAAGATGGTGGTCTTCGACGACATGGAAGCGCGCGAGAAGCTGCGCATCTACGACAAGGGCGTGGACCGACCGCCCGACTACGGCTCGTACGGGGAGAGCCTTGCGGTTCGGGAAGGAGACATCTTCATTCCCAAGATCCCCAATGTGGAGCCCTTGGCGGCGGAGCTGGGCCATTTCGTACGCGTGGCGCGCGGTGCGGAGCCCCCGCGCGCCGCCGCGGAAGATGGAGTCCGCGTCGTACGGGTGCTGGACGCCGCGTCCCGCTCCCTTGCGGCCGGCGGCGTGCCGGTGAGCCTATGACGACCGCGACGGCCACGGCGCCGGCAGACGTGCTGATCGGGAAGGCCCAGGACCGCACGGCCCTGATCGGGGTGGTCGGGTTGGGATACGTGGGATTGCCCCTGGCGATGGAGTTTGCCCGCGCCGGCTTCCGCGTGCTCGGCTTCGACGTGAACAACAAGGTGGTGCAGGGGCTCAGCGGGGGGACTTCGCACATACAGGATGTTTCCAGTGCGGACGTCACCCGGTTCCTCAAGGCGGAAAAATTCGCCGCCACCACGGACCTCGGGCGGCTGAGCGAGCCGGACGTGGTATCGATCTGCGTCCCGACGCCGCTGTCCAAGACGAAGGACCCCGACGTCAACTACGTGCTCGCCGCCACCAACTCGGTCAAGCAGACGCTGCGCCGGGGGCAGCTGATCGTGCTCGAATCGACCACCTACCCCGGCACGACGCGCGAGCTGTTGCTCCCGGCGCTCGAGAGCACCGGCCTGAAAGTGGGCAAGGATTACTTCCTCGCCTTCTCGCCTGAGCGCGTGGACCCCGGGAACCCGAAGTGGAACACTCGCAACACCCCGAAGGTGGTAGGCGGGATCACGGAAACCTGCCTGCGGGTGACGGTCGCGATCTACCAGGGCGCGATCGAAAACCTCGTCCCGGTCTCCTCGACCGAAGCGGCGGAGCTCGTGAAGATTCTCGAGAACACCTACCGCAGCGTGAACATCGGGCTCGTCAACGAGATGGCGATCGTGTGCGACAAGCTGGGCGTGGACGTGTGGGAAGTGATCGACGCCGCGGCAACGAAGCCCTTCGGCTTCATGAAGTTCATGCCCGGCCCCGGAGTGGGCGGTCACTGCATCCCGCTCGACCCACACTACCTCGCCTGGAAGATGCGCACGCTCAACTACCGCACGCGCTTCATCGACCTCGCGGGCGAGATCAACGCGGCGATGCCGGAGTATTGGGTGGTCCGCGTCGTGGACCGTCTTAACGAGCAGGGGAAAGCGGCGCGCGGCAGCAGGGTGCTCGTCGTGGGCGTGGCTTACAAGAAGGACATCGACGACATCCGCGAGAGCCCGGCCCTCGACGTGATCCGGCTGCTCCAGCAACGGGGGGCGCTGGTGGCGTACCACGATCCGCATGTGCTCACGCTGAAGGATGGCGACATCGACCTCGTGTCCGTGCCGCTCACGCCGGAGGCGCTGCGGGCGGCGGATTGCGTGATCATCGTGACCGACCACGCGGGCGTGCCCTATGAGCTCATCGCCCAGCACGCCCGCCTCGTCGTGGACACCCGCAACGCGCTGGCGCGGGTGCATAGCCGGCGGTGAAGGTCGCCGTCATCGGGACGGGGTATGTCGGGCTCGTCGTGGGCGCCTGTCTCGCCGAGACCGGCAACGACGTCCTGTGCGCCGATGTGGATGGCGCGAAGATCGCCGGGCTCAAGGAGAACCGGCTGCCGATCTACGAGCCCGGCCTCGAGCCGCTCGTCGTGCGGAACCAGCGCGAGGGACGGCTCCAATTCACCACCGAAGTGGGCCGGTCCGTGGAGCGCTCCGACGTGATCGTCATCGCGGTCGGCACGCCCCCGGACGAGGACGGCTCGGCGGACCTCCAGCACGTCCTCGCCGTGGCGCGAGCCATCGGCCAGCACATGAATCAGCCGAAGATCGTGATCACGAAGAGCACCGTGCCGGTGGGAACCGCCGCGAGGATCCGCGCCGAGATCGAGAAGCACACGAGCGTCTCGTTCCACGTGTGCTCCAACCCCGAGTTCCTCAAGGAAGGAGCCGCCGTCGACGACTTCATGAAGCCTGATCGGGTGATCGTGGGCGTGGACTCCGAGGACGCCGGCCGCGTCCTGGCCGAGCTGTACGCGCCGTTCGTGCGCACGGGGAACCCGATCATCTTCATGGACACCCCCTCGGCGGAGATGACCAAGTACGCCGCCAATGCCATGCTCGCCACCCGGATCTCGTTCATGAATCAGATGGCGCGCCTGTGCGAGGCCGTGGGGGCCGACGTCACCCTGGTGCGCAAGGGGATCGGAAGCGACCGGCGAATCGGGCCGGCGTTCCTGTTCCCCGGACCGGGGTACGGCGGCTCGTGCTTCCCGAAGGACGTCAAAGCTCTGCTCCGCACGGCGGAGACGAACGGCATGCGGCTCGACATCCTCGAGTCGGTGGAGGCGGCGAACGAGCGGCAGAAGCGCCTGCTGTTCGAGAAGGTCGAGCGGCACTTCGACGGCAAGCTGGCCGGGACCGCTATCGCCGTGTG
>WNGG01011736.1_pt1 | contig 17353 bp, 15 predicted proteins | sample 5400661 | NCBI WGS metagenome assembly WNGG01 (sample SAMN13153372, study PRJNA577476) | soil metagenome | isolation source: 100 cm soil or saprolite under Garry oak tree replicate 1 | place: USA:California | collected 2016-06-15 | reverse complement strand
GGTGTTCGCGCCGAATACCGCGGTCTGGTCTTTAAGGCTCCGGATTTCACACTGAACGCGCTGAACCTCGACAAAGTAACTCACCTCGCACAACCCTCCATCGGATTCTACTTCCGCTACTGACTCTCCCACTCCCCAACCCGCCGGTCGTTCCCAAGGCGGCCGGCGGCCAGTCCGAAGGAGGACACAAATGACTATTGATGCGGGAATTCTTATCGCGATCATTCTTGTGGTATCCGGTTGCTCCGGCACGAGCGCTGCAGACAGCGTGCAGATGCCGGCGCCGGCAGTCGAAGTTGCCCGAGTGCAGCAGAAGGATGTTCCCATTCAGCGCGAATGGATCGGGACTCTGGATGGCACGGTGAACGCAGCCATTAAAGCGCAAGTGACCGGATATCTGCTGACGCAAAACTACGCCGAGGGTTCGTTCGTGAACAAAGGCCAGTCGCTGTTCGAAATCGATCCGCGCCCATTCCAGGCGGCGGTGGATCAGGCTCAGGGACAGCTTTCACAGGCCAACGGACAGCTCGGGCAAGCGAAAGCGCAACTCGTTCAGGCTCAGGCGCAGCTCCTGCAGGCGCAAGCCAACCAGCGTCGTACGCAGCTCGATGTGGATCGCTATATCCCATTGGCGAAGCAGCAGGCCATTACGCAGCAGGATCTCGACAACGCGATGCAAAACAATCTCGCCTCCCAAGCACAGGTAGATGGAGCAAAAGCGCAGATCGAAACCGCAAAGGCGCAGATCCAGGCGGCCGATGCCGCCGTGGAAGCCGCGAAAGCGGCGGTCGAGGCGGCCCGCGTCAATCTGGGATTCACGCATCTCACTTCTCCGATCGCGGGAATCGCGGGTAAGGCGCAAGTGCAGATCGGGAACCTGGTGAGCCCGGCCGGAGCGCCGGTCACCACGGTCTCAACGGTTGACCCGATCAAGGCCGAGTTTACCCTCAGCGAGCAGGAATACCTCAGGTTCATGCGACGCCCGAGCGAGCTCGAGCGACTGCAACTCGAGCTCATCCTGGCGGATGGAACAACGTATGCGCATAAGGGGAAATTCCTGTTTGCCGACCGTCAGGTGGACCAGAGCACGGGCGCCATTCAACTCATGGGTCAGTTTCCGAATCCCGGAAACGTGCTGCGGCCGGGCCAGTACGCCAAAGTCCGGACAGTCGTTGGTCTCGAGCACAACGCTTTGCTTGTGCCGCAGCGCGCCGTGACGGAATTGCAGGGTAATTATCAGGTGGCGGTCGTTGACGACGACAACAGAGTTGCAATCAAGAACGTGAAGGTCGGCGACCGCATCGGCCCGCTTTGGATGATCAACGACGGTCTGGAGCCCGGTCAACGCGTCATTACCGACGGCGTGATGAAAGTCCGGCCCGGTGTCCAGGTGCAAACGGAAGAGAGGTAGCCCATGTCGAAATTCTTCATTAGCCGCCCAATCGTGGCGATGGTGATCTCGATTCTGATGGTTATCGTCGGCGCCGTCACCGTCGCAAGTCTTCCTGTCTCGCAACTGCCGAGCATCGCTCCACCGGAGGTGTTGATTCAGGCCAACTACGTCGGTGCCGACTCCGAAACGGTCGAGCAGTCGGTCGCGACGCCCATCGAGCAGCAGATGAGCGGCGTGGACAATCTGAATTATATGTACTCGCTGAATGCCGCGAATGGACAGATGACCATGATCGTGGACTTCGACGTCAAAACGGATCCGAATACCGATCTGATCCTGACACAGATGCGCGAGACACAGGCGGCGTCGCAACTGCCAACCGACGTCACGAATTATGGAGTAACGGTCCAAAAATCAGTCACCGCACCGCTCATGGTTATCGGTCTGTATTCTCCGCACGGCACCTACGACGCGCAGTTCCTCGCCAACTACGCCTACATCAATCTGAATGATCAGCTCACCCGCGTCCCGGGAATCGGCAACGTGCAGGTTTTCGGCGCGGGCCAGTATGCAATGCGCCTTTGGGTGAAGCCCGACCAACTTGCAAAGCTCGGCATCACGGTCCCGGAAATCCTCTCGGCGATCCAGTCACAGAATGCGGTCAATCCTGCCGGTAAAGTCGGCGGCGCGCCGGTTCCGAAAGGGCAGGAGTACACCTATTCGGTGCGCGCGCAAGGCCGGCTCACCACGCCCGAAGAGTTCGGCAACATCACGCTGCGGGAAATGCCGGATGGCGGCATCGTCCGCGTGAAGGATGTCGCGCGCACCGAACTGGGCTCGCAAGACTACAGCGTGATCGGACGGCTGAACGGAAAACCGAGCGCGATCGTGGCGGTCTACCAGCTTCCCGGCAGTAATGCGGTGCAGGCAGCGGACGGCGTGAAAAGATTGTTGGCGGAAGTGAAAAACCGCTTTCCCCAGGACATGGATTACGTTATTTCGCTGGACACGACGCGAGCGGTCACGGAAGGCATGAAGGACATCGTGGTCACACTGCTGATCGCGATCGTATTGGTGACGCTCGTCGTCTATCTGTTCCTTCAGGGTTGGCGTGCGACGCTGATTCCGCTGCTCGCAGTGCCCGTCTCGCTGATCGGAACGTTCGTTCTCTTCCCTGCATTCGGTTTTTCGATCAATACCTTGTCCTTATTCGGTCTCGTCCTCGCCATCGGACTCGTAGTCGATGACGCCATCGTCGTTGTTGAAGCTGTCGAACGCCACATCGAAGAAGGTCTGGCGCCCAGAGCAGCCGCTATCAAAGCGATGGATGAAATCTCGGGCCCCGTCGTTGGAATCGCTTTGGTGTTGTCTGCGGTATTCATTCCGACCGCGTTCATCCCCGGCATCACCGGACGCCTGTACCAGCAGTTCGCAGTCACAATCGCGATTTCAGTGATTCTTTCCGCGTTTAACGCCCTCTCGCTCAGCCCGGCGTTGGCGGCGCTCCTGTTGCGTCCGAAGAGCGAGCGCCGTGGGCCGCTGCAGAAATTTTTCAATTGGTTCAATCGTGTCTTTGGGCGCGCCACGAACCAATATGTTCGTTGGTCGGGAACATTGATTCGAAAAAGCGCTATAGCGCTGGTGGTGCTGTTGGCGTTCGGCGCTGCCGCAGCCTTCTTTGCCAACAAGGTACCAACCAGTTTCCTGCCCGACGAAGATCAGGGTTACCTCTTCCTCCATCTTCAACTTCCGAGCGCCGCGTCGATCGAGCGTACAGAGGACGCTGCTCGAAAGGTGGAAAAGATCCTGGCCGACACACCCGGCGTGCAATACACCACAACGGTAGAAGGCTTCAGCCTGCTCAGCTTCGTCCGCACGACGTACAATGGATTCTTCTTCGTGACACTCAAGGACTGGAACGAGCGCAAGAGCCGGGACGAGCAGTATCGGGAGATTCTTCAGCACGTAAACCAGGAATTGTCGAAACTCCCTGACGGATTCGCGCTCAGTTTTCCGCCTCCGGCAATTCCCGGCGTCGGAACATCGGGTGGATTCACTTTCGTGCTCGAAGATCGTGCTGGAAGAGACGTCCGATTTCTGGCGGATAACCTGGACAAGTTCATGGCCGCGGCACAGAAGCGCAAGGAAATAGGTGCCATGGTGAGCACATTCCTTCCGGCCGTGCCGCAGCAATTCGTCGATGTCGATCGTGAAAAAGTGCTCAAACAAGGCGTGCCGCTGAACGAGGTTTATCGCACTATCCAGATGTTCATGGGGGGAGTGTTCGTGAACTACTTCAACCGTTTCGGACGGCAGTGGCAGGTTTACGTCCAGGCCGAAGGCGAATATCGCACCGGCCTCGACAGCCTGGGCGACTTCTACGTCCGGAACAACAAGGGTTCCATGGTTCCAATGTCATCGCTGGTCCGGTACGAGCCGCGTTCAGGTCCCGAATTCACCATGCGCTATAACCTGTATCGATCCGCGCAGATCGTCGGTAGCGCAGCGCCCGGGTACAGCTCGAGCCAGGCGATGCAGGCCCTGGAAGAGACCTTTGCCGAAAACATGCCCCGCGAGATGGGTTACGACTACATGGGCATGTCTTTCCAGGAAAAGAAAGCGCAGCAGGGCGTGCCCGCATGGGTGATCTTCGCGTTCTCACTGCTGTTCGTGTTTCTTATCCTCGCAGCCCTTTACGAAAGCTGGTCACTTCCCTTCAGTGTTCTGCTGAGCACACCGGTCGCTGTGTTCGGCGCTTTCTTCGTTCTCTGGCTGCGCCGATTCCTGCTGGGATACTTTGTTCCGCCGTACATGATCCAGATCGAAGGCGACGTGTACTCGCAAATCGGACTGGTCATGCTGATCGGTCTTGCAGCAAAGAACGCCATCCTGATCGTCGAGTTCGCCAAGGATAAGTACGAAACAGGTGTCGATCTCATGGACGCGGCGCTCGAAGGAGCGCGGCTCCGCTTGCGTCCGATTCTGATGACATCGTTCGCGTTTATTCTCGGATGCGTTCCGCTATGGACCGCATCGGGTGCCGGAGCCGTCGGCCGCCAGATCATGGGAACCACGGTGATCGGCGGAATGATTGCGGCCAGCGCGATCGGCATCTTCTTCATCCCCGCAATTTTCTACCTTGTTGAAAGACTCTCTGGAGCCCGCAGGCATGGAGTTGAGTTGAACCCTGCTCCGGCACAAGGAGATTTGAAATGAAATATGCAGTCATTCTTCTCACGCTGTTCTTGACGGCATGCGCAGTGGGGCCGACCTATCATCGGCCCGTAGTTCAGATCCCGGACACGTTCCGCGGTCCAGAGCCGGTCGCGGCGCTCGAAGGAGACTCTCTTGCCGACCTCAAGTGGTTCGAGGTCTTCAAAGACGACAGGCTGCAGGATCTGATTCGCACAGCTTTAGTACAGAACTATGATCTGCGGATTGCTGTCGCCAATGTTGAGGCCGAGCGCGCGGTCCTCGGCGTTACTCAATCGAACCAGTATCCGAATGTGGCGGCCATCGGTGACGTCCGCTTCACTCGGCTTTCGCGCGATGGTTCGTTTGCTTTGCCGCCTACGTTTGTGCCCTCACAGAACCGTAATTGGGGCGAAGCTTTCCTGGGCCTGCTTTCGTTTGAAGTAGATATCTGGGGCCGGCTCCGCCGGGCCACGGAGGCCGCGCGGGCGAATCTCCTGGCCGCCGAGGAGAATCGCAAAGCCGTGATGACAACTCTGGTCGCCGATGTCGCCGCCAACTATTTCTCGCTTCGAGAGCTCGATTACGAGTTGGAGATCTCGCAGCGTACGCTGGGCACGCGGCGAGAATCTCTGCGGCTGATTCAAACGCGGCAAGGCGGGGGCGTCGCCACGCTGCTCGACCTTCGGCAGGGCGAGCAATTGGTGTACAGCGCATCCGAAACCATTCCGGCGCTCGAGCAGCGGATCGAACAAACAGAAAACCAGATTACGTTGCTGCTCGCCAGAAATCCCGCCGGCATTGTGCGCGGACGCGGGCTGACCGAGCAGGAACTTCCGGAGGTGCCAGCCGGTCTACCTTCCTCACTGCTCGAACGGCGGCCGGACATCCGCGCTGCCGAAGAAAATCTGATCGCAACGAACGCCATTATCGGAGCGGCGAAGGCCGCTTATTTTCCGCAAATCAGTCTCAGCGGATCTCTTGGTGGTCAGAGCACGCAACTGGCGGAACTCTTCAACGGCCCGCATACTGCATGGAGCTTCGTGCCGCAGATCACGCAGCCGATTTTCACGGCCGGACGCATCAAATCCGGCGTTCGTCTTGCTCAAGCGCAGCAGCAGGCGGCTCTCGCGCAATACGAGAAGGCGATTGAAACCGCCTTCACGGAAGTATCCAACGCGCTGATCGCGCATGCGAAATTGAGAGAGAGCCGTGTTCAACAGGAAAGTCTGGTCACAGCGCTGCGTGATCGGACGCGGCTGGCATACGTGCGCTACGAGGGCGGGGTCGATACGCTCCTGAATGCTCTCGATGCCGATCGTGATCTGTTTCAAGCGGAACTGACGTTATCGCAAATCCGGCTCAATGAGCTTCTCAGTGTCGTTCAATTATACAAAGCACTCGGAGGCGGTTGGCAGGCCTAACCGGAAGGACCTGATTCGACCCGATCTCGAAGACACTGAGACAACAGCAAACATGAAAAGGAGAGGTTTTTAGGAATGGCAAAAGCAAAATCACAAATGATTCCGCCGACAGACGAGAAACAAGCAAACAGATCCCCCTTAATAACCGAAGATGCTATTGCGCAGCGCGCGTATGCTCTCTACCTGGCTCGGGGACGTGAAGATGGGCATGATGTCGAAGATTGGCTCCAGGCTGAAGGAGAACTTCTAGACCGACTTCGGTCTAGAAACAACGAATACGCCCTCATCGGAAAAGACGTTGCGCTTAGCGGGAAAAAGGCGTAGCGATCCCTTGAGTTGATTTTTAGAAACTCAGGGCGACCAGCACTTCAGCCTGGTTCAAATAGGACCGTAATTTTCCGGCAGGAAGCAGCTCGTGAAAATTCTCATGTGCCCACCGCGTGTAGCGCAATTCCGGCGCTGCGCGGAGGCCATGGATACGAAATTCTAATCCGCCGGCAATCACGAAGCCCTCAGCCGACCTATATTTCAGTTCGGCGGGCGGGTTTCGCAGCTTAGCAGGAGGCGTTTGCGCAGCCGGCGCACCTGATGAGGGGGTAAAAAAGGTGCGAGAGAGTTGGTTCGTATTGACAATGTAATTTGTATTGAGACCCGCACTGATATATGGAGTCCGGTAGGCAAAGGTTCGAACCCTGTATTTCAGCAAGAGCGGCAGGTCCCATCGACTCACGATGTTGTGCTGCTGCTGGTTAAACGTGCCGAAAGATGCAGCACGCATTTTCGAACTGAAGTTGTAGTCGAGACGCTTGTACAAAGCATCAAATTCGAGCGCCAGTCCGAACGGCAAAGAAACTTCGACTGCCGGACCCACTGTATATCTTTTCGCTCGGGACGTGTAGTTGATCTGTGTCCTAAAGATATCAGCGGGACCGGAATCGAAATTAGCAGTCTCGAGGGCCTCTGTTACAGGAATACCTGCCTTTAAACCCAATGAAACGGTTTGGGCCACGCCAGCGAAGGGTCTGAGCAAGGCAATAAGGAGCAGGAGTCGTTTCATAATTCTTCTCCCAGGGCTTAGTGCGTGGAAGAAGTTGCGATAACTCAGGCCTTAGCAACCGCGGCTTGTTCGACGATATCGGCTTTCGTGCTCTCGACGAAGGAGAGGATTTCCGACCTTTCGGCGGCGGGAACGCGGAAAGCATCCAGAGTACCGTTCAGATGCACCAAGAAGGCTGCCCAGTCTTCCTCGTCGATTCGCAGCCCTTTATGTGAAGTGTGCATGTTGCGACCGGTGTAGAACAACGGCCCACCTGCGCTTTGACAGAGGAAATCGATGAGGAGTTGCTTTTCACGGCGGACACTGTCTTCGGCTCGATGTGCCCAAAAGCGTCCGAGCTTTGGATCCGACATCAGACGCGGAAGCAAATTATCTGCGACCGCGGCAAGAGCATCATAACCGCCAAGACGCGCGTACAAACTTTTTTGTTCGCCCATAATCAATCTCCTGTGTTGTTAATTCATGGCACTGGAACCGGGGCAGTATACACCCTTGACGTGATCCGATATATGGCCCTTATAATTGCGCGATTTTTCCGGATGCTTCACAAAAGCCGGCGGCTTAATTTGTGCTAAAACCGATGGAGGCTTCTATGATACGGAACGGATTTGCGGTCGCGACGTTTCTGTTCGCGTCCGTCGCATTTGCGCAAAACGAACGAGGCACAATTACAGGAACAGTGACCGATCCCGATAAAGGCATCGTGGTCGGTGTGCAAGTTCAGGCGAAACATGTAGCAACTGCGATGGTTTACAAGACAGACAGTTCGCGAACGGGTGCTTTCACCTTCTCGCAGTTACCTCCCGGTATGTATGAACTTTCGGTGCCTGTGACAGGATTTACGTTTGCACCGTATATCAAGAAAGACCTTCGTCTCGATGCGGGCCAAACGCTAACTGCCGACATCCGGCTGGAGTGGCCGATCAACTTAGGAACAGTTGGAGATGACACATTTCTAACCCTACGAAACCGCTATGCTGGGCTATCGGGACCTGCGCCTCATGCACCGGACGGCAAGCCCGATCTATCAGGTATCTGGAATGGGAGCCCCGACCCGAATCCGGAAGGGGCATCTGTGCTGCCGTGGGCAGCTACCCTCCAAAAGCAACGAATCGGGAACAATCTGAGAGAACTGCCCTCGGCGTATTGTCTACCTGGAGAGGTGTTTCCAAGCGCGCCATTGCCATACAAGATCGTTCAGACTCCTTCACTCGTGGTGCAACTGTTTGAGGGCGGTTTTCGCCAGGTGTTTTTAGATGGCGGCGGGCATCCGCAAGATCCCGATCCCACATGGCGGGGACATTCGATCGGGAGGTGGGAGGGAGACACTCTGGTGATCGATACCGTCGGCTTCAACGATAAGGCTTGGCTTCCAGCCTTTCTACCCCACACCGAACAGTTGCACGTCGTCGAGCGCTATCATCGGCCCGATCTCGCTCATCTGAATATCGACGTCTCCATCGAAGATCCAGGTACATTCACGAAGCCCTGGCAGCTTCACATGGTCTGGACGCTCGCTCCGGGTGAAGAGATCGGGGAATTCATCTGCGAAAATAACAAGTACTTCGGGGATACGCGTGCCAAGTAAATCGTGTTGAGCCTGACCATCAAGGCGCTTTCGGTCATCAGTCGCGAGGGTTCAAAACCCTCCTTTAGGTACAGACCGCGGTCTTTGCCTCGCACTCAAACAGCCCGGCATCTTTCGGGGCCTGTTCTCTAGGGCTCAACTCGGTGCCCCCACGGGCATGAAGTTTCTGATCGGTTCGCTTGCGTTGCTCGGATGGAAGCTCTTTCAGAAGCTCACTACATCGCTGTACCGCTCTAGCGCGGATCCTCATGACCAGGTCTTCGAGCACCGTATCATTCGCTTGCCTGGCATCACACGCCAGCGCTTCCATCCTGGCAGCGCAAGCTTTGCACTCATCGATGCAGTCACAGCTAGCAAGAGCCTGTTTTGCCGCCTGATATCTCTCCAGCAGTTTCGCTTTACTAACATGGGGAAGATTCTCTAGCAATCGTAGCCCCGCGTATTTGCTGTCCACGTAGATTTCAAGGCTCATGTGCTGACTCTAACACGTGGTGACGAGCGCAACAGTGGCTCGTAGGTGCCGGTACTCGTAGGTGCCAGTAGATGTTTTGGGATCGCTGAAACCGACTCACGGGAGCCGCATCCCGCGAGGTTGAAAGAAAAAGCAGAAACAAAACGCTACCATTCACAATGGTGGATCATCCTCGCTCACATTCAGCAGACAGATAACGACAGATAACGGAACCGGTTTCGCGATTACTTCGGGAAGACTTGGGTCAAAGTCTGCAACTTCGGCTCGTCTCCGGGCGCAGTCGGCGCGTTGGCGGTAATCAGCGCCATTGCGGTGATGCCGTAGTAGGCGGCAAGCCCGATGATATCGGTTATGCCCTTCTCGCCGTATTTCGCGACCGCAGAATTGTAGGTCGCATCCGACACCTTATGGTCGCGGTAGATTTCGCTGAGGAGATTGTAAATGATCGCCTCATCCGCCTTCAGCTTGGTCGGCCTCCTGCCCGCGGCCACGTCGGCCGGCACGCTGGGATCGAGTCCACCTTTCACGGCCGCCGGATAATGGGCGTGCCAGATATAATCGCTGCCCCAATTGCGCGCGGATATGAGGATAGTGAGTTCGACCAGGCGTGGCTCCATTCCGGTTCCCCAGCGCAAGTAGTCCGACATCCTGATGGCTTCCAAGCCGAAATCCGGACTTCGGAAATACACCTTGAATGGCGGGTTATTCACATTGCCGTTGCGCGGACTACTGGCCAGCAGCTTCGCGAACTCCTGCTGCTTGGGCGAGAATTTGTCGGGCGAGATCATTGGAAAGCGCGCCTTGTCCTGAGCGAGAAGAGCCGCCGGCATGCCGAAGGCGAATGCAAGTAGTGCAATGGTCAAAAGTTTCTTCATACGTTCCTCCCGGACCACGATTTCATTACGACAAGTTTTGTCGTGGGTGTTATTGCCGTTGGCGGGCATTATATCCATCGGCGAGAACGTGCACAATGAAACGCAAGGTGCGATCGCAGACTGTAACTGCTATCGAGGACCAGGATGATGGAGTTGAAACACGCGTCCGGAGGATGACAATACTGCGAAGTCTTAGCGTTGACGATCCGAGCGCGGAGGTCGAAGGTTCCTGGGGCTTCCCCTTGCACGCTGGCAGTAACGCTAATGATACTAGGGCGAGGATCGTGGGTCGCACCGATGCATTTTATGCTGATTTTGCAAGGTCCGGACGGGCATCTTGCGTGAAAACCGTCCATACCATAGAGTGATCGATCACGTATCGTTACAATGCTACTCGAATGCTACTCGACGGTCTATTGCTAAAGGCGGTCAGGTGGAGGCGCAGCAGGACAATTTGGTGTGCCGCCGGGGTTCTTGCTGCCGGGCTTTACGCGGGCCGGGAGCAAGCGCAGGTTCGTGACGATCAAAACACTAGCGAGTTGCGCGTCACGCTGCTTGGCCTCGTGACTCCTCCGCTGGTCGTTTCCGCTGAGCGTGCGCAGCGCGAGTGTATCGAACTTCCAAAGAACCCGCTGGATTATGAGATCCTCGGCCCGCACGGCGACACGGTCATCAGCACGCGCTGCGAAGTGGTGGAGACCGGCCGCGCCAACGGAACGCCGTCGGCGTGGACCGTTAACCGGTATCAATGGACGACGGTGTTCACGGCGGAAGACCCGTCGCGCGGCCAGGCAGCTCGTGACACCGTCGTTGAAGAGGAGGTCGTGCTGTTCGAGGCGCAGGGTCGGGACGTGCGTGCCGTGTGGCACGGGCGATTCGAGACCGGCAGCTTTGCCGTCATACGGTCGATCACGCCGGAGGTCGCGCGAATGCCGGATGGCACGACGGTGCTCAGCGTGATGAGCTGCGTGAACGGCACGGGAGGATGCGACCAGGAATTCCTCCATCGCCATGCCGACGGCAGCTGGTTTCCGGTGAAGCAGACTTGGCTCGAACAACTGCCGGGCAGCTACGCGGGTCGTATCCGTCATGGCGTCCGCATCGACCCGGCCTCGTTGGTCGGTACCGCTGGATTCTATGGGGACGCTGACGCGAACTGCTGCCCATCGCAGGAGCTTGTCGTGAACCTGACCTTGCGCAGCGATGTCCTCGCGCTGAGCAAGCAGCCGCTGGTCCGGCCCGTACAGAAGTGATCCGTAGATTTGCGCTAATTAATGTGGCATGGACCGATCTTTGAACCGACGCCATTGACCAAAAGTCCATCCAAGCGAGTTCCTCTTCACGACACCAGCCGAGAGCGTTCCCCTTGATCGCAAAAATGCGGCATAGCATGGACGTCTCGTTGATGTGCTCATTGCCGCAGTGCAGTGGACGGGGCAAATTCCCAATTTAGGTCCGGCTTTCCCCAATGAGGAATAACCAATTCCTCATCGGGTTTTGGCTCCCCCCTAATTAAGGGCCGTTTGATAACATTGCGGATATAAACCCCACGCATCTAAAATTTTGGAGGACGCTGTTATGCTTCCCGCAGAGGCTCGCGCTCCACTAGAATTCCGTGGTCAAAAGCGAGTCGGTGAATCCTTTTGCGCTAAGTGTGGCGGACGCGTTTATCGGCGGACTCGATTATGCTGTGTGCGGTCATCCTCGGCCTGCTGACGCAATTAAGCAACACCACGTCCGTGGAAGGCGTTGTCGCCAGGTTGGGTACCGGGGAACCTCTCGCTCGCGCAACCGTCACGCTGTCGAACGATCGGTATCCATCCCAGGTTCTCACCACGACGACAGATGCCAGTGGGCGATTCTCATTTTTGAAAGTTCCTCCGGGTGAATATCGGCTGCAGGCATCCCGCCAGGGACCATACATTCCCGCAGAGTATGGCCAACGCAACCAGGGCGAGCGTGGGACCCCTATTACAATCGGGCCGGGACAGAAGATCACCGGAATCCGGCTTGAGCTGGCGCCGACCGGCTCGATTTCAGGCCGCATTCTGGATAGTGATGGCGAACCGCTCGGAAGGGCTGAAGTGCAGGCGCTCCGATCCCTGTATCAGGACGGCCATAGAGGTTTGAAACCTGTCCAGACGGTTCTGACAAACGATCTCGGGGAGTACCGGCTGCGCCTGCTCGAGCCGGGCCGGTATTACATCCGGGCGCGAGTCTTGAACCCACAGGAGGCGCAGAGGCAATTGTTCATCAGGCCGCCGGCTGCACCGCTAACGGTTTTTTGGGGTCCCGTCATCCCATATGTGAGTCGGCGCGCTCTAGAGAATGGCGCGATTGAAGAATACCTGGAAGCGCCGGTTTATTTTCCCGTCGTGATTGATCCCGGGTTGGCCACCCCGCTGGAACTCGGTATAGGCGAGAATCCCGGCGGTTTCGACTTCACCACAGCTTCAGGTCACCTGCATGCGCGGCGAATTCGAGGAAAGATCATCAACAGCGTAACCGGACAGCCCTCGGGGAGGAACGCGTCGATTGTCGTTGTGCCTCGAACTGCGGATTCTCTTGTAATCGCGGCAACGGCTCAGTCGGCCGGTGACGGATCCTTCGAGATGAAGGCCGTCACGACCGGATCTTACTTTGTCTTTGCTGCCCTCTACGCGGCCGGAAGTGTGGGAAACCCCCTCGTGAACTCCGGAATCGCGTCCGCCCGCATTCCGATTGAGATTGGCGACAGCGATCTGGAAAATCTCCCAGTCGTCGTCGTTCCGAATTTCAAAATTCCGGTTCGACTGGTCTTTGAAACTTCCGATCCGTCGGCGGCGCTGAGGGGTGTGCAGCTCATTCGCGATACGCCCATTGGCTTTGGACTTCCGCAAGAGATGAAGTCCATCGCCGGCGGCGTTGGGGAGATCGAAGGCATCGGACCCGGCGACTATCGGATTAGGCGTTCGGGCCCCGGATACATCCAATCGGCTCGTCTGGGCTCGGCAGATGTTTTGAAGGACGGCCTGCATCTGGACCATCAACCCGAGGATTTCCTCGAAGTTGTCATCGCCGAAACAACAGCTTCCGTGGAGGGGCGTGTGACCGACGGGACGCAAGCGGTCTCCAATGCCGTTGTCGTGCTCGTGCCGTCGCTAAACCTGAGACAGCGCTCCGACCTCTATTATGTCGCCGCAACGGACGGAAACGGCCAGTTTCAGATCCAACCGCGGATCGTGCCGGGCGACTACAAAGTTTTTGCATGGAAAGACATTGAGCCGGGCGCATGGCAGGACCCTGAGGTTCTCGAGCGTTACGAGAACCAGGGGCAGCCGGTATCCGTAACCTCAGATAGCAGGCTGAACATCGACGTGAGGCTCGTTCGATGAAGAGACCCATCGTTGTGTTCTTTGCTCTCATACTGGGCGGGACCGCTTTGTCTTCTGAGACAGCCGGAGCCGATTTGCAGGGCGTTGTTGTTCGCGCGGGCGGTACCGAGCCGGTAACAAAAGCGAACATCGCGCTTCAAGACGTAAGCGTAAAATCGAGAACGTTTACCGCCATAACTTCAGACGGCGGGAAATTCATTATTCGCGCCGTACCGGCGGGAAAATATGAGTTGACCGTGACACGGACAGGATACGTGCAGTCCGATCAGTCATTGACACTGGAAAATGATCCGCGTCCGCGGAATGTCATCGTCGCATTAAATCCCACAGGAGCGATTTCCGGCCGGATCTTTGATGAGTTTGGCGAACCGGTGATCGGAGCGGAGGTCCGCGCGATGAAATCCTTCTATCAGCGTGGAGGGCGCATCCTCGTTCCAATGCAATCCGCAGTGACGGATGACCGCGGCGAGTATCGATTGTTCTGGCTCCCGCCAGGTCGCTATTTTGTGAGCGCAGTGGGACCAATGCCGGACGGCTTCACGACGGGGATCCTCAACGATGCCAGGGGTGATTTCTCCTCTTATCAACCTTCTCTACCCGCATTCTATTACTTCAATCCGATCGCGTTTGTTCCGAAAACCAGAACCGCCGCGCAAGAAACCGAATTGTACATACCCGTATACTTTCCTGGCGCAAGAGATCCCCACGCAGCATCGCCAATCGAAGTGCGTTCGGCCGCAGCGGCTGCCGGCATCGATATTACCGTGCAACACGTGCGGAAGCATCGGATCCACGGGACGGTCATCGATGCACGGACAGGTGCGGTCTTGCGGGATTGCCAAACGTGGAGAGTCGATGATCCTCCGTCATATATTGAAGACGCCGCCCTTTCATTTTTGTCCAACTATCCCGTTCCCGCGACATGCCGACCGGCGGGCGAATTCGAAATGCGCGATGTCATTTCCGGAAAGTACCTGCTGATTGCACAATCCGGCGACCTGGGCGGACGCGTTGCAGTCGAGGTGCGGGACGAGGACTTGGAGAATGTCGTGATACCCGTCGTGCCGGGGTTCAACATCGCTGGTCACCTCACAATCGACGGACGAAAAGAACCGAAAGATCATGCGGACCTGGCAAAGCTCCGAGTATGGCTGCGGAACGATATTCCCTGGTTGGGAGGGTTGGGAGAAGCGCCGCAAGCCCCGACCCCGGAAGGGAATTTTACGCTGAAGAGTGTCCCCGCCGGAGATTACCGGGTCCTGATGGACCCGCTTCCCAATGGTTTTTACATCCAGTCGATACGGCTTGGGAGCGAGGATCTCCTGAACGGCGGCCTGCATATCGACCGGCAACCGGACGGTCAAATCGACATCGTGCTCGGAACCACCACAGGCTCATTGAACGGCACCGTACGCGATGAGAAGCGCCAGCCCATTCCAAATGTCCGCGTCGTGCTTGTGCCGGCCCGGCGTAACCGAATCGACCTTTTCAAAACTGCGCGTACCGGCGAGTCCGGCGTATTCCGCTTCGAATCCGTTCCCCCGGGCGATTACAAATTGTTCGCCTGGGAAGATATCGACGATGGTGCCTAGCTTGATCCGGACGTCATCGAACTTTACGAAAGCCGGGGAACCGCGGTTAGGGTCGGACCGGCATCGGACCAGACCGTGACTGTTGGTCTGATCCGATAGGCTGTGTCGAGGGTATTGAAGTATCGGCATCACCGGCTCCGAAACGTGGCATAACCACTCACGCAACTTTACGCCGCGTCGTCTTCGGATTCGAAATTTTCGGACGCTTGATGCCCGCCGGTGTAACCCAGTAGACGACGCATACGATCTGATCTGCCTACTTTCCGGCCCTCTTCTTCGCGGCCCATCTTCTCTTCATCAAGTCCGACAACTTCTTCCGTCCGGCCGGTGTGAGTCGGCTTCCCGTCTGCGCTGGACGCGCAGCTGATTGCGGCTGAGGATTGGCCTGTGATTGTGGTCTAGTTCGGCTGCGGCTTCTCTGGCCATCACCGGGAATCTGCTCCTGAATATCGCCGATTTCCTTCTCGATCCGCTCACGTTCCGCTTCCAACCCCTTGAGTGCGAGTTCGAGTAGTCGCTTGTGATCTGGCATGGAATTTGGCCTCCACTTGTTCGCAAACGCGAACAGTTCGAGTGATTTTACGTGTTCGCAGCCGCAATGCGGCTATAAAATCGTTCAACCCCCGACTAACAGGCCACGAGATCGATTGACGCCGGAATCGGTCGAACCGGAAGGACCTAATGCGGCACGGAAGCCGATTGTGGTTTACGACACATGGAAAAAGACGCGGCGACCGCTCACCTAACTTATGGAGGGCGAGGGTCGTGGCGATCACGGGCGTCGTCATCACATTCCGGCCTGGAGTGCGTTGAACTTAGCCCGCGACAGGGTTTCGTTGTGCCGAAGGGAGTCATTCACCGGACAAGGGCGCGGCAGCGAACAGTGATACTGATGGTCGAAAACGCCGGAATCGTTCCAACCGGCAGCTAACCGAATTGGAGACTCCCTTAGAGGAGAAAGGCGAATCGCGCATGGATCATCAGGGCGGACTTAGGATTCAGCACTACGAATCACCGAACTATGACGAACGTCCTGCCGGAACTGTCGTTGATACCGTCGTGATTCATGCGACTGTCTTAAATACTATTCGCGAAGTCATTGAGCATTTTTCTAGCCCCCAAACCCAAGTCTCAAGTCACTATACGATTGACCGTGACGGAAGCGTCATATCCCACGTTTCCGAGTATAAGCGCGCTTGGCATGCGGGATTGTCAAAGATGGAAGACGGTCGTACCAATGTGAACGACTTCTCAATCGGCGTTGAACTTGTGAATCGGAACGACGGCAGTGATCCATATCCCGAACATCAGATCCAAGCAATGCGACATCTCGTGAAGGCCATAATTGTTCGACACCCTATCCGGTACATCGTTCCCCACTACGCGTGTGCCGAACCGCCAGGGCGGAAATCCGACCCGATAGGCTTTGACGATTCTTGGGTAAGGGACCTGGTTCCCCCTCATTGATCCGAAGGTTGTAGGACAGCCAGGCGCGGCAGCCAACCGGAGACAAAGTAAACAACTTATCCAACCGCGATGTCATGGACACCTTCCGTCGCTGCACGTCACCGTTACAGAATTGGCGGACGAATATGCATACACGTTTGCGGCGACATCGGAGGCGTTGCTGCAAATCGCGAAGCTTGTGGATCTGGAGCGTCAATGAAGCTTCCAGGTTCCAACTGCCGGGTCTGGTGCCATTTGCTGAGCCATAATGGTCCCCCATTTCGCTATGAATTTAGATCGTTCCGGATGGCTCCGGCACAGCGCGCAGAAGTCCGAGATTACAAGACGAAAGGAACGAGTGCTTTGACTCGCTTCTTATATTGCGGGTACGCTTCGCCAAAGTGCCGTGTCAGCAGTTTCTCTTCCTGTCCGGCTTTCAACCAAAGTCCGACAAAAAGGATGGCGAGCAAAACAAATCCGGTCACACTGCCACGGAATATCGCTATACCGAGGAACATGAGGAGAACACCGCTATAAATCGGATGGCGCACGTAAGCATAAGGCCCGCGCTCGATCAATTCATGCTGCTCTTTGAACGCGACTCCGGAACTCCAGTTGCCACCCAGTACAACACGCGCCCACAGTGTTAGCAGTAAGCCTAAGAACGTAACAATGTCGGCGATCACGCCGGACGTTAGATTATGCGACCACAACAGAGGCCCAGGACCGAGCGAACGGCCTCTCCACACCATCAACAGTACAAAGACCGCGATCACGACGGATGTCCAGATATTCTGCGACCGGCTGGCCTCGACAGTGCGCTTGGTGGAAAAAGCCTTCGCTGTCCAGAAGAGGATGAAAGCCGCAATGCAGGCCAGAAGAAACTGGCCAGTTAGATCGCTCGTCATCTCTCTTTAATTATATTGGCCGCGCCGTTTGC
>WNGG01005991.1_pt1 | contig 17354 bp, 7 predicted proteins | sample 5400661 | NCBI WGS metagenome assembly WNGG01 (sample SAMN13153372, study PRJNA577476) | soil metagenome | isolation source: 100 cm soil or saprolite under Garry oak tree replicate 1 | place: USA:California | collected 2016-06-15 | reverse complement strand
GACCACCTGCCAGATGGGAAAGGACGTGTTGTACCCGAAGGAACCGGTGCGCGCCGAGTAATAGATGTAGCGGCCATCCGCCGAAGCCACAGCCCCCATCTTGTTCTGGCGCGGCCGCGCCGGCTCCTGAGACCCCGGCTCCGGCAGCGGGGGGTCCGGCGGGCCTATCTGCACCCCCGAGCCGCCGTCCTTGTGATACAGCCACAAGGAGAAGGTTCCAATCGATTCATTTGTTTTCGATACCAGAACGTACTCGCCGTCCCGAGTCCATGAAGGGGAGCAGAACAGCTGGTTGCGGCCCTTCGAAAGTTGCTTGGGATTCGAGCCATCGACGCCGGCGAGCCAGACGTTTTCCGCCCCGCTGCGGTCGCTGAGAAAAACGATTTTCTGCCCGTCGGGAGAAAACCGCGGCTGGCTTTCGAAGGAGAACTCGCCGATGATCCGCCTGGCTTCACCGCCCGCGACCGGAAGAGTGTAGATGTCTCCCAGCAGATCGAAGAGGATCGTCTGCCCGTCGGGCGAGACATCCAGCGACATCCAGGTTCCTTCATCGGTAGTGAACTCGACTTTTGTTTCAGCCTTTAAGGGAAGTCCCTCTTCCTTTTTCTCTTCTTTCTTGTCCTCCTGGCTCTTGTTCTCCTGCGCCAGCGGCGAGCCGGCCAGAAAAACGACAGACAGGATACAAAGCGCCCGCAGCAGGTCTGAGCATCTCATGTTTGGGCCTCCGGTGATTGACGACTCGCATATATCAGACCCGCATGCATTCTTTCAAGCGCACTGTTTCACCACGGAGACCACGGAGGAGCCCTCGGCCGCAACCAATGGAAACTCTTAGCGAGCCCTTCGCGCTCTTCGCGTCTTCGCGGTTAATTCGGACTCAGTTTCCACCGCGAAGGCGCTAAAAGATGTCTGCTATTTTCGGGAGACACTATGATGAGGAAAACGGTGTGGATCGTTGCCATGATTTCAGCACTCGGTTCTTCTTGCGCGGGAAAGCCGCCTGAGGTGGCCGAAAAGCCGCCTGGCGCAGATCTGAGATCCGCGCTCGACAGCATCGAGACGGAGGACCTGCTGAAGCACATTCGAGCGCTTTCTTCGGATGAGTTTGAGGGCCGCGCGCCGGGAACAACGGGCGAGGAGAAGACCGTCAACTATCTGGTCGAGCAATTCAAGCGATTCGGCCTCAAGCCCGGAAATCCTGATGGAACCTATCTGCAGCAAGTGCCTTTGGTGGGCATTACGGGTCAGCCGGATGACCTGAAGGGCAAGACGTTGCTGATGCTCATCAACGACCCTCCGGTTCCGGATCCGGCCGACCCCTCGAAGCTCGACGAAAAGATGTTTCGGGGGAACGCCATGACCTATTACGGAAGGTGGACCTACAAGTATGAGATTGCTTCCGAAAAGGGAGCGGCGGCGGCGATCATCGTGCATGAGACAGGCCCCGCGGGCTATCCCTACGAAGTCGTGTCGGGGAGCTGGGGACGCGAGAATTTCGACATCAAGCGGCCCGACGGCAACGCGGGGCGCATCGCCGTGGAGTCCTGGGTGGGCCTGGACACGGCAAAAAAGCTGCTCTCTCTGGCCGGGCAGGACTTTGACGCTCTCAAGAAGTCCGCGCTGAGCAAAGATTTCAAGCCGGTGCCGCTGGGGGTGCGCGCGAATTTCGTTGTCAGGAACAAGCTGCGGGATGTGCAGTCCAGGAATGTTCTCGCCAGACTGGAGGGCTCGGATCCAGGGCGCAAGGATGAATACGTCATCTACACGGCCCACTGGGACCATCTGGGCAAGGACGAAAAGCTTCAGGGCGACCAGATCTATAACGGGGCTCTGGACAACGCATCCGGGACGGCCGCTCTTCTGGAACTGGCCGAAGCGTTCACGAAACTCAAGACACCGCCGAAGCGATCCATCCTCTTTCTTTCACTGACCGCGGAAGAGAAAGGGCTGCTCGGCGCGGAATACTACGTGGAGAACCCTCTCTATCCGCTGGGAAAGACCGTTGCCAACATCAACATGGATGGCATCAATCCCTGGGGGAGGACCACGGACATCGTGGTGATAGGGCTGGGGAATTCGACGCTGGATGATGTTTTGACGGAAGCGGCACGGCTGCAGGGCCGGACTGTCAAACCCGATGCGGAACCCGAGAAGGGATCCTTTTATCGTTCCGATCATTTCGAGTTTGCCAAGCAGGGAGTGCCGGCGCTCTACACCGATTCGGGAACCGAGTACATCGGGAAGCCTGCCGAGTTCGGAAAGCAGAAACGCGACGAGTACACCGAGAAGGACTATCATAAGGTCTCCGACGAGATCAAACCGGACTGGGAGCTTTCGGGCGGTGTCGAAGATCTGCAGCTGCTCTTTCAGGCAGGTTACCGCGTGGCTCAGGAAGAGATGGTCCCCGTCTGGAAGCCCGGGACTGAGTTCAAGGAAAAACGCGAGCAAATGCTACGGAAGCCCTCCAATTAGTGTATATCCTTCGCGATTCTTCGCGTCTTTGTGGTCAGCTTTTACCACGAAGACGCGAAGAGACGAAAGCGGCAGCCCGGCCGCTGCTCCGGGCTGCCGCCTTTTCACTCATGCGGCTGCGCTGTGGCGCGTGCTTGCGATGAGAATCGCCGCTTACCGCAATTCGGCAGCGACTGACGTTCTTTCCTCGTGTGACTTCATGCCCGCGATCATCTCGCGTTCGGCTTTGCACTTCTGGATCTCGCGGCCGTTGTCGTTCCCCTTTGTCCATATTTCGGCGAGGAAATGCGTGTTCCCGTAGCGACGGAATACGAGTTTTGTTTTGGTTGCGGGATCGAGATTCTGCTTGCCGAGTGTTGAGACAATGCCGGCTGTTTTGTAGTCCGCGCTCTGGAGGAGCGCGATGCCCGGTGAGAGAGTCCTGACAGTGTAGGAACCAGCCGGAAACGACCTGTCAGCCACGACGAAATCGAATGGTATATCCGACTTCAAAGTCACGCTGGACTGCGCGTAGAGCGGCCACCCGGCCACCAGAACGACGAAAAGACTGACACTGGAAAGAACCAGAAAACCCTGCTTTTTCATTGGACCTCCTTTAGCCCCTTGGTTGTTTTTCATACTCTCCTTATCGCAACATGCATGCCAACGTCGGCCGGGGCCGTCTCTTGTGCGCTCGGTGTCCCTGGAAATCGTGACAGGAGCGAAAGATAGACTACGGAAGGCCCTCTTCTTCCGGAAGGGCCTGCGGTCAGTCAGTGTCTTGCACCCTATTGGATCGGATAGGGCGGCTATCTTTTCGGATAGCCTATGATTGAGGCCGCATGGCGCCTTTGCGCTCTTCGCGTCTTGCTGGTCAATTCGGGCTCAGTTTCGCCGCGAAGCCCCTAAGCGCGCAAAAGAGTTGCGAACGTCGTTGGTCGCGCACTGCAATCGGGCAGGGATTCCTGCTGCCCGACTTCCGGCCTTCTGTTCCGAAAGTACCGAGTAGCGCAACCAGGTCCACTTGGTGGACACAAAGTTCACAAATCGGTCAAGTTCTGTATCATGGCCGGGACGGCCATGCCACGAAACCATCGTGGCACGGGCGTCTCGCCCGTGACTGACTGGGTGGTATACGGTACTCGTTATCACTAACTGCACCGTTGCTTCACCATTCCCCGCAACGGGGGGGCCGCATTTTCATGTGCTTTGGGTGTGCGCCGCACATGTAAGACTGTGGTTAAATGGGGCATCCACGCGAGGACCATGATGAAGCCGAAACTTGTGGCGATGTCGGGGCCTTTAGGCGGGCAGGTCGTTTCGCTCAGCCGGGAACAGTTGTCCATGGGGCGCGAGGCTTCCAGTGACGTACGCCTGGACGACCCGCTTGGAGTTGCGCGATTCGCGATCTGGACAGCCACAACGGAACATTCGTCAACGAGGTCCCTGTCAAGGAAAGGATCCTGGAGCACGGAGACCAGATCAGGCTTGGCTCGTCGGTCTTCCTGTACCTGACACAAGAGGAGGATGCGGTGGCGGGCGGGCCGACGAGCGTCCTGCTCGACGAAGGAAGCATAGACGCCCAGTCCACGGTCGAATTGTCATGGGAAGATGCCTTCTACTTGAAAACGGAGAAAGTCCTCGCTTCTCTCTCCACCGCGGGGCTGATGGCACGGGACCTGCATGCGCTGCTGAAAGTCAGCACCACCGTGAATGCCGTCCGGGGCGTACAGGAGCTTGAGAGCCGTTTGCTTGAATTGATTTTTGAGGCGATACCGGCAGAGCGCGGGGCGATTCTCCTCCTTTCTGAAGCCAAAGGCGAGATCCTTTCGTACGGAAGAGAGCGAGGCTCCAGCCGCGAGATCGCAGTGCGCGTTAGCCGTACCATAGTCCAGCAAGTTCTTCGAGACGGTGTTTCGGTCCTCTGCGGTGACCTTCTGCAGTCGGAGGAGTATAGGGCAGCCGAGAGTCTGGCTGCGCTGCGCATCCAGTCGGTGCTGTGCGTTCCATTGAGGGTTGCGGACAAGATGCTGGGGACGATTTACATGGACGCCAGGTCTTCGGCCTGCAGGTTCTCGGAAGATCATTTGCAGCTTTTGACTGCCATCGCCGGAATTGCCGCGGTGGCTCTCGAGAACGCCCGGCATCTCGAATGGCTTCAAGAGGAGAGACGGAGGCTGCAGGCCGACTTGAATGTCGAGCACAGCATGATCGGCGAAAGCCCGCGAATGCGCGAGGTCTACCAGTTTATCGCCCGAGTCGCGCCGGCGGGCTCGACCGTTCTTATTCGGGGAGAGACTGGGACGGGAAAGGAGATGGCGGCGTGCGCGATCCACAAGAACAGTGCGCGGGCGGACAAGCCGTTTCTCGCCATCAACTGTGCCGCGCTGAGTGAAGCCCTGCTGGAGAGCGAGCTCTTCGGACACGAAAAAGGCGCGTTCACAGGGGCCATTGCACAAAAGAAGGGTAAGCTGGAGATTGCGGACGGAGGGACGGTTTTTCTGGATGAGGTGGGCGAGCTTGCCCCATCCCTGCAGGCCAAACTGCTGCGCGTGCTGCAAGAGCGCGAGTTTGATCGCGTCGGCGGGACACGGCCCCTGAAAGTCGATATTCGTTTGATTGCCGCCACGAACAAGGCGCTCGAAGATGCAGTCAAGCAGGGATCTTTCCGACAGGACCTTTATTACCGGCTCAACGTGCTTTCCGTGACCCTGCCTCCTCTCAGGGAGCGCCGGGAGGACATCCCGCTGCTCGCGAGTTACTTCGCCGCGAAATACAGCCGCAAGTGCAGACGTCAGGTCTCGGGCATAGCGCCGGAAGCGCGCGCTTGCCTCCTCGAGTATGACTGGCCGGGGAACATTCGGGAGCTCGAGAACGCCATCGAACGCGCAGTGGTGCTGGGCAGCACGGATATCATACTTCCGGAGGACCTGCCCGAGACTGTGCTGGAATCCGCTGTTCCTAAGAGCTCGAGCGGCGCGAACTTTCATGAGGCCGTTCGTGAAACCAAGAAAAAGCTCATCAGGAATGCTCTCGAAAGGGCTGGCGGAAACTATACCGAAGCCGCCAAACTGTTGGCGCTCCACCCAAACTACCTGCACAGGTTGATCCGAAATCTGGGTCTGAAGGAGGCTCTGAAAAAATAACCCGGCTCAGTTTCACCGCGAAGGCGCTAACTGCGCGAAGGGGATCGCGAAAATTGGTTTGCGGCTCAAAAGCAAAATTCCCTTCGCGCTCTTCGCGTCTTCGCGGTTAATTCGGGCGCTGTGAAGCATTGCGATTCCGACAGCCTGCAGCGGCGGGAAGTCCTGTTTCACCACGGAAACACGGAGGGCACGGAGATTTCACAGAGGCATCAGGGTTCTCCGTGTCTCCGTGGTGAATAAAGTGCTTGAATTTTTCTCGAGTTTGGCTTCCCGCAACTCGTTGGGCGCTCGTGAAGGCTCTCTGTTGTGTGAAGCGAAGCATGACCGGGTTGCAATCTCGACGGACCAGGAATAGAATCGGCCGAGTTTGCCAAACACTAAGGCCTGACGGTCCGGGAAAAAGTGCAATCGTGACAAGATTCTTGAGAGCAGGTTTCCTCCTCGCGGGGGTCCTTTCTTATCTTCCTGCGCTTGCGGGCGACTTTCAGGATGATCTGAGAGCGCGGCGGGCGCGAGTGATCCAACAACTGGGGCCCCAGACCATGTTGATTCTATGGAGCGCCCCCGTTCGTGTCTACTCTCTGGATGTCGATTATGAGTACCGCCAGGATAGCAATCTGTACTATCTGACAGGCATCGATCAGGAAGACACGATCCTGGTTCTGATGCCCGGCAATCTGACGCACAAAGAGATCCTCTTCATCCGGCCCAAGGACCCCGTGCGCGAGCACTGGCAGGGCAAGGTCCTGAGCAAGGACGAAGCGACGGACCGGAGCGGAATTGCGACCGTATATCTTCAAAATGAATTTGAGCCTTTCGTCGAAGCCATGTTTTCGCGCAATCCCCGCCGGTTTTCCCGCGACGCGTCGGCGCTGGAGTACGAGGCTTTTTTCAAGGCTCTCGAACGGGGAGAAGGGCAGCTGGCGCTGGTGTCTCTGCCCAAGCCCGGACTTGCGGAAGCGCTCGGCCCGAATCTGGAATTTGCCAACCGATTGAAGGAACGATTTTTCGGCTTCACACTCCGGGATGCCACGAAAACACTCGCCGAGCTCAGGCAGATAAAGACACCCTACGAGCAAAAGATCCTTGAGCGGAGCGTCGAGATCTCGAACGAGGCTCATCTGGCGGGGATGCGAGCGTGCCGGCCGGGCGCTTACGAATACGAAGTGGAGGCCGCGATCGAGTACGTATACAAGGCCAAAGGCGCGCTGGGCTGGGGATACCCTTCCATTGTCGCGAGCGGTCCTAATGCGACGGTTCTGCATTACACCAAGTCGACGCGGAAGATGGAACACGGGGATCTGTTGCTGGTGGACGCGGCTGCGAGTTATCAGTACCTCACCGGAGACATTACCCGCACATATCCGGTTGACGGCACGTTCACTCCGATCCAGAAAGAGATCTATCAGATCGTGTTCCGGGCACAGCAGGAAGCCAGAAGGGTGGCCGTCGCCGGAAAGAAAACTTCAGACGTCCATGCGAAGACCGTGGACGTCATAAAAGAAGGCTTGTTAAAGCTCGGGCTCATCACCGACGCATCGGGGGACCAGTACAGAACCTGGTATACCCACGGCGCGGTGCATTTTATCGGCATGGACGTTCATGACGTAGGCGACTCAGAAAAACCTCTGGCTCCCGGAATGGCCTTCGTGATCGAACCCGGGATCTACGTCAGGGAAGGAGCGCTGGAGAATCTTCCCAAGACGCCGGAGAACACCGCCTTCATTGAGAAGGTGCGGCCTGCGTATGAAAAGTACAGGAATATCGGCATCCGGATCGAGGACTCCTTTCTGCTGACCGAAGGCGGGTTGAAGTGCCTGTCTGAAACGGTGCCTCGCACCATTGAAGCGATCGAGACGTTCATGCAATCCCCGCACTGAGTCAGACCTCAGACATCAGGGATCAGACCTCAGACCACTCGTGAATTGGACCAAACGTACTTGAAGGCTGAAGTCTGATCTGTACTACTGAGCCGAAAGTTCTTCGCGAGTTGGAAAGGAACTTCTGCGTCCTCCTGGGAGCGCACGCATCCTGCGTGCCGGAAGTTAGAAACGCCGAGTCCCGCCTTGCGCGACGCTCCCAGGGACGACCTCCGCGTTCTCAGCGTCTCTGCGGTGAGGCTTTTGGTTGCAGGTAAACCGCGACTGGATACGGAGGCGGTTCGCGGCTCACGGCTGAATTCGGGATTGGGCAATATCGGCTACGCCTTTCGAGCTTCAATCGCGTATTTCGACCTTTGTGCTCGAAACTCCCGTGGGCTCAGCCCAAACTCACTCCGGAAAGCCCGGTTGAAATTCGACACATCCCCAAATCCGCAATCTAGCGCGATATCCGACACTTTCGCTCGTTCCGCTGCCAGACGCATTGCCGCGTCGCGCAGCCGGGCCCGACGGACATATTGGTGCGGCGTGACGCATGTGAGCTGAACAAAAATTCGCAGGAAATGATAAGGGCTCAGTCGCGCCTCGTGCGCCAAGCGCCCCACTGTCAGCTCTGATTCACGGCTCTCCTCGATCATTCGTACCGCCCGGGTCACCCGTGCGACTGCGCTTGGCTGCGCGTCTCGCACATCCCGCGGAGTCCGGTTTGCGAGCCGCAGCGTACCCGCGGCCAATTGAATAGCTAATTCTTCCCACGATATCCCCGAACTTGAATCGTCCAGCCGCCCGGAATTCGCGGGCAGCCCCGCGCGTGCCCTCGCAACCAGTGGGGAAAGCGCCCGCACTACCGGCAGCCGGAGCATGCGGAACACGCGCTCCCCTCGGCCTGCTCCCGAGTCGGCTGCGATGCTTTCGAAGTAATCCGAGGTGTATCGAAACGAGAGGCAACGGTCCCCCACGCCGTGCTCGTGCCCGCATTCAAAATGCTCTCCAGCATTGCCGAGCAGCACCGAGCCCGGCGTCATCAGCTCGCCTGCCCCGCGGCGCCCGTTCGCCGCACGGTACTGAAACGTTCCCGCCAGCACGATGGCAATCGAAACCAGCGAATGCCGCTCTTCGAATGGACGGTCCTGCGGCCCGGACCTGCAGACCAGATCCTCCACCGTCCATCCTTCACCGGCCGCCAGCAGACGAGCAAGGGGGCGTCCCGCCGTGGCGCCATGTCGTGCCAGAGCCTGCTCGAATTCGACCGCAATTTTTGCCAAGAATGCCCCTCCGACGCGCGGTTATAAGGTTCAAGCGTATCACATGAATGATCCGAGGAGGTTCGACGATGGCAACAATCGCAGCAGCAGGAAGAGGAAACTTTCACGCAGTCCTGTCGGCTCCGAGCCGCTCCCGGGAGATTCCCGAGTCCGCCGACGTCTATGGCTGGCTAATTGGAAGCTGGGAACTGGAGGTTTTACACTACAAGGCATTTGATGTGTCCGCTCTCGGGATCAAGGGCGAGGTTCATTTCGGCTGGGTCCTGGAAGGCCGCGCCATTCAGGACGTCTGGATCATGCCGCGCCGCTCCGAGCGCACGGATGATATCGGCAAGACCAATAACATGTATGGGACGACGCTGCGCGTTTGGGATCCCGCGATTCAGGCTTGGCGCATCCGGTGGATCAATCCAGTGAGCGGCCACCGTGAAGAACAGGTCGGCCGCCGGATTGGCAAGGACATCGTTCAGGTTGGCGCTCGCCCGGATGGCACTCCAACACGCTGGAGATTCAGCGAAATCGCACCGGATTCTTTTCATTGGATCGGCGAATCTCTCAATCCGGACGGCCAAACCTGGAACCTTGAAGGTGAGTTTCGCGCGAAACGAATGCAGCCGTGAGCGCCGGAGCGTTACCCAAACTACGGCCTGGCTGATGCCGGGCTCCCTGATTGCTCCGATCGTCCTTTGCGCTCTTCGCGTCTTCGCGGTTAATCCCGGCTCAGTTTCACCGCGAAGGCGCTAAGGGCGCGAAGCGACGGCGAAGGCTTATTGGTTGCGGTCTGCTGCGCTGTGTAATTCGTGGCAAGTTCCTGCGAAGAGTTTTTCCCGGCTAATTTCGGACGGCCTTTGAGGAATCATGGTGGCTGACGAGTGAGGCCAGCCCAGAGTTCAGGTTTGGAGTTCAGCCTTCAGGCTGCACTGAGCTTGAGCAGGCTAAAAGCCTGAACTCCGAACCACGGGCCCATCCCCGGCGTGTCTTTGCTGACACGGCGTGTTTGGCCTGACACGCTTTTCAGACCCCCAAATCTCAACTAAGTCCATCTTTTTCAATGGAAGAACGTCCGGCCCAAGACTTGCAATATCGTTTCTCGGAAACAGGGAGACGGGCGAGGCAGGCGCTATGAGGTACCATCAGGTTTACCGTCGGCCGTCTCGAAGGCAAACGCAGTTCAAACGCTAAGGAAAGCAACCGGCGCGCGGCTTGCATGGGAGAGGCGACTGCCCGTGTGCTTGCGAGAGGAGGGGGGAATAGCTATGAAGTCGAAACTCCAACCTGTCATCTTCTTTGGGCTTCTTTTTTCGAGCGCGCATTTCTCATTGGCGCAACAGCAGACTCGGGTCGAGCTCTTTTCTCCCCAGGGCGTCGTGAAGCAGATCCGCCAGGTGCGCGTCCGCTTTTCCGAGCCGATGGTTCCGCTTGGCGACCCGCGCTCCGCGGTCGAACCTTTCGAGATCAGCTGTCCCGAAAAAGGGAGGGGCCGCTGGGTGGACAGCCGAAACTGGTCTTACGATTTCGAACGGGACTTGCCCGCCGGCATCCGCGCTACCTTCACGGTGCGACAGGACCTGCGATCCCTTTCCGGAAACGCTTTGACCGGCACGAGGCAATTCGCGTTTTCGACCGGCGGCCCCGCGATTCTGATGTCCAATCCCTACGAGGGTTCGACGGTTGAGGAAGAGCAGATCTTCATCCTGAAGCTCGACGCCACGCCCGTGGAATCCTCCGTCCTCTCGAACGTCTTTTTCGCGGTCGAGGGAATCGCCAGCCGAGTGGGCGTCCGCATCATCAGCGGTCCGGAGCGTGATGAGATCCTAAAAAGCCAGTACCCGAATCGACAGAAGAGGGATCAGCCCCTGATCCTCGTTCAAGCGAGGCAGCGTTTCCCGAACGACCGGAAAGTAAGCTTGATCTGGGGACGGGGAGTGGCGAGTGTGAGCGGAGTGACGTCTGCCAACGACCAGGTCCTCCCCTTCATGACACGATCCCCTTTCACGGCGTCCTTCGTGTGCCAGCGCGAGAATCCGCAAGCGAAGTGCGTGCCGATAACGCCGATGCGCGTGGTTTTTTCCGCCGCCGTTGCCTGGGCGGACGCCGGCAAAGCGATTCTCCGAGGCCCCAACGGAAAGACCTGGAAGCCCGAGGCGCCTCGTCGCGAGGAAGGCGAAACCATCGTCGGTCAAGTCACATTCAAAGGTCCTTTCCCCGAAAAGTCGGAGTTCGAGATCGAAATTCCGTCCGGGCTGAAGGATGACAACGGCAGGACGCTTTCCAATGCCGGCAAATTCCCGCTCACGGTTCACACCGACGAGTATCCGCCGCTCGCGAAGTTCTCGGCCGATTTCGGAATCCTCGAATGGAAGACGCGCCCGGTTCTCCCGGTCACCTTGCGAAATATCGAGCCGCGGGCCGCCGCCCGCATGCTCGAGGTCGCCGAAGGCGAAGCATCGATCCCGGAGGCGCGCGATTTCAGCCGCACCGAAGAAGTTGCAGAGCGGATGCAGGGGCGCATTTTTCGGGTGCCATCGGAGCGTCCGGCGCAGATCCACCAATGGATTGAAAGAATCAAGGAGCGCACGTGGGACAACCGGGAAAGGTCGATTCTTGGCGGCGTGGAATCTGCCCGCATCAAATCCTTCACCGTTCCCAAGCTTGCAGGCCCGAAGCCGTTCGAGGTTGTTGGCATTCCCCTGCCCGGACCTGGTTTCTACGTCGTCGAGATCCAGAGCGAGATTCTGGGCGCGGCGCTGCTCGGCAAGCCCAAACCAATGTACGTGCCGACGACGGTGCTCGTGACCAACCTCGGGGTGCACTTCAAGTGGGGGATCGAATCCTCGCTGGTTTGGGTCACCACGCTCGATACGGCGAAGCCGGTTGCGGGCGCGGACGTCCAGGTGCGTGATTGCGCGGGCAAGCTCCTGTGGAAGGGCGCGACCGATGCGCAGGGCGCGGCGCGCGTCGGCAACCTTCCCTCCGACACTGATCTCCCGAAGTGTTCCCGGGGCCAGTGGGAGAAGGTGCTGCTCGTGAGCGCGCAGTTCAAGGGCGATATGGCCTTCGTCCAGTCGAACTGGGATGAAGGCATCGAGAGCTGGAGATTCAATCTCCCGACGGAGTGGGAGCGCAGCCTCGTCACGGCTCACACCGTCTTCGATCGCACGCTGTTGCGCGCTGGCGAGACCGTCCACATGAAGCACTTCCTGCGCAGGCGGATCACGAGCGGCTTTGGTCTCGTCCCGGCCGCGGAGCTTCCCAAGAGCGTGATTGTGCAACACGCCGGCAGCGACCAGAGATACGAGCTGTCCGTGCGGTGGGATGCCAACGGGACCTCCGAGTCCGAATGGACGATTCCCAGGGAAGCCAAGCTCGGCGAGTACCAGGTCTACTTTAGCGCCACGCGCAAGGATCTCGGCGGAGGGAGATGGGCGGCCGGCAACTTCCGCGTCGAGCAGTATCGCGTTCCGCTGATGCGAGGAACGCTGCGGCCGCCCGCGCAACTCCTCGTCTCACCTTCGGAAGTGCCCATCGATCTCCATGTCGGCTATCTGGCCGGCGGCGGCGCCCCGGCGCTTCGCGTAAGGCTGCGGCATCAGATACAGTCTCGTTATGTCACCCCCTTCGAAGGATTCGATGAATTCGTCTTCTCCAACGGGAAGGTCCGCGAAGGAATCTCCCGCGGCCTCCAGGAGCAGGAGGAGGGAGAGCAAGAGCAGGGAGCGCAAGAGGAGGGAGAAAAAGTCGAGGTCCACAGCCTCGATCTGACTCTGGATCGCACCGGTTCCGCCCGAGCCACCGTGACCGGTCTTCACAAAATCGAAAAACCGGAAGAGATCTGGACCGAGCTCGAATTCCAGGACCCCAACGGCGAAATCCAAACGGTTTCCTCGAGGATCGCGCTCTGGCCCGCGGACCGCGTCGTCGGGATCCGCCAGGATTCGTGGGTGAGCAATAAGGACGCGCTCAAATTCCAGGCCGCCGTACTCGACCTCGCGGGCAAGCCCGTTACGGACGCGCCGATTCGAGTGGACCTCTTCGAGCACAAGACCTACTCGCACCGCAAGCGCCTCGTCGGCGGTTTCTACGCCTACGAGCATCTTTCGGAGGTGAAGAGGATCAAGACGGCATGCGAAGGGAAGACCGACCGGCGAGGCCTCCTGCTCTGCACCACCACCTCGCCGGTTTCGGGCAGCATCATCCTCGAAGCCTCGACCACCGATCGCGCGGGTCGCGAAACCCGAGCTCATCTCGAGATCTGGGTGGCGGGCAAGGACGAGTGGTGGTTTCGCGCCGGGAATGACGACCGGATCGACATTCTTCCCGAGAGGAAGCGCTATGAGCCGGGCCAGAAGGCGCGATTCCAGGTGCGCATGCCTTTCCGAAAGGCGACGGCGCTGATCACGATAGAGCGTGAAGGCGTGGGCGAGCTGCTCGTCAAGGAACTTTCCGGCAAGGAACCCGTCGTGGAGATCCCGGTCAAAGGCGCCTACGCGCCGAACATCTTTGTGTCGGTCCTCGTCGTGCGCGGCCGCGTCGGAGGCGTGCAACCGACGGCGCTGGTCGACCTCGGGCGTCCCGCGTTCAAACTCGGCATCGCGGAGATCAAGGTCGGCTGGAAGGCGCACGAGCTTAATGTGAAGGTTACTTCCGACCGGCAGGTGTACAAGGTCCGCGAAAAGGCGAAAATTACAGTCTCAGTCCGAGCTGCGGATGGGGCGCCGCCTCCGCGCGGAGCTGAGGTCGCGCTTGCGGCTGTCGATGAAGGGCTGCTCGAGCTGATGCCGAACCAGAGCTGGCAGATCCTGGCGGCGATGATGGGGCAACGCCGCTACGGCGTAAAGACGTCGACGGCCCAAATGCATGTCATCGGAAAGCGGCACTTTGGGCTGAAGGCGCTGCCGGACGGAGGCGGAGGGGGCAGGCAGATCACGAGAGAGCTCTTCGATACACTCCTTCTGTGGAAGGGACGTGTCTTCCTGAGCGATCAGGGGACGGGCACCGTGGAAGTTCCGCTGAACGACTCCATCACGAGCTTCCGCATTGTCGCCGTCGCCAGTGCCGCAACCGCTCTGTTCGGGACGGGCTCCACGGCCATCCGTTCGACGCAGGACTTGATGATTTTCTCGGGCATCGCTCCGGTGGTGCGGCAGGGGGATAGCTTCCGCTCGACCTTCACTTTGCGCAATGCCTCCGAGAAGCCTGTCGAGGTGCAGGTTTCGGCGCGCGTGAAAGAGATTGCGGACTCGCTGAAACCCGAAAGCCTCCATCTCGCTTCGGGCGAATCGAAGGAGGTGGCATGGACGATTTCGGTTCCGCTCGGAGTGGACGCCCTGAGCTACGAGGTCGAAGCAAAGTCGACGGACGGCCTTGTGGACAGGATGGCAGTCAAGCAAAAGGCCGTTCCCGCGGTCGCAGTGCGCCCCTTCCAGGCAACTCTCACGCAGCTCGAAGGAGATTTGCGCGTTCCGGTCGAGCGCCCGGGAGATGCGCTCCCGGACCGCGGCGGTTTGCGCGTCGCTTTCAGTCCCTCGCTGCTCGGGAGTCTCTCGGGCGTCGAGGACTACATGAGGTCCTATCCCTACACGTGTCTCGAGCAGGAAGTCTCCCGGGCCATTGTGCTGCACGATCGGAAGGGCTGGCAGTTTCTGATGTCGGAGCTTCCATCGTTCATGGATCGCGACGGACTGCTGAAGTATTTCCCTGCCTGTCTCTACGGGACCGACGAGTTGACGGCCTACGTATTGGCCGTCGCGAAAGAAGCGGGCCTGGAAATCCCCGCCGCTCTCCGCGACCGCATGATGGCAGGGCTCCGGGCCTTCGTGGAGGGGCGCGTGATTCGCTACTCCTCGTTACCGACGGCGGATCTTTCGATTCGGAAAATCGCCGCGCTCGAGGCGATTTCGCGCTACGGGGGATTCGACGGCCGGCTGCTCTCTTCCATCACGATCGAACCCAATCTCTGGCCGACCTCGGCGGTCATCGACTGGTTCAACATAGTCGAGCGCACTCCAGATCTCCCGGACCGCGCCGGGAGAATGCAGGAGGCGGAGCAGATCCTTCGCTCCCGCCTGAATTTTCAGGGCACGACCATGGGCTTCTCGACGGAGCGGCGCGACTTCCTGTGGTGGCTCCTGGTCTCGACGGACGGCAACGCGGCCCGCGCGCTCCTTTCGCTCATGGACTCCCCGGCATGGCGCGAGGACATCCCGCGCATGGCGCGCGGGGCATTGGGCCGCCAGCTCCGGGGCCGTTGGGACACGACCGTGGCCAATGCGTGGGGTGTGCTGGCCATGGAGAAATTCTCCAAGGCGTTCGAGAGGGAGCCGGTGTCCGGCACCGCCACAGCGAGTATCGGCGGACGCTCTCAGAGCCTTGACTGGTCGTCGAATCCAAAGGGGCGCGTTTTCGATTATGCCTGGCCGAATCAGCGCGCGGAGCTGACTGTCCGTTCAGGTGGAACCGGGAAGCCTTGGGTGACCATTCAGAGCCTCGCGGCGATCCCTCTCAAAGAGCCGTTCTCGAGCGGCTACCGCATCAAGAAAGCCATGGCGCCCGTCGAACAGCAGGCGCAAGGCTCCTGGAGCAAAGGGGACATCATTCGTGTCCGGCTCGAAATCGAGGCACAGTCCGACATGACGTGGGTCGTCGTCAGCGATCCCATTCCCGCCGGCGCCTCCATTCTCGGGACGGGCCTCGGCCGCGATTCGCGCCTCGCCACTCGAGGCGAAAAACGGGAGGGTTGGGTCTGGCCGGTCTTCGAGGAGCGATCGTTCGAGGGTTTCCGTTCCTACTACGAATATGTCCCGAAAGGGTCCTTCGCTCTCGAGTACACGATGCGCTTGAACAGCGAGGGCGCCTTCCAGATGCCCGCGACGCGGGTCGAGGCGATGTACTCCCCGGAAATGCTCGGCGAGATTCCGAATGAAACAATCCGCGTTTCGCCAGAGAAGTGATCTTTGGAGTGCGGCGACTTGTCGCCGCTTTCGTCTTTGGCGCCCGGACCATATAGCGGCGACAAGTCGCCGCACTCCATATCGGACAGGGGCGGAACAAGGGGCCCCCGTCGCTATGCTATTGAGTCGAAAATCCGTCGGCAGGGGGGCGTTAGTCGCCGCCGCAGTCTTGTCGCTCGGGGCATGCGCCTATCTGCTGTTCAAGCCTTGGGCCGGCAAGATCCCCGGCTTCGAAGAGGTCCTGGCCTCCTACCAGAAGACCGAGGCCGTGCTTCTGGACCGCCACGGCGACGTTGTGCACGAATTGCGCGTGGACCGCAAACACCGCCGTCTCGACTGGGTTTCCCTTCGCGACGTGTCGCCGGCGCTGATCCGCGCCGTCCTTGCCGCAGAGGACCGGAAGTTTTACGAACACCGCGGCGTGGACTGGAGCGCGTTTGGCGGCTCGCTGCGCGAGTGGGTGAAGCAATCGAGCCTGCGGGGCGCGAGCACGATTTCGATGCAGGTCGCTTCCAAGTTGAAAGAGGGTTTGGAACCGAGAAATTCACGGCGGTCGCTCTGGGAGAAATGGCGCCAGATCGAGGAGGCGCGGGAATTGGAGAAGAGCTGGACGAAGCCGCAGATCCTCGAAGCCTATCTGAACCTCGTCTTCTTCCGCGGCGAACTGCAGGGAATCGCCGCCGCCGCGCGGGGGCTGTTCGATAAGAGCCCGCACGGGCTCGACGAGTGCGAATCGCTGCTACTGGCCGCGCTCATCCGGTCGCCGAACGCGGCCGAAAGCCAGGTGGTCCGGCGCTCGGCGCAGCTGGCGGATGCGATGGACCTGCATCTTGATGCCGCGGAGATCGCGCGGGTCGCAAACGGCGCCTTGAGCGGTCCCTATCGCGTACGGCCGGAGACCGCGCTGGCGCCGCACGTTGCCCGCCGGTTGCTTGAGAACAGCCGCACGAAGAGCGGGCCCGATTCGGTTCGCGTCGCTTCGACGTTGGATGCGCGGCTCCAGCGGTTCGCCTCGGACACGCTTCAGCGCCACTTGCTCTCGATCCGCGCCCAGAATGTTCGCGACGGCGCCGTTCTCGCAGTGGAGAACAGATCGGGCGACGTCCTGGCCTATGTCGGAAACGCTGGCGAGACGGCGAGCGCGCGCTTCGTGGATGGCATCCAGGCGAGGCGCCAGGCGGGGTCGACACTGAAGCCGTTTCTGTATGCGCTTGCGTTGGAATCCCGTGTTTTGACCGGCGCGAGCCTGATCGAAGACAGCCCACTCGATATTCCGGTTCAGGGCGGCGTGTATCGGCCGGAGAACTACGACAATCAATTCCAGGGTCCTGTCACCGCGCGCACGGCGCTCGCGTCGTCGCTCAACATCCCCGCGGTCAAGGTTCTCCTCCTGGTGGGAGTCGATCCTTTCGTGGAAAGGCTGCGGTTGCTCGGATTGCGCGATCTGCGTTCGGCGGATTTCTACGGCCCCTCGCTGGCGCTGGGCTCGGCGGACGTGACGCTTTGGGACCTGGTAAACGCTTATCGTTCGCTCGCCGATGGAGGCGTCTGGACTCCGCTCCGCCTGCGAGCCGATGAATCCCCGGCCGGCCCGCCGCGCCGGGTGTTCGCCGAGGCGACGGCCTACGTCGTCTCCGACATTCTGTCCGATCGAGAGAGCCG
>WNGG01010968.1_pt1 | contig 17359 bp, 16 predicted proteins | sample 5400661 | NCBI WGS metagenome assembly WNGG01 (sample SAMN13153372, study PRJNA577476) | soil metagenome | isolation source: 100 cm soil or saprolite under Garry oak tree replicate 1 | place: USA:California | collected 2016-06-15 | reverse complement strand
CGCCCGTGACCTCTACATTACTCCCGAGGCCGCGGCCGGGCTCTCCGCGATCGACGATTCCTTGGACGAGAGCCGATCTTCCCTCGTCTTCGTGAACGCCCGGCCCCTCGCAGAATTGCTCGGCTCGCGTCTCGCTATGGTCCGACAGGATGTGGCGGTCCATCACGGGTCCCTGCCCCGGGAGGAGCGCACCCGCGTCGAAGCCGGATTCAAGGCTGGGGAGATCCGCGGTCTCGTGTGCACGTCGACCTTGGAGCTCGGGATCGACATCGGGACCGTCGATCAGGTCGTGCAATACAACTCTCCCCGCCAGGTCACGTCCCTGATCCAGCGCGTGGGCCGATCAGGCCACAAACTCGACCGCACATCCCGTGGCCTCGTCCTGGCCGTCTCCTCGGACGACGCGATCGAGTCCCTCGCGGCGATCCAGGCGGCCCAAGAGGGAGACCTCGAGCCTCTGCACATCCACCGCCTCGCCCTCGACGTCCTCGCCCACCAGATCGTCGGGTGCGCCCTGGATTACGGCGGGACCGCGCCCTGGTCGGAGATCCTCCATACGATCCGGTCCGCGGAGCCCTACCGAACGCTCGAGGACGCGCAGGCGGATCGCGTCGCGGAGTTCCTGGACCACCTCGGCGTCCTGCGTCAACAGGGGGACAAGGTCCGCGTGACGCCGAAGGGACGCCGGTATTACTTCGAGAACCTCTCGACGATCCGCGACGAACGACGCTACCAGGTGATGGACCTCACGACGCAGAAGCAGGTCGGGATTCTCGGCGAGGAGTTCATGATGATCCAGGCCCGAGAGGGCTTGCACTTCATCGTCCGAGGCCGTCCCTGGAAGATCGAACGAATCGGGAAGGACGGCATGGTCTACGTCACCCCGGTCGCGGACCCGAACGCCCTGATCCCCGGTTGGGACGGCGAGATGCTCCCCGTGCCGTTCGGCCTCGCGCAGCGGGTCGGCCGGATTCGGAAAGAGATCGATGGCCGGCTGGAGAAGAGCGGCGTTCCGAAGGCCGTCACCCATTTCGAGAAAGCGTGGCCGATGAACAAGACCGGGGCCAAGCGCCTCGTGGAAGAGCATGCGAATCACCGCAAGACCGGCGCTCCAGTTCCCACGGACGACCGAATTCTTGTGGAGGCGTTCGATCGCTTCCTGATCGTACACTCATGCTTTGGCGAAGTGGTGAATGTCACCCTCGGGGACCTAATCGAGGAACTGCTCGCCCGGAAGCATCTCGTACGGTTCTGGTGGACGGACCCCTATCGCATCTTGTACGAACTCGTGGCGGACACCCGCGAGATCGACGTCGAAGCGCTCGTGGACGACCTGCTTCGGATCGACGAGGAGACGCTCGAGAGCGGCCTCAAGTCCTTGCTCGAGAACCATCTCCCGCTCGGCTACTACATGAAGGGGATCGCGGAGCGGTTCGGGGCGATTCGACGTGGCTTGACGGTCGGCGAAGGAGATCTGCGGTCCCTCGAGATTCGCTTCGCGAACACGCCGATCTACGACGAGGCCGTGCGGGAGGCGCTCCTGCTTCATGCCGACTTCGACCGGGTCCGCGAGATCGTCCATGAGATCCGGGCGGGAGACATCGAAGTCGTCATCCACCGGTCCGAAGAGACCCCGACTCCGCTGGCCTATCCGATCCTCCGCCGGTACGTCGAGGCACCGGAACTGTTCTCACCGGAGGCGGAGAGGGACGAGATCCTCGATCGGATGCGGCTCCACTTGTCGTCGGAACCGGTGCATCTCCTGTGCTTCGAGTGCGGGCACTTCCACGAGGAGGTGCGGATCGGCGAGATGCTCGACCATCCGACGTGCGCGAAGTGCAAGTCCCGCCTCCTGACGGTCCTCGGATGGGCCGCCTGGACGGTGCGGGACGCGTATGCGAAGCGGACACGGAAGCTCGATCTGACCGACGAAGAACGAAAACTCCTGACACGATCCAAGCAAGTCGCTGACCTCGTGGCGGTGTACGGGAAGCGCGCGGTGTATGCGAACTCCGTCTATGGCGTCGGCCCGACCACGGCAAGCAAGATTCTCGCGAAGATGCAGGATACGGAAAAAGAGTTCTTGAACGATCTATTCGAAGCGAAATTGAGGTACGTCACGACCCGCCCGTATTGGAACGAGCCGCAGGCGAAGCCGAAACTGTATTGAGCCTGCGCCGAAAGAATACCTCGATCGAAAAGGGAGGGCGCGGACCCCGGAGGGTCCGCTGAAGGGGGTGGTCGAACGAACGACTTCTCGTCTCACATCTGGATCGAGAACGCGGGCAGCGTCTCCGTCGCCTTGACTCCAGAGATTGTCTGGATTTTCCGTAGGACGGTCTGCATCAAGGCGTCCTGATGCTCCGCCCCGAACCGCGCGAGGAGGTCGAAATTCCCGACGGTCCCGATGAGACCCTCGATGCCGGGGACCTTCTTGAGCTCCGAGGCGACGCGCTGGGGGTCGTTCGTCCGGATCAAGATCCAGCTCGAGACGGGTTGCCCGTTCGGCCGGATTTTCACGAACTCCTGGACGGCGGGGTAGGCCTGGAAGCCGCGGATGAAGTCCGCTCCGATGGTCGCCTGAAGGCGGTGGAGTTCCGCGAGGTCGCGGAAGTTCCCACGAACGGCGACGTCGTGGCGTCCGAAGACCGGTTCGGCGTGCGTCACGTTCGGCTTGCCTTTCGCGTTGCTGATGGCCTTTTCCACGTAGCCGGGCGTCACCTTCAGGAAGATGACGCTTTCTCCATTCAGTTCTCCTGGCATGTTTGTCACACCTCGCGGGACCCGTAGATTTGACCGTATTTAACCCCAGTAGTTTCTCCCCGTTAACCGACGAACCATTTGGTAACGACCCGAATCGCGGCGGTCCGTCCACGTTTGCGGCCTGATGATTTTCTTCTGGCGGAGAGCGATTAAAATCCTTAGCGCAGACTCTTGCGGTCGGAGGCGTCGTTGGTTGCCGTCACTCGCCGGCTGGACGAGGCTCGTCTGCCTCCATGGCATAGGCTTCCTCTCCAAAACCGGAGATGTCGAGGCCCGCGTCTTCTTCGGCCGGGCTGACCCGGATCGGCGTGAAGATGTTGATGATCCGCAAGAGGATGTACGACCCGCCGAACGCGAATGCCGCGACGACGACGCAGGCGAAGGCCTGAATGGCGACCTGGCCGGGATTCCCGAAGAACAGGCCGTTGCGGCCGGCCGGGTTGATGAGGGTTGAGGCGAACAGGCCCGTGGCGATGGTCCCCCAGATTCCGCCTGCCCCATGGCACGCGAACACATCGAGGGAATCGTCGAGCGTCGTCCGGGCCCTCCAGCTCGCGACATAGTTGCACAGGACCCCCGCGACCAGGCCGATGATGATCGACGGCATGGGCCCGACATATCCGGAGGCGGGTGTGATGGCGACGAGGCCGCAGACCGCCCCGACCGAGATGCCCACGGCCGATGGCTTCCCCTTCCGGACCCAGTCCGTCAACATCCAACTCACGGCCGCCGCCGCGGCAGCCAGATTCGTCACGACGAGCGCGTTCACGGCCAAGGCGTTCGCGGCGAGGGCGCTCCCCGCGTTGAAGCCGAACCAACCGAACCACAACACGGACGCCCCGAGCATCACGTAGGGTATGTTGTTCGGCCGACTGTCCAGACGACCGATGCCTTCTCTCCGCCCGATGACGAGCGCGGCGGCGACGGCGGAGACGCCCGCGGCCGTATGGACGACCAGCCCGCCCGCGAAGTCGATGACCCCGAGGGACTTGAGCCACCCGCCGATGCCCCAGTTCCAATGGGCGATGGGCACGTAGACGAACGTCGTCCAGGCGACGATGTAGATCATGAGCGACTTGAACCGGATCCGCTCCGCGAAAGCCCCGATGATCAGGGCCGGCGTGATCGCGGCGAACTTCAGTTGAAAGGCGAAATAGAGGAGCTCGGGGATAGTGTCCGAGTATCCCGGATTGGCCGCCGCACCGACATTGTTCAGGCCGAAGTTCGAGAAATCTCCGATGAAACCGTGGAACGAGGGCCCCAATGCCAGCGTGTATCCCCACAACGCCCACACCAGGCTCACGACGGCGAAGATCGCCAGGCATTGGGCGATCGTCGAGACGAGGTTCTTTCGGCGGACGAGTCCCCCATAGAAGAAGCCGAGCGCGGGGGTCATGATCATGACGAGGGCCGTGGCCGTGATGACCCAAGCGATGTCTCCGAAGTCGAGCGCCACGTGACTGCTCCCGCGAAACGGAGTTGGCCCCCGATGGCGACACCCGGTATAACGTTTCTTTCGTAAACCTACTCGCGGCAGAGCATCACGGGATTGGGGTGAGGCTTCCGGACGGGAAAGATGAGTTATCTCAGAAAAGGGTCTTACGGCAACCGGCCGAAGCCGGGGAGCCTCGTCGATCACTATGAAAGCCCTGTTCTTCGCGACACCCGCGGAGTACCGGTCGTGGCTCGAGGACCACCACGACAACACCGCGGAATTATGGGTCGGGTTCTATAAAATAACCTCTGGGAGGCCGAGCATCACGTGGCCGGAGGCCGTGGATGAAGCGCTCTGCTTCGGCTGGATCGACGGGCAACGAAGAGGCATCGACCGGATGAGCTACACGATCCGCTTCACGCCGCGCAAGCCGGGCGGCATCTGGAGTTCCGTGAACATCAAACGCATCAAGGTATTGACCGCTCGCGGGCTCATGAGGCCCGCGGGTCTCCAGGCATTCGAGGCGCGCAATCCTGGGAAGTCCGGCATCTATTCGTACGAGCAGAGGAAGCCCGCTGAACTTGACCAGGCGGCCAAGCGACGGTTTCGGGCGAACAAGAAGGCGTGGGAGTTCTTCCAGAAGCAACTTCCCTCGTATCGAAAGGCGGCCATCTGGTGGGTCGTGAGCGCGAAGCAAGAGGAGACCAGAGTCAAGAGACTGAGTGAGCTCATCCGAGATTCAGAACAGAATCGAACCGTGCCACCACTCACCCGCCGGTCCGGGCCCAGATGACGCGAAGAAAGTCGTTCGTCCACGAATCGGCGGGCCTACCCATACGTAGAAATCTCTCAGCTTCTTCCGCGCCGCGAGGAGCCTCGCGCGATGGCCGAGTCCGCGGTCCCAAGGCGGCGTCGTCTTGGATTTTCCGAGATTCCCCGGAAGGTCCGCTGGATCATCTACGCGAATGCGGCGGGCGGGGTGGGGTTCGGCTACCTGATGATCTTCATCACGGCGTACTACCCGCAGATCGGGATTGGGCCGGGGACGATCGGACTCATCCTCGGGGCCGAGGGGGCGTCGATGGTAGTCTGCGCGGTCCCCTTGGGCATCTATTCCGACCGCCGCGGACGGAAGTCCCCGCTCCTGGTCGCCTCCGCGGTCCTTCCTCCCACCATCCTCGTGTTCGCCTTCACCACGGAACTCCGATGGCTCGTCCTTGCCGCGGTCGTGGCCGGCGTCGCGGAAGGCGGCTTCCTCGCGACCTGGAACGCGATCATCGCAGACCAGACGACGACGGAGCAGCGGAACGCGGCCTTCGCGCTGTCATTCATCTTGGGGAACGTCGCCGGTGGCCTGGGCTTCGCCTTGCCGATCGTCTTCCCCGCACTCGAGGCGTGGACGGGCCTCGACAGCCGCGCGGTGCACATCACGGTCCTCCTGGTCACGGACGCGCTCGGGTTCCTCGTCCCGATCGCCCTGATCGTGCTCTTGCGGAATTACCGCGAGACGCTACCCGTCCGGGGGGCGCGACCGAAAGGGACGGACTGGAGGCCTCTCCTGAAGTTCTCGAGCCTCAACGGCCTGATCGGCCTGGGTGCTGGTTTCTTCATTCCCCTCGTGACCACGTGGCTCTACCTGAAGTACGGCGTTCCCGACACATGGAGCGGCCCGCTCCTGGCCCTCTCCAACATCACGATTGGACTGTCGGCCGTCGTAAGCGCCGCCCTCGCGAGGCGATACGGGCCGGTGCGCGCGATCGTCATGGCGACAGGGACGTCGACCGCGTTCCTCCTGAGCCTCGCGTTCGTGACCAGCCCAGTCGTCGCTGCGGGCCTCTACTTGGTGCGTGCGGCCCTCATGAACATGTCCGCGCCGATCGCGGATTCGTTCCTCATGGGCATCGTCTCTCCGGAACAGAGGGGCCTGGCGAGCGCGGTGAACTCGATCATCTGGCGGCTTCCGAACAGCATCACGACGGTCTTCGGCGGCCTCTTGATGCAGGCGGGCAACTTCGATCTGCCGATCTTCCTTGCCACCGCGTTCTACGCCGCCTTCGTGTCCGGATTCTACGCCGTCTTCCGCAACGTGAAGCCGACCACGTGAGAGAGGGCGGGAGAACCTACAGGTCCGCCCGCTCCCCGGTGGAGTTGCGTTCCCACACCACCATGACATGCCGGAGACCGACTCCGAGTTCATCGAGGCGTCGCAAGAGGAAAAACCGGGCCCGCGCGGGGACGAGTCCGCCGAAGTTCGGCGCGAACGGGAGACCCCAGGTCGTGTTTCGGACCTGCCGGAAGCCATGTTTCCGGGCGAGCCTCGCGAGCTCCTTCACGGACGCCCCTTCGATCCGATGGCTGTGCGGGCTGCCATCATACCGGTCGAAGAATTCCGGATGGAGAAATTGTTGCCGCTCGCCCGATCGGGACAGGATCGCCTTCGCCCGTTCTCGGGGGAAGAGCCGGAGGAGCATGAGGACGATCGATTGCGTGTTCGGGGTCGTCAGGACCAGTTGGCCGCCTGGCTTCAGGATCCGCCGGACCTCCTCGATGAAGCCCTCCGGACGGGTCAGGTGTTCGTACACTTCGGAGGCCACGACGCTGTCGACGGAGCTGGTTCGGAACGGGAGGCCCGCATCCGCGGTGGCGGCGAGGTAATCCACCCGGTCGGAGGTCTCGGCCGCTTTTCGCAGGCTCGCTCGCTCCACGTCGACGCCCACCGCGAGTCGGTTGCCCGGCAGGTGGGGGAAGCATCGCGTCGCGAGCATGGCCGTCCGGATCGCGTCATAGGTCGCGACCGCTGTGGTCGTGCTCCCGGGTATTTGGCCCGATGCGATGGCCCAGGCCATCCGAGCGTTCGCGCGCAACGGCCCGCGCAAACGTGGCAGGATACTTTTCGTTTTGTGCGAAGGGTCGAGGCGCCCATCCCGTCTCCTAGAGCCACCGGTGTCGCCCCGGGTAGAACACGGGTCGCCGGTCGGGGTATCGGTCCTTGTATCGCAGGTACTTCTCGTGCCAGTGCCGGTAGCGCTCGTCGGAGCTTCGGAAGCGGCGGTGCGGAAACCGGATGAGGGCTTGTTCCACGGCCCACACGTTGCGCGGGGAAAACCGCCAGTCCGCCCGCAAGGTACGCAGGTCGAGGACGCCATACCCGTTGATGCGCCCGGTCCGATCCACGTAGGGGTCCACGTAGGAGAAGACCAGGTCGCGCACGGAACGGAAGACGGGCTTTCGGCCATGGAGTCCCGGATCGCGCGAACGGGCGACGGATCCGAATTTGGATTTTGCGCGGAACAAGAACACGACGTGATCGATATCGTCCTGGGACTCGATGTCCAGAACGGTGGGTGGGAACCCGTGCTGCTCGAGGATCGTCGCGGCGGACAGAGCCGCCTCCAGGCAGTGGGCCTCGTTCGTTCGGACGACCCCCCGGAAGGTCCGGAGCGTCTCGCCCCGTTCCTCGTGGTTGTACGGAAGGGACTCGAGCCAACGTTGGACCCGCTCGGGTGTCGTGGCGGCCTCGATGATGCGACGTTCGCGGGACGTGAACGCGGACCGAGGAGGCGCCGGACTCATCGAAGGAGGTCCCGCGCCTGGCGGGCCGTGAGCGGTGGCCCGTAGATTGGCGAGCCGGGCTGTTGCCGCCGCCCGCCTTCTCGCAGAGAGCCTGTGTCGATCGGCGAGAACCCGATTTCCCCGATGAGTTTCGCAACGACCGATTTCGCCTGCGGATCGTCGCCGGCAAGAAAGATGACAAGCCGGTCTTCTCCCGCGGGTCGGGACCCCGTCTCGAGGGTCTTCCAACCCATCGTGTTGAAGGCCTTCACCAACCGGGCCTTGGGTATCCGCTTCGCGACTTCCTCGCTCGACGTGCCGTCTCCCAAGTCCACCACACGACCGACCGCGCTGTATGCGTTCATGGCGTCAATGACGATCTTTCCGGAGAAGACGTCTCTCGGCGGGAGCTCGTCGATCCTCCGCCAAGGAATGGCGAGCAAGATCGGATCGCCGAACTTCGCAGCACCTTCTGAGGAATCCGCATGCGCGCCGCGACCGATGGAGGTAACGAGGGGCGCCAGCGAGTCAGGACCTCGCGAGTTCGACACCGCGACTTCATGTCCCGCCCTCGCAAAGAGCATCGCCGCCGCACCGCCAATGTGGCCTGCTCCGATGATCCCGATTCGCATGTGGACACGCTTCGATCGATGGCGATGAAGACGTCCCTTCTCTATGGATGTTCGGGTCTCGTCTTCGTTGTCCGATAGAGCGACACGTGGAGTCGCAAGTCTTTTGACCGCCGAGTCCGTTCTCTGACCGTCATGCGCCTCGTCCTCCTCGGGCCTCCCGGAGCCGGCAAGGGCACGCAAGCCGCGAAGCTCTCCGCGCACTTGAGCGTGCCGCGAATCTCCACGGGGGACATCCTCCGTCACAGCGTGGCCGAAGGCACCGAACTCGGGAAGAAGGCGAAGGCATACATGGACTCCGGAAAACTCGTGCCGGACGAACTCGTCATCGCGATGACAGAACGCCGCCTGAAAGAGAAAGATGCGAAAAAGGGATTCATCCTCGACGGCTTCCCGCGGACGATCGCCCAGGCCGAAGCCCTGTCGAAGCTCACGAACCTCGACGCGGCCGTGAACCTGTTCTTGGAGCCGGAGGAGCTGATCAAGCGGAACACGGGACGACGGGTGTGCCCGAAGGACGACACCGTCTATCACATCTTCATGAATCAGCCGAAGAAGGCCGGCGTCTGCGACAAGTGCGGGACGCCCCTCGTGATTCGCGCCGACGACCGCGAGGATGTCGTGAGGAAACGGATTGAGACCTACGAGAAGCAGACCGCCCCGCTGATCAAGTACTACCGCGACCGCGGACTCTTGAAGGAAGTCTACGCGACCGGCTTGATTGAGGAGATTTTCCTTCGGACCATCGAGGCGCTCAAAACCTGAGCCTCCCAGTCCGGAATCGAAGTGGGAATGGATGGACGGGTTCGACCTCGTGGCCATTGCGACCCTCGGGCAAACGGTCGTCCTCACCGTCACCCTAATCGTCTTCATTCTTCAGCTGCGGAGCCAAACGAAGGCGATCAAGGATGCCGCCTACCAGAGCGTCTTGGACGACTACAACGACATCATTCGAACCCAAGTCAATCGACCGGAGATCGGGGAGTTGCTCGACGATCTCGTGAGACCCGGTTTCGCCTCCGCTGCGGACCTTCCGCCGCTCTCGTCCCGAGAGAAACTGGTGCGAAGCTATCTCCTCATGATTTATGGATTGTTCGAGAGAGTCTACATCCTACACGAGAAGCGGTGGATCGACGAAGCCTCGTGGCGTGAATGGGCGACCTGGATCGAGGTCATGTGCCGAAATCCGATCTTCACCCATGTGCACACGATCTCCCGCGGGATGTTCAACGCCTCCTTCCAGGAATACCTGACGGGCCTGATGGCGTCTTCTTCTGCCCCCGACGGCGCACGATCCAGGGCGCCGAATTCCTGAGAGATTGTACCGCGATCCGAATGCGAGACTTTAGGCATAGAGCACGTTTGCCCTGCAAGCCCTCGTAGGTTAGCTTGGACAGACTACAGGCCTGCGGAGCCTGAGACCTGGGTTCGAATCCCAGCGGGGGCGTCCTTTCAAACCTCGCCCTCCATGAGCAGGTCCGGGAAGGACGGTTTCGGGAGGTCCAAGCGGCCGCGGCCTTTTCCGAGCCGGACGCCATGTCCGAGGACATCGCGACCCGCCGCCCGACGGGGCGCTGCCGCGGCGACGCTTCCCGCCTTTGAACCGGAGTTGATCCTGCCTCCCATTTGGCCTCTCGATGTCGTGTCGAAGCGGATGGTCGGTCACGGTACCTCTGGATGGAGGGCGCCTTTGGCTCTGCGTTCCGGGACGCGCCCTAGGCGGTCGCGAAGGTCGTGCGTGAAGACTTAAGAACCCGATTGCGTAGGTTGGCGAGAGGATGGCCTCGGACCTCGGGTCGGCCTTATTGATCGCGGCCACGATTGCGAATGGGCTGCTCGCGGGAGCCAGCCTGGACAAGGCCCTTGTGCAACTCCCCGCCCGGAGGAAAATCGGCCTCCATGCGATGGCGGAATTCAATCGGTCAACCGACCTCGGCCCCGGTCTGGTCCTATATCCGGCGTTGGGCCTGGGGGCACCTCTCCTGACCATTGCGGCCGCGATGGCCGTTTACTTCGGGGGCGACGAGTCCAACGCGGGAGCCCCATGGATCCTCCTAGGCGCCCTCCTCTCGGTGGGTCACATGATTACGACCGCTCGGGCGGCCCCGAACCTCCTCCGACTGCGCCGCTCGATTCCCGCGGACGATCAGCTTGAAGGTCTCTACCATCGCTTCGCCGGATGGAGCGGGGCCCGGGCCGTTCTCCAAGTTTCCACGTTCGTTGTCGTCGTGATCGCCCTGATGGCCACGCACTGATTGTCGGTCGGACGGTCGGCTCTCGGGAATTCACATGAGACCGAGAGGCCCGAGTTTCTCCGGGAGGTACGTGTCGGTCACGTAATCCAGGCCGTACTTGGCGAGCGCCTGTTGCTCCGCTTTCTTGTTGATCTGGAGCATCGCCTGAATCTCGCTGCGCCAGAACTCATCCCTGAAGCGAGGATCCGTCATCTCCGCGTTCAGCGCTCCGATATCCCGCGGCGTGAGCGCATCGGTGGGCAGCTCGTAGTTCAGGATGTCGCTCGCGGTGATCCCAACGAACTCCGCGGTGGGGGTCGCCAAATATTCCGAGATGTGCGCGGTCTTGATCGCTCCGTAGGCCACTGAGGCGTGGATCCGGAACGACCAGGGATCGCCGTCCGTAAACGTGGCGACATTAAGTTTCAACTCTTCGTTTAATCTTTTCAACAATCGACGTGTACTTCGGCTCGGCTGGCCCTTTAGGTGGACGAGGATGCATTTGGCATCCTCATCGAAGCCGTTCTCCACAAGCCGGTCGAACATGCCGCCCGTCTCAATCGCCAGGACGAACTTCGCGTCCGCCTCGATCAGCTTGACTTTCTCCTTCTCGACATTGTAGGGAATCGTGTAGCCCGCATCGCCCACGTCATCGCGGCAGTTGATCCGCTTCCGATCCCCGTTCCTCGTGATCTCCTCGAGAGTCAGGTTCCCGATCACGCTGGCCCCGCTCTCTTCGGGCCGGAGCTTGAAGTCCTCCCGGAGGAGCTGCGTGATCACCTCGAGGTCCTCTGCCAGAAGGTTCGACTCCTCCTGGGCGTGGAATTTTGCGATGTCCCAGCCTTCTGAGATGTAATACATCTCTCGCAGCGTGGACGACTTGCTCTCCCGAATCATGTCTCGGATGAACTCGAGGACGTGCATCGTCCGAAGCAGCATGAGCGCCCCTTTCAGTTTCTTCGCGCTCCGGACACCCATCAGGTTGCCGTATTTCCACACCGCATGCTTCGTATCGAAGCGGATGTTCGCCTTGGTCCGAAGGGGGATTTTCATCTTCGGGATCTGGCCGCCGTCGAGCTCCTCATAGATTTCCTCGGCAATCCCGTAGAGCGCGTCGACCGCTTTGTTCGAGACGGGGGCGTCGGCTTTCGGCTTCTTACTCATCTTCGAGCGACTCCTCCGTTTCGTCGTAGTCGATTTCGCCTTCTTCCTCCGCCGCCTCGGCCGCGGCTCCCTCCTCGCCCTCGAACTCCGCGTAGTTCAGTTCCCAGTCACCGGGCAGAGGTTCGGCGCCAATCACGAGGCCCGGATTGATCCCGCTCACGTAGACGTCGGATTCGTCATACTCGGCCTCATCGAGTCCATCGAGGAGGAATGAAATGGAGGCCTTCGTGACGCTGTCGATTCGCTTGAGCTCCCACGTGATCTTGCCGTCGTCCCGGGCCTCTGTGGGTTTCGGGTCGATGGACTTCGCCTCCATCCCGCGAGGGAGGAGCAAGTGCAAGTTCAGCTTCTTTCCCGCCGAGGTGAAGTTATGAATGTTGATCGTGATCGAGTGACGCTTCAGTTTCTTGTCGTAGGCGATTTGCTCGTCGATCCAAACGACGCCCATGATTTTCGTAATCGTCGCGTCCAGAGTCGGGATCTTTTTGTTCACGATTTTCGCGGACTTTTCCGCGATACGCGGGAGGATGAGCTGTACGATTTCGAATTTCTCTTTCGTCTTGGCTCGGTGCGCTTTTTTCGTAAGGTGCGTCTTCAGGCGGCGTCCACCCTCTTTGAGGGCCAGGCCCAGTTCGATCATGATTTCGTCGGTGGTGGCGACCGCCTCTTTCGCCTCCGACGTGTAGGGTACCTTGGTGGAGCACACATGAACGAGGATGATAGCCGGGCCGAAAGGTAGGCCCTGTCCGCCCCTCTGTTCCAAGCCATACCGCCTCCAGTCCACGTTCCCTACGGACTGGGTCAGCGCGCACCCGCCCGCTTGGTACAGGAGGGGAACACGGTTCGCGAACCGCAGCACCTCGACCGGCTGGTCCGGGGGTAAATCCCCCCCATAGACGATTCCGATCTCGACTTGGAACGGGTTTCCCGAATACACCGCGGGATCGCGCGTCAGAGGAGGCGCATAGAACTCGGGTCTCAGACTCCCGAGGACGTTCTTCAGGCCTCGCTTGATAAGCCGTTCTCCAATGGGGCTCAGGCAGTCCGTCGGCGGTGCCATCAACTTGGTCGATTGCATCGCTTCATGGAGCGCCTTCGCCTGGTCGAGGACGATGGACTTCGGTTTCATGTCGGGGTCGAGTCCCGCCGTCTCGCAGATCTCCTTCGCGACCCGAGAAGAGACCCGGACGAACTCTTCTTCCAGGAAGGCTGCCAGCTTGTACGATTTCGTTTCTTTCATCATGGCCATGAGGGTCCCGAGCTCAATTCCGTGGGGGTGCGGGGGGATTTCCTTGGTCTTCGGCGGAAGATCTTCCGTCGCGCGCTCGAACGTGATGTCGTCGCCCTCCGGCGGTCGATAGGTGATTCGCGCGTGCGGATTCACGATCGCGGTGGCCTTGAGGTACTCCGGCACGGACTGCTTCCCCGCGGTGTACCGGCCCTTGAGCGGGATTTCGACCCGGGTCCCATGCGCCCGCTCCCAGACTACGAAGTCCTCTTCGACGACGTTGGGCCGGTTCTTCTTCGTATCCAGGATCAATTCGATTTCGTAGGCGACATCCTGTTCGGCGACTTTCGACCGAATCTTCGTCGGTTTTCCGGTCGTGATCTGCCCGTACATGACAGCTCCGGAAATCCCGAGTCCTTGTTGGCCGCGCCGTTGGGCACGAGTGAAAAATCGGGAGCCGTACAGGAGCCGCCCGAAGACGTTGGGCACTTCCTTCTTCACGATCCCCGGCCCGTTGTCTTCGACGACGACGAGGAACTCGTCCTTGTCCACCTTGCGGACCTCGACGAAGATATCGGGGAGGATATCGGCATCGGCCGCGGCGTCCAATGAATTGTCAACGCCCTCCTTCACGGCGGTGAGGAGCGCCTTGGTTGCCGAGTCGTATCCGAGGATCTGCTTGTTCCGCTCGAAGAACTCGGAGACGCTGATCTCGCGCTGCTTCTTCGCGAGTTCCTCCGCAATCGAGATGGCGGGCATGGCATCACGGGTGGGCGGCGGTGAGAACGCGGGGCGTTCCCATCCCTTGGCCCCGCATCTTGAGGAGGTCCATTTAAGGTTTCCTGACAAACTGTGATTGGACGATTCTATGGAGGGAGACGGATAAACGCAGGCCGTGGGGGTGTGCGAAAGTGCGAACGCCGGAGGCGCTCAGTCCTCGAATACGGCCCCGCACTTCGGACACTTCGCGTCCGTCTCTTCCACGTCGGCGCCGCAGTTCGTGCAGGTGAACGCGGTCGCCTTGGCGGCTTTGCCGCCGAACGTCAGCGGGGGCTTCGCGCTCTCCTTCGAATCCTCCGTCGAGGGCCCTTTCGACTTCTCGGCGGAGCGGGCCAACGCCTTGGTCCGAGCCTCCCGCTGGCGCGCCGTATACCACCACAGGAAGAGGATCGCGAAGTACGTGACGACCGCGAGGATGGTGACCTGGGAGAGCGCGGTCACGTACAGGAAGAAGCCGTAGAACGTCCAGCCCGAGGCGGTCACGGGGCCGAGGTCGGGTCCTGCGTACGTCCAATTGGAACGCTGGTCCGTCACCGAAAACGCGTATCCATAAATGGAATCTCCGAGCGTCTGATTGACCACGAACCAGCTCCCGGTTTTCGTGTTGTTCGAGCTGGCGTTCGCCCCGAGGTACGTCATCGGAAAGGGCCGTCGATCGAAGTCGTTGATTCCCAAGACCACGGTCAGATTCAGGAAAACGCTGAAGTTGCTGGGTGTGTTGCTCGCCGCCGTGGTAAGCTTCACCCGGAACGTGAAGGACGTCTGCGGCGGCGCGCGGTACGGACTGACGGTCCCGTTCGTGAGGGCCATGGGGCCGGTCGACAGGTCCGTGAAACTCTGGACCGGGACGGGATCTTTCTGCGCAAGCAGCGCCCCCGTCGACATGGCCGCCGCGAGGATGATCGCGATGAGGAAGACGACGACCAGGTTTCCCGCGAACCTCCGCAGGTTCCGTTCCCCGAGCCAGTATGGGACCACGAACGTGCTGACCGGCATGAGGAGTATGACCAGGCAAGCGAGCGGGCTCAGAGTGAGGATGTACAGCTCGGCGACGATGATGCCGAGGAGGACCAGGTACGTGATCCGGAACCACACCGTGGGTCGGAACTTCTGGAACCAGGTTCGGAGGGAGACGAGAAGTTCCTCGCGGGTCACGAAACGCGGCGATGCGGGCGCCTGTTAAATAGGTATGCCGCTACCCTGGATGGAGCGTTCTCGCGTCTCACTTCCACGGCCGAACCTTCTTATAGACTGGTCAAAATAGCGCGGGCCTTCCGCGGGAGGGCGTCGTATGACGAAGCTCGTCGTGGCCATTGGTGGCAATGCGCTTCTGCCGCCCGATGGCGGTGACGCGGCGGCCCAACGCCGTCGAATCGAGGAGACGGCCGCGCGGCTCGCCGACCTTCTGAAGGAAGGCCACGAGGTCGTCCTGACGCACGGGAACGGTCCTCATGTCGGCAACATCCTCCTGCAGAACGAAGAGTCGCGTCACATCGTCCCCGCGATGCCGCTCGACGTGTGCGGGGCGGAGAGCCAGGCTCAGATCGGCTACCTGCTCGCTCAGGCCTTGCGGAACGAATTCGCCGCCCGGAGCATCCAGCGCGGGGTCGCCTGTGTGATCACCCAGGTCCTCGTCAGTGCAGATGACCCTGCGTTCGCGAAGCCGACGAAGCCGATCGGGCCGTACTACACACGAGAGGATGAGATCGTCGTGAAGAAAGCAAAGGGCTGGAAGATGGTGTACGACCAGCGGGGCGGTTGGCGCCGTGTCGTCCCGTCCCCCCGGCCCGTGGAGGTCGTCGAAGCGGGTGAGATCCGCCGGCTCGTCGCGGACGGAGACGGCCCGGTCGTCATCGCCTCGGGTGGCGGCGGCATCCCGGTCGTCCGTCGAAACGGGAAGCTCGTCGGCGTCGAAGCCGTGATCGACAAGGATCTCGCCGCCGCGTCCCTGGCCCGCGCGATCGGGTGGACGCACCTCGTGATTGCGACGGACGTACCCCAGGTCGCGCTGGATTTCGGGATGCCGTCCCAGAGGTTCCTGGAACGGCTCACAGTTGCGGAGGCGAAGAAGCACCTGGCTGCAGGACAGTTTCCCCCGGGCGGCATGGGACCGAAGATCGAGGCCGGTGTTGATTTCCTGGAGCACGGGGGAGAGCATGTCGTGATCACGGATCTCGCGCATCTCGTCGCCGCCGTCGGCGGAAAGGCGGGGACGCGCATCGTCCGCAAATGAGCCGAAGGGTTTTCTCCGCCGATCGCGTTCGCCGCACGTCGATGGCGAAGGTCCCGAAGCGATGGTTTGAGGATTTCTTTGGACCGGATTACCTCGTCCGCTATGTCCACCCGGAGACGGACGCCCAGGTCGAGGCGATCGACAAGATCCTCCATCTGCGGAAGGGGAGCCGTATCCTGGACGTTGCGTGCGGGTCCGGCCGTCACACGATCGGCCTGGCGAAGCGCGGGTACCGCATGACGGGTTTCGATCTCTCGCGGGCGCTCCTTGCGGAGGCCCGAAAGGCCGCGCGTCTCGCCCAGGTGAAACCGATGTTCGTCGAGGGCGACATGCGACGCCTCCGGTTCACGAACGCATTCGACGCCGCGATCAGCATGTTCACGTCGTTCGGCTATTTCGACCGTCCGGAGGAAGACCGCGAGGTCCTCCAAGGGATTGCCCGTGCGCTCCATCCCCGCGGAAAATTCCTCAGGTGATCTTGGACCGCAAGGGAACGCGGGAATTCACCGCGTCCGTGCGGGCCTACACCTTGGCGGAACTGAAGGAGATGCTCGACTCTGTGGGCCTTTCCCTCCATCGTGTGCTTGGAGGTCTCGACTTGTCGCCATACACCGCGCGGTCCCGACGGATGGTGCTGTACGCGGTGAAGGGTCTGGAGCCCGAGGGCATCCGGACCGTGTGGTAACACTGTCGCGGATTCGGGTTGAAAAGTTTTTAGAGGTCAGACCCGCTCGGTTCATCATCGAATGACGATCGAAGAGCAGATCAAAGCGGCCGAGGACGAGATCCAGAAGACGCCGTACAACAAGGCGACACAGCATCACATCGGCCGGTTGAAGGCGAAGCTGGCTCGGCTCAAGGACGAGCAGGAGACGCGGCGCCTCAAAGGGGGCGGCGGAGGTCCGAGCTACGCCGTCAAGAAGAGTGGGAATGCGACCGCCGGTCTCGTCGGTTTCCCGTCCGTCGGCAAGTCGACGTTGCTAAATCAGATCACGGACGCGGACAGCGCGGTGGCCGCATACGACTTCACTACGTTGGACGTGATCCCCGGTCTCCTCGAGCATCGGGGCGCGAAGATCCAGATCCTCGACATGCCCGGTCTCATCCGCGGTGCCTCGAAGGGCCGCGGTCGGGGGAAGGAGGTCCTCTCCGTGGCTCGTGGATGCGACCTGGTCCTCCTGATGATCGACGTGTTCGAGACCCATGTCGATGTCCTCGAGGAGGAACTCCGGTCGGCGGGGATCCGGCTGAACGAGCGTCCCGCGGATGTCACTATCACGAAGGCGAACCGGGGCGGCTTGAAGGTGAACGCCACCGTCAAGCTGACGAAACTGGACGAGG
>WNGG01004574.1_pt1 | contig 17359 bp, 16 predicted proteins | sample 5400661 | NCBI WGS metagenome assembly WNGG01 (sample SAMN13153372, study PRJNA577476) | soil metagenome | isolation source: 100 cm soil or saprolite under Garry oak tree replicate 1 | place: USA:California | collected 2016-06-15 | reverse complement strand
AACCATAGTATCACCAAGTATTTGCCGTCGGTGTATTTGCCACATCAGACGAGATTGTTTGTAGTATGGATAGGCACATTTGCTGTTCTCGCACTGTTACTGGTTTTTTCCAAGAGGGGATTGCTATGGGGGCGTAGTCATCAGAAGAAGCCGGAGCCTGTTGGTGTAAAAGTTTAAGAGGATGGGCGTCATTTTTTGCAAGCCATGCAAAAAATGACGCCCATCCTGCACAATGCTACGCTCGTTGGGCTGCTCGCAGGATGGCGCGGCGGCTCATAACGACGGTCATCTGGCTGCGATAGGCTTTGGAGCCGTGGATGTCCTCCACGAATTCTAGTCCCTCAGGAGCGTGGGTAGCTGCTCCAGCGACGGTAGCTTCGTCGAGTTTTTTGCCAGCGAGAGCAGACTCGACGCCACTGGCACGGCTGGCTTTTTCCGCAGCTCCGGTGATGACAACGCTGGCAGAGGTGCAGGTACCATCGGTATCGAGAGAAACGACAGCGGCACAACCGGCGATAGCATAGTGCGAAGCTTTGTTCTCAAGCTTCATATATGCACTGCCGCTGCGACCGGTGGGAATGGGCAAGCGAATCTCAGTGATGATCTCATTAGGCTGCAAAGCAGTTTCAAACAGACCGGTAAAGAAATCATCGGCCTTGATGGTACGCACGCCTTGCGAACTCTGCACGAGAATATCGGCTTTGAGAGCCAACACCATGCCGGGCATGTCAGCTGCGGGATCAGAGTGGGCAATACTGCCACCGATAGTACCACGATTGCGTACCTGTGGATCGCCAATCACCGCTATACCCTCAATAAGCATGGGAAAATGCTTGCGGATGAGATCGGACTGAGCAAGCACAGTATAGGTGGTCATGGCACCAACGGCAACTGTACCGTTCTCCTCACGCACGTAGGAGAGACCACCAATGCGGCCCAGATCGATGAGGTGTCCCGGTTGTGCAAGCCGAAGCTTCATGGTAGGAAGCAGGCTGTGTCCACCAGCCAGGAGCTTCGCCTCATCGCCATATTGTTGCAGAAGTGCAAGAGCTTCATTCACTGATTGCGCGGAATGATAGTCAAATTCTGCTGGAAGAGACATATCTTTTTCTCCTTTTTACTCTGCTGGTTATTGCTGCCGCTGTTGCTGCTGAATGATGTTCCACAGCTTCTCAGGTGTGAAGGGCATATCAACGTGCGCGACACCAAGTGCATCAACAATGGCATTGGCCACCGCCGGTGTAGAACCAATGGTACCAGCCTCACCTACACCTTTGACACCAAGTGGATTGACAGGGGTCAAGGTGATCGTATGATCAAGTTCATAGGTAGGCAGTTCCTCGGCAATGGGCATAGCGTAATCCATCAGCGAACCCGTCAGCAACTGACCATCTTCACTGTAGACGACCTGCTCCCACATGGCCTGACCCACGCCCTGAGCAATGCCACCGTGAATCTGACCCTGCACAAGCAGAGGGTTGAGCTGCCGTCCACAGTCATCGACAGCCACATAGCGCGTAATCTCTGCCTCGCCAGTCTCTTTGTCTATCTCGACCACGCAGATATGGGTGCCAAAGGGGAAGACGCAGGCTTCCGGCTCAAAGAAGGCTGTCGTTTCTAGACCAGGCTCAATGCCAGGGGCAAGAGTGTTGGAGAGGTTCGCGGTTGCTGCGACCTCATTAAACGTAACTGCCTTTTGCGGTGAACCGGCAACTGAAAACTTGCCTTCTTCCAACGTGACATCAGATGCACTGGCCTCCAGCATATGGGATGCGATCTGTGTCATCTTCTCTTTAAGTCGCTGAACAGCGTTGTAAACGGCACTCCCCCCAACTGCCGTGGTGCGGCTGCCATAGGTACCGCGTCCCTCTGGTGTAGAGTCGGTGTCACCATGCATCACCATGACATTCTCGACAGGAATGCCAAACTCCTCAGCGACGATCTGAGCAAAAGTTGTCTCTTCGCCCTGACCATGTGGAGAGGAGCCAGTGTAGACCATCACCGTGCCACTCTGCTCAACGCGCACACGCGCACTCTCGTAGAGACCTACAGGAGCGAATCCCTTGGGGCCAATGGCGCACGCTTCAATGTAAGTGGAGAGGCCAATACCCATGAGCTTACCTTGAGCACGTTTCTGTTTTTGCTCAGCCCGCAGGCTCTCATAATTCGCAATTTGCAGAGCCTTATCCAGGGCGCCCTCGTAGTTACCAGTATCATAGACGGCTCCGGCAGCGGACTTGTAAGGAAACTGCTCTGGTTTGATAAAGTTGATACGACGGACATCAACCGGGTCCTTGCCCAGTTCACGCGCCACCATGTCTATAGCCCGCTCTATAATATAGGTCGCTTCGGGGCGACCGGCTCCACGATAGGCATCGGTCGGAGTTTTATTGGTGAAGACAAGATCGCCACTGATGTGAACGGCGGGAATGTCATAAGCCCCACCCGTTACAGGGAGGCCGAAGGCAATCATAATCACGTTAGTGAAGAGTTGAGAATAGGCCCCAAGATCAGAGATGGCATAAAGCTTCAGACCAGTGATTTTGCCATCTTTGTTAGCAGCGACTTCAATATAGTCAATCTGATCACGGCCATGAATGGTTGCAACCATGTTTTCGCTGCGATCTTCGATCCATTTGACAGAACGGCCCAACCTCATGGAAGCGAAGGCAGCCGCCATCTCTTCAGGATAGACGTTGAGTTTGGAACCAAAGCCACCACCCACTTCGGGAACGATGACACGTACCTGGTGCTGGGGCAAACCGACCAATGCCGCAAGGATGTTGCGCAGCAGGTGCGGAATCTGCGAGGAACTCCAGACGGTCAGGGTTTTGTTGGCCTTGCGATATTCGGCCACGACACCGCGTGTCTCCATAGCAAGTGGAGCAAGTCGCTGGTTGACCAAGCGTGCCTTGACCACAACACCACCATCAGCCTGGGTCTGCTGGAAGACTTTGTCAATGTCATCGCTAGAAGGATGCATGCCAAAGGGTACATTGGTACCGAATTCTTCATACAATATCGGAGCATCAGACCGTATGGCCTTCTCGGCATCAATAGCAGCAGGGAGAGGCTCGTAATCGACATCGATCAAGTCGCGTGCATCACGGGCGGTATAACGATCATCAGCAATCACAACAGCAACAGGGTCGCCATAGAAGCGTACCTTGCCCTCAGCTAGTGGGCCATGAATGCCCATACCTTCGCCCATTTTGCCTAGAGGAACGGCCACCGCAACATTGCCAACGGCACCTTTCATGTCTGCTGCGGTGTAGACGGCTTTCACGCCGGGATATTGACGAGCGGCATCCGTATTAATGCTTGTGATGCGAGCATGTCCGTAGGGGCTGCGAAGTACAGCCATATACAGCATACCGGGAATCTTGATATCATCAACGTAGGTCGCCTGACCGGTAATCAAGCGAGGGTCTTCACGCCGTTTAATCGGCGAACCAAGCATAGCTGAGATACCCATAGCTACACTTATCCTTTCTCATCAGTGAGGAACAGTAGTTGGGAAAACCTTCAATTGTATGCCTTCTAGCAGGCCAGCTTACTCACCCGCACCAACAGGTTGAGTAGCAGCAGCCTGCATGTGTTCAGCAGCATACTGCACAGCTTTGACAATATTTTGATAACCGGTGCAACGGCAGATATTGCCTTTGAGGGCAGTACGAATCTCTTCTTCACTGGGATTGGGATTGTTCTTGAGAAGATTGTACGAGGCCATAATCATGCCGGGCGTACAGAAGCCACACTGCAGACCATGTTTCTCCCAGAAGCCTTCTTGAATGGGGTGGAGACTGCCTTCGGGGGCCAGGCCTTCGATGGTGGTTACTTCGCAGCCATCTGCCTGTACAGCCAGAACCGTACAGGACTTGACGGATTCGCTATTGAGCATTACGGTACAGGCCCCACATTGAGAGGTATCACAGCCGATGTGAGTTCCGGTGAGGTCCAGAACCTCACGCAGATAATGTACCAGCAACATGCGCGGCTCCACCTGTGAATGATGTTGCTCCCCATTCACAGTAACACTGATATCGCGCTTCGTCGTCATTGGTGGTACCTACCTTTCCAGGAAAATAAAGAAATACACTCAGGGATAGCACAAACGAACGGACAATTGAGGATCGTGTTTCGCTATTAGCCCACCTGAAGAGTGGGTATGACGTGACTAACTAGGACTTCTTCCAAATAGTGGATTGCTCCTACCTGTAGCAGTGCCAGGAGGTACATAGTGCTACAGATAAAAAGTAAGTAACACCTTAGAGCGTATCATATCTACACGTCAGATGTCAATTGTTTTATAGTTCGCTTGCTAGGGATATTGTGCCAAAAGCAGCTAGGAGATGTGAGATGTTTCTGAAAGACATTACAGAGCAACATGCCCCTTCACCAACCACAGCCCCATGATGACCGCAAGGGTCATCACTACTATATACGACAGCCTCGCAGGCTGATGCATCCGTATATAGTAGTGATGACCCTTGCGGTCATCATGGGGCCGGGGGAGCGAGGGGCCGAGGGGGTGTTCTGCTTGCACACATATGGTACAATCTACACTAACTAGCTATTTAACCACTGAACGAGGGTATTGTTATGCATCGTCGTGCTCCAGGTTTCCATCCAGGATTGATGTCAGATATGTATCATCCAGATTCTGCCTATGTGAGTTGGCGTACTGGTCGCAATGGCCTGACAACGTTTGATCTGTATACACGTACGGCCCCCTTTGGGGGGGCATATTTACTGGTGGCTGGCTTAGAGATGGCTTTGGAGTTTGTGCAGGCCTTCTGCTATACCGCCGAAGAATTGAAATTCCTGGCCACTATCCGCGATTACAACTCAGCTTTTCTCGATGAGCTGGCAACATTGCGTTTTACCGGTGAGATACTGGCCCTGCCGGAGGGAACCATTGCTTTTCCGAATGAGCCAATTATGCGGGTCACGGCTCCTTTTCGGGAGGCATTACTGTTAGAAGCCGGGCTATTACAGGCGATTAATCTCTCGACGTTGATCGCTACGAAAGCCTCGCGTATTGTCTATGCTGCTGAAAAAGGTCATCCCCGCCGTGTGGCAGAGTTTGCTTTCCGGCGTGCTCAAGAACCCTTAACCGTTGCACGCGCATCCTATATCGGTGGCTGTGCCAGTACTTCCCTGCTGAATGCGGCCTATGAATTTCGCCTGCCTGCCACAGGTACGGTCCCCCATGCTCTGATCCAAGTCTTCGATACGGAGGCGGAGGCGTTTGAGGCAATCGCAGAGGCATACAATCGTTACACGCTTCTGCTTGATACGTATGATCCACGTCATGCAATTCATACGGCTATCGAGGTTGCCTTGCGCTCTCAGGAGATATGGGGGCATACGCTGGCAGCAGTACGCCTGGATAGTGGCGATATCGTTGGGGACAGCATCTACATCCGTGAGCAGCTTGATAAGGCTGGTCTGCATAGTGTGCGCATCCTGGCAAGCGGTGATCTGGACGAATGGAAAATCACTGAGTTGCTTGAAGCAGGTGCGGAGATCGATTCCTTTGGCGTGGGAACAGCTCTGGGTAGTGGGGCTGGTTCGGTAGAGCGTGGTATCGCCGGTGGGGCACTAGGGGCTGTATATAAAGAGGTGTGGTATGTAGATGAGACAGGCACAGAATATCCCAAAGTAAAAATTGCCGGGCCCAAGACGACCTGGCCGGGCAAGAAGGAAATTTATCGGCACCCACAATGGAAAGAGGATATTATTCAGTTGGCCCATGAGCCACGACCGGAAAATTATCACCGTCTGTTACGCCCGGTGATGCGCAATGGAGAAATGATTCCAGGCAGTTTGCCACCGCTCTCGGAGATACGCGAGTTAGCCCAGCAGAATGTAGCTATGCTGCCAGCCGAGTATCGAGAGCTTTCCGTCGAACAACCCTATTCCGTACATTTCAGCGACGGCTTGCAGGCTTTAGGCAAACAAGCGGCACAACTGGTCGGCTCAAATTCATCCACAATGGATGTCTGAGAAGATGTGATCCGCGCACTCTTCTTTACGTATCTCTATAGAGATACGGCACTTTTTGTTTGCCCACATTTTGTTTGTGATACAAGATAAGGAGTACGACCTTGGCCGAAATCCTCAAAGAGACGAGAAGCCTTTGTTCGACGTGCGGTGAAACTATTCCCGCTAGATACGAAGTGCGTGATAACGAGCAAGTATTTTTTACACGTCACTGCCCAACGCATGGTACAGTTAATACTGACCTTGGCTATCACGCAAACTTTTATCGTAAGTCGTTTGAGGTTGAGAAGTTGATGATTGCACGTTACGGGGATGGTGGCAACACGGATATTTCTCGCGGACTTTCGCCCTTCCCATTGAGGAAACCAGCAGGGTTAGCAATCCTTGAGGTAACCGAGCGGTGTAACCTCACCTGTCCCATGTGCTATGCCTATTCCAGTCCATCGGAGCGTGACTACTCCCTGGAAGAGATCGAGATGCGCCTAGATCAGTTGATTGCGGTGGAGGGTAAAGGTATCTCGCTACAAATCTCCGGTGGAGAGCCTTCGGTACGCAAAGACCTGGATAAAATTGCAGCCCTGGTCAAGAAAAAGGGCTTTGGACAACTGGAAATGGTGAGCAATGGTATTCGCCTGGCTCGCGAACCTGATTTCGCCGAGAAGCTGGTCGAATGGGGCTTTACCTCTGTCTACCTACAATTCGATAGCACCCGACCTGAAGATATTCAGAAGTTGCGTGGAGAAGATTTGTGGGATGTGCGTGTGAAAGCTATCGCAGCTCTTGAGCGCGTGAAGCTGCCTTCAACGCTAGCGGTTTCACTCTATGATGGACTCAATAGCGATCAGATACAGCAGGTGATTAACTTTGCATGGGAGCATCCAAACACGGTATGCGCTATTGCCTTCCAAGCTGCTACCCCCTTTGGACGCTTCGAGGTCGGTAAGAACGGCAACGGAAATGGCAGTGCAGAACCGCCAGCCCCACCACGCAAATTGCGTATGCCGGAGATTCTAAAGCTCATTGAGGAGCAGGCAGGAGTCCCACAGGATTTGTTCTTCCCGGTTGGGGAAGGCTCCCCCTTGTGCAATACGTTCTCGTTACTCAAATACACCAGGGACGGCTACAAACCTATCGCGCCCAACTTCACCTTGAAGGACTTCATGGACGTCATGGGGCCACGACCCAATATGACCTTGCGTATGCTCACTCGTGGTCGTGCCGCCGTATTGCCGCAGATTGTCTCCAACATTGGCGGCAGCCTCAAGCTGATGAAGACGCTCTGGCCGCATATCGGTACCGATCCCTCATTCTGGACAAGCCGCAAGACGCTGACCCTCTTCGTCAAGCCCTTCATGGATGAGAGCGACATTGATATGAGCCGCATTGAACGCTGCTGTTTCCACAATGCCTCGCCGCGTGGTGTAATGTCCTTCTGTGCCTTGAATGCGAAGATGCGCCCGGCCCAACCACACGCTGAGGAAAAAGCCTTTATACCTCTGCCTACACGCCGTCCTAAGCAGCAAGAGGTGGCGACGCACTAAACTTCAAACAGAGTGTCATCAAAGAAGGGCATCACCTCGATGCCCTTCTTTGATGACACTCTAACGCCCAACTTTTCTCTAATTCAAGCTTATTTGTATGGAGGCTTTCATGCTCTTCTCGATCATTATGCCTGTATTGAATGAAGTCGAGGCCCTGGAGAGTCAACTTGTCCATCTTACTCGTCAGTGTACTGGATATGCATACGAACTGCTGATTGTCGATGGCGGAAGTACTGATGAGACGGTAGCTATCGCTCAACGTTATGGTCGTGTGATCCATGCTCCGCGTGGGCGTGCGAAACAGATGAATGCAGGAGCAGTGGCGGCGCATGGAGACGTGCTACTCTTTTTACATGCTGATACAAAGTTACCTGATGAGGCATTATGTGCGATAGAAAAAGCCTTGGCCTCACCAGAGGTTGTGGGTGGAGCGTTTCGTCTGTGTTTCGACTGCCAACAGTGGTCATATCGCTTCGTAGCCTTCACAACAAATCTACGCTCACAGCTACGCCGAATTTTTACAGGGGATCAAGCCTACTTTGTGTGTACCCAAAGCTTTCAGGCAGTGGGCGGCTATCCCGATCAACCGCTCATGGAGGATTTGGAGATTATTTTTCGCTTACGCAAGCTCGGTAAGGTACTACTACTGCCCCAGTATGTGACAACCTCAGCAAGGCGGCACGAGAAGGTTGGTCTATTGCGTAGCGTGCTGTTTATGTGGTATCTGCGGACACTTTACAAGTTCGGGGTCTCGCCAGAACAACTACAACGCATGTACGTTGATATTCGTTAAGAGCAGAAATGATGAGAGGCAATATGGCACAGCTTTCGATCATCATTCCAACGCTCAACGAAGAAAAGCTGATTGGGCGCACCCTACTTGCAGTGAAAGAGGCGACTCCTGATGCTGAAGTGATTGTTGTAGACGGTGGCAGTAGCGACGCAACAATTGCACGCGCCAGCCAACATGCACAGGTGATCAGCACGAAACGTGGGCGTGGCGGACAGTTGAATGCAGGAGTGCAGGCAGCACAGGGAGATATTTTGCTGTTCCTGCACGCGGATACAATTCCTGATAAGGAAGGTCTGAGAGAACTGCTAGAGGTGATACAGCAGGATGAAGATGTGCTTGGAGGAGCATTTCGCATGCGTTTTGATGATGTACGCCCCATCTATAAACGCATCGGGGCAAATGTCACAGAGCGTTCACTCAGAACGCAAAGCTATACAGGAGATCAGGGGATTTTCACGCGCCGCAGTACGTTCGAGCAACTGGGAGGTCATCGCGATTGGCCTTTTATGGAGGATGTGGATTACAGCGAACGCATGGGAAAGCTAGGAAAGGTAGTTCTACTTGAACACGAAGTAGAAACCTCAGCCCGACGACATCGCAAGTGGGGACTATTGAGAACACAGTTGACGGTGGTATTGATACGGATTCTGTATATATTGAAGGTACATCCTGCGAAGTACGCGTGGTTGTGGGAGCCGGTGAGGTGAGATAAGGGGAAAGCGTAATGTTCATTCTAAACTTGTTTTCAACTTCCCGCTCCATGAGTTACAATGCACTTAACAAACACCACCCAAAAGGAAGTGCCACTCATGGCCGATAGCATCACACAACCTGATACCAATGAAACTGAACCAAATAGCGAGCAAGCCCTTAAAGAGAATGAACAAGATACTCAGGCTCAGCAGCCCAATACACCAGAAGTCGCAGAACCAACACCTGCAAACGTCATCTGGACACCTCGCTTCATCGTCATCTTTACACTTATCCTTGTCTTTGGATTAAGTACAGAAAGTCTTCTGGTACGGGGCTGGGAGAATCATTTCTACGCGGAAGCGTGGATTTCATTTGGACATATAGCGTTGATCGTAGGGTGCTTGATTGCTGTGATAGTAGTGACGCACTCACATTGGGTACGCCTGGGAAGTATTTTTGGGATTGTCTGGGCGATCTTCATGAGCATTAGCCAGGCTTTGACGTTTTATACCCTTGCTCCTGGTTCGCCATTACCAGCCCATGTCAATGCGCCTCTTGCTAGTGCGTTGCTAGGCATGTACATGTGTTTTTCAGTAGAGAGAACACCGCTGAGAAGGTGGGATAGCTGGTTTTTCCGCCTTATGGCGCTCATTGTAATTGTAACGGTTGGGCTGGCCTATCTTATCACACATGGCTCATTGACTTTGGCTGAAAGTGCGGCATCGGCAGTGCTGCTAGTCTTTTGTGTCTTAGTATGGTGGTCACGTCCCTCATGTTGGCGAACGCAACCGGGGCCAACATTTTTGTTAGGATTGATGCCTGCCTTGTTGCTGGTAATGGCTCTACCAGGGGTAGGAGTCGGAGGACAAGGCTTTTTTCTCTTGCAGCTCGCATTGTTTGCCGTGCTACTGGGCATGATACGGATTTTGCAGGGAGAAGTGCGTAGGAGAAGATAAGAGGACCAGCCTACCGCCCCGCAGGACGACCGCAAGGGTCGTCCCTACTATATACGGCTTCGCTGCTCCGACATTTCTGTAAGTTGTGGCAATACCGAAAGGTTTTTTCATGAGGTGGCACCTGAAGGGCTTATGGGATAATGGCGATTTTGTGAAATTGTGGGTTGGGCAGACAATCTCTAATTTTGGAAGTGGTATTACGGGTATAGCCTTGCCGCTCACGGCAGTTTTGGTGCTAGCGGCTACTCCCACACAGATGGGCATTTTGAGTGCGCTTGATGGTGCAGCAGTGTTTGTATTTGGGTTAGTGGCTGGCGTGTGGGTTGATCGTTTACGCCGCCGACCTATCTTGATCGTAGTTGATATCGGACGAGCAGTTCTGCTTGGCTCTATTCCACTTGCAACACTATTAGGCACCCTACATCTGGGGCAACTGTATATTGTGGCCGGATTAACAGGGGTACTGACAGTCTTTTTCAACGTAGCATACGAATCGTTTCTACCATCGCTCATCTCAACCGAACAGTTAGTGGAGGCAAATAGCAAGCTGGGGATGAGTGATGCGCTGGCTGAGATTGGAGGGCCGGGGAGTGCAGGTGCGCTGGTGCAATTGCTTGGTGCGCCTCTGACTATTGGGTTCGATGCGCTCTCGTTTCTGTTGTCGGCATTGAGTATTGGGGTAATTCGTAGATATGAGCCGAAACCACAGGTAGATAAACAGCGACAGAATATATGGCGCGAGAGTAGCGAAGGACTGCGGATGATACGCGAGAACCATCTACTACGTCCCCTGGTGATCAGCGCAGCTCTTTTCAACTTCTTTGGGAACTTCATCGGCACCCTTTATGTACTCTATATTGTACGGGATATACATGCACCACCACCCCTGATTGGCTTTTTCATCGCAACGGGAGGAGTCAGTGCTCTGGCAGGAACACTGCTAGCACAAAGGGTTATCCGCCGCATCGGAGTGGGTATGGCTATTGGAGGTATGCTTTTCCTCTATGGCTTGACAGGACTGTTGCTGCCTCTGGCCCAAGGACCTCTCATAGTAGCGGCAACTATGCTCTTTGCGTCTCAATTAATGGGAGATGTCTCAGTCGCCGTTTACCTGATCGCTGAGGTGAGTTTTCGTCAAGCGATTATTCCCAACACTCTATTGGGACGCGTCAATGCTAGTATCCAATTTCTGACACAGGGTATAAGGCCGATAGCTGCAATTCTCGCGGGCATACTTGGCAGTGTGATTGGTTTGCGCTTGACGATCTTCATCGGCGTGCTGGGCGTAATAGGTGCAGGTGCATGGGTGTTATTTTCACCACTACGAAAAGTACGTTCCTGACCCTTGAAATGCCCACTTTGTAACTTAGACCGCAATAGTGGAAATAGATGATATAATGCAATTTAGTTAGAGCGAAAGCGTTGTTCTTTTCCTCATTCCTTCTGGAAGGCCAATTTATGAGTAAACCCTTTGTCCCAGACAACTTTCAAGTTCCTGAAAAGCTAGAGACTGATACATTTCGACTCCACATGTTAACAGTCAATGATGTGGTAAAGGACTACGATGCAGTTATGACCAGCATTGACCATCTGCAAGGAGTATTTGGGAAGCGTTCCACATGGCCGTCTCAAGAGTTAACCCTTGAACAAGATTTCATTGATTTAGGCTGGCATCAAAAAGAATTTCAACGAAGAAGCTCTTTTGCCTATACTGTTATGAACCTCGATGAAAGCCAGTGCTTAGGTTGTGTCTACTTTTTCCCCTCTCAAAACGAGGAGGTGGATGCTGAAATCTATCTGTGGGTAAGACAAAGTGAGTTTGAGAAAGGCTTAGACCCGATTTTATTTGAGACTGTTCGCAATTGGATAACAAAAGTGTGGCCTTTCAAGAAAGTTCTCTATCCTGGGAGGGAATGAATGGATGACTTCAATGATATACTCCCACTTGGCGTGCCTTCGTTAATCTCTACCAATCAGAACACGAGGAACCAGCGTAAAATGTTCAATTAGCTCTTCAATACCCCTGGTGCGTTTCTTCTAGCCGCCCATCCATCATACGCATGTGACGCTTGGCTTGGGCTGCTATATGGGGATCGTGGGTGACGACAACGAGAGTAGAGCCGTGCTCCCGCGATAGGGTGTCGAGAAGAGCGATGACCTGTATACCCGTAGCTGAGTCCAGACTACCAGTAGGTTCGTCGGCCAGCAGAATAGGAGGAGCGGCAATAAGAGAACGGGCAATAGCCACGCGCTGCTGTTCACCGCCAGACAGTTGATCAGGATAGTGATCTGTTCTCGCTTGAAGACCAACCTCACTGAGAAGCGAACCAGCACGTTTACGCAAGATGCGCTTGGGGATAGTCTCCCTATTAGGTGTTGGTGAGAAGTGGAACGAGCACAACCGTCAAAAGCTCCTTCACCGTCCAAATGTGGGAAGTCGAGCCGAGCAGCCATAGCAGGTGTGCGTTGTTGCCAACGCATGGATGCTGAAGGTGTCTCTACTTCAACACGTAATGTCTTGAGGGGACGAGTAAAGTTGTAGAGTCCATCTTCAAGTGCGCTCGCCGCTTTGAGGAAACGAAGTTCTTTTGAGAAGGAAAGCGTCTTGCGAACCAACCTCCCATTCATCTGCCGTGAGGTCAAATGGGTTCGTTCCACATAAGCCGTATGTTCTCCTAACACCTTTTTCACCTCTTCTTGCTCTCCATAGATCACCTTGGTGGTCACACTGACGACTTTACTTCCCTGCCGTCTCTTGATGACCTGCAGATACTGCCAATCTTTTCCTGGTTGTGGCACCGTTGGTGGTCTGCCCTGCCCACCATATTGAGGGACCGTTCCCCACGTTTCTAGCATTGCTTCGCGATAGGCCCCTTTTCCATCTGTTGACAGGGCCGGAGGAGGAGCTTCTGGGGCATGCCTTTTGACCTGTTGCATGAGCTGCGGCGCGACTTCTTCTTCTGTCTTGGCTATGGCACGTCCTCCTCTCAAACGGGTCTCCATGTCTATCGCGCTTCCTCGCCAAAACGTCCCTCGTGCTTCTTCTTCTGGCTTCCCCCTTTTTCTCCCTTGTGCCCGACAGAGGTCCACAGGGCATCCATTTGCACGCGACTGAGCTTCTTTGGCCCCACCAGTTGCTCCTCAATGCGCTCCACCTGCGTGGCTGCTCGCTGCATCCATCGACCGACGGTTTCTTCTTTGATCCCCTTCATCCGATGAATCGCTGCCAAGCTATTGCGATCTCCCACCATGGCCATACATTCGACTATCTCCTCCTCTGAGTGACGACAGCGATACAACAGCGTTCCCTTGGTTTCCGTGAAGGTCTTTTTACACGTTTGACATCGATAGCGTTGCACTCCTTTGTCTGTTTTGCCGTTTTTGATGATATTTCCTTTTCCTCCTTGTCCATAGTCTGCACATGCTTCGTTCCAGCAGAACGACCCGGCAAGGGCCACTTTCTCCTCTTCCATTGCTTGGTTCTCCCTCTTTTCTCGCGTTTCTTCCTCCATTCTCTAACACCAGTCAAGAGGGAGACCACCCGCTTGGGAGCGTAGGGCAATAGAGGTAACATAACGTTTTCCAGAGCGGTCAGCGAGGGCAGAAGTGAAAATTGCTGGAAAACCAGCCCAACTTGCTCACGTCGGAAACGAGCAAGGGCCGCTCCACGTAGTTCATGCGTAACAATGCCCCTGGCAATGCGCACATGGCCGCTATCTGGCCAGTCCAGGGCAGCGCAGAGACGCAAGAGGGTTGATTTGCCTGCACCAGAGGGGCCGACAATAGCCACATGCTCGCCCTGTTGCACGACCATATCCACTCCTCGCAGTACTTCTACTTTACCTGCTCCGGTTATATAGCTAAGATGTACCTGTGAACAAACGATCATTTCCATACAAACGCTCTTTTCGTTGCTTGCCACGATGGACCCAGCATCGCCATGTTAAGCAGCAGAAAACCTACTAGTGGACCACAAAGTAAGACGCTTCCAATATTCACTAAAGATGGTATGCTTCCTGCTGAGAACAGCATGCCTGAAGCGCAGATAGCAGCCAATTCACTACTCAGGAATGTGAGGCGCAAGTGTTCGTGCATGAGACGCAACAGCACATCACGTCGCTGCCATCCAACCTGTGCCAGGAGAACTATCTCGTTTCGCCTTCCCCGTAGAATCAAGGTAGCGCATAAGCCAACAGTTAAACAGGCTGATGTGAGCATAATGCATACCAGCACAAGTTGAGGAGCTTCTAAGGCTGCACGTACCTGAGTGCCTAAAACGGTAACAACTAACAGATGGTCAAAGTTGGTAAGCAGAAGATATTCTATGGCTATAAGAAATACAGAAGCGAAGATAGTCAGAGCTAAGACCCATGGAATGACGACTTTACTGCGCGTAATATGCTGAGCAATATGAGTTCGATGTGAACCGTTGCCCTGCTTAGAGATTGGGTAGGCGATACTTACCAGAGCACCACAGTACATAAGTATACTTCCCATGAAGAGCAACCAGACAAGCCATGGCGGGAGGCTATTGGGCCAGAAGGTGCTGGTGAGGATAAGCACGGCAATGGCAAAGAGACACCCTGGCAAACAGAGGAAAACGGCGTCGAAGACGAGGGCACAGAGTAAAAGCGGAGCTTGCCAGCCAAATTGCTGCAATAAAACGGTCTCATCTCTACAACCCATGCCAACCAATACGCCGGAGGTTCCAATAGCCAGCAGACAAACAAGAGAGCAGAGTATGAGTAGTATTGTTTGTACAGCATCGAGGCCGTGAACAATTTGTACGGCAACACCAACGACACGCCACGAAGATTGGATAGGCGCATGCTCTTGCCGAGTAGGGGTGATTAGCATGACAGTACGTGGAGATGAGCCATCAAGGATATCAGCGTGCAGACCGGTATGAGCAGTGATAGCGGCGGCAGTGGCCTGCAATAGGCTCAGGCTACTTTGACTATAGTTTTCTACACTGTTGAGTCGCACATACAGGCCACTGTAGCAATTCGGGCCATTAACGATACACGCCTGCTCCAGAGAGATGAAACGTGCGGCATCAGCGATCAATGGGAGATGCTCAGGAGTGGAGAAAGGCAACACAGATAAAGGTGTCGCTTGTGCGCCAAACGAGAAGCTTGCCGGAACAGAAACAGAAGAGGGAAGTAAAGTGCGATAGAGTGTACCCTGTATATCTGTGCCGGAAGACGCGACGACCACCTGCCCATCGGCAAGTTGTTGAGGAGTAGCTGTATAGCTTGTAGGAGAGTAGCGCAACAACTCTGTACCGTCAGGTTGATACGTGATTGCACCCTGATGTACCCCTTGCGCTGCCCAACAAGCGGCATTGTTCAGACATGCAGGTAATATACTGAGATTAGGTAATATACTGAGATTACCTGCAAGTTTATCGACCCCCAAAGAGAGATGTATTGCCCCTTGTGGGGATCAGAACTCCATAAAACAATGACTCGCATCCGCCTTTCAAAAATAGTAGTCTGTCCAAACTAAACGTCTTGGGCAGGCAAAATGGCATATCGCGGGCCCTGTGTGCCAATCACGAAAAGAAGACCCGTTTATTGAAACGTGAGGGATGGAATGTGTATCCTCCCAGAAAATATAACTCCCTCACCCATAACCAAGCATATGCAAGGAGGATATTTTATTCATGGCATCGTTCCCTTTACGACGGAACTTGTATATCGTCGTACTCGTAGGTTGTTTCCTTTTGATACTGCTCACGGCCTGTGGTAGCGATACTTCATCAGCTACAATATCTTCATCCTCAAATTCGGCCTCAAACAGTCACACCGCTTCACCAGCCACAACCACGGCCACCGCACTGAACAGTTTGATGGTGCTCGTGGGTCAGCCAAAAGCAAAGATGCTTCAGGGCACTACCTTTGAGGTAGATGGCATGCTCAAGAACGGCGATAGTAAGCAGCATGACATCTATTTGCAGGTGAAACTGTTCGATGCTTCCGGCAAACAAACAGGCAGTGCTATCGAGAACGTTGACAACGTAGCTGGAGGAGCAACCGTAAACTACGCCATTCAAGGTACAACTTCACAGCCTACGTGGGCTAAAGTCGAAGTTACCGTTCAGAAAGTCACGGAAAATATCGGTGGTTCAGGCACAGATTAAATGTGTCATCTGTGCGAAATAGCAACGTCTGCCCTCTCTAGCAGACGTTGCTATTTCGCCAAGCCACATTTCGGTATGTCTGATAGTTTTGAATAAAGGAGGCAGACGTGCAGGGAAACATCTTTCGTTGGATGTACCGCCGTTGCTATACTATGTTGGCCACAACAGCAATAGTAGCATTGCTTATCTCATCGATCATTATTATTCCACGCAGTATTTCCACTTATGCGCAGTCCATTCAGAAAAACCCCAATGCAGACTATGTTCCTTCCAGTGCCTTTGGTGATACGGACGATCTCCCTGGTGGCATGACAGCGTCACGTCCAAACGTTGGTACTGGTTCTGCATCGATCAGTGGTGTGGCCAAAGACACAAATACAGGTAGTCCGGTAGCAAATGCTCTGATTGGTCTCAGTACAGGTGCTGTAGGCGATACAGGACAGTATACGACAACAGCCAGTGATGGCAGCTATAGTTTCACAGGTATCGCATCTGGCACCTACAATCTATCGGCCAGCCGCTATACAATTAGCGGGACACAGCCCTTCTATAAAGATGCTCAACAATTTAATGTGAGTGTCAGCACTACCGCGACCGTCAACTTTAGTCTGACCCCTATTGCAGTACCGGGGTCACGCACAGTGCCAAATGGGCGGGCAAAAAATTTGATTATCGTGGACTACGACGAAACGTATCAAGAGTCATGGTTTACTGATGCCCAATCGATGATGAACCAGTCACCAGCTACGCATCAACTGGCACAGAGCGGCATCATGGCTTCTGAGGCTTGGACGCAATATGGCTGGTCACCCATTGACCATTATCAGATCGCTGTTGGCTCGTATCCGGCATGGCGTTCACCTGATGCTCCAGCAGCGGTATGGGGACAGCCCGATGGACTGGATACCAACATGTGGTACAACGGTTCAGAGAACTTTGGGCAAGAGTCGATCTTTGATGTCGCCAAAAGCTACGGAATGAGTACAGCGGTGATTGGCGGGAACGATTATCCTACGGGTCATATCAACGATGCCAACGTCGATCAGATCACGCTGGGCCAGAACATTAGTGGCGTACCTACCCAGTGGGTAACAGAGGTGGAAAACTTTATTACCGCTCATGCCTCAAACGCTAACGGTTTCCTGGTCTATATGCCTATTACTGAGGCCGAGGGGCGTTCGGTTGAAAGCACCAGTCCTCAATCTGCTGGTGGTCTTTACCAACAGGC
>WNGG01005054.1_pt1 | contig 17363 bp, 15 predicted proteins | sample 5400661 | NCBI WGS metagenome assembly WNGG01 (sample SAMN13153372, study PRJNA577476) | soil metagenome | isolation source: 100 cm soil or saprolite under Garry oak tree replicate 1 | place: USA:California | collected 2016-06-15 | reverse complement strand
GACTGAGGATGAAGAATCGCTCGATGTTGAAACGGCCCAACTGCGATTTGACATTGGTCTGCTTACAAAGCGCTTGCTCGATACGACCCACTGGCTCATGCAACAGCCGCAGATCGAGGACATCAAGTTGGGTTACTTCGGTGCCAGCACTGGAGCCGCGGCCGCTCTGATGGCGGCATCGCAAGCATCGAGAGATGTCGGAGCGGTTGTCTGCCGGGGCGGACGACCTGATTTGGCCGGATCAGCGCTGAGCACCGTTCAAGCACCGACTCTTCTTATTGTCGGCGCCGAGGATAGCACCGTGTTGGACCTCAATCGCCAAGCCATGTCGCAGCTTCGATGCGAAAAGAGGTTAGAGATCATTCCTGGCGCGACCCATCTTTTTGAGGAACCTGGAGCCTTGGACGAGGTCGCACGGCTCGCCCGCCAATGGTTCGAGTGGCACTTGGGTCGTCGGGAGGATGACATCCAAGCCGCATAATTCAGCCAAGGAGGTCATATGAACCTTACAAGTTCAGCTTTTTCGCCCGGGGGTGCAATCCCCAAACAATTCACCTGTGAGGGGCCGGATATTTCGCCCGAGTTTTCATGGACTGACATTCCAAAAGAGACAAAATGCTTTGTTCTGATTGTTCACGACCCGGACGCGCCCAAGGCCAACGGCTTCACCCATTGGGTCGTCTACAACATTCCTCCAACTGTCAATCGCATCCAGGAGAATGCGCCCAAAAACCCGTCGGTTCCCGGGCTAGGGCTGCAAGGCAGGAACGACTCCGGCAAGGTCGGATATATGGGCCCATGTCCGCCTTCCGGGAGCCATCGCTATTTTGCCCGGCTGTATGCCTTGCGCACGGAACTCGACCTCAAACCAGGCGCGACATACCGGGAGGTAATTTCCGCCATGGAAGGCAAGATCATCGGACAAGCCGAGCTGATGGGGACCTACGCAAAGACAGGGCAGAAAGCCGCGTAGCTGTAAGCAAGCAATAAGACGCCATTTAGGCCTTGGCGGGATCCATCTTCTCTGCGTTCACGCCGAGCTCTTCAAACGCCTTTTGGGCCCGGGACACCTTAAAGTTACCCTCCCGGGCCAAGCGCGACAGTGCCGCCGCGGCAATCGATTCTGCGTTCACTTCGAAGTGTCGCCTCAAGAACTCGCGATTGTCGCTGCGGCCAAAACCGTCAGTCCCAAGCGTTACCAGCCGGCCAGGGAGCCAAGGCGCTAGCTGGTCGGGCACAACCTTCATATAGTCGGTGGCCGCGATAATAGGTCCCTCGGCGCCCTCCAGGGCAGTCAAGATATAGGGCCGCTTTTCCGGTTCGCTCACATGCAAACGGTTCCAACGCTCGGTCGCGAGCGCCTCGCGACGAAGCTGGTTGTAGCTGGTCACACTCCACACATCCGCTTGCACGCCGAATTTCTGGGCCAGAATTCCTTGCGCGCGCAGCGCCTCATTCAGGATAGGACCGCTGCCAAACAGTTGAACGCTCGCCTTGCCGCTAGCAGCCGCCTGGTATTTGTAGAGACCGCGGAGAATGCCTTCACGGCAGTTCTCCGGCATGGAGGGCATGGCGTAACCCTCATTGTACATAGTGATGTAGTAGAACAGATCCTCACCTTGCTGATACATACGCCGCATGCCATCCTGGATGATTACGGCCATCTCATAAACAAAGGCCGGATCATAGCTAGCACAGGTGGGAACCGTGCTTGACAGCACTAGACTATGCCCGTCCTGATGCTGCAAGCCTTCGCCTGCCAGGGTCGTCCTGCCGGCCGTCCCCCCCAACAGGAATCCTTTCCCGCGCGCATCGGCGAACGCCCAGATTAGGTCACCGACTCTTTGGAATCCGAACATTGAGTAATAGCTAAAGAACGGAATCATCGGCACCTGGTAGTTGGAATAGGCAGTGCCGGCCGCGGTGAACGAGCCCATTGATCCAGCTTCAGTGATCCCCTCCTCCAGAATTTGCCCATCCTTTTCTTCGCGGTAATAAAGGAGCATGTCCTGGTCATGAGGTCTATAGAGCTGCCCTTGACTGGCGTAGATGCCCACCTGGCGGATAATGGACTCCATGCCGAAGGTTCGTGCCTCGTCGGGAATAATCGGCACGATCAACCTGCCAATCTTGGGGTGCTTGAGCAAATGCCGCAAAATATTCACAAAGCCCATGGTTGTGGAGACCGCGCGTCCTTTCGAACCCGCCAGCGGTTCCGAAAAATACTCTAGCGGCGGCGGCTCAAAATCGACTGCCGGAACCTTCCGCGATGGCATATATCCGCCGAGTTGACGACGGCGCTCCTTCAGGTAGGCGATCTCGGGACTATCTTCCGGCGGCAGATAGGGCGCTCCATCGTGAGCCGCCTGCTCGGGAATGGGAATGTCGACACGCGCGCGAAAGACGGCTAGCGTTTCGTCGCTAAGCTTTTTTTCCTGGTGCGTAGCATTGCGCGCCTCCGCCGACCCAAGGCCGTATCCCTTTACCGTCCTCGCCAGAATCACGGTTGGCCCACCCTTGTATTCCACCGCGCGCTTGTACGCGTTAAAGATTTTTAGGGGATCGTGTCCGCCCAGACGCAGCCGGGCCAGCGCGTCATCGCTCATATCGGCGACCAACTTCAGCAGCTCGGGATACTTGCCAAAGAACGCTTTGCGGATGTAAGCGCCACCCTTAACAATAAAGTTCTGACGCTCTCCGTCCACATCCTCTTCCATTCGCTTTAGCAGGAGCCCGGACTTATCGCGCGCGATCAGGTGGTCCCAGTCCTCGCCCCAGATCACCTTGATCACATTCCAGCCAGCGCCGCGAAAGGCGGCTTCCAGCTCATTGATAATGTTTCCGTTACCACGTACCGGGCCATCCAAGCGCTGCAGGTTGCAATTGACCACGAAGATCAGGTTATCGAGCTTTTCGCGGGAGGCCAAAGTCAGAGAGCCCATGGACTCCGGCTCATCGGTTTCGCCATCTCCCACGAAGGCCCATATTTTGCGTGGTGTCTCGACAATAATGTCGCGGTTCTCGAGGTATCGCATAAAACGAGCTTGGTAGATGGCATTGATCGGCGAAATCCCCATTGAGACCGTGGGAAATTGCCAAAAGTCGGGCATCAGCCAGGGGTGAGGATATGACGATAACCCGGGGCGGTCGCGCAACTCGTGGCGAAAATTTTGGAGATGCTGTTCCGTGATCCGCCCCTCCAGAAAGGCGCGCGCATAGACCCCAGGTGAGGCATGGCCCTGAAAATAGATGAAATCACCGGGCTGATCCCCATAGGTGGCGTGGAAGAAGTGGTTGAAGCCGACCTCGAGTAGGGTTGCCAGCGAAGAGTAAGTCGAAATATGGCCGCCGATGCCTGCATCTTTCTTGTTCTGGCGATGCACCATGGCCATGGCATTCCAGCGGACTAAACTCTTGATCCGACGCTCCAGCTGCCGATCGCCTGGGTATGGTTCCTCCTCCTGCGCCGGAATCGTATTCACGAAAGGCGTATTCAAACGCACCGGCAGATGTATGCCAGCCTCTTGCGCACGGCGGGAAAGTGCTTCGACTAGGTTCGCCGCCCGGCTTGTGCCTTCCTCATCTACTAATTGGTCGAAGGCCTCAATCCACTCAGCGACTTCCTCAAAGTCTGTTTCCGCAGGAACTGCGAGCTTAATACTCATAGGTGACTCCAATGATTATGAAATGCGTCAAGGTATGCTGGTGCTAATTCTAGGATTCAGGGTTAATTATCTAGTGTACCGCCAAGTATTGAAACCCGCGTAGTCCAGCTCGGATCAGTTTCCCATGATTGCAAGCGTCACCGTAGAAGGAACAACGAGGCATCTCTAAATCCACCATAGGATCTTGCTAATTTGGCCGATGTTTGGGTGCAGCAACCCTCGATTTAGCTACATCCAGCTCTGCATTCACGAGAAAATAGTTTTGTCGAGGCAATATGAATCCTACTGAACGCAGTCAGAAGCTGAATTTTAAATGCTCCGATGTTGGGCCCAAAGAGTGTGATTGGCAGGTGAGCGGAAATAGTGAGGAAGAAATCCTGCCGAAAATTGAACAACATGGCCGCCAGGCACACGGCATGACTATAAATAACGAGATTAGGGAGAAGGTTCGTAAATCCATACAGCGCAAAGCGGCATAAATCTTTGGTGCTTTCGGTGAAAGGCGACTGTCGCCCTTTCGCTTAGAAGGTCGGAAAGGAATACGGCAGAATCTCGCTCCGGCCAGCCGCCCCGCGAAAGTGAGGCTTACGCAGCACTGCCTCGGTTCGGTGTGCTTGGGTCGCTTACGAATGCCGCAGCTTCGCGCTGGCCGCAGCAGCCGAGCTCGAGCGGCAGAGGCCCAGCGGCAATTGATGGGGGTCCAAACTCGAGTCTACCAGGCGCAAGTCTGCTCAAGGCAGGCGCGTTCGCGGCCCAAGAAAACCGGTGGTGCACTGGCGCGTCCGCTGTGCGCACGTCCATTTGCATGCGCCTTCAGGAGCAGCGCCTATCCCAGCTTCCCTCTTTTTCGGTTCGCAGCACGCCCACATCCCAGGGCTGCAATGCAACGCTCCATAGCCCCCGGAAGCTGCCTGAAACTGCAAAACCAATGCCAGCACTGCTTGCTTCAGGTCGGCAACAGAATTTTTCGCCGTGCCGGCGTCCTGCGCTTTGCCAACCGCCTCCAAGCGTCGATCCACCGTGATAGCTTTTTTGTGCAGCGTGGAAAAGACGCGAATGCCGAACGGTTGATGCCGCCTCCGATACATAGACCTCAGTCGCGCGGTGATTACCTGGATTGTGAAAACAGGCCGACGCATCTGGCGTATTTGGCGTGCCCACGGTGGGGCGGAGCGAGCGCCGCGCCCGTGCTTTGGCGAGGTGTTCTTCAGGTGATCGACAGTGTTCGTCAATTCAAGTACCTGGTTGTTGAGGAGCGTCAACTTGCCGTCTATTGTGCGAAAGCTCTGGAACGGCTCGTTAACGGAGACTGACGTCCTTTGCACACTCCCCTGCTTGGAGCGCTGGGCCACCGGAGGTTTTGTCTGAACCAACACGGCTACGGCAAGGAACGCCATCACAATCGTGCTTGCCATTCTGAGTCCTGTCTTGCTGCTCGGATCCGGCAGATCAGGAAGAGCTTCGCTGAAGCTGCCGCAGAAATTCGGTAAACGGAAAGCGGTCGCCGGGGCAGCGAGTGCTTGCGACGTCACTATGACGAACAACACGTTGCATTGGGATTCTGTAGCGATGGATCAATTCCCGACACAACCCTATGAGCGACGTCATCTGCTGTCGCGTTGGGGTGCGCAGCTGCTTTCGACCACCCGCGTTATCCACGCTGCTGAAATCGCCTACGAGGGAAATCCCAAGGTAGGAGTTGTACCCCAGGGCGTGCGCCCCCTCGCAACGTTCAGGACGGCCCTGCTTGATGCTCCCATCGGGAAAGATCAGGTAGTGATAGGCGACATGGTACAGCTGGCCAAAACAGAGGATCGAAAATCCGCGATTGGTGTGGAACTTGTCGATCTCGTTTTCGCTGGCCGGCAACCGGTTGTTGGCGGGGATGGTGCCGGAGTGGTGAATGACGATGCCTGTAGGCGTGATCGTATTGAAGAACGAGGTGACCGAGGCGACAAAAGGATCCTTGAGAGGAACTCCAGCTTTGAGATTTCGCAGGTCTGACTGGTCGCCCCTAAAAGCAGCCGAGCTTGCATCTACGCGAACATTGCCGGTGACAGCCGCCCCAATCAGCAGGCCTTGTCTTCTTACATAGGTCAGTGCGTCGGAACTGATGTCCGCATCGCTAATCACAGCGGTTTGACGCACGAGAAAACCAGGTCTGCTCGAATGCAGGGCGCCCACTTTCAAGACATCCGAAATTAGAGCCTGCTTTCCCCTTTCGCTCATGATGAAAATCAGAATGTCGGCATTTTCGACGGTTTTGTCCTTGAGGCCGGTAAATCTCACGAAAATGGGCGCACTCCAGTGGTCAGCGGACTCCCGGCAACTCGCAAAGCCCTGGCTTTCAGAGGCTGTCCTGTGACTGCCGGCGAGAAATGGGAGCACCACCACACACTTGGTTCTGTTCAATATGCCATCGGGAACAGCGTTGGCTGGATTGGCGACGAGTTCATCGAGCACACGTCGTGCTCGCGCCGTAGTTGTGGATTGGGTTGCGCGCTCCGAGTTGTGTGCTGCCAGGATCAGCGTGAACAGGAGCATCACCGCGCATTTGAGCGGCGCCGTCACAAAGGAGTCCCGGCACTTTTGATCTGCGCCGGCTGGTGAGGGTTGGCCTAAGGAAGGGCGCATCTGCATCCGTTGAGGCCTCGAACAGAGTTGTAGCTGCCAGCATCGCCGGCGCCGGAAACCGCCCAATTACCGAATTGGCGCATGGTTAACAGTGCTGCTAATCTATATACTAATTGTGCACTGCAAACAGGTGGTCACTTTCACTGTGTAGATCAAGGACCCGGACTTCAAATTCTCTCCAAAAGGAGATTGCGCGATGGTGCAAACGGTGCAGCAAATGTCGCAAAGTGTGGACCAAGTCGGCCAGGACGGGAAGTATTTCAAAATCCAACTGCGAGCTTGGACGAATTTTGACCCGACCGACATGGAGCTTGCCGAGATCGCGGCGGCAATTGAGAAGGGATCCGGCTTCGTGAGCATGATTGAAGTGACCCGCGTTGCGCCTACCCTCGCCGAGATTGATGATCCGGAAATCAGAAGGCGTTTCGCGATAGTTCAGGCGGCCCAGAAGCTGGTGGAAAACATTCATGAGCTTCCGAAACATCTTCAGGAGAAGCTGTACGCAGCGCTGGAAAGTGCGGCGGAGCAATCCGCACGGAATGCTGCGTAGCGTCCGGTACCTTCCTGACAGCCGCTGCGAATGCGACACACCTGTTCACAATACATCTGACCGATACAGGCCGGACCTATGGTGCTCAACTACTATGGGTTGCGCGAACAGCCTTTCGGCGCGACTCCGAACTATCGCTTTCTCTACCGCAGCCGAACGCATTTGCGGGCGTTGCGTTCGTTACTTAGCCCGATCGAAGCCGGACGCGAATTCCAGTTACTGATTGGAGATCCCGGCACGGGCAAGACTGCTCTGCTCTATTACGTGCTGCAGCAGTTCCACACTTCGGCGCGAACAGCCTTCCTATTTAACACCCAGCTGGAATCTCACGAGCTCGTTAACTACATCCTTCGCGAACTAAAAATCGAGGGGCGCGCAACCAATGTTGCCGACGCGCAGGCGCAAATCGCGAAAACAATACAGGAGGAAAACTGCAAGGGCAGGAAGGTTTTGGTGATCATCGATGAGGCCCACAACCTCGAGGGCAGCTTGGAAACCGTGGCCCAACTGTTTGATGCCGCTCGCGTCAACGGGAACCAGGTACGGGTGGTGCTCGCAGGGCTTCCGCAGTTGCAAGATATGCTTGCTCGCAGGAACCTGGATGGATTCCGAAATCGTCTCGATGCTCAGAACTACCTGACCGGGCTTGATGCCTCAGAAGTCGATCTCTACATCGAGCACCTGCTACGCCTGGCGGGCTACTCGGGTGATGCATTGTTCACGCCCGAGGCTATAGCGGCCATTGCCGCGCACACTAAAGGCATCCCGCGCGAGATTAACAACCTTTGTTTTGCCGCCCTCAGGAAGGGCGCGGCCTTAGGCCGGCAGGGGATCGACCGTTCCATTATCGAGGAAATATTCAGCGAAAATCAGTTGGTTTGGTGCGGCGCAGAGGAATCCGGGTCCGCCACAGAAGGGGCCCACACGGAGCACGATGAACAAATGCAGATTCCGACTAGCAGGGATCGACTCGAAGGAGCCTTGCTTGCTTGGCTGAAGCGCGATGCCAGCAGCTGGTGTGGCACGGCGGCTGAATTAATGACGGAACTTAACGAAGCTATCAATCCAGACGAGCTTGTGCCGTTTGTAGAAGACAATCTCGAGATGCTTCGATCGCATGGGATTATCGCCGGGGTATGGCGGCGTGCCTGGCAGCCGCAGCTAATCTCACTGCGCTGCTGGCCAGAGACGAATCTTCAGCCCACGTCTCAGATCCCGACGTCCGAAGCTCAGGAGACACCGCAACCAGAACCCCAAGCCGCTGCCGATATGAGCGTCTCCGAACTCACAGCCCATCGCGCACAGGTAATTCCGACAGAGCCGCCAGGAATAGTACCGGCAACCACACACTCGGTAACAAACGCTGCACGCACACAACTGACAACGACACGGTCAGTTGCAACCTATGCTGTTCTAGAAGAGCCGCCCTCGGCAACGCCGGCCGAGTTGCCGATTACGAGCACTTCGCCTTCCCCAGAACTTTGGAGTTTGCCGGGCTTTCAGCTGGCCGAGCATGAGCAGGCGGGGTGGTCGCGCTCTGCAATGGTGCTGGCAGGAGTTGCGGTGCTTGTAATTGCTGTAGCGGGCATGGCATGGCACTACAGCAGGTCGAGGGAGGTGCGCCCCAAAGTGCCAGTATCGCAACCAGAATTGACAGGCGTATCCCACGACCAAGTCGCCGATCGGGTGTTTCTATCGGCCGATCGCGGTGACCCGGCTGCGCAGTACAGACTCGGACTGCTGTACAAGACGGGTTTACTTGTTCCACAGAATGCCGGCGAGGCCGCGGCTTGGTTTCAAAAAGCCGCTGAGCAAGGACAGGTTGACGCCGAATATGAACTTGGCATGGCTTTTTTGTCCGGTGAAGGTGTTTCCCAAGATAACGTAAATGCGTACACATGGTTTGTGGTGGCGAGCGCGGCCGGCGATCGCGGAAGCGATGAGGCCATCAAGCTGCTCACTCCCAAGCTGTCGGACTCCGATATTGCACGCGTCCGAGCGCGCCTAGGAGAGATGTACTCGCAAGGTATCGGTGTCAGGCCGGATTACGTTGCCGCATACGCCTGGCTCACGCTGGCAGAAGCAGCAGGAGTAGACCACAGCGCAACTGGAAAGGATGACTTGGCCGCCAAGATGACGCCGGAGCAGATTTCCGAAGCAAATGCGCGCGCCTCAGAGTGGCTGAAGAAGCATACTCGCTGAGTGAGTTTTAAGAATCGCTCTGCTTACTTAGAACCTCTCCCCTATTCAAGTGGCGGCACTTCTTCTCTCAGCTGGCACCCACTGCCGTCCATTTTCATCATCTGTGTGGCAAGATTCAATATCCGAAGCGCCGCTTCTTTCGGGGCAACGCCGCGGGTATGGATGTTCGAAATAAGATTTCGATTGGCATCCATGTGACCCTTATGCGGCCGATAGGCCATGTATGCGGACAAGCTCTCGGCGGTAGCCAGACCTGGGCGTTCACCGATGAGTAAAAGTGCCACTTTTGGGGTCAGTAATTCGCCGATCTCGTTCAGAATTCCTACCCGGCAGTAGCGAATTACAAACGTCTGGCCGACGGTCCATTGGCGCGCTTTTGCTCTCTCATAGAGCAGCGGCATCAATAATGGAACTTGCGTCGAAACGGCGGTGACTGACAGGCCATCGCCAATCGCAATCTGTAGATCGTTGCTGGAGGAGCAACGTTTCAGCAGCTCCGCCCGAGATGTCAGGCTGAAACGCCGGCCGAGATCTGGTCGCATAAGGTATTCATCCTTGGAGCCCGCTTGCGTACAAACCTCGAACAATTTCCAGCGATTGACGAGATCAGGGTGCAGGTCCAGTTCGGCACGCACTGCATCGCGGGCAGCCGCATGAGCCTCGCGTAAGTCCATTTGAGTACGAGTGCGGTATGTGGCGCCTGCACGGCCCACCAGAACACGAGCAGGTGTCCGTGCCCGCATCTTCTGGACAATCTCAGGCCAGCCTGATGAAACAAGCGGTTCCTCCGGTTCGTCCGCCATTCAGACGATCCTTTCTAGCGACGATTCCAATCCCTGAAGCAACTTCTGTTTCGCCGATGACTCGAGCAAAGCGAGTTCGGCATCGTGGTAGATTCCCATTTCTTCCAGCCATATTAAAAATTCAGGGGCGGGCCGCAGTTTGAAGATTCTTCTGGCTGCCAGCGCGTCATGATAGCTGGTGGATTGATAGTTCAGCATCACATCGTCGGCACAGGGAACTCCCATGAAATAGTTGCACCCTGCCGCCGCTAGCAGCAGCAGCAGGTTATCGGCCGAGTTCTGGTCAGCAGCAGCATGGTTCGTATAACAGACGTCGCAGCCCATGGGCAGACCAAGCATTTTTCCCATAAAGTGGTCTTCTAACCCGGCGCGAATAATCTGCCGTTCGTCATATAAATATTCCGGACCGATGAATCCGACCACACTGTTTACCAGAAACGGCTCGAAGACGCGGGCAACTCCGTACGCACGCGCCTCCAGTGTTAATTGATCCACTCCGTGATGAGCCTCCGCAGAGAGGGCACTTCCTTGACCCGTTTCGAAATACATCACATTGTCACCCTTCCAGGGCACATCTCGTTTTTTGTGATGTTCGAGCACCTGTTGTCGGCCTTCTTGCAGCATCGTTAGGGTGATGCCAAAACTGCGATTTGCCGCCTCGGTCCCCGCGACCGACTGAAAAAGTAGGTCTACCGGCGCTCCGCGCGTCAATGCGGCAAGTTGGCTAGTGATGTGTCCAAGACAGCAAGTTTGCGTGGGAACGCCATAGGTATCCACCAGGCGCTCGAGCGCTACCAAGATCGAGGTGACCCTCTCCACCGAATCCGTAGCAGGATTCACTCCGATAACCGCATCTCCACATCCGTAAAGGAGCCCCTCAAACGCGGCCAGGAGAATCCCGGCGACATCATCAGCCGGGTGATTCGGCTGAGTTCGGATGCCCAAAACGCCGCGCTCGCCCATAGTGTTTCGACACCGGGTCACATTCCGGATCTTGGCTGCGGCCAGCACCAGATCCTTATTGCTCATGATTTTGGTAACCGCCGCCACAACTTCAGGAGTGACGGCACTCTGGAGTTGCTTTAATTCCGCCTCGCCAGTCAAATCTCCCAGGATGCGTTCGCGGAGCTCGCCGACTGTTATGCTTCGAATGGCCGGAAAGGCTTCTTTGTCCAAGCTCTCGAGAATGAGACGACTGACATCGTCTTCGGCAGGATCGATTAACGGCTGCTGAACAATTTCGGCAAGCGAAAGATCGGCGAGCTTGCGCTTGGCCGCAACCCGTTCACGGTCTGATCGCGCGGCCAATCGTGCCAGTTGGTCACCGGATTTCTCTTCGTTTGCCTTGGCAAACAGTTCCCGGAGATCCGAGAACACAAAGCGCTCGGGCATACAGCCGTAACATTAGACAGTATGACTGCAACCTGCAACCCGGCCGGAACGGACGCTACGCTTTCGCATAGTGTCCTAAGCCATTGAAGTTGAAGCGGTTCTTAGAAGCTGAAGCGGAGCGCCAGCTGGATGTTCCGCGGTCCGCCGCCGCCGAGGAAAGGATTACCAATGCCGACGTCGGGGGTGGCCGCAATCGGAAGAAATCCCTGACCCACCGCCCGGCAACCTTTGAACGGGGCGGCGGCGCATCGGGGATCTCCGGCAGCCGAAGAAACCACGTCATTGGTCTCAAGATCGACAAGAAAATTAGGCAGCAGCGGGTTGGAAAAGTTGGGATGGTTGAAGACATTGAAAAAGTCAGCGCGGATTTGCATGTTAACGCGCTCGCCGATGCGGTTGTTCTTCACCAGCGAAAAATCAAAGTTGCGGAAGCTCGGTCCCACAAATGCATTCCTGTGGAGATTACCGAAATGGGAGGTCCCGGGGACGCACGCACCGGCGGTCGGGTCCCAATCACAGGGCGCCGCAAAAGCGCCGAGATTCAGGATTGCGTTAGGGAGGCGTGTTCCTGCAAAGGGGTTCCCAATTACGTCGGGACGCTCGAAGAACTCGCCACTCCCGTTGTAATTTTCAAAAGAGTTCAAGTTGTACGGCTGTCCGTCGGAGAGCCGCAATATCCCGTCCAGGGCCCATCCCGAACTAATCCAATGTGCACGTTCGTAGCTGGGGAATTCATAGGTGAAATTCCAGGTAAAGCTCTGTCGCCGGTCGAAGTTGGAGCTTGCCCTCTCCGCTCGCGGATCGAAGCTATTGTCGGGTTGGGCGGCGTTAGGCACGTAGTCTTCGCCATCGCTGGCGTCATCAATCGAATGCGACCACGTGTAGTTCACCTGTGACGTGAGTCCATACAAATTGCGTAACTTTAGCGTGATCTGCAGGGCGTTGTAGTTGGAATTCGCGGTTGACTCGAACTGGTTTAGGTAAGTGAACAGCGGGAAGGGAACAGCGCCGGTAGCCGGATCCGCCTGGTTGATGTCGCGGAAGCGAAACAATTTTTTGCCAGTGGAGCCGACGTAGCCCGCCTGTACAGCGACCCGCCCGCCGAGTTGCTGTTGAACGTTCAGATTGTAATTCTGGATGTAGGGCGTCCGCAGACCTTGATCAACGGTCCAGGCATCGGTCGTAGGCGTAAAGCCGGAGAATAGCGGCACCCCGGATACAATCAATCCGTTCCCATCGACATCGGTCGCGGTGAACGAACCCGAGGTGATCGCATCCGGCCCAACCCCGTTGTACGCCGGCCCCGGATTAAAGGTGTTGAAGGGGAAGTGACCGATGAAAAAATCTTGAGAAAAAGAATCGTAATACAGACCCCAGCCGCCGCGCAGGACCGTTTTGCCTGCGCCAAAGATGTCCCAGGCAAAGCTGGCGCGCGGCGCAAAATTGTTCAGGTCCTTGGGATACAACTGCGAAACACCGGGACTACCCACCAGTTTCAGCGACTGTGAAGCCGCGTCGAACAGGCTCAGGCGGTTGTGCGCCTCGGAGATCACGCCGTAATAGTCCCAACGCACGCCGTAATTTACGGTCAGGTTCCGAGTCAGCCGGAAGTTATCCTGCGCATAGAAGCTGTGGTTCTGATGGGTCGTGCGCTGCGAATTGCCCGCAAACTGGAGCCCGCCTTTGGTTACCGCCCCCGCCAGAAAATCCTCGAACGTAGCAAATCGCAGGCGGCTGCGATACCCGAGATCGTAATACTGGTTCACGGTGGTGCGGCGAAATTCATATCCGTACTTCCAGTTGTGCCGGCGGCTGTTGTAGGAGAAATTGGTGAAGTACTGCCAGTTCGTGTCGAAACGATGCCGGGGCAGGGAATTGTTTGCGCCCAGGCTGCTGGTGCCATCTTTGATGATGATCAGAGGCAGACCAAAGTCCTGCGGCCCGACTCCGTTGTTCAAGCCGATTGAGGCCGGATTGAAGTCTTTGTCTTGAGGGAAAAATCCTTCCGCGAACCGGTTCCATCCGCCGCGAGCTTCCATCACAAGTTTTGGCGTCCAGAGGTGGGTGTAGGAGAGCGAGACCACCTGTACCCGGGTGGGGGTCACGGTATTGAAGTTGGGGACAGTTGTACCGCCGCCCAAGGCAAGCGGAAAACTTTGGTCGCTATCGCCGTAGAAATAGCGGCCGGTAAGAAGATCACGCCCGTTGGGGCCGCCCAAGTGATGGTCCATTTTCAGGATCAGGCTGTCCACCCGGTTGGTGAAGTTGTCCGTTACCTGAAGTGAAGCATTGTTATTGTTGGCCGGATCGCCGGTCGCGGGAATAGGCACGCCCCAAGGATCTCGCGACAGCAGCCTGGCAATCACAGGGTTGATCACGCCTCCGCCGGCAGTGAACGCATTCACGCGCGCCTGCGATGGAACACTCTCCAGGTTCGGCAACCCACCGGATTCGCGCCAGCCCTCGTAGGCTGCGAACCAAAACGTACGGTCCCTAATAAGAGGACCGCCTAGCGACCCGCCAAACTGGTTGTTGTGGAATGCATCCTGCTTGCTCGGTGGGGTATTGAAGAAATTGCGCTCGTCCAATCCGCTGTTGCGGAAAAACTCGAAACCAGCACCATGGAGCGTATTGGTGCCGGATTTGGTCACGATGTTGACCACCGCGCCGGAATTGCGGCCATATTCTGCTTCCATGTTAGAGAGAATTCCCATCTCCGCGATGGCATCCACGGGCAGCAGCGTTGCCGGCGTACCGAAAACACCCGCCTCGTTGATAGCGGGATCGTTGCGATAGCCGTCGTTCATGTCGGTGCCATCGAGAAGATAATTGTTGGCGCGGCCACGATTGCCATTAATGCTGAAGATCCCGAATGAGCCCGGTGCATCATTGACGGAACTTGGGTCCGCATTCGCGCCCGGCACTAGGGTTAGCAGCTTGGTGAAATCGCGTCCGTTCACTGGCAATTGCGCCACTGTCTTTTCCTCGATCGTGCCCCCGAGGGTGTTGCCGGCAGTCTCCACAATCGGCAGCTCGGCTGTGACTTCGATGGCTTCTTTCACTTCGCCGGGAGTAAGTTGCAGATTCGCCCGTTGGTTGATGGAGACGACCACCACGACGTCGTGCAGTGTGGCTCTGCGAAAACCGCTCTTTTCGGCGGTGACGCTGTAGTTGCCTAGCGGCAGTTCGGTTATCGCATAATTGCCATCGCTATCAGTGGTCAGCGTACGCACCAGGCCAGTGTCCTGACTTTTGACAGTGACGAGAGCGTCCGGGATGGCGGCCCCGGTGCTTAGCTGGCGAGAAGTATACTGTGACTGCAGCACGATTTTCACAGCATTCGGGAAGTTGAGCGTTTCCATCCCCTCGCGCCGCAGAAGCCAGGGGCGCCGTTAGCCCGCCATTCCTGATCCGCGGACTTTTTCGACCGCCAAGCGGAGGACATGCTTGCTTTCGAGTGCCGGAGTCCGCGAGACATAATCAATAAAATCCCTCACCACCATAGCCCCATCTTTATAGCCCTGTGCTATGGCTGGCCGTGCCAGCGTGCCATCGAAGTCGAGCAACGTGGCAGACAGAGTGCAGTTGGGGCGAACTGTGAACGCCTTCAAGAATCGGTAGGATTGATCGCCTATTTCCAGCCGAAGCTGCTCCGGTTGGGTTCCCAGCTCAGCGGCGTACCTTTCGCAGATCTGGTTCACATTCTCGAGAAGCCCCAAGTCCGCTTGCAGGTTGCGAGACATGAGGATCTCGAACGCTCGCATACCTACATCAAGAAAAGTCTTGATGCGAGGAATATTTTCATTGGCCGGATCGACCGTTACTAGAAAAAGCACGTCCGCGCCCAGCCGGATGGCAGGAACAATAGGCTGTTTGGCTACCAGGGCGCCATCTGACCACAAGCGTCCTTGCATCTCCACCGGCTCGTACGCCATTGGGAAGGCGGACGACGCCACCACCGCTTTAATCAGGTCTTCCGCGCTCTCGACCTTCTCTCGGATAAAGGAAACGTCAGCTCCTGGATCGCGTTCCAGTTCTGCTATCGGCTTGTTAACAAAAAACCTCTCCTCTCCCGTGCGCAGTTCAGCAGCGGTCATCACAACCCGTATAGGAGACCTCCGCAATTGCTCAGAAGAAATCCTCTCCCTCAGAAAACGAGTGCGCTCGTAGTTCGGAAACAGACCAGCACGTAAAGGAGATTGCAGGATTCTACGGCTAAGCAGGCTGATCCGGCTCCGCAACACGAACCACAGCACCACTGCAAATAGCACGCCGATCGAAAGTAAGGCCTCTGTTTTGGGTGTGAACCTAAAGGTTGTTGTACTGGTAAAGTGAAGCTGAGTTGATGTCAGAAACAGCGAGACGAAACTGCAAACAATCAGGTTTGCTAAGAATGATAGCAAGACTTTTTTACGGTCTGGCTTCCAGTGATAGCGACGGACAACTTTTATTCCTACGTAGAACAAATAAGGAATCTGAGTATAGAAGAAAACCACGGAGAGTCCCGCTGCTCCCAGCAAAAACCATGTCAGCAAGGGATTGTAAAGGTGCAGATAAATTCCTGAATGTTGAAGTAGTCCGATGGCGAAGTTTCCGAACCCTGCGGTGGCGGCTATTAAGCCGGCGAGGATAAATATGTACCGCGACCAGTCGATCCCAACCGCGGGTGGCCTCACCTCCGACCATGACTTGACCAATGATTCAGCATTTCCAACGTATTGATTGGAATGTGCCGCGTAAGATGCAGCATTGATGGCCCCAATCGAGGTCGCTGCCAGTATATGGGTTGGCAGGCGAGCGTCCTGAAAGGCCAGCAACACTCCTGCTTCGTAGGCTCCGCGAGCCCCACCCCCTGATAGCACTACTGCAATCCGGCCTCGGAAGTGCTCCCACAGCTCGGCCAGATTGGTCGGCAGCGTCCCACGGAATTGCGCCCGCTCATCTTCCAACACGCAGTGGACCTGCCGCTCTTAATTTTCCTTCGGCAACGAAGCATACAGCAGTTCTGGCCCACACGCCGTGTTCCATTCTGGTTCATGTTGGAAGAGTTTCAAGGTTCGCGCCTTTCAGCGTTCGATATCAAAGTAAATCCGGGTCGTCGCTCGATACTCTAAAATTCTCTTTCCTTCCAACGCCATTTCCAATTCACCAACTCGCGCCCATTTCATTGCGCGAACCGTTTTAGCCGCTTCAGCAACCGCGTTCTCCGCGGCCTTGGCGAAACTTTGTTTCGATATGCCCACAACGTCAATGACCTTCTGCGCCATTAGTCCTCCTCGGAAAACCAATTTTAGTCCGCTGTATACTTTCCCGACTACCACCGATAAGGTCAAGGACGCATGACTCGCTGGACGGGTGAGACAATCACATTGCAAGTTGGGGCAAAGTGGATCTACAAGCTGAAACTTGAGGAAGAATCGGGACCGAGCAGCCGTTCTGAAATCATCCTCGGACAGAATACTTATTCCACAGAACAAGAAGCCAAGGCTGCGGGTAACAACCACCTAAAAGCAGAAATCGACAAGCGCTCGATATAGGCGACCCATCCAAACTGGATAAGCTTTGATGCTACTTCACAGTCGAAACCCGCTTTGACACCTCTGTGATCTGGATCATCCCTGACTTATCAGTCGCAGGAGCGGAAATCATCCCACTGACAAGCACGTTGTTGCCCGCATTTTTTCGCCAGTCTGTATGCGGTGTTTCCATCACCAGGAACACCTCATTGCTTCCACTCACTCTCAATTGCAAATGACCGTTCGATGCGACAGTGAGGTCGCCGACAGCTTTCACCCTGGCTTCCTTGGGGGTGAAGCCTTGCTCGGTGACTGCTTTGCGGATTTGCTCCAAGCGCACCGAGTTGCCGGGCTTAAACACAATCGTGGCACGTCCTTGGTTCAGACTGACTTTCACCAATTCAACCCCCTGGATCTTCTTCACAGCCACGCTCACGGCATGGGCGCAAATCGCTCAATCCATGCCGAAGATTGAAAGGTCGATCTGCCGGAAATCGGCTCGCGCCGCCGAGGGAAGCAGCAGCACGAGGCCAAGCACTAAAGCAAAAGCGGGTTTCATAGACAAACTTTTCTCCTAGAAAAAGCGGCTGAAATTGAAGGC
>WNGG01005627.1_pt1 | contig 17366 bp, 10 predicted proteins | sample 5400661 | NCBI WGS metagenome assembly WNGG01 (sample SAMN13153372, study PRJNA577476) | soil metagenome | isolation source: 100 cm soil or saprolite under Garry oak tree replicate 1 | place: USA:California | collected 2016-06-15 | reverse complement strand
AATTTGTGGCGGCAACCGCGGGCGAGCTTTCAGCTATAATCGCGCGCCGTGCGTCGCACTCCAGAAAGCCGCGTGGCGAAGATGCCGGCCTTCGAGCCGCCGCGCTACATCGCCATCGAAGGGCCGCTGCGGGTGGGAAAATCCACGCTGGCGCGATTTCTGGCCGATCGCATGCACGCGCGGCGCATCATGGATTGCGAAGACAATCCTTTTCTCGCCGATTTCTACCGCGAGAAGGTCGGGTCGGCATTTCGCGCGCAGATGTATTTTCTGGTCGAACGGCACCGGCGCGTCCAAGAGGCATTGGCCGCTGCCGGAACCGTAATAGCGGATTTCCTGTTTGAAAAGGACAAGATCTTTGCGTATCTCAACCTGGACAATGAGGAGTTGAAGCTATACGAGCGCTATTTCGAGCGCTTCGCCGCCGAATTGCCGCGCCCTGAACTGGTGATCTACCTGCAAGCTTCGCCGGAAGTTCTTCGCGAGCGCATAGAAAAAAAGGCGGCGCCCGGAGAAGCGCGCATCTCGCAGGAATATGTGGAAGCGGTCGCCCGCGCCTACGACCATTTTTTCTTTCGCTATGCTTCGTCCGATCTGCTGGTCGTAAACACCTCGGAAATCGATTTTGTCAATCGCAATGCGGACTTGCAGCAGCTCCTGCGACGGCTGGAAGAACCGGTGAAAGGCACGCAATACTTTCTGCCGCTCGGGGACGGCTGAGCCGAGCCTCTCTTCGTATGGCGCGGGCCGACCGCCTGCGGAGCTTCCTGAGCAATTCGGCTGCGCCATGACGCCGGGCTATGCCGCTGCTAAGATGTGCCGCGCAGCGGAATCGCGCATCTCACGTTTGCGCGCGCTCTCATTCAATGGATCGAGTGAATGTGGTCATCATCGGCGGTGGTGTGGTGGGTTGCGCCATCGCCTATGAGCTTTCCGGCCGGATCGAAGACATCTTTCTGCTGGAGCAATCGCCGCGATTGGGCATGGCGACGAGTACGCGCAACAGCGGCGTGATTCATTCAGGCATCTACTATCCTCCGGAATTTCTCAAAGCGCGCTTTTGCGTGGAAGGGAATCGGCTGACCAAGGAATTTTGCGCAGCGCACGGCGTCCCGCACCGCAATTGCGGGAAAATTGTTGTGGCCGCTCACGAATCCGAAATTCCGGAACTCGAAAAGCTCGCTGAAAATGGGCGAGTGAATGGGGTCGAGGGGCTCAAGTTGGTGGGACCGGCGCGAATCCGCCAGCGCGAGCCTCATATTCGAGCCGCGGCCGCGCTGGAAGTGCCGTCCACCGCGATTGTCTCCGCGGAAGAACTGGTGAAAGCCTTCGCGCGCCTGGCAAGCGATCGAGGCGCCAGTATATTGACGAACGCTCGCGTAACAAAGCTAGAGGCGCGGCCGGACTGCATGGCGATAGAGGTGGAATTCGGAGATCAGGCGGACCGCGAGAGCCTTACGACCGAAATTGTCGAGGCGCAATGCGTGGTTAATTCCGCGGGGCTCTACGCCGATGAGATTGCCGCTCTGCTCGGAAACCACAGCTACCGCATTTATCCGGTGCGCGGTGAATATGCGGAGGTGGTACGCACCCGAGCGGATCTGGTCAACGCATTGGTTTATCCTTTGCCACATCACGACAGGCTGAGCCTGGGCGTACATCTCACGAAGACACTGTGGGGAACGGTGCTGGTGGGGCCGACGGCGCATTACGTGGACGATAAAAATGACTACGAGCACAATCGGCTGCCGCTAGAAGAATTCCTGCTGGATGCGCGCGGCTTACTTCCTGAGCTGCGCCTGGAAGACCTGCGGCTGGCGTATTCGGGAATTCGTCCCAAGCTCGTGCCCCCCGGCGGACAAGGCATAGCCGACTTCGTGATCGCCCGCGACCCTACCTATCCGCGTGCAATCCACCTGGTGGGAATCGAATCTCCAGGATTAACTTCCGCTCCCGCCATCGCTAGGCACGTGGCTGCACTCGTCTCGGAAACACTGGATTAGCCCGGCGCTCACGATGAAAAATGAGGGAGGGTGACTCGGCTAAAGGCTGTTTTTAATTGCTAAGCGGCTTTACGGGTGTCGTTCTTCAGCAGATCGAGCGCCCTGCGAACGACGGGATCATCTTTAGAAGGCAATTGATTAACGCCGAGCGGCGCCGGCGCTTGCTCCTCGGCTGCAAGCGCTGGAGGGGTTGTGGCGACCTCCACAGTCGGGACCACACCATTTTCGAGAATCGACTTATTCTCCGGCGTGTAGTAATAGGCGACGGTGAGCACAAGCGCGGCACCATCTTCGAGCGGAATAATCTTCTGCTCGGAGGCGGCACCGAAGGTACGCTCGCCAACAACGTCGCCGCGATGATTATCCCCAACCGCGGCGGCCACGATCTCGGCGGCACCGGAGGTGCTGGGCGAGATCAAGACGGCGATCGGACCGTGCCAGACAACTTTGTCGGGCGCGGCGTCGAATTCCTGGCGGGACACGGTCTGCCCTTTCAAGACGGCAATCGTGCCGGAAGGAACCAGGAGCTGTGCAGCGGCAATTCCTTCTGACGCAGGTCCCCGAGCACAATCGCGCAAATCGAGTACCAGCTTATGCAAGCCCTGCCGATCGAGCTGCTGGAGTTTATCCCGCAGTTCGGCAGCGGCCCCGGTTTGCAGCGAAGGAATGCGAACATATGCGACGCCATCGTCAATTCTGTCACCGGTGAGGTGAGGCACAGGAATAACCGCGCGGGTAAGAGTGACGGGCTGAGGCTCCGTTTTTCCGCGGCGCACCAGGGCGACCTTGACAGTCGTTCCGGGAGCCCCCGCAAGCAAGGAATTTGCCTGCCCGACAGACATCTCGCGCGTCGTAAAGTCGGCAATCTCTTCGACGATGTCACCGCTGCGCAGCCCCGCTTTCTCCGCCGGACTATCGGGCAATACAGAAACGACCACGATGTATCCAAAGCGCTTAGCCAGAGTCGCCCCGATTTCGCCGCGCGTGGTGTTCTTCTGCTTCTCCTTAAAATCCGCATATTCCCGGGGGCTCAGATAACCGGAAAAAGGATCCAGGGATTCGAGTAAGCCGTGAAGGGCGCCGGCGGTCACGTTGGAGAGATTGGGCTCATCCACATAGTCTTCCTGTACGCGTTGCAGAACTTCGCCATAGACCGTGAGAGAACGGTATGCCTTGTCATCGTCAGACTTGCCCAACATGTAGCCCAAGCCGACATAGGAAAAGATCAGCAGGGACAAGGATACGACTGCAATTTTGGCGAAGCGACTCATGCGATTTACTCCCAAGCCGAGTTGCGGTGCAGCCGTGCCATTGCTGCCGGTGGCCTACCGTCAAGTCATTGTATCACGGCACCTATGAACTCACCTCGTCGGCCGAGAAAGTCGGCCGACGGCTCTCATATAGATGGCCTGATTACCCGTCAGTTGCCCAAAGCTGTGCTGGTTGGTTCGAAAACCTCAGCGACCGGCGCTGGGCTGGCTGCAGGGCTCGCCGGACAAGGCGGCGAGATCTGACGTGACGCAGGTTCGCGAAATGCGATCATGCCAGGAAAGTTGATCTTCATCCCAGAGGGCCCAGAGGAAACCGAGCATCATGGTGCCGGCAGAGATCAGGTATCCCAGACTTCGCCAGAGCAATTGGCGCGGCGAGGGATCAAGGCCGTCCAGGCTAGCGACGTGAAGTCCGCGGAGCATCATTCCCGGCGTGGCCCGAGCGAAGTAAGTAAACAGCGCCACATATTGGGCGTAGAGAAGGCCCAGGATTGCCACCGTGACCAGCGCATCGAACCTGCTAAAGCTGAAGCGGCCACCAAAGGCACCAAAGAGCATCAGGAAGCCACCGTAGGCAAATAAGAGGAAAGTCACATCGAGCACAGCCGCGCGGCGCCGCTCAAGAAGTGAGGCAACGGAGATTAGGGGAGAATCGTAGGGAGAGACAGTCTTCGGACCCGCGGGGACGCCATTGCTGGCGAAATCGAAGGCGGGTTGCCCCACGTGGATTTCCAGGCGCTCCACCCGGGCGGGCCGAAGGTGCCATTTCGTGATTCTGGCCGAGGGCGCTTCAAAACTGTGTACCTCGGCTGATACCTCGGCCGGTTTGAGCGAAATCGGCGGGGTGAATGCCAATTCCGGTTGTGCTCGGTTGTTGCGAGGACGCGCCCGGCGCACACAGTAGGCTTCGAGCCTCTGGGAAACCTCACTGCGCCAATCCGGTTCGAAGGCCAGATTCCCTTCGCTTCTCAGTTGGGCGCGTATAGGGACAGAAATAGCGTCTGGTCTTTTTGACAGGCGCGTATCGCAAAGGCAGCAGGTACGCGCTTCGGCGCCGTTAATTGCACCGCACTGCATACAGGTTTGTATCACCGTCTCGTTTTTGCGCTGCGGACGGTGCCCGAGGCAGGGCCCCGGGGCAGGTACATTCTACAGCGGCGGCTCCGGATGCAAGAGGGAGATATCACGTAGAGTGTCGCCAATCGTGTACCACAGGCACGTGCGGGCGCGAATCGTCTTTGGCAAGAATCAACGACGCCTAAACGCGAAAAGGCCACAGGCTGAGTTACAATTCGCGGCGGCAGAATTCAAAACCAATTCCATGCACGAACTCGAATTTGCGAGCATCGAACTGCTCTCGGGGCTGCTGGCGAAGAAGAAAGTCTCGCCGGTAGAATTGACCCAACTCTATTTAACGCGCATCGAGCGGCTCAATCCAAAGTTGAATGCTTTTTTGACGGTGGCTTCCGAGAGCGCCCTTGCGGAAGCGCGCGCGGCGGAAAGGGAATTGCTTCGCGGGAAACGCCGCGGAGTTCTTCACGGCATCCCTGTGGCATTGAAAGACAATATTGAGACGCGAAATCTCCGCACGACCATGGGCTCGCTCGTCCTGCGCGATTTCCTGCCGTCCGACGATGCCACCGTGGTTCGGAAATTGCGTCGCGCAGGCGCCATCGTTCTCGGCAAGACGAATCTGCACGAATTCGCATACGGCGTGACTTCGGAGAACCCGCACTATGGCCCGGTGCGAAATCCGTGGAACACGGACCGGATCGCGGGAGGTTCAAGCGGAGGCTCAGCGGCTGCCGTAGCTGCCGGCCTATGTGCTGCGGCTATCGGCAGCGATACGGGCGGATCCATCCGCATTCCATCGGCCTTGTGCGGCGTTGTAGGTCTTAAGCCCACATTTGGGCGCGTCAGCGTCCATGGTGTCTTCCCGCTGGCGCCAAGTTTCGATCATGTGGGGCCCATTGCGCGAAGCGCCCTGGACGCCGCGCTCATACTGGAATGCATCGCGGGGCGCGACCCGCTGGACCCCACAAGCCTGGCTCGCAGCGAGAAGGATTTTCGGCGCGCGCCGAAGCGAAAGCGCCTGAGTCTGGCGCGTCCGAAGGAACACTTTTGGGTCAATATGGATCCAGAAGTGCGCAGGATTACAGAAGCGGCCGTCGCTGATTTCGCCAAGTCCGGCGCGGAGCTCGAAGAGATTTGCCTGCCAACCATTCTGGCGGGCATCGAGGCGGCCAACCTGATCGCCGCTGTTGAGGCGAGCCGGGTGCACGAGCGGGCAGGCTATTTCCCGGCGCGGGTGAGCGAATATGGCGCGGACGTGCGTTGCCGGCTGGAGCAGGGCGGCAAAACGCGGGCTCTCGATTATCTGAACGCGCAGGAAGCGATGGGGCGAGCACGCGCTGAAGTCGAAAGTGTTCTCGAGAATGCGGAAGCAATCGTAATCCCCACAGTCCCCGTGGTTGCTCCGCCGGTAGGGGCGGAGCGTGTTCAAGTGGGTGATGTAGAGATACCTATACGCAATGCCTTTGTGGACCGGAATCGGCTGGGCAACCTCACGGGATTACCGGCAATATCCATGCCTTGCGGAGTTACGCAAGCCGGTTTGCCGGTGGCGCTGCAATTCGTGGGGCGACGATTTGACGAGAGCCGACTGATCGCTATTGCGGATGGTTTTTCTGAAACGCAGCGCGATTGGCAGCCGCGACATCCGCCTGTCAGTTGAGCGATTAATGGAGGGCGGCTCGGCTGAACTCGTTGGTCGTTTGGCAGAATCGCAGAGGGATTCCCCGCAACGGCATCCGGGGCGCAAACTGCGCGCTTCGACTTCGCGTCCCGGCCCGGAAATCGTAACGGCACGATTTCCGAAGGTCAGCGAATGGCGGGACGCTCCGCTCAGAATGACAAAACAAAACGAGTTAGCCTGCCACGGAACGCGCAGAGATGGCCGGCAGGGCGCGCCGCAGGCGTGCCACCACGCGCTCTTTCCCCAGCGCTACCATCGTGTCAAACAGCGGTGGCGCTACGGGCTGTCCCACTAAAGCGACGCGGGTTGCGTTGATCAGGAGCGCCGCCTTCACCCCAGCTCTTTCTGCGAGCTGGCGCAAAGCGTGATCGCAGGCATCGTGAGTCCAATCGGGCAACGCGGCCAGCTCATCGCTCAACCGCGCCAGTAAGTCCGGCAGACGCTCGTCTTTCCAGAATTTTTCGCGTGCTGCGGGATCGTAATCGAACTCGTCAGTAAAAAAAGCGCGAGCCCAATGCGAGAAATCCGGCAAAAGGCGCGTTCGAGGACGCAACAAGTCCACTGTGCGTGCGAACCATTCTCGTCGAGATGCACCCCACTCGGGGCGCCAGAGAGCGGCTCTCTCCAGTTCGGACTGGATCGCAGGAAGCAATTCTTCAAGAGGAAGCTTTTGCACATATTGCTGGTTGAACCATTCGAGCTTGGCACGGTCAAAGACGGCATTGGTCCGGCTGACACCGCTGAGAGAGAAGCGCCGGATCAGATCGGAGGTGCGAAACATTTCGGTATCATCGCCGCTGGACCAACCCAGAAGGACGAGGAAATTGCGGAAGGCTTCGGGCAGAAAGCCTTCATCGCGATAGGAGCTCACGCTGGTCGCGCCATGCCGCTTGGAGAGGCGGGTGCGGTCCGGTCCGAGAATGAGAGGGACGTGCGCAAAGACAGGCGGCACGGCATCCAGGGCGCGGTAGAGCAAAATCTGCTTGGGCGTATTGGAGAGGTGGTCGGCGCCGCGAATTACATGCGTGATTCGCATGTCCATGTCGTCGACTACGGCGCCGAGTTGATAGGTGGGCAAGGCGGTCCCGCCGCTCGCGCTGCGCGCAGAACGGAGCAGCACGAAATCTTCCATCTCATCGTTATGGATTTCGCGTGGACCGAAAACAGCGTCATCAAAGCGGGTAGTCGCACCCAGAGGCACACGGAAACGCACCGCCGGATTCTGATCGCCAGTGGATGGTTTGGCGTCGCGGCACGAGCAGCGAACGATTCGCTTTATTTCACTTTTGGCGGTGCCAGCTTCGTCTGCGAAATCGCCGCCCGCGTACTTTTCCGGAGCACAATAACAGAGATAAGCAGCGCCCTTGGAGAGCAGTTTTTCTGCTGCAGCGGCATAGCCGGGGAGGCGCTGGGATTGATAGAAAGGGCCTTCATCCCAATCGAGCCCCAGCCAGCGCAGGCCATCGAGAATGCCTTCGACCAATTCCGGGCGATTGCGCTCGAGGTCGGTGTCCTCTATGCGGAGGATGAATGTGCCACGCTGATTTCGTGCGAAAAGCCAGTTAAATAGGGCAGTGCGAGCGCCGCCGACGTGGAGGAATCCGGTAGGCGAAGGGGCGAAACGCACGCGAATGTCTTGCCCGCGCGCATCTGCGGCTTGGCTTTGAGGATGGTCCGAATATGGCACGAGCGTCCAGTCGTTCAATCGCAACAAAAAATTGATGATAGCCGATGCCAGCGGCAAACGCGAGTCAACCCAGGGCGGCCAAAACGGACTCGTTGACGCCAAATGGCTGTTTCGGTCCGTGGAGCGCCGAACTGCGCCGTTCTTTGAAGCTTTTCCCAGGCACCATCGCTTTTCGCACGAGCACAGAATCAGGGCGAGAAGAGCGATGTCCAAAGTGGCGCAGGCAATGTTCCTTACCTGGTACCCCCGTTACCGTTGCTCGTTTGCAGACCGTAGTCTATAGTCAAAGGGAGGCCCTGGTAGGGAACGGTTGCCGATTTTTCAACGACTCGAGCCGCGTGGGAGAAGGAACCCGCTGGCTGCGACGGCTGTGCATAATCCTTTAAAAACCCGCCTAAAGTGCAGGTGTGGGAAAACGGCCCAGTGATACACACCATCTTCATGCACATTGGCATCCTTTCGTTTAGCATCCTGGCGGTCCACACGCTCGCCGCGGGTTTTTTCACCTACCTTCAGAGGATCAAGCCGCAACGCTATCTTCAGGTGTGGACGATCGGCTGGTATTTGCTGGTGCTACATGACCTGACGATCGGGCCAACATACTGGTTGGGAACATCGGAGCCGGGGCCATCCAGTTGGCTGATGTTGGCCGGTAGGTCCCTCATTGCGGCGAGCGGAGTCGCATTCTTCTGTGCGGCCCGGCTCTATATGAATTCTCGGGCATGGACTCCGGCCGCTTTCCTGATGGGGTCGTGGTTCGGATTGTACGCTCTTTCCTTGCGCTTCGAACACCTGTGGATGGCTCAGCCGATTGGCATGATAGGCGTGTACCTCTCAGTGGCCTTTGTTTTCTGGCAAGCAGCGCGTCGCCAAGAAAGCCACGGCGATTGGGCACTGGCGGCGGCGTTCGCTGGCTGGGCCATCATACCGTTGGTGAGACTGGCTTTCGGGCCGCTGAGCAGGCCCGCGGGAACGGACTTCGCGGTGATCGCCAGTTTTCCTTCCCTATTGGCCGCCGTGGTAATGGTCATGGTGTTGTATGAGGACCAGAAGCGGCGGGTTCAACTCAATATTCTGGCGCTTTCCAGTTTGAATCTCACCACGTCGAGCTTCATCGGTGGCGAGATACAAAGGACCTTGGTGGAGGCGCTCGAGCGCGTGCTCAGCGTCGTTGGGCTTCCTTCCGGACTCTTGAGCTTGCATCGGCATGGCACGCACGAACCCACCGCCACCGCCTCGGTGGGGATGGATACGGCGTTTTGCCGTGCCATTGCGGAGGACAGTCTGGATAGCGAGTTCCAGCAATTGGTTTCCCGGCTGGGAGGGTTAGTGGTCTTCCGCGAGCTTGAACGCAACGCCTCCTGGCGCGCGTTCGAGCATGAGGCCGTATTCTTGCGTTTTCGGCAGCTGGCCATGACCCACGGCATGCGAACCGTCATTGCCATTAGTCTTCAGGCCAAGGAGGAGCCTTTCGGCTTGCTGCTGCTGAGCACGCCAGAGAATCGCCGGTTCACACAGGCTGAGCTACGGCTACTGCTAACCTTGGGCCACCAAATCGGCATGGCTGTGGAGAACAGCTATTTGATTCAACAGACCACGCGGCGCTCCGAGGAATTGCACCTGCTGAACGAGATTGGGCGCGCGCTAAGCTCCACGCTCGACGTGGATGAGCTTTTCAACAAGATTTTTGCGGCACTCAAGCGGATGTTCGATGTAAGCAACTTTTACGTCGCCATGTACGATGCGGAAGAGAACCAGATTCGTTTCGAGCTGGAAATTACAGAAGGAATTCGCTTGCCCAAGCGGAGCAGGCCTTTTGGCGATCATCTTACCGAGCATATCATCCGAACCCGACAGCCGTTGTTGATCAGGCAAAACCTGATGCAAGAGGCTATCAAGCTTGGATTGCGCCCGCTTCAAGAGACGGGCTCATTCTGCGGGGTGCCTTTGGTCGCGTATGACAAGGCCATTGGCGTGATGGCACTGCGAGGGCTGCAAGAGAACCTGTACGACGAAGGGCATCTGGAAATGATGCGTGTATTGGCCAGCGAGGCCAGTATCGCCATCGAAAATGCGCGCTTGTTTCGAGAAGAACAAACCAAATCACGACATCTGACGCTGCTGAACAACATTTCGCGCCACGCCATCACTACGCTCAATCCGGAGGAGATGTTATCCAGAGTGGCCGAACAACTGGAACGCGGCCTTGCCTTTGACCACGTTGGCATCGGATTGCTCGACTATGCGACTAAGGAAGTCATCATCCAAGCGGAAGCCGGCCGCCGGCGGGGCGCCCTGGGGCGGCGCTTGCCCTTGGGCGAAAGCATCGTCGGCAAAGTGGCTCGCAGCGGGCAGATTTGCGTGGCACGCAATCTCGCCGGCGAGGAAATGTCTGGAACCGTTCTGGAGGGATCGACGTCGGTGCTGGCTCTGCCGGTTTTTTACGCCGACCAGCTCCATGGCGTGCTTTACGTGGAGACCGCCGAGCCCACAGACTTTTCCGAAGAAGACGTGCGGTTGCTGCATACCCTTGCCGATCTAATTTCCGTGGCGCTGCACAACGCTCTGACCTTGCAAAAAGCGCAGGAGCAAGCCATTACCGATGGTTTGACTGGCGTAAAGACTCACCGCTATCTGATGGAAGCGCTCTCGGCCGAATGGAAGCGCGCGACGCGCGCGAGCCGGCACTTTTCACTGGTCTTAATTGACCTGGACCGTTTCAAATTCGTAAACGATTTCTATGGGCATCTCGAGGGCGATCTCGTACTGCACCGCGTAGGCCAGATTCTGGAGCAGAACTGCCGGAGCTCTGATGTGGTGGCGCGCTACGGTGGAGACGAATTTGTTATCCTCATGCCTGAAACCAACGCTGCGCAGGCGGTCCAGATAGCCGAGAAGCTGCGGCCCGCGATTTGTGAGGATCCTCTGCTCCGCGAGAAGACCATCACCGCGAGTTTCGGCATTGCCAGCTTCCCCGTACATGGCTCAACGCCCCAGGAACTGATTCAGGTCGCCGACGCATCCATGTATATCTCCAAGCATGAAGGCGGCAATGTGGTGTCCACGGCTGATCATTGCGACGCGGCGGAAAGCAAGAAATGGAAGCGCGAGGTCCTGGAGGCTTATCTCGGCGTTACCCTCAAACGCCTTTTCTCCACCGGTCCTGAAGCGTTCGAGGAAATTCGCGAAAGGCTGCATCAATTTGCGGCGTCGCTCAGCCCCGCCGAACTCGACTCGCGGAGTTTGGAAGATGGGGTTTCGGAGACGGAAGGACTCTGCGGCGATATCCCCCCGGCTCTGATCGACACCGTAACCTCGCTGGCCCTGGCCATCGACTCCAAGGATCACTACACGCAGGGGCATTCGCAAAAAGTGGCTGCTTATGCGGCACTCATTGCCGACGCCTTGGGACTGAAGGAAGAGGAGATCGGCGACATTCGACTCGGGGCGCTCCTTCACGACATCGGAAAGGTAGGCATTCCCGAAGAGATTCTGGGCAAGCGCGGCCCTCTTAGTGCAGACGAGTGGGAAAAGATGAAGGAGCACGTGGTTTACGGCGACCGAATGCTCGAACCGCTGCAAGCAATTGCGCCGATTCGAAAGATGGTCTGCCATCATCACGAGATGTTCGACGGGTCGGGCTATCCGCAGGGACTGGTGGGCGAGCAAATACCGATAGGCTCACGCATCATCGCGATTGCCGACGCGTACGATACAATTACCTCTGAGCGAATTTATAAGAAGGCGCGAACTCCGGCCGCAGCTTTTGAGGAATTAGAACGCTGTGCAGGTTCGCAATTCGATCCGGAACTGGTACGCGTGTTCATCGAGGCTGTTCAGCACCTGCCGCAACGGCCCTTGGAAGGTAACGACATTCCCGCCAAACAAGGCACTCCTTAATCAATCGGCCTCGCCGCTGAGCGACACACCTTTGCTTGTCACTTGGTTGACGATTGCGTAGAATCGCGCTTCTTTGCACGTTCGCAGGAGTTTGGGACCGCATCTCAGAGGGACAGGTAATGGGGAGACGCCTTGCCGCAAAGATTACGGGAGTCGCGGGGTATGTGCCCCCAAGGCTAATCACGAATGCCGACCTGGAAGGCATGGTGGATACTACCGACGAATGGATTCAGCAGCGCGCCGGTATACGCGAACGGCACATCGTGGATCGCGGCATGGCCACATCACACCTGGCCACGGCCGCTGCTCAACAACTTCTGGAAAAAACCGGCAGCAAACCCGAAGAAATTGATCTAATCATCGTTGCCACAGTGACGCCGGACATGTTCTTTCCCGCCACGGCATGCTTAGTTCAGCACCGGATCGGAGCGACGCGCGCGTGGGGTTTCGATCTTTCCGGAGCATGTTCCGGATTTGTCTACGCGTTGACGGTCGGCGCGCAATTCGTCGGGGCGGGGACGCACAAGAAGGCGCTGGTCATCGGCAGCGACGTCATGAGTTCGATCCTCGACTATCACGATCGCAACACCTGCGTTCTCTTTGGCGACGGCGCCGGAGCGGTGCTCCTGGAACCCTCGGAGTCCGATGCTGAGGGAATCCTCGATTTTGATCACGACATTGATGGTTCGGGCGGTGCATATCTATTTATGCCCGGCGGCGGCTCGCTGCACCCAGCATCGCATGAGACACTGGACCGAAAAATGCATTACGTCCATCAAGACGGAAAGCAAGTCTTTAAATATGCAGTAAGGCGAATGGCCGAGATTTCGTGTGAACTTCTGGAGCGCAATGGGTATTCCCATAAAGATGTGGCGCTGGTGGTGCCTCATCAGGCGAACCTGCGGATCATTCGCGCCATGCAGGAGAGACTCGGACTGGATGATTCCAAAGTAATGGTGAATATCGATCGATTGGCAAATACCACGGGAGGCACTATTCCTTTGGGTCTGTGCGATGCGGTTCGCCAAGGCCGGCTAAAGAAGGGCGATCTGGTGGTGGTGGTCGCAGTTGGGGCGGGCTACACGACGGGAGGCGTGCTGATGCGATGGGCCTATTAGCCTGGTTGTTGGAACTGTCTTTCTCCTATCTTTTCTTTCGCGGCCGGAGTCCACTCCTTCTCCAAATTCACAATTCCGTTCATTGTCAGAAGCAGCGGCTATTCGCTAGCGGGAGTTACCAGGCGCGACGCTACCGGCCGGTGGCGGAGCGGCGCTTTGTCCACAGAAGTATTGGCGAATCTCAATACGCCAAGCCGGACCCGAGAAATTGGGGACAAAACGCTGTTTCCAGGTATAACCGGCATCGCGTGCCAAATAGCGAGTGATGCGGTCTCCACAGTGACCGCTGAGCCATTCGCCCGCATCGTTCATGGCGATCAATTCGTCCGGCGGCGAAGAACCGCGGACCCACAGCACGCTCGCTGGCGTGGGGCGTCCTGCCTCTTCCCACTGCTTGGGATCCCATACCGAGGGATATTGAACTTCCCCTGGTAGAGCGCCCGGAAAACGCCAGGAGGAATTTGGTTGGGACGGTTTCAACACATAGCTGAGGTAGAAAAAGAAGGAGTTGTCGTTGCTGATTACGGCGGAGCCGCTGCGAACGGCGTCCGCTGCATCCTGTGCAACCGTGCTCCAGGGCTCGAAGAAACGCGGCTCGGCGTAGTATCGTCTATTCAGCGCTCCATACCAGCCAATTGCCGCCACCATCGCCAGCGCGACCGCCATGGTGATGCGCCATGGGAATTTCTCGATTCTGCCGAGGGCAATCGCTATGGCCAACAAAAACCACGGACCGGCCAGCAGTAGCCGCTTCGCTTGCAGGATTCCGGCCAGCGCCATCAAGGCAAACAACAATAAAGAAAAAATCAAGAACCGCCGTGCTTCGCCACGGACCCCGGCGAACACAACGGCCAAGAGAACAACGACGCCAATGGCAGCGGGAATGCTGAAGCGCCAGAACCACGGCGCAACCGACTGGCTTACGAAAAAGATATAGAGATGGTAAGCCGTTTTATTTCGGGCCGCTTGCTTTCCGGAGAATGGCTTTGGGGATCTTTGCTCTCGGGGATTCGCCACCAATAATCAACACCAAGGAGGACCAGCATCGCCCAACCGAAATCATTGGTATAGAGCAGAACCAAAGATAAAACGCTGAAGATAATCCAATCGGAGCCGCGGCGGGAACGGGTGTAGCGAAGATATTGCCAGGTAACCGCCGCAATCAGGAGAAATGCGAACGCGTAGGGCCCCGCCAGGCGCCCCGCGTGAAATCCAAACGGCCAAAGCGCCCCTAACCACACCAGCGCGCTGCTACTTTCTTCTCCCCCCAATTGCCGCGCCACGCGGGAGAGGAGCCATAAGCCAAGCACAAAGCAAACAATGGCTGGTGCGCGCAACCAGTCGAATGCGCCGCCAGTGATCCGCAGCCACAGATGGAGCAGCAGTTCGTATACTGGAGGACGGGCGTTCCCGGCGGCAGATCGCGCAGCAGCGAAAAGTGTAGTGACATTCTGAGCCGCTGCGCTGAGAGTGGACGTTTCTTCGTCGGTTAAGGCAAGCCATCGGTTGGTATAGAACAGAACGGAGGCCAGCATGAGCAGGGGGGCCGCGTCCCGGAGCAGCGGCGTGATCTGTCGCATCTGTCTCGCGGGCCGCTTCTGGGGCGGATCAGACATCTCTGATTAGCCTCCGCGCAGATGCTATCCGGCTATGGCACCGCGGTCAAACTCCGGTGTCCTCGAGCGACTGGTTTACCAGAGCAGCTTCAGCCCGAATTGAATTTGTCGCGAAGTCGTGGAGGTGCTGGTCACCGCCCCAGCCGTCGGCGAAATAACTCCAGCGTTGGAGATTGATTCTTTCGGTCAGCTGCGTGTCCTTCAGAGCCGAGAAATCCCAGGTTGCCAGGCCGGGACCAATCAGCGTGTCTCGGCCCAAATTGCCATAAAACCCGCCGGTGCTTGGCGGGCCGATGAAGGCATTCGCATTGAACCAGTGATTCGGATTGCCGAGAATTGCCGGACCTGTGAATGCCGGATTTACAAACGGACGGACGGGGTTTCGTGTGTCACCATTATTGGAGGGGTTGTAGCTGAGTTGGGGTGTGAAGGGGAAACCTGATTGTGCTGTGACAATGCTCTCCAGGCTCCACCCTGCTAACAGATGGTCCGTGGTCCTGCCAGCGTTCCTGAAGAAGCGCTTTCCTCGTCCGAATGGCAATGCATAGCTTTCCGTAATCACGCCGAGATTTCTTACATCGTAGGTGGCCAGGCCCCAATCGGCGCGCGCGTCAAAAGGATTGGCCACCAGGCCGGGCGCATTTGCGGCGGCCGTAGCATTCAAAGAATCTCCGTCGTCGAGAGCTTTGGACCAGGTATAAGCGGCACGAAGTGAAAAGCCTCTGCTGGAGCGATAATTAAAGTCGGTTTGCAATGCATGGTACGAACTGGTTCCCTCAGAAAACCACGTCCAGGTGTTTGCCAGTGCTGGGTTCGCCTTCGGAGTGCCTGGGGGAATGAAGTACGTTCCGGCGGGAACTGCCGCTCCAGCCAACGCTCCGAAACCCGCGGGAAAAGTGGCGGGGCAGGGAGTGGCGGGGCAAATCACTGGGATTGGTTCGTTGGCGTCTACGCCGATGAGTTCATGATAACCATGACTTCCGACATAACCCACGCTCAACCACGCATTGGGAGAGATCTGGTGTTCTAACCTTAGCGAGTATTCAATGACTGTCGGAGTGTACATATCCGGCTCAACGCCCCCGGGCACGAGCAAGGCATTTGGCGCTGGCGGGGCAGTGGGCTGAATGGGAAGGCGCAAGCTGGCAACCGGGCCGACAGGTATCGCATACGCTGGGTTGAAGGGTGCGTTTTGATCAGCACGATATCCCAGGGCATCCTGCAGATCGTTATACATGCCAAATCCGGCACGAATCACCGTAGCCTTGCCGAAGGGGCTCCAAGCGATGGCCAGGCGGGGTTCCGGCAGAAACTTTGCGCGATTGATCGTGAAGAGCGCATTTCCCATCTGAGGCTGAGTGGCGATGACGCCATCGTTGAAAACGTAGTTGGAGGCGCGTCCGTGCGCTTCGTTCCACCCGCTGCTGGATTCCGCCCGGAATCCGAGAGAGAGCACGAGCTTCGGGCTGAAATGAATTGCATCCTCGAGATACCAGGCGCCGAAAAAGGAGCGCCAGCCCAGGGGCGTAGGTGTCGCATCGTACAGCAGGCTTCCTGTGCCCTTGAGAAAGTTCTGCAGGCTGGTGAAGGTCATTTGCCCGAATTGGCTCAGCGCGAGTTCCTCGTTTGACTGGAAAGGTTGGAGCCATGCGCCAAACTCGAATTGGTGGCGTCCTTTTATCAATGAGACGTGGTCCGAAAACGTGACGAGATTACGTGCCACGTGCAGATTGCTGCCGTTATTGCTTCCCGCCAATCCGATCTGCGCTTGAGGATTTGAGGCCGCGCTTCCGCCGACTACGACGGCTCCCACAGGATTTCCGGCGATAAAGCCGGCCACGCTGGCGGCAGGAGTTCCGGGCGTCGGCTCACCTGTATAGAAAAATCTTGCCCGAGAAAAACCAATCCACGCGGCATTCAGCAGAACGGGAGAGAAGATATGCGTTTCCTGAAGGCTGAACACCTGCTCGCGAAGACTTTCGGCGTCTGTACTGAAGGGATCGAGAGGAGTTGCCGTGATGCTGGCGCTGTCGTCTACTGTGTAGACGGCATATGCCGAATCCCTCTCGGAGAAAACATGGTCGAGGCGCGCAGTTCCAAAATCCTCGCGAATCGTTTGCAACGGGCTGCTGAATACTTCGGCGATTCCGTTGAAATCGGGGGAACCGGGCGGCGCTGCCGGCCACAGGTTCAAAAGCGGCTGAACGACAACTACCGCGGCGGCGCGGGATGCGGCATCCGGCACAAAAGCGGCGGAGGTTTGATGCAAAGCTTGACGGAAGCCTTCGTAATTTACGAATAGAAACGACTGTTTCTTGCGAAGGGGCCCGCCGGCGGAACCGCCAAATTGGTTTCTGCGAAAGGGCGGCGCGGAACCGGCGTCAAAGAAGTTTCGCGCGTCCAGCGCATTGTTGCGGAGAAATTCAAATATCGAGCCATGCCAGGCATTGGTTCCGGACTGCGTGATGATGATGACCTGGGCGCCGGGATGTTTGCCGAATTGCGCGCCGTAGGTATCGCGCAGAACATTGAACTCCCGCACGGCATCGATCCCCAATAATTGCTGGCTCGTTCCGCCGGGCTGCATGTTATTTTCCGCGGCGCCGGTATACTCGATGCCGTTGAGCAGAAAGAGATTCTGCTGAGGCCGATTACCCGAAACGGAAAACATGTTGCCCACCGTGGAATTGGAGATTCCGGCTCCTCCCGTCTTTTGCGAAGTGAAATTGACAATTCCCGGATTCAGGGTCAGGAGTTCATCATAGCTCCGGCCATTCAGCGGAAGGCTCTTGATCTGTTGTTCCGGCACGATGCCGGCGATCTCTTCGGTGGTCGTGCTCACTGCCGGCGCTCCCTCGGTCACCGTGATTTCCTGCTGTACTTCGCCAACTTTTAGAGTGAAATCCACGGTCGCTTCTTGGCCGACGGCCAAGTGGATTCCGGCGCGAACGGCCCTTCGAAAACCTGCCTTCTTCACGCCGAATTCGTATTCACCAACGGGAAGCTCAGCGAAACG
>WNGG01003641.1_pt1 | contig 17368 bp, 20 predicted proteins | sample 5400661 | NCBI WGS metagenome assembly WNGG01 (sample SAMN13153372, study PRJNA577476) | soil metagenome | isolation source: 100 cm soil or saprolite under Garry oak tree replicate 1 | place: USA:California | collected 2016-06-15 | reverse complement strand
GTCGACGTGGGCCTCGCCGATCTCGACCGCGCCGGCGAAATACTCGGTGACCAGCATGTACTCGCGCTCGGGGGTGATCTCCACGATGCCGTACGGCCTGGCCGTGCGGACCCCGATGTCCTGCAGCAGCCGCAGGGCGTAGTCCTCGTACGTGACCAGGCGGCGCACGGTCTTGAAGGAAGACTCGTCTTCCAGGGAGCCGTAGAGGATGGTCCGCCACAGCTTGTACCAGCGGTCGGCGCGCACGTGGCTCTTGGTGTACAGCTTGGCGAACACGTACTGGTCCGGGTCTGAATCGACCTGGAGCCGCAGCGGCGTCGAGCCGGCCGAGGATTCCAGGCCGACGGGCTTGATCTCGGCCACGGTCAGCCCGAGCTGGTCGCGGGTGGCCTGCCGGATCGCCTCACCCCGGCGGCCGCTGACATCGACATGGGCGGTCCGGCCCCGGCGGTACACGACGGGGAACACCTCGTTCGGGGTGAAGTAACGGAACGCCGTGACCGTTACCGCGACCCCGAGCGCGACGCCGAAGAGCACGTCGTCGGGGTGATCGACGGCCAGGTACAGCCGGGCCAGGCAGAAGACGGCGAGCACCACGGCCACGGCGGTCTTGGCGTAGGCGCGCGGGCGGCCGGGCACCACCAGGCCGTACACCGCGCCCATGAGGAAGATCGTGAGCACGAGGACCGGCGGGGACGGCGCCGAGTACCCGCCCCAGCTGTCGATGATGGACACGCCGTACGGACGCGGCCGGGACAGGCCGAAGTAGATCCACTGCCCGACTATCACCAGGAAGAAGAGGCTGCCCACGAAGACCAGCAGGTGCCGCCAGCGCCGGAAGATCATCATCAGCGCGACCACCGAGAGCCCCACCACGGTGGCCCCCCAGGCGGAGCCGGCCTCCTTGATCCCGCTGGCGAGGCTGGTCAGCCAGGGCGTCCGGGCGTCCGCGAACAGGCGCAGCAGCCTGGTGTTGGCCCGGTCGTCGAGCCGGAGCCACGCGGTGCGCTGGGAAATCAGGAAGGCGCAGGTCACGATCACGACAGCCAGCAGCAGCCACGCCGTGGTCGTGACCCGGAACGGATGCGGCAGGGGCGGCGGCGCACCGGTCGGACGCCGCCGGCGGGCGGTGCGCTGGGCCGGGGCGCTCTCCGGCGGGGCGGCCTGCGTTACGGTGCGCTCTTCGTTCTCGCTCACTGCGCACCCAGCTCCCTGGGATCAACCGGCCCAGGCCTCGTGAAATCCGGTGTCGACCCCCGTATGTAGGGAATCCTCCCATCATGCGCTTGCCGGTCCGCGTTGACTAGTGATCCGCTGACACGGCTGGACCGGACGGCCGTCGCATCGCCGCGATCGTCCCCGCCAACGTGGCGGCGGCCGGGGCAGCCGCGATCGAAGCCCTCGGGGACGCCGACGACCTCGCGGTCGCAGAGATAGCCCTGGCCGAACAGGAAACTGACCACCGGCGCACCTACAGCCTCGATGAGATCGATGCCGAGCTAGGTGAGAACTAGCCTGAGGCGTGGCTGCCTACACGATTGAGCGCATCATCTACCGCGTCGAGCAGCAGCAAGTCCTGGTAATCGTGGTCGAAATCGGGCATCGGAGCAGCGTCTACGGACGCCGGTAAAGCTTTGCGACGCTACGGCGAGCGGCGGCGGAGCTTGACCCGGTAGGAGTAGTGCTCGGGGTCGAAGTAGCTGATCGCGAGCTCGACGGGGGTGTCCTCGGCGTCGAAGTACAGGCGGTCGATCCGCAGCAGCGGCTCACCGGTGTCGTAGCCCAGGTGCCGGGCGGCGAACGCGGGCGCGCCCGCCGCGCTGACGCTCTGCTCCGCGGCGGCGATGGATCCGCTTATCCGCGCGTCGATCAGCCCGATGACCGTCACCCGGCTGCGCCGGCCCGCCTCGGACAGCTCGCCGGCCCCGGCCAGCAGCTGCCCGATCCGCGGCGGCAGGTAGACCGAGGTGTAGCAGAACGGGACGTCGGCGTGCCGCCGGACCAGCGTCACGGTGAAGATCTCGTCGGAGGGAAGCCGGAGCCGGCTGGCGGTCTCGACGTCGACCTTGCGCTGCAGCGGGCTGACGACCTGGCACTCGGTGTCCAGCGACAACGCCATCAGCTCCTCCACGGAGCCGAAGTGGTTGACATACCTGTCTTGCTCGGCGACCGGGTAGGTGCCCCGGCCGGCCACCCGGTAGATGATCCCCTCCGACACCAGGTCCTGCATCGCCCGCCGGACGGTCTGCCTGCTGACCGAGTAACTGGCCGCCAGCTGCTCCTCGGTGGGCAGCTGGCGGCCGTCGGCGTAGTCGCCGTTACGGATCGCGTCCCGGATCTGGGCGGCCAGGGTCCGGTAGGCGACGGGACGCAGCTCCATGTCCCGAGCGTACGCCGCGGATTGACGTGAGCCGTACTTTTGTGACTAAATGGCCGTACATATTTCTCATTAAGTCGGCCAACTCCCGGAGCGCGGCTGCGGCGTGGCCGGAGGGAAGCGGCCGGAGGGAAGCGGCCGGAGGGAAGCGGCCGGAGGGAAGCGGCCGGAGGGAAGGGATCGGGTCCTATGACGTCGGTGGCCGTGACGCTGGCCCGGTGGGCCGCGCGGCTCGAGCCGGCGCCGGACGACCTGGAGCTGGCGGACCGGTCCCTGCGGGACACGGTGGCGGTCACGCTCGCCGCCCGCGACCACCGGGTCACCCGGCTGGCCGCGGGGCTGCCCGAGGGCGCGCGGTGGGCCGTCGCCGGGCACGTCCTGGACTTCGACGACCTGCACATGCCGTCGACCACGCACGTCAGCGCGGTCTGCGTGCCGACGGCCCTGGCCACCGGCGGCGGGCCGCGCGCCTACCTGGCCGCGGCGGGGGTGATGGCGCGGCTGGGCACGGCGCTGGGCTGGCGGCACTATTCGGCCGGCTGGCACGCGACCTGCACGGCCGGGGCTCCGGCCAGCGCCGCCGGAGCGGCCGTCGCGCTGGGACTGCCCGCCGAGAAGATCGCGGTGGCCATGGCGCTGGCCGTGCCCGCCGCCGGCGGGGTCCAGCGCGCCTTCGGCACCGACGCCAAGTCGCTGCAGGTCGGCTTCGCCGTCGAGGCGGGGATCCGGGCGGCCCGGCTGGCGGCCGCGGGCGCGCAGGCCGACCCCGCCGCCCTGGATGCGTGGCTGGAGCTGGTGGGCGGCGAGCAGGCAGTGGTGGACCCGTTCGGCCCCATCATTCCGAACGGGCTGGCGATCAAGCTCTACCCGTGCTGCTATGCCCTGCAGCGGCCGATCAGCGCCCTGTCCGAACTAGCAGGGTCCGAGCACACTGGACTGGACCCCGCCCGGGTCCGCCGGATCGTGCTGCGCACCCCGGAGGCCACGGTGCTGCCGCTGATCCATCACCGGCCGGACTCCGGTCTGCAGGGCAAGTTCAGCCTGGAGTACGCGGCGGCGGTCGCGCTGCTCGATGAGTATCCCGGGTTCGGCAGCTTCACCGACGCCGCGGTCCGCCGGGACGCCGCCCGGCGGCTGGCCGGCCTGGTCGAGACCAAGCTCGACCCCGGCGGCAGCTGGCTGCTCGACGGCGAGTTGGAGGCCGAGATCCACCTGGGCGACGGGACGGTGCTGCGGGCCAGCCAGCAGTTCCCGCCGGGGTCCCCGGCGCGGCCGCCCACGGCAGCCCAGCTACAGGCCAAACTGGCCGACTGCGTGCGCGGCCTTGACACCGACCCAGGGTCTTGGGCGTGGGAGAACGGGGCCGACGTGCTGCGGCGGTTCCTCACGGAAGGCGAGCAGGCATGGATGAGCTGAACGAGGACGAGCGGGCTATGGTGGAGCTCGTCCGCGACTTCGTCAACCGCGAGGTCAAGCCGGTCGTGCGCGAGCTCGAGCACGCCAACACCTACCCGGACACGCTCATCGAGCAGATGAAGCAGCTGGGCATCTTCGGCCTGGCCATCGGTGAGCCGTGGGGGGACGCCCAGGTCAGCACGTCCTGCTACGCGCGGATCACCGAGGAGCTGGCGCGCGGGTGGATGAGCCTGGCCGGGGCGATGGGCGGCCACACAGTGGTGGCCAAGCTGCTGCAGGCGTTCGGTACCGAGGAGCAGAAGCGCGCCTACCTGCCGCGGATGGCCACCGGCGAGCTGCGGGCCACGATGGCGCTGACCGAGCCGGGCGGCGGGTCCGACCTGCAGGCGCTGCGGACCTCGGCCCGCCGTGTGAAGGGGGATGGGCCAGGGGGGACGGGGGGCGGGAGCCCCCCGTGCGCGGAGAGGGTGGGTGGGGCGTCCTACGTCATCAACGGGTCCAAGACCTGGATCACCAACGCCCGCCGCTCCGGGCTGACCGCGCTGCTGTGCAAGACCGACCCGGCGGCCCGGCCCGCGCACGCCGGCATCAGCATCATCCTGGCCGAGCCGGGCCCCGGCTTCACCGTCTCCCGCGACCTGCCCAAGCTCGGCTACAAGGGCGTCGAGAGCTGCGAGCTCGCCTTCGAGGACTACCGGGTCCCCGATTCGGCGCTGCTGGGCGAGCGCGAGGGCGAGGGGTTCGCGCAGATGATGCGCGGCCTGGAGATCGGAAGGATCCAGGTCGCCGCCCGCGCGCTCGGCGTGGGCCAGGCCGCGCTGGACGACGCGCTGCGCTACGCCCAGCAGCGGGAGGCGTTCGGCCAGCCGATCTGGAAGCACCAGTCCATCGGCAACTACCTCGCCGACATGGCGACCAAGCTCACCGCGGCCCGCCAGCTCGTCCTGTACGCCGCGCGGTGCTACGACTCCGGGCGGCGCGCGGACCTGGAGGCCGGCATGGCCAAGCTGTTCGCCTCGGAGACCGCGATGGAGATCGCGCTGGACGCGATGCGCATCCACGGCGGCTACGGGTACTCCACCGAGTTCGACGTGGAACGCTACTTCCGCGACGCGCCGCTGATGATCGTCGGCGAGGGCACCAACGAGATCCAGCGCAACGTCATCGCCCGCCAGCTCATCCAGCGTCACCCGGCCGGCTCGTGACCGGCCCGCCCGCCCCGGGCCCGCCCTTGGCCGGGATCACGGTCGTCGCCCTGGAGCAGGCGGTCGCGGTCCCGTTCGCCACCCGGCAGCTGGCCGACCTGGGCGCCCGGGTGATCAAGATCGAGCGGCCCGGCGGCGGCGACTTCGCCCGCGGCTACGACCGTTCGGTGCTCGGCCAGGCCAGCTACTTCGTCTGGCTGAACCGGGGCAAGGAATCGGTGGAGCTGGACGTCAAGAGCCCCGCGGGCGCCGAGGCGCTGGCCGCGCTGCTGGCCGGGGCCGACGTGTTCGTGCAGAACCTCGGGCCCGGCGCGGCCGGGCGGCTGGGCCTGGGCGCCGGGGAGCTGCTCGCCCGGCACCCGCGGCTGATCTGCTGCTCGGTCTCCGGCTACGGCCCGGACGGCCCCTACGCCGGCAAGAAGGCCTACGACCTGCTGGTGCAGTGCGAGGCCGGGCTGCTGTCGGTCACCGGCACCCCGGAGGCGCCGTGCAAGGCCGGGATCTCGGTGGCCGACATCGCGGCCGGCATGTACGCCTACAGCGGGGTGCTGACCGCGCTGTACGAGCGGGAGCGCACCGGCCGCGGCGCCAGCTTCGAGGTGTCCCTGCTGGACGCGCTGGGCGAGTGGATGAGCCAGCCGTACTACTACACGGTCTACGGCGGGCAGGAGCCCCGGCGCACCGGCGCCCGGCACGCGTCCATCTCGCCGTACGGCCCCTACCTGGACGGGCAGGTGTTCCTCGGCCTGCAGAACGAGCGCGAGTGGGCCGTGCTGTGCGAGCGGGTGCTGGGCCGGCCGGACCTGGTCGCCGACGAGCGGTTCGCCACCAACCCGGACCGGGTCGCCCACGACGGCGAGCTGACCGCGATCATCGAGGCCACGCTGGCCGGGCTGACCCCGGACGAGGTGGCGGCCCGGCTGGACGCGGCCGGCATCGCCAGCGCCCGGCTGCGCACCCCGGCGGAGTTCGCCGCCCACCCGCAGCTGGCGGCCAGGGACCGGTGGCGCGAGGTGGCCACCCCGGGCGGCCCGGTCCGGGCGCTGCTCCCGCCGGTGACCGTGCCCGGCCGCGAGGCGGCCATGGGCGCCGTCCCGGCGCTGGGCGAGCACACCGACTCCGTCCTAGCCGAATTCCTACCTGGGAAGACACCGTGATGACGGAGGTACGCGAGGTCACCGAGCTGATCACGCCCGGCCCGGCCGAAGCGCTGGCCGGGCTGCTCGGCGTGCCGCTCCCCGGGCCTGACCTCCCGCTGCTGTGGCACTGGGTGTACCTGCTTGACCGGCCGCCCCAGGCCATCCTCGGCCGGGACGGGCACCCGGCCCGCGGCGGGATACCGGTGCCGCCCGGCCCCGGCCTGCGCCGCATGTTCGCCGGCGGCCGGGCCTGGCGCCACGGCCCGCTCCGGATCGGGGCGCAGGCCACCCGCCGGACCTGGCAGGCCAGCTCGGCGGTCAAGCCGGGCCGGTCCGGCCCGCTGCACTTCGTCACCGTGCGCACCGAGATCAGCCAGGGCGGCCAGGTCGTCGTGACCGAGGAGCAGGACCTCGTCTACCGTGAGCCAGCCCCGGCGACTCCGGCCGCCCTGGGGCCGGCCGCACCTGGTTCACCGCCGGCCGCGGCCGCCGCGCCGGCCGGTGACGCCGGGCGGCCGGTCGAGGTGAACCCGGTCCTGCTGTTCCGGTTCTCCGCGCTGACCTATAACGCGCACCGCATCCACTACGACCGGGACTACGCCCGCGGCGAGGGCTACCCGGACCTGGTCGTGCACGGCCCGCTGCAGGCCCTGCTGATGGCCGAACTAGCCCGGCGCGAGGCAGCCCTCCCGGCCGCCTGCGAATACTCCTACCGCCTGGTCGCCCCGCTGTTCGACGGCCAGGGCCTCCTGGTGTACGCCGCCGCGGAGGACGGCGCGGTCCGGGTCACGGTCCGCGACGGCGCGGACCGCACCACGGCGACCGGCGTCATCAGCGCAAGGCCTGCACGCGGGTAATCAGGGATTGCGTCGTCAATCCCGCGATGTCGTTACCGTGACGTACCGGACGGCGACCACGTAGCGGCGCCACTCATTATATCAATCGTGATATCCTTTATACATTGGCCGATATCTTGGGGTTGACCGATGAGCAGAACCGTGATTGACCTCGACGACGACCTGGTCACCGAGGTCGCCCGGGCGCTTGGCACCCGCACGAAAAAGGAGACGGTCAACACGGCACTGCGGGAGGTGCTGGAGAACCGGCGCCGGGCGATGGCCCTGACCCGACTGCGCGAGGCGACCGAGGACGGCGCCTTTGACCTAGCGCTGCTGGCGGACAAGGGGAACTACCGCCGGTGACCGCGGCGCAGTTCCTGATCGACACGAGTGCGCTCGCCAGGCTCCTGCGCCCCGGCGCGGAGTCCTTCGGATGGGATCAGGCTGCCGCCGCGGGCCTGATCGCCGTGTGCCCCATCACCGAGCTGGAGTTCTTCTACAGCGCGCGTTCACCGGCTGATCGCGAGCACGGCCTGGAGAACCTGCGGTCCCTGCTCGGCTGGGTACCGATGCACGCCCGGGCTTTCGCCCGGGCGTGGGACGTCCAGGGCGGACTGACCGCCAAGGGACAGCACCGGAGCGCAGGCCCGGTGGACCTGGTCGTCGCCGCGACCGCGGAACTGCACTGCCTGACCCTGCTGCACCACGACCGCGACTTCGACGTCATCGCGCAGGTCACCGGGCAGCCCCTGCGCTGGTACGGATCGGATTGAAGGACCCGGGAGCCCCGGTCAGAGCGTGGCGTCCAGCCATTCCGCGAAGGTCGGGCCGGCCAGCGTGGCGTCCGGGCCGGGCAGCAGGGCGCCGCTGGAGTTGAGCGCGTCGTCCTGGTCCGCCGGGTTGCTGACCGCCTCGATCTTCACCTGCTCGCCGCGCCGGGCGGCGAGCAGCGCGGCCATGTCCGCGAGGTATTCCTCGCGCGGGCCGGCGATCTCGGCCACCGGCGCCCCCTCCGGCGACACCGCCAGGGCGGCGAGCGCTTCGGCCACGGTCCTGGCCGCGACCAGCTGGGTGCGCATCCTGGGCAGGTAGCACACGTCACCCTGCCGCCCCCACTCCATCAGCACCTCGACGAACTCGTGGAACTGGGCCGCGCGCAGGATCCGCGCCGGGACCGGGCCGGCCAGCGCGGCCCGCTCGTGTGCGACCTTGGCGGCGCCGTAGCCGGCGGTGAACTTGCCGGCGCCGATGATGGACACCACCACCATCCGCCGCAGGCCGGCCCGCGACCCCGCCTCCTGCAGGTTCCTGGCCGCCGTGGTGAAGAATTCCGTCGCCGCGGCCTGCTCAGGCGACGGCCCGGTGGCCGTGTCGATGACGGCTTCCACGCCGTCCAGTGCCGCGGCGAGCCCTTCCCCGGTGATCACGTCCACGCCGTTCGAGCGGGATATCGCCACCACCTCGTGCCCGGTCTCGGTGAGCACGTCGACGACGTGCCGCCCGACCCGTCCGGTCGCCCCCGCAACTGCGATCCTCGCCATGTCCTATCTCCTTCAGAGCGTGTCTTGTCACTGCTCTGACGGATCGCGGCGGGCAGAATGTGACGCGCCTGCCCTGGTGGACGGGAATGCCGGATGAAACAGTGTGGCGGGATGAAGGAGGCCAGATGAGCAACGTCGTGGTCGTCGGTGCCGGGCTGGCGGGGCTGGCCGCCGCCCGGCGGCTCGTCGCGCTCGGGCACGAGGTGACCGTGGTGGAGGCCCGCGAGCGCGTGGGCGGGCGTACCGAGGGCCTGGTGCTGGCGGACGGCACGCCGCTCGAGCTCGGCGGGCAGTGGCTCGGCGAGGGGCACAACCGGATGCACGAGCTGGTCGGCGAGCTGGGGCTGTCGACGTTCCGTACCTGGAACGACGAGGGACTGCTGCTGCTCGACCTGCAGGGCAGGCGGTCGAGGATGAAGCCGCACAAGGGCGCCGTCCCGCGCATCTCGCCCTTCGCCGTCGCGGACCTCGCCCAGGGCCTGCTGCGCTTCACCCGGCTCGCCGCGCGCACCGACCTGCAGCGGCCGTGGCTCACCCCGGGCGCCGAGGTGCTCGACGGGCAGACGTGGGAGAGCTGGATCCGCCGCAACCTGCGCACCAGGGCCGGGCGCGCCTACTTCCACGTCGCCTGCGAGGCCGTGTGGGCCGCCGAGGCCAGCGACGTGTCGCTGCTGCACGCCCTGTTCTACGCGCATTCCAACGCCGACCTGGAGACGCTCATCGCGGTCGACCGGGGAGCGCAGCAGGACCGGGTGGCCGGCGGATCGGTCCGGGTAGCCGAGGCGATGGCCGACGCGCTGGGCGAGCGGGTCGTCCTGGGCCGCCCGGTGCGCCGGATCCAGCACGACGGCAACGGGGTCCGCGTCATCGCCCGCGATGGCTCGGAATACCCCGGGGACGCGGCCGTGGTGACGCTTCCCCCGGCGCTCGCCGGCCGGCTGGAGTACGACCCTCCGCTGCCATCCTGGCGCGATCAGCTCACCCAGCGGACGCCGGCCGGCTCGGTCATCAAGACGTACGCCATCTACCCCGAGCCGTTCTGGCGCTCCGGCGGGCTCAACGGGCAGGCCGCCTCGGACACCGGGCCGGTGAAGGTAACCTTCGACAACTCGCCGCCGTCCGGCACGCCCGGCGTCCTGATGGGTTTCCTGGAGGGCAAGCAGGCGCGCATGTGGGCGCGCCGCAGCCAGGCTGAACGGCAGGAGGCGGTGATCGGCTGCTTCGTCCGCTACTTCGGCCAGGCGGCAGCACGCCCCGGGCAGTACATCGAGCGTGACTGGATGGCCGAGGAATTCACCCGCGGCTGCTACGGCGCGCACTTCGCCCCGGGCGTCTGGACGTCCTACGGCGAGGCGTGGCGCGCACCGATCGGGCGCATCCACTGGGCCGGCGCCGAGTGCGCGCCCCAGTGGAACGGCTACATGGAAGGCGCCGTCCGCAGCGGTGAAGCCACCGCGGACACGGTCGCCGCCCTCTGAACGGCCTGCCTCAGCCGCTGTCCATCAGCATCGAGCCGATGTCGAATTTAGGGAAGCCGAGGAACTGATGCATGACGTCGACCACGCGCTGCAGCCGTGCCTTGTCCACGCTTCCGGCCGGCCCGGTACTAACCGGGTAGCTGTCCAGGGCCATGACGGCCGCGGTTTCCGCGGATACCCCGAACGGGGCCGGCATGTTCGTCATGGCCTCCTCGGCGGCGGCGCGGCTGGCGTCCGCGACCCGCTGGCCCTCCTCCAGCGCCTGGTAGAACGCGGCCAGTGTGCGCGGGTACTTCGCCGCCCACTTCTTGGTGACTACATAACCCTCGACCGGAAAGCTCGTAGTCGCGCCCTGATCCAGGTCAGCTAGCGGCACGCCGCCCTGGGCCTCCTCCGTTCCGCTGGCGAATGGCTCCGGCAGCACCGCCGCACTGACGGCGCCTGACTGGAGTTCGGGGGGCATCTCGGTGAACGGGATGCTGGCGAAGTGCACGCTTCGGGGGGATATCCCGTGCTCGGTCAGGACCGACGCGGTCAGCAGGTACAGAATGTTGTTCGGCGCGTTGATCGCCACCGTCTGGCTCTTGAGGCCGGCCAGGGTCGTGACCGGCGAGCCCGGCAGCGTGTATATGCCCTGAGTACCCGGCTCCATCACGGACCCCTCCGCGAAGATATCCAGGTCGGCCCGGCCCTGCTGCTGCGCCTGGATATAGGAGACGTAGTTGCCGCCGGTGATGTCGTACGCGCCCGCCACCTGATCGGCGATCGCGGTCTCGCTGCTGGTGACGGCGGTGAAGTTGACCGTCAGCCCCTGCGCCTTGAACAGGCCCTTATCAAGCGCGACGAAGAATCCCGCCGAATCGACGGCCGGAACCACGGCGACGGTCAGGACCGGCTTTTCTACCCGGGACGCATTCGACGCGCCCCCGCCGCTCGAGCAGCCCACGGCCAGCGCCAGCGCCACGACCGCGACCAGTAGCGCCCTGCCGCGCACATACCTGGTTCCCATCGCGCCAACCCTTTCCCGCGCGCCGGGGGCCGTTCACGGGGCCGGTACGTTGCCACTCGCTTCGGAGCGGCAGGTATGCCAGGCCAGCCGCAGTCCCGTATTCCGTCGGCAGCATAAAACAGGAGAACTGGCTCATTCAGGCGGATTATCAGAAATTGCAGTTAATAAATCATAAAATGCGGCGGACGGTGTTGCCGCAAGGAAAGCACATTAAAGGGATGAGAACCGCCTATAGTGAAGCACGAGATAGGCGGGAACACCGCGCGCTCATCCGCGTTCACGGCGACGGGCGGGCTCAAGCCCCCGCGTCAGGGTGACGGCGAGCCAGATCGCCACGGCGGCCAGCGGCAGCTCGACCAGGACCGCCTCGCCGACGGCCAGCGCGCGGTCGAGGCCGGGCGATGAGGTGCACACGTCGAACCAGGCGTCGGCGACCAGCAAGGCGGCGCCGGCCGCGGCCGCCAGGCCGGCCCGGGCGCTGCCCCGGCGGAGCAGCACCGCGGTGGCCAGCGCCGCGACGGCCTCGGCGAGGTCCAGGCCCATCCAGGCGATCGACCAGTTCGGCACGCGCGCGCTGGCCGGCAGGGTGACCCCGAGCATCGCGCACCACGGCAGCAGGAAGGCGCCGACGGTCAGGGCCGCCAGCCTGGCCCGGCGGGCGAGCACGCGGGGCCGCCCGGCATCCGGGCGGGTGGCCGGCGGAGGTTCACATGCGGGCGGGAGTTCAGCTGCGAGCGGAGGTTCACATGCGGGCAGGAGTTCAGCTGCGGGCAGGAGTTCACATGTCTGCATGGCCACCACGGTAGAGTTGCAGAGAAAATTCTGCAAACTATTTCCTGCATAAATTTCCCTGCATAAATTTCTCTGCATGATGGTACGCTGCTCCGGTGAGCATGACTCCGCGCCGGGTGACCGGCGACGCCCGGCGGTGGAAGGCGCTGTCGCATCCGCTGCGCCAGGACATCCTGCGGCACCTGGGCGAGCACGAGGCCGCCACCTCGACGACCATCGCGGAGGCACTGGGACAGAACACCGGCACCACCAGCTACCACCTGCGGGTCCTTGCCGACGCCGGGATCATCGAGGAGGTCACGGAGCGCGCGCACGGACGGGAGAGATGGTGGCGGACCGTCCCCACCGACCTGCGCGAGCCGGACTACGACACCCTCAGCCCGCAGGACCGGGCGGCGCTGGACGAGTGGCGGGCCGGCCAGATCCCCGGCGAGGTCGCCCTGGTGAACCGCTTCATCCGGGACGTCCGCCGGCACGGCCGGTGGGCCAAGGCGTCCCGGGCCAGCGGCTACTACACCGCCGGGGACCTGGACGCCCTGTTCGACGACTACCACGCGCTGCTCGCCAAGCACGGGCACACCGCCAGAAACGCCCCGCCCGGGGCGCGGCTGATGCAGCTGCGGATGTTCTACATTCCCGACGAACCCGCCGAGCAGGAGCCCTAGGGCAGGTCAGCGGGCGGCCTGCACGCGGGCGATCAGGTGCAGCAGGGCGGTGGCCACGGCCGGCTTGGACGGCGCCTTCCGGCCGGCCGCGTCGATGACGTAGACGTCGGTCCCGGTCACGGTGGCCGTCGTGTCGTTGACGGTGGCGGGAAGACCGGTGGCGGTCAGCGTCTGCACGGCGCGGAACGCCGGGAGCCGGCCGAGGTGCGTCTTCTTCAGGGACTGCGTGGTCAGCTTCGCCGTGCCGCCGCCGAACGGGGCGGTGACCGACCGGCACCGCACGGTGAACGCGTACAGCTGCCGGTAGAACGAGGCCGCCTGGCCGGAGCTGGCGAACTGGAAGACCGTCTGCTGGTAAGCCCCCAGCCCCACCTTGTTGACGATGCTGCCCGCGGTGGCGGTCTCGCCGAACCCGGTCCGCGGGAGGCCGTTGAGAATGTACCGCTTGCAGCTGAAGGTGGCCAGGCGGAACTTGGCCGGGGCGTGCTCGAGACTGCGCCCCGAGTTGTAGGTGCCCGACTTCACGATCTTGTAGCCGGACGGGAAGGACGAGGGCGGCAGCAGCGCGGACGCCAGCTGCGTCCCGGTGAGCTGGACCGCCGGGGCCGCCTGGGCCGCGGGCCCGAGCAGCAGGCCGGCCAGGACTGCTCCGGCACCGGCGATGGCGCGCAAGGACATCGTGACACCCCGTTTCGGCGCGGCTCGCTCCGCCAGGCCCTCCGGCGCTTCCCCCGCGCGGTGCCAACATCGTAGGGGTGCCGCGGGCCGGCGCACGGCATGTCCACGCAATCGTGACGTACCGGACTAGGGTCAGGTGAGACAGGACCTGGCGGGCGGCGGGAAGGGTGACCAGATGACGGACGCGAGCCCGAAGGTGACCCACGCGGCGGCCGCTCGCATCCTGGCCGAACGGGATCCGGTCATCGCCCGGCTGCTCGCCGAGACCGGGCCGCCCCGGTTCAGCCGCCCGGCCGAGACGCCCTTCGCCGCCCTGGTCCGGGCCATCGTCTACCAGCAGCTGGCGGGGCGCGCGGCGGCCGCCATCCACGGCCGGCTGATCGCCGCGCTCGGCGGCGACGCGCAGCCCGGGCCGCTGATGGCGCTGTCCGACGAGGCGCTGCGGGCGGCCGGGCTGTCCAGGAACAAGATGGCCTCGCTGCGCGACCTGGCGGCCAAAGTGCTCGACGGGACGGTGGTGCTGTCCCCGCGCGGCCTGGCCCGGGAGGGCGACGACGAGATCGTCGCGCGGCTGTCGGCGGTGCGCGGCATCGGCCCCTGGACGGCCGAGATGTTCCTGCTCTTCCAGCTGCGCCGCCTGGACGTCTGGCCGGTCGGCGACCTCGGCGTCCGCCACGGCTACGGCCTGGCCTGGCAGGTCCCTGAGCCGACCGCGCGCGAGCTGCGGCCGCTCGGCGACCCGTTCCGGCCCTACCGGTCGGTGGCGGCCTGGTACTGCTGGCGGGCCGCCGAACTGTACGCCGACGCGGCCGCGAGCGCGCTCACCGGAGGCTAGGACTTTCTGGTCAGGGCCAGGGCGAGCCAGATCGCGGCGGCGGCCAGCGGCAGCTCGACCAGGACCGCCTCGGCGAAATCGAGTCCCATCCAGGCCAGCGACCAGTCCGGCACGCGCGTGCTGGCGGGCAGCGTCATCCCGAGCACGACGCACCACGGCAGCAGGAATGCCCCCGCGGCCAGGGCCACCAGCCTGCCCAGGCGATGGTGCCGGATACCGGGGCACACCGGGTACACCGGGCCCGCGGGGCGCCGGGCGCCACGTCACAAGAGGTGACCATTCCGTTCCCGCGGCTGAGCCGATCTCCTGAAGGACACGGTCAACACGGCGCTGCGCGAGGTGCTGGAGAACCGGCGCCGCGCGATGGCGCTGACCCGGCTGCGCGAGGCGGCCGCCGACGGCGGCTTCGACCTGGCGCTGCTGGAGGACAAGACGAACTACCGCCGGTGACCGGCGCGCAGTTCCTGATCGACACCAGCGCGCTGGCCCGGCTCATGCGGCCGGGCGCCGAGTCCTTCGGCTGGGATCAGGCCGCTTCGGCGGGCCTGCTCGCGGTGTGCCCGGTCACCGAGCTGGAGTTCTTCTACAGCGCCCGCTCGGCGGCCGACCGTGAGCGGGGTATCGCGGACCTGCGGGCGGTGTTCGGCTGGGTGCCGGTGCACGACCGCGCGTTCACCCGGGCCCGGGACGTGCAGGGCGAGCTGACCGCGAAGGGCCAGCACCGGAGCGCGGGCCCGGTGGACCTAGTGGTCGCCGCGACCGCCGGACTGCACGGCCTGACGCTGCTGCACCACGACCGCGACTTCGGCGTCATCGCCCGGGTCACCGGCCAGCCCATCCGCTGGTACGGACCGGACTGAGCTCCGTTTCGCCCACCGCCTGCGCATCTAGGTTTTAGCGGAACGGCGGACGACAATATCCGGATGGGCAGCTACAGCCAGCGCTTTCCCTACCGATGCCAGAACGGGCACGAGGGGTCGCTGGCGGTGTGGCTGGTCGTGGACGGCGAGGAGCAGCCCGACCTGCTGCGCCGCGCGGGAGAAGGCGAGCTGACCCCGCCACGGTGCCCGGAGTGCGGCGCGGAAACCGGGATAGGCGGGCAGCTCAGCCTACTGGTCTTCCGGCCGGGCCAGCGCCCGGAGATCCTGTTCGGCTCGGCCACCCCGCAGGATGGCGACCGCGTCCGCCAGCAAGCACCTCGGGACCCACCCCGGGCCCTCTCCTAGCGGCCAGGGGCGGCGTCGGCGGCCGACTTCCTGGTCGCGCGGCGGCCGGCGGCGGGGTGCGACGAGAGTGCTGCGCGGCGGACCCGAGGGCTAGGGCGCGCGGACCAGGTCGATGCCGCGGCCCAGGGTGTCGAGCCGGGCGGCCAGGGTGTCGCCGGCCGGGTAGAGGCGGACGGTGTCGACACCGGCCTCCCGCCAGGCCCGCAGCCGGGCGCGCACCATGTCCTCGGTGCCGATCAGCGTGGTGGCCAGGATCATCTCGTCGGTGACCAGGGCGGTGGCGCCGTCGCGGTCGCCGGCCTGCCAGCGCTCGCGGACCCGGGCGGCGACCTCGGCCCAGCCCTGGCGGCTGTAGGCGTCGTGGTAGAAGTTGGCCGTAGCCGTGCCCATGCCGCCCAGGGAGAAGGCCAGTTCTTTCTTGCGGCCGGCCACCGCGCCGGCCAGGTCCGCCTCGTCCACCAGGGCGATCTCGGCCCCCTGGCAGACGTCCAGGCTGGCCCGGGTGCGCCCGGCCCGCGCCAGGCCGGCGTCCAGGTGGCTGAGGTAGGCGCCGGCGCGCTCGGGCACGAAGCTGGTGCCCAGCCAGCCGTCGGCGATCTCGCCGGTCAGCTCCAGCATCTTCGGCGACAGCGTGGCCAGGTACACCGGCACCGATACCGGCGGCAGGCCGACCCGCATCGCCTTAGAACCAGGCAGCGGGATCTGGTGGTGGCTCCCGGAGAAGGAGACCTTCTCCCCGGTGAGGACCCGCCGCACGATCGTGACCGTCTCACGCATGCGGCCCAGCGGATGACCGAACGGGATGCCGTGCAGCCCCTCCATCACCTGGGGCCCGGAGACCCCCAGGCCGAGCAGGAACCGGCCGCCGGACATGTGGGCCAGCGTCATCGCGGTCTGCGCGATCGTGACCGGCGAGCGCGTGCCGACCTGGATCACGCCCGAGCCGAGCAGCATCGTGGTGGTGCGGGCGGCGAGGTAGCCGAGCGGTGCGGGCGCGTCCGCGCCCCAGGCCTCGGCCACCCAGCAGATGTCCAGGCCGAGCTTCTCGGCTTCGACGGCGAACTCGACCGCTTCTTTCCCGGCCGTGGCCTCGATGGTGGTGGCGGTGCGCATCACCCGGCCCGTTCGGCCATCTCCTTGATGACCGCCAGGTTGTGCTTGCAGCCGGTCTCCCATTCCCGCAGCCGGACGAAGACGATCTTGGCCTCCTTGTCCGGCAGCGCGTCGATGGCGAAGCTCAGGCCGGAGCGGCCGGGGCCCATCCGGGCCCACTGCTCGAGCACCGTGCCATCCCCCTCGGGCCGCAGGGTGAACCGCCAGGTCGCCATCGGGTGACCGGGATCGCCCACCGCCCAGGCGAAACACCGCGGCTCGTCGCACTCGATCACCGTGCTGACCGTGTCCCACGTTCCGCGGTACTGATTGGAGTTGCGACCGGTGAAGCGGTGTCCGAGGGCCGGCCCGGTGACGCCGTCCAGCCAGTCCACCGCCTGCAGTTCGGCGCTCAGCCCCGGCATCAGGTGGATGTCGCTGACCAGGGCCCACACCCGCTCGGGCGGGGCCGCGATGAAGATCCGGGCCGCCACGGTCGGGGTGTCCGCGTAAACCTGTCCCGTCCACTCCATGAGGTCCAGGCTAGGGCAGGGCGCGGCGCGAGCAGGAGCCTCGTTGCGGGTCTTGGCTGAACCGTGGTACAACGAGCCGGATGATCACGGTTCCGGGCCCTGCGCAGCCCGCCGCTGCAGGTGATCCGGCTGCCGCGGCGCCGGCGATCCATGTCACCGGCCTGCGGAAGCGGTACGGCAGCGTGGTCGCGCTCGCCGACGTCGACCTGGTGGTGCGGGCCGGCGAGTTCTTCACCCTGCTCGGCCCGTCCGGGTCGGGCAAGACCACCCTGCTGCGGCTGATCGCGGGGTTCGAGCGCCCGGACGGCGGGCGGATCGAGCTCGGCGGCCGCGATGTCACCCAGGTGCCGCCGTACGCCAGGGACGTCAACACCGTGTTCCAGGACTATGCGCTGTTCCCGCACATGACGGTGGCGCAGAACATCGAGTACGGCCTGCGGGTGCGCCGGATGCCCCGGGCGGAGCGGCGGGAGAAGACCGGCCGCGCGCTGGAGATGGTCCGGCTGCCCGGCCTCGGCGAGCGCAAGCCGGCCCAGCTGTCCG
>WNGG01003640.1_pt1 | contig 17368 bp, 16 predicted proteins | sample 5400661 | NCBI WGS metagenome assembly WNGG01 (sample SAMN13153372, study PRJNA577476) | soil metagenome | isolation source: 100 cm soil or saprolite under Garry oak tree replicate 1 | place: USA:California | collected 2016-06-15 | reverse complement strand
CCAGCAAATTGGACATGATTCGTTCTATCGGGGCGGACCACGTCGTTGATTATGAGAACGAGGATTTCACCAAGAATGGAAAGACCTACGACGTGGTCTTTGACGCGGTAGGTCGCTCTTCCTTCTCAGGTCTTATGAGATCAGTGAAGGGCGACGGTCTTCTTCTATTGGGCAACCCTGGTTTGTCGCAGCTGTTCCGAGGGATTCGTCGGTCGAAAAAGGGCAGAAAAGTGGTGCGTTGGACAGGATCGTATCCGGTTCAAGATCTAGTCACTCTTAGGGAGCTGATTGAGGCGGGAAAACTAAGGTCTGTTATTGATCGGCGATATCCGTTAGAGCAGACTGCCGAAGCTCACAGGTATGTCGACACAGGAGAAAAGGGGGGGAACGTTGTCATCAGCGTTCACTAAAGGCGAGTACACGTATAGGCGACGCGGCTCAGCGGTTGCGACCGGCGACATCCCGTATCACCGACCCGAAACCTTCAGCTGACCTTAACATTTGTCATGGACCCTCAGCTGTTTCCAAGGCGTTTCCTAAGGAATATCAGGTCGATGACGAGGACCATCTGCAATCAAGGGACATGGAACGAAACGTGTAGCTGCTCTCTTTGAGATCTTCCCAAACACGAGGTTTACGTCACGAGACACAACTGCGATTGGGGTTTTTCGACTGGTAACGGGTTTGGTAACCGTAAATGGTAACATCTGATCGGAGTGGTCAACCTGAAAGATCCTATGGATCCTCGGCTCATGGCAGGAGCATATCAACCCCGAGTTTTCGTGGTGATTAGAATTCCACCGACGGGCGTGATGAGTTTTCACGCACTTGTCGCCTGAGCTAATCCTAAGATTATGAGTATACCTACGACTATTATTGCACGCCTCAGACCAATTTATGATCGACTCCTTTTTCATCTACTATCGAGATATGGTCATGTACTTCCAGGTCTGGGACTCTTGGACGGACGTTACCTCTTTGCGGGATTACTTGCAAACCTTTTCGGAATTATCTCCATCTTCTTCAACATTGTAACGTTTGGCGTTACAGAGCCATTTCTCGCCGCTGCAATGATTGTGAGCGGATGGTTTACAGTTGGAGGCTTCATGAAAAAAGGATCACTGAATTCAACTACTGCTGAGGGATTATTGCTTGGAAATTTCCCAATCTGGACATTCGGTTTCTGGTCAATTCCACTGTCACTTGACGATTATTATCGAAACCTCTCGATTTGCCAAGTTGAACAATTCCTCGGCTCATCAACCACGTGTACAGGTGCACAGAACGCCATCTACGTGATCTTGTTGCTCGGCCTAAGCCTTGCATTTGCTTGGGCGGTCACCTTGGCATCCCTGCTTACCTTGAGACGCCTGTCGGCTAAGAACTGATTCAAAGCGCTCAACCGCTCAACCGCCACTTTCGAGAACGAAAAACGAAGACAGGATTGTAAAAACGTCGGCCCTCGATCCCTCTGCTGGGTCCCACGAAGGAACGGCTAATCTGGGGTCCAGTAGGCAATAGTTTCTGCGACGATTCCCCTCCCTCTCCAACGTTTGTACCTAGACACAACCATCGAGAGATCATGCAGAACCTAGATCGCCCCGCCTTCTGTCACCCATGCCAGAAACCCACCCAGCACCAGATCCGATACCGACCAGACCCCGACTTCATCGGCAGAGTCCTAGTCTGCGAGAACTGCGGACAAAGAAAACTCGAACCTTTGGGTCCAGGAACGTGCTGCCAAGACTGTTGACAAGCCTACAAGCAATGGTGGTTACTAGACCTACGAGAACCTCCCAGCCAGAGCCACAGAAAAGATAGCAGAACAATCGAGTTAGGAAATCTGCTCTCAGGGAGCACACCTTCCGGGCTGAGTGATTGAACTCCATTCAGTTAGAACTGGTTGCCGAAGTCGTCGAGTCTTTTGATCCCCTCGTTTTCTCTTGAGGCGTCGAATTTCTCCAAACTTTTCTCCTGAGAGTTCTTGACGGAATGGAACTCAGTATACTTAGCGCGAACATCTTTAGTCATTGTTCTAACTGAGCCTTTTTTCACTGCCACCTCAAACTCCTTGTCCTTCAAGTTCGTCGTCGAGATAGTGCAGTCACGAAAGATTTGTGATTCCAATCCCTGTTTTACGATGTGCTCACAAAGACTCCACAGTTCGCCATCGGTCACGTTGAACAACGATGCCTCGCCCTTCAGGAGAGTGTGAATGTCAGACATCTGAAATCGAGTCTGTCCTATCTTCTCAAGAGCGAGTTGCAGTAGAGGAAGAATCTCTTCCAATATGGTGCATGGGTGCGACGAAGGTAGAAACAAGATTGGGCGCACGCCAGTAGAATCGACACCTTCGATCAGTAGTCCAGTCAGCCCGCCATCGTGGTGGAGTCGTCCTTTTGCGATCTCACCTTGCGTGTCTTTTCCTTGTTTCTCAATGAGGAGTTTACCGGTGGCCTGGTCAGCCGACCACAAGCAGACAGGCAAGTCTTGGTCACTCACGTAGTCCCTAACTCTTGCAACGTATGCCGCGTTCGTGCAAAGAACAAACTCGGTTAGGCCTATACTGTCCCCGACCATTTCATCGAGGTCTTTCTTGTGTGCGGTCGCTTCCTTTGCGGCGAGGATTGTGTGGTCAACCTCCTCGCTGGCTTTGGTGATTGAGGACTTGCATTCCACCAGGACGATTACTTTGCTTTCCCTGTTATAAATCGCCACATCGAAGTTCTTTATTCCAAGCTTGAGAAGCGGTTCGACTCTGACAAGGAAATAGCCAGTAGCGGCTCCTAAGGTCCCTCTGAAAAGGAAAGGTCCTGCCGCAAAGTTCACCAGTCTGAGATGCTCTCGGTCGCGCGAGATGTTCGAGTTGATGATGTCTTTTTGGGCTCTCAGTTCGTCCCCTAATATTTCATTGAGTCTGCGCTTCTCTGGCTCAGTGAGAGTTTTTTCATACGTTTTGAAATCGACGCGTTGCAAGAGATCTCATCGAGCTGGCGCTCTGCAGGATGCTTCAGGATCGAAGGAGTCCGTAATTGCTTCGAAGAAACGAAAAAAGGAGTCGAAAGTCGTGTTGTATCGGGGAGACACGATCATTCGGTGCTGGTTTGAACTGATGGAGAAGACGCTTTGTTTCTTCTCATCAAAAACTGTCGCGTCAAGGTACAGGGACCCTTGGGTCACGGCCTGGTTATAGACCGCGAAGTTCTTCTGTTCGAGTAACTCCAGTAGGAGTTCTGCATCGCTTATGTCTAGGTCTCGCTTGAAGTGTATTTCCCACGGAACAATGTTCTGTACTTTCAGATGCTTGCGGGCCGTTTCCACGTCCAAAACTTCAAGTTTGGCCTGCTCTAGAATCCTTCGAACTTCGAGGACTAGCCGCGCCGCTTCTCTGGAATAGTTGAACATCTGCTTCAGAGAGCCGTTCTTGTAATGAAATACTCCGAGATGATCTAGGCTGAAGCCCACTACGCCAGGGATTCTGAACTCTACATAACGTGGGAGGACACCGTAGTAGTGTCTCAATTCTTCTAGACTTTCTCTCCCATCCTCTCCCCAATACGTGAGGGTCCTCTTTACCTCGGGTCGGAAGCTAGCTGGGGGCCTAGACGTCTGCTTTCTGTCTGCAACGAAGTGAAGGATTTTCGCGTACTGGTATTCCGATAGGATGCTGTTCTTGATTTCGTCGAAAGCGATTGGATTGATCCAGAGATAATAGATCCCAATCTCCCCTACGAGAGAATTGATTGTTTTCTGTCTCTCATGTCGATTTGCCTTGGTAAAGCACGTCAGAATCCGATTCTCAGGGTTGAGAGAAGCGAAGTAGTTGACGAATATTTCCGCGCCCCCATCTGGTGGCGTGTAGAACGTCGAAAGTTCCCTAATCTCTCCGTGGCGGATCACCTCGAAGTTGTGAGCTTTGAGAAAACCGCTGAGTGTATACGGCTCCCCGTTTCCCCACTCAGCGAACTTGGTTAGAAACGAGACTTCGCGGAGGTCCACAAATCTCTCTTGAGATTTTACGAGCATCTCACGAAACCTTGCCTGAGTGTAGTCTCCCGGCGGGACGTCCACGAACGTTTCTACCTTGCTTGGTCTATTAGTAATGGTTCATAATCAATGTTGCTGACTAATTGATCCTTCCCATGAACTTGCTTTGTCTCGTCCACCTTTCATTATACTCGTTTCTCCATGCGTCGGACAAATCCTGAATCTCTGACTTGGGCTTGAGAATATGACATCTTCATCCCGTAAAAAACGGCGAAAACAGGCTGCCAGGGACGAGTTCACAAGCCGTGAAGAAGGTATCTAAGCCTCCACCTCTCTGTCCCAATTCGAGTTTGCCGACGGCAATTTTGTCTCGTATTTCCTGAGCTTTCGTGTCTCCAAAATAGATGGCAACACACTTCTCACCCGTGGGGTTAAGGCCGCTGATCCAATAGTCCTCGATTGCTTGATTTGGGAACTTCATAAAATAGAATCTCTGTTGGCTCTTGTCAAATGTCTGATCACCGCTCGTGCCATCCCACCAATTTCTTTGAGGCCTAAGTGGTCGGTGATAGGGAAGACAGCCGCAAGGCGGCTACCGCTTTTTAACTATTCTCGGTTTGGGTCCAATTATTGCTGCACCCTCCTTGTGGCGACAAACATGTGCGTCAGAGTAACCGGTCCCTGGGGACCCTTGAGGCGGATACGCACACAATCCTATCCTCGAACGGTGAGCATAGTCTTCCTCAGAAGTATTCTACCGATCTTTGAAATGAGATCCGTCGAGAGCGGGTTCAGTGCGGTCGGATCCGCTTGGCGGCTATGGGCAGGCATCGAAGATTCCCCCCTCCGAGCGAAATTGCGCAGATCAATTGACAATTAGTCTACACTCGAACCGATACCGATAAAAGAATCCGGTCAAGACGCTTGATGTTCGCTTCAGGTGTATGCGGAACTTTAGCACGATAATCCAGACAGTGCTCCTGATAGGTCTTGTTATTCTCTCGGCTATTGGCCAACCGGTATTACTAGGCAATCCTCCTAGGAAAAATCAGCAGGACCTTGAAAGGCTGCTAAGAGAGCTTCTCTCCCAATCCACCGGGCTCAACGCTTCAGTCGACCAAGCCAACTGGCATTCCCCGACAATCGCCGCTAATCAGCCTCCTTCCATTTCTAGGGTCTCTCCTTCGACTCCACTGTCGCTTGCTCTGCATTCTTCACAATCGTTCACAGCAAGGGCTGCTGATGTTGATTGTGATCTCTGGGGGTCAGAGTGGTATCTGAACGGCTCGTTCTTGGGCCCTACGTACTACTCAGGCTGCTCATCTACGACTTCCAAAACCGTTGTCTTCAACGTTACAGGGTACTACAGGGTTGAGGCTAATTCTTTCGACACGCAACAGGCGTATTCCGGTCCAGTCGAATGGGACGTGACGATTCTTCCAAATCAACCTCCGACCATTTCTAGGGTTTCTCCTTCGAGCCCAGTGTCGCTCGCTCTAGGTTTATCGCAGAAATTCACGGTGCAGTCGAATGATGCTGACTGTGATCTTTTGGGATCGGAGTGGTATGTGAACGGCTCGTTCCTAGGCCCTACGTATTATTCAGGTTGCTCGTCTACGACCTTCAAGACCATTACGTTCAACATTACCGGGTACTACAGAGTTGAGGCCAACTCTTTCGACACGCAACAGGCATACTCGGACCCGATTGAATGGGATGTTACAGTCAGTACTAATCCACCTCCTACTATTACCCGGACGTCTCCGCCGACTCCCATGTCGATTGTTGTAGGAAGGTCACAAGCATTCAGTGTTCAAGCCAATGACGTCGACTGCGACCTTTTAGGATCTGAGTGGTACCTGAATCATACGTTCATAGGTGCCACGTACGATTTCTCAGCTCCGTACTGTTCAGGGCCGACGTCCAAGACCATCACTTTCAATGCCACAGCGTACTACCTGGTCGAGGTAGTGACCTTTGACAATAACCTCGGATATTCACCAGCCATCGCTTGGGACGTGAACGTGGTTGTTAATCAGCCCCCAACTATTGTTGGGATTTCGCCGTCCACTCCTGTATCGCTTCCTCTGCGTCAACCGCAGTTTTTCACCGTACAAGCCAGTGATACTGATTGTGATCTCTGGGGGTCTGAGTGGTATGTGAATGGCTCGTTTAAAGGTGCTACCTACTATTCAGGTTGCTCGTCGACAACTTCCAAGACTTTTGTCTTCAACGTTACGGGGTACTACAGGGTTGAGGCTAATTCTTTCGACACGCAACAGGCATATTCTCGTCCAGTCGAGTGGGATGTGACGATTCTTCCAAATCAGCCTCCTACCTTTATTCCGATTACTACCAGTCCGGTATCGGTTACAGTGGGGATTCCCGTGACCTTTACGGCCAAGGCCACTGACCCTGAGTGTGACCTTGCCGGCTCGGAGTGGTATCTCGGGGATGGCACGTTTCTAGGGTTTACGTGGTATTCGGGCTGTTCGTTTACGACCTCCAAGACAGTTGTCTTCAACATCACTGGAATGTCGAAGATCATAGGTATGGCCTTCGATACACACTCGCAATATTCGACCAAATACACCTGGGAAGTGGATGTTGCTCAAACGGGCAAGATCTTCAGCATCACTTCGAGTCCATCCACCCTTGCGATGCCCTTAGGGGGCAGCAGGGTGTTTGATATTCAGCTTTCCAGCATCAACGGCTTCTCCGGTACTGTCAGCCTATCGTCTGAAACCGCTCCCAATGGACCCGCGATATCCTGTACTCCGAACAGCGTCTTCCTGCCATCTGGCGACACAGTATCGTCGGCATGCACAGTTACACTTCCTTCCACTGCTTCGCCTTCTCTTTACATGATTAATGTGATAGGCACCAGCGGCTCGATCTCTCCTTTTGCGACAGTTATGTTGACAGCAGCCTCTTGCCTTTCAGACCCCCATAACTTTCAGTACACGAGCCTCATCGGGACGCCGGCCATCTATGTCGGTCCCTATCTCGTAAGTCCCTCACTGAACATCACAGTTGTTACGCCACAATCTGGGATAGACTTCGGAGCTTTCACGTCGGATGTGGCGGGATGCTTCGGCTTCGAGTTCAATTCCGAGGCGGTCGGAGGAGCATTCATGATAATCTCGATAGGAGGCTTTCGTGCCTTCTTAGAGGATATTGACACTCTCTGGAACAGCAGTCTTGGCTGGCTTCCATGGTACGGAAACATCGACCTTTGGACTAAACTACAGTTTCTCTTCGATGGCAACCAAGACCTAAACTTTTTCGGATTCATGGAGCAACTGAAAGTAACTTCCAAAACTATCTGGGATCTGGCGAACGAGGTCGGCCAAGGATTGTTCAGCATTGTTGTCAAACATCAAGGGGCTGATGCATTGGAGCATCTTTCGGCTTTCCTTGACACTTTCAGCAGCGTCATCAATTTTGGGGCAGGCATGCTTGTCCCCAAGAGTAACGTATACGGCCAATTTTTCAAGCTTGATCTTCAAGAGGTTGCAAAGACCGTCACCAATCTAGTCAAAAACTTCGGCACGATGACGGAGAAGCTTCACAAAACGATTGAGCTAATAACTGACATGGTTGAAGCCGGTCTCACCGCAGAGACTGTGGTTCTAGCAGCGTTCCACGTCCTCCAGGCGTTTGTAACGGGTTTGGACCTTGTAGTGAATTACATAGACGAAGACCACGGGTTGCTTACCACGGCTCTAGACTGGATCACCACGATTGTGGACCCTGAAGGAACCACGGTTGCACCGTCGCTCGTGTCGTCTGATGGGCGAGCCTTGCTCGGGCTCAACTCGACTTCTCCATTCATTTGGAATGCGACCGGCGTTGGCTTCGTCATGTCAGGACCTGATGGTTGGGTCGTATTGCTAGCGAACACAACCCTGGTTCAACAATCTACGTTTCTCCTGGCGCATGTGGGTCAGTCGAACGTATCTGTTCCTTACGCAACAAGTCTTTCAGACGGGCTTACGTCAAGCCCGGCGGTTGCTGCATCCAGCCTTTCGAACAACGAGATAGTTGGAAGCGGTGTCTCTATCACCCTCTCAAATGGCTCCAACATAGCAAGCTGGACTAACACTGTCACGATCAGCGGAGTTAGATACACTGTCACAAGTGGATATGCCACGATTGAAGGTCGGACCACGGTTGGAGACTCATCGGTTAACGGAACAATTCTAGCACTAGCCGACGGTGCTTTGGCGGCAAATGTCACCGCAATCAACGGATCATTTCAAATCACACTTGCAAATCCCGCTTTGAACCTTCAAGTTCTGCTTCTGGCCAGAATCCCAGGCCATTTCGGAGATACGTACGCCTTTGAATTGCTCGGCAGCAACTTCACCTTTACAGAGCCACTTGTAGGTCAGACAATAACTTTCAATGGAATTGCTTCTGGAGGCATTCCGAGCTACACATTCTCTTGGGACTTTGGAGACGGAATCATGGGAACAGGGAGTAGCGTTTCCCACGCCTACTCTCTCAGGGGATCATACACGGTCACCCTTAGGGTAACTGACAGCGGCGGTGGAACGGCAATAGTTTCTCGAAGCCTCAATGTTTCTCCGCAGAGTCCACCCCAACCACCAACCTCATGGTGGAGTCGGTATTGGTACGCAGTAGTTGCAGCAGCCATGTCAAGCGGAGTGCTTTCTGCCCTCCTAGTCTGGAGACTGAGAAGAAAGACCAGTACCGCATCAGGGAACAGCACCGGAACGGCCCCGAATCGTTAGCTTTGAACCGTGAGTTTCGTTCTCACCGGGCCCGCCCGCTATCTATTGTGCTCACCTCCAGCCAAGAGAAGCTGCCATTTTCGCGAGAAAGGAAGTGCATTGTGTTTGAAAGGACTTTCGCCCTTTCATAATTGGTCGATTCGAGGGATGAAGTGAAAGGAAACACTTCCGGTCTGACAACTACGAGCTCGGCAAACATGACGACTATTCCATACCTAGAATATCTAGTAATTCCCTGTATAGTTGGTCTCTTTTCTTAGCCGAGTAGCTAGCGTAGCATAGCTCTAGGATTTTGTATCCTCTCATCCCCAAAAGTGATCTTAGTTCTTCGTCCCTCCTCATCTGCTTTATTCCAAGATGCACCGGACCATCGATGAATACGATTAACGGTCTAGGTTCTAACGCGAAGTAGAAGTCGGCTGTGGTTACTGGTATCTCGACTTGTGTCTGGTAGTGTATTCCGTTGTCTTGTAGTTTGATTGCTAGTTCTTGTTCCATTCGTGAGGGGTTGGCGTGTAGACGTTCGCGCCAGTCGCTCCGCTGACCCGACATCTTCGACATTGAGCCATTGTTCGGTTATCGCTCAGACACGAGAACGAAACTGCTAGAAGTATGAGACAGTCAGTTTATCATCCGACGACCTTAGAGGAACATGATCACGAGCAAGTTCTCAATTCTAAGGCAGTTCCAGAGCGACTTGCAGGGGTTATCAAGCTTCAATATTCCTGAGCGTAATCGAACCTGGTATTGGCCTTATTGGGCGCCGTAGCATCTCGAATAGAATTTATAGCTCAAGTTGGATCATCCAACAGTCTGAATCATGTTCGAAGCGAAGTCGACTAGATTCGCGAGAACTATCAACTGGGTTGAGACGATCGTGAAGGGGATTCTCACATTTCTGGTTCAGGAAACATGCAAGTATATTCTAGCACGATTGCGATCTAGAAAGGAGAAGCTAGGTCTGCTTCTTAGGAAATGGGGACTTTCAGGACTTGGTTCGGTTTTCATAGGCTGGGCCGTGTTAAGTTTCTTCGGATGGATCGCATTTTCGGTGAACGCGGCCGTTCATGAGGGAGTTGCAAGTGCCCCCCACAATTATTCTAGCAACTATTGCTCTCGGCCTCTTGGTAGGTCTGCCAGGGATCGCCTTGAACCGTGTTACTGTGAGACTTGACTCCGATCACTGGGTTGCCCGAATGACCAATGCCTACGCCACGACGATGGCACAGGAGAAACACTCTGAACGCGAGTCGAATCTGTCCAGAAATCGACTTCCACATATTCAATTCGTGCCTCGTTCGGCTCACAAGAAATAATTCTGTAGCGAAGGCCTCAGTTCTGTGGCATCAGGCGTCACTTATCGGGTAGTGGGAAGATCGGTCAATATCGAGGATAGAAGAGGAAGATCACGCTCTCTAGCTTGTGGGAGCTTCTGTGTCAGCCTTGCCAGCAGCATTCCAAAGTCTTTGTTTGAACGTGTCTAATCGAAGCTTGATCTCTTTCACTTCCTTGGTGTCATTTGGATCAGTCGCAACGAGCAATGTAATGATTAACTCGAGTGGCTTTACCCAACTATCAACATCATGAAAATATTGCACTATCACATTCTTGACAACATCAACAACGCGAATGGAACTCGTGCCACCCAAGCCAAGCGCAACAATTACAGCTTGTAGATTGGGCATCGTGACCCCTACCACAAAAAAACTGTAGGTCACGCCGATATACGCGACCTCTAGCCAAAATCGCTTCCTCAGAGTATTAACTTCACGTTTTACGGCATTTCTCAAAGAATAGGCATGGGTTTTGAGTCGCTCAAGTTCTTGTGACTGAGACAAGGTTGTGGCTCCTACGAATTAACACGATCATTCTTCCTCCCGATACGACTCCACTATCTTTCGAGCAAACTTTGATGCTCTAGGTTGCTCCGTGAGTTTCTTGTCGATTTCTGCCAGTTTTATCTTGAACTCCTTCTCATCGAGTTTCTGCTTCTGTTTCTTCGTCAATCGGTGGTCATTCCTATATCCAGAACATTTCCAGGTTAGTCTACGTTAAGGGTTGTCACAACGCAAGCCAGGAAGGCGTCAATATTTAACAAGAATGGCGTCGAGTAGTCTGGAAGACCGCAGTGGAAACCCTGATTAGAGAAGAGCACAATTTAATGCCCACTGCTGATCGAGGTCTACAGGAGAACAGAATATCGATGACAAGCGACCTAGAGAATCTAAGTCTTGATTTCCTAGGAGAATTGGCGAGCAACCTGGGTCTGATTTACAAGGGCAATCCCGACCAACGACAGCTTGCATCGGTACTTCGAAAGCAACTCAGCGCCGTTGAAGCTCGAGCGTCTTTCCTCTCCTACCTTTTGTGCCAACATCCTCGTGAACTTTCAGCAATGCTGATTGAAAACAGATGGAACAAAATTCGGCTAATGAGCAGTATGCTGGGCCCCGGAGATTCATTGTTAGAGGTTGCTGTAGGGCCGCGAATATGCGATCTTGTCGTTTTGTCTCGTGACATAGTAGCTGTTGAGATCAAAAATGCAACTGACACAATCCCTCGGGCAAATGACCAGACTCGATCATACTTGTATTGGGCCAACAAGGTTTACCTTGCAATCGATAGAAAGAAGCGTGAGTCGGTAAAGTCACTAACACTTGATAGGCGAGTGGGAATCCTCGAATTCTCTGAAGAAGGTGTGCTCACTCGCCGTGACGCACAAAGGATTGAACCAAACACGCGCCGTTTCTTAACTCTCGTTACTTATGGAGCTTTGGTAGATCTCGCGAAGCGGCACCGAATCTCAACTGACGGTCCTAAGTTGCAACTTGCAAATCGCCTAGAAGCGTTCCTGAGCCCCTCAAATATAGAGGCGTTTGTGCGCGATTATCTGCGAAAGAGAGCCAAATTCAGTCTAGATATGGTACCCAAACAGTTTGACGCGAGCGACCAAACTTATCTCTCAAAGCATGCTTCAGAGAAGAGTCATTATCCCTAATTTCCTTAACCTCCATACTCTTGACAAGTAGAAAGTGAATACGTCTAAAAGAATTCCAGTCAGGATTTGGAACGCGGGGAATATTTTCAAACGATGAGCAGATTTCACAATGACACGGTAGCACGTATTCGAATTTTCTTGTCTTAGCAAGCAATACTTCATACGTATCATACGACATGTCGATCGGATGATAGTACGAGCCCAGACGAGGAGGCTGATCAAACTCCTCACCGCGTTGGAAGTACGGATTCGTGGCGATAGGCGAGGTCGCAGTGTTTGCTCCATAGCAGAACGTGACGTAGCCAAACTCGTTGAGATTCAACAAGTGAATGGGCACACTCTTAGCATATCCACGAAGTTCGCTAAGAAATTCCAGGAACCTTGATACTTGAGACGTATTTGTAGCATCAAGGTTCATCAATCTGATACCTACCTGATCGGGATGATCAGCAAGCAACGCATGAATAATCTCCTCAGACCTCTCAACACCTATTACAGAAAGATTTAGTGTCAGTAGGTTCATCACATCTATTCTCTTAGACTCCTCTCTGAGGACTGTATCGAGAAGGATTCTTGATGTGCTCTGCATCTCTCTAGCTTTCTCAAGTTGCTTCTCAAATCTTCGCTGCGATGTGAGTGGAACTGAGGGACAAACTATCACATCGGTTCCATTTTGAATCTGAAATCGCAACAGGTTGAGGATTAACCTGGAATCAAGTTGTGGATAGACGATTTCCATCGCCCGATCTATCTTGTCAATTGGCTTCTGTCCAATCGATACCTGCGAAATGGCACCACGGAGCTTGTCCGGGAACAATTCGGTTTCGAAGAGCCTCTCCTTGTCAGTCCGAGTGCCCTGGAACAGCACGAATAGACTGGGGTCTATTATCAAAACCCGATCTCGAAGAGGATAGCCACGTCGAGGGAGATTTTCGTCTATCACTCTTTGCGAAAGGAGAAGACCTGCCTTGACGTCAGCCCAATCCTTCAAGGACACGACGACTCCATCTATGTGCTTGATTCCGAGCCCAGTCCTAATCGGATATCGCTCGTTGGCTTCCCGCAACAGTCGTGCTTCGGTCGAATGCTGAGGATTGACGAAGAGAGCAGGAAAAACAATGCTCTTACCGGTCTTTAGATCAGTGCCAAGCACTCATTTTCACTTGGCGCTAGGCAAGATCTCAAGCAACGCTCCGGAAAGATACTCAACGAAGCTTCGAAATCCTTCCGCTGGAACCAAGATGCCTCCCCCTACATCGATTCCGAGTTGTCGTCCCTTGTGCTCCTGGATGAGTACAAATCTTCCAAATCTATTCTCAAGTGTGAAGAGGGTGAATTCACGATCTGCGATTTTCAGACTCTTCTCCATCAACGGATGCATTACTTTCGAGTTTGGATGGTAAACAGCAGTCGGGCCAATGAACACTGAGTAAATTTCATTAGTGTAAGAAAGTATGGAGAGATGTTTCTCGATTGTTCTAGGACCGAACGGTAGAAATCTAGCCAGATCTGTGACCGTGACTCCTTGCGTGTTGAGGTTTAAGGTGTCTCGAATGATTTGCCGAACGTATCGCTCCCTTTCATGAGGCGGCAGTCGAAGAAAGTCTTCTCTCCTGAGTACTTTGGGAACAACGAGCTTTTCGGTGCTTGCGCCCATGATCATGGGCCCTATATCAACACACATTATCTAATAATCCTATGCTTAGGACCGCTTCTGAAGGAGCCAAACTCTAGGGTTTCACCTAGCTCTAGAACCCTTGAGGTATGATCTACTCCTTTTGTTGGTTTATCGTTTATCAGTCGCGGGATTGCTTGTAACTTGCCAAAGGTAATGTGTGAAACTTGTCTGAATTTAGTTCAGGCCCTCCAAAGGGATCCTTGATCAGCGCACTGGTCCAGATGGAGCGGGTTAATTCGATTAGGGATCCGGTTGCTCAGGGAACCTTGGGCCTTCGTCTCTTTGCAGCTAAGCATGAAGAGGAATCAAAGGAAGTCAAAAGGGCGCTTGGTAACTTCATTACATTCTGTGATAAGTTCATCGAAGCTGTCGATTACGAGAAAGCAGCCCAAGAAAAAAATGTCGCCTTGGCTGACGAATTACAAAAGCGAATCCTGAGAGATCCCGGAACCTTCACTGCAGTATTCTCTATCTTCGACAAAGGATCGCGAGTTCGGCTCTACCCTCAAATCCAAAAGACTAGAGGGACAGTTACGACGATCGTTGATGGAAAACAACCTCCCGAAAGGGCTGTCACCGATTCGCTCAACGTGATCAAGCACCTGTACAAAGAAATAGTCGCTCGAACGATTAATCAGGAAAGAACTGCTGAGAAAATTATCCGTGGTCGAGCTGCCATCCTATAGATATCAATCGAGCCTATTACTTGAAAGAGAGAACGTTCTCGATGACGTAGACGGATTCGGAACATTCCTCGATGAACTCAGAGCGCACCCTCACAAGACCCCTCATTTCCTAAGGTTCGTTGCTTTAGTCGAGCTGATTCATGACAGTCTAGACTCCACAATCAGGCCTCGTCTCAAGATCATCGGCTCTGTTCCAGACGTCGAAGACGCCTCGGACGCGCTTGCGAAAATCAAAGATAGAATAAACATTCTCTACAACTTCCTATACAGCGTTTTCAGGGGCTCTCAAGTCCCACGTGAGTTATACGAACTTGTTGATCTGTTTCTTCGCGATTATCGAAGCAAGCCCGGTTACGTCATACACGTTGCAGATGAGATACAAACTGCTAGTTTTTCCGACTTTCTTCAGACTTACAAGTTTCAGCTTATTTATCCTGAATTTTGGAGTCGCGTGAAGGACACACGATTCTATTTCATACAAATTACCAAGAAGATAAGTCGAACGGACCGCACGCTTGATTGGTCCCTTGTACTCCATGAGGTTGGTCATGTAATAGATACGGAGCGTTCAATCGTCGACAACTATATTCCATCTCCAACATACTTAGAGGCTCTCAAGATTGTGGAGTCTGACGTCAGACTGCTGAGGCTTCCTTCTTGGATCGTTCGTGCAGCCAAAGTCAAATTACTTGCTAGCGAGTACTTGGCAGACTGCCTTGCAACCCAAACATTCGGTGGCATTTTTGGGTGGAGGTTTTTGAAAGAATTCTTGCGAATGAAGGACGAGTTTGAAACTCCAGTGACTCATCCAACTCCGCGTAGAAGACTGCGCCGTATTGCCCTTCAACTGAGAAACAATCTTCATCTAAGGACCGTGTCGGATGCAATTACGCGAGAAATATCCCACCGTATGGGTACAATGAGAAACCCCGTCGAACCATCGATTGATGCCTTGCCTGCGATTCTCCGATCTGCCCGACGATTGACGCGCAATAAGCTTACTCTTCAGCGCGTCAGGTCAGAGCTAACTAGGAAGCTCGGGCAACAACCTCTTAACTTTGACCAATTGATTTCTCAATTACAGCTTGACTTGGTAAGAGGAAGACCGATAATCTTGCATCCCGCCATTCTATTTCTCATATACATGCATGACTTTGGGAAGTCAGATCATCCTAGCGCAGCTGAGGCGACCCTGTTCACTAATGCATCACGTGAATTGGGGATTGAACCGGATGTACTTCAGGAACTAGTTCAGCAACTATTAGCCGATTGTGTGAGACTGTACGGAGTCTCACGAACCTTCACCTAGTCAACCGCTTCTTTCGGAAACTTCTTCAGGATTGCGACAAGGTCAGAATCGGCGCGAGGTGGCCTAATCTTCACTTGAAAGCGATATTGACCGGAGTATGCCTGAGTCCTATTGGTCCTGAAAAATGTCATTCGCGCGATTCTCATTAGTGGGAATAATATTGTCGGCATCTTTCCAACGTTCGCGAGCTCGAAAACCAAATGGCCGGAGAAGCCCGGATCGACCACCCCTGCCGTGACGTGGACCATAACCCCTCTTCTTCCAACAGAACTTCTTCCTTCGAGGAACCCCACAATATGGTCGGGAAGCGCGATGTACTCAAATGTCTGAGCAAGTACGAAGTCGCTTTGCTGCAAGACAAACTTATCTCTGAAAAACTCCAATTCGTTAAAGTCTAGATACGCCTTCTTCGAACTCGTAGGATGAATATACGGTTCCTCTGTTGTCTTGAATCTGCCAAAGTAGTTGTCGAGACGAAGATCTACTGACACTGGATCTATCTGGCTCCTTGGATCAAGAATGGGGTCTATGACTATCTCTCTGGATCTTATTGCCTCGTGTATTTCGGTACCTGTGAGAATTGAGGTCTTCTTATCGAGTGCCAATTGCACGAACTCTTCTTGAGTCATCCGCAAACTCCTCGTGTGCATGAAAGTCTGAAATCTATTAGCTTCGCCATAACCGCATGGTGCCGAGCACCAGTACGATGAGCAGCCTTTTTCGGAGTCCCCAACTCTCTCATTTAGCCAAGCTGAACAAGTCTATCTTGAGGCTTGGAGAGTTCTAAGTAACCCTTCGAAGTAATAAGAACGTCTCGTTCTAGGTTGCAGGTGCCGAACTTGCTGGTCACGGACGGCTCTACGGTGAAGACCATGTCCGAGAAAGCCAAGTCTTGAGCTTTCTAAGAGCACGAACTTTATGTTGACGAGTTTAGAAGCAAACATCGAAGAATGAGGTTTCGCTGGGGGCATCTCGAAGTACTCGGGGGTGTTCTAGCCATGTTCGGAACCTTGGTGATCCTTCCCGGTTGCTCGTTTTCCTACTATTATTATTCCATCCTGCAATGTGTAAGCTCTACAACAGTTTTTGGTACTGAGGGCGATACTGGGTTCGTGATAGCGGTTGCAGGGGCTGTTTTATTCGTGATAGGGGAAGTCGGCCGTCATAGCAAGCCCGCTCCAAACCCTCCGGTCACCTGAGTGCCAATTTTACACAGGTTTCCACGATCAATTGGTAGGTTTCTTCGGAGACAGGACCTATCTTACTCCGCAACCCCACTCGGGGTTGAGACTTCGCTGAACCATTGTTCCCAGAAGCGATCGAACATGAGCTCCTTGGCTCCTTCTATCCGAGTGGATCGAGAAAGGGCCGTCTTAGCCGATTCCGCATCAACCGCTGGTAATTTCTTTAGGACTTTGAGATGCCTCTCTATCGTGAAAGGACGATGAGAAAAAGCCTGATGTCGCACAAGAGGACAAAACGCCTCCCTAGGTGCAGGCCCCGGAAAAACTCGCCTAACTATTTACGCGTAAAGATTAGCGTTCAAAGCGGCGATTATTCCATCGGCCTATGTCTCTTCTCATATAGCTCCCTTAACTTCGTCCCATTGTAAGGACCTAGCGCCCGTTTGAGGGATTCGAAAGATGTTCCAATATAACCGACGAAAACTATGCTCGCAGCCAAGAGCGGCAGAGTCCAATCTTGCAAGCCCTGAGACAGCCCATAGATCACGACTACGATGAGGAATGTAATTGTTCGCCAATCCAAGGGAGGGATAGAGCGGATATCATTCTTGTTCCGTAGGAAGAAAGGGACCAGAGTCCAGAAACTGCTCGCGAAATACCCGCGACGTCGCCAGCGTTGCAATGTCTTTTCCCACTCCCAAGATTGAAACAGATCCTCAATCTCCACCTGATCAAGACTACGGTCGCCCATCCACAGCCTAAAGTCGAA
>WNGG01005145.1_pt1 | contig 17375 bp, 16 predicted proteins | sample 5400661 | NCBI WGS metagenome assembly WNGG01 (sample SAMN13153372, study PRJNA577476) | soil metagenome | isolation source: 100 cm soil or saprolite under Garry oak tree replicate 1 | place: USA:California | collected 2016-06-15 | reverse complement strand
GTCGGCGATGCACAAGCGCAACAGCAGCCTGCGGGAAAGGTCTACCGGATCGGATTCCTGAGCCAGGGGCCGCTACCCAAGGCCAATTTCGAGGCGCTTCAGCAGGGTCTGCGAGAACGAGGATACGCCGAAGGTCGAAACCTCGTCTGGGAGTTGCGGTCGACCGACGGCAGCCTGGACCAGCTTCCGCAATTCGCTGCGGAGTTGGTGCGATTAAAGGTGGATGTCATCGTGGCTCGATCTTCGTCAGGCGCGATGCCCGCCAAGAGAGCAACCACGTTGATACCTATCGTGTTTATCAGCGTCTACGCTCCGGTTGAGATCGGCCTCGTTTCGAGTCTGGGACACCCCGGCGGCAACATCACGGGAGTCGCGATCAATGTCGAAGATATGCTCGCGAAGCGCGTGCAGCTGTTGAAGGAGCTCGTTCCCACGCTCAAGAGAGTCGCAATGCTGTCGCATCCACCACATCCGACCAACGCAATGCAGCTCCAGGGGGCGATGGCCGCCGCACGCACGTTGGGCGTGCAGTTCGAAGAGGTGCCGGTACGCGGCCCGGACGAGTTTGCGTCCGCGCTCAAGGCCCTACGCGGCATCGACGGCGTGCTGAACGCGGATAACCCATTCTTCGTGACACACCGTGTTCGACTCGTCGACGCGGTGGCCGGGAACCGGCTGCCCGCGATATATCCGCATCGGATATACGTCGAGGCGGGGGGCCTCATGTCGTACGGTCCAAACATTCTGGATCTGTGGAGGCGCGCCGCCGTTTACGTGGACAAGATCTTGAAGGGCGCGAAACCAGGGGACCTTCCTGTCGAGCAACCAACAACGTTCGAGTTGGTGATCAACAACAAGACGGCCAAGGCCATACGCCTGACAATTCCCCCGTCGCTCGTCTCGCGAGCGGATCAGATAGTCGAATGACCGTCAACGGGCACTTGAGCGGATCTGGCCAGGGTCGTGGCGACTGAACGTCACGGGGCCACAGCGACGAGGCACTCAAGCGAATAATGATCTGTGATGTATCCCCAGAGATACACCCGGGCGCACGTGGGCATCAAACGAAACATGCGCGTCGTGGGCCGGCCCCCCACCCTGCCCTCTCCCCAGAGGGGAGAGGGATGCCGTAGAAAACCGATCAGGCGTGCTTGCGCAGCTCCAGCCGCCCGATCTGCCGGCGGTGCACCTCGTCCGGCCCGTCGGCGAAGCGCAAAGTCCGCGAGTGTGCCCACATGGAGGCGAGGGGGAACTCCTGACTCACCCCGCCCCCGCCGTGCAGCTGCATGGCGCGCTCGACCACGGCCAGGGTGATGTTTGGCACCGCGACCTTGATCTCCGCGATGGCCTGCTTGGCGGCCTTGTTGCCCACCGTGTCCATCATGTAGGCGGCGTGGAGGACGAGGAGCCGCGCCTGGTCGATCTCGATGCGCGACTGGGCGATGCGCTCGAGGGTGATGTCGTTGTCGGCGAGCGGCTTGCCGAAGGCGATGCGCTTCGTCGAGCGGCGACACATCAGCTCCAGCGCGCGCTCGGCCACGCCGATCTGGCGCATGCAGTGGTGGATGCGGCCGGGCCCCAGACGGCCCTGGGCGATCTCGAAGCCCCGCCCCTCCCCCAGGAGCATGTTGGAGGCGGGAACGCGCACGTTCTCGAAGACGACTTCCCCGTGGCCGTGGGGCGCGTCGTCGTAGCCGAAGACCTTCAGCATGCGGAGCACCTTGATGCCGGGCGTCTCGCGCGGCACCAGGATCATGGACTGCTGCTTGTACCGGTCGGAGTTCCTGGCGTCCGTCTTGCCCATGAAGATGAGGATCTTGCAGCGGGGATCGCCGATGCCCGAGGTCCACCACTTGTGGCCGTTGATCACGTAGTGGTCGCCGTCCCGCGTGATGCTGGACTCGATGTTGGTGGCGTCCGACGAGGCGACCTTGGGCTCGGTCATGGCGAACGCGGAGCGGACCTTGCCTTCGAGGAGCGGCGCCAGCCACTGCTTCTTCTGCTCGGGCGTGCCGTAGCGCTCGATCGTTTCCATGTTGCCCGTGTCGGGGGCGGAGCAGTTGAAGGATTCAGGCGCGATGGGCGAGCGCCCCATGATCTCGCAGAGCGGCGCGTACTCGAGATTGGTCAGCCCCGCCCCCCGCTCGCTCTCGGGGAGGAAGAGATTCCAGAGACCGCGCTCGCGCGCCTTGGCCTTGAGCTCCTCCATGATGGGCGGGATCTGCCATCTCGTCGGCCCCTGATCGAGCTGCTCGGCGAAGACGGGCTCCGCCGCGTAGACGTGCTTGTTCATGAAGTCCGTGAGCTGCTCCATGTACATCTTCGTCTTCTTGGAGTATTCGAATTCCATCGGCGGTCCCCCCGGGCGTGGCGAAAGGATTCGTGAGTGCGTGGTCCTAAATAGACACCATCCGGCCGCCCGACGCAATGGACTCCAGCACCGCGTCGAGGACCAGCTGCGCGCGGAGGCCGTCCTCGAAGGACGGTGACGGGCTCTGGCCCTTGCGCGCGGCGGCGAGGAAGCGCTTCACGAGCGGGGCGATGGTGGTCTTGCCGACGACCTCCATGGCATCGCCCTCGCCCGCGCCCTTGGGCAGCCCGGCAGGCACCTTGATGGGCGCGGAGCTGGCCCCCTTGCCCCCATGGCGCAGCTCTCCGCGCCACCAGCGGGGCGTTTCCCGATCGAGGCGGTACAGGAGCGCGCCTTCCGTGCCGTATGCCTCGAGCGTCTGCTCGTTCACGCCGTAGGCCGCGCGGCTCACCGTCAGCGTCAGAGCGCTCGGGCGGCTCTTTCACGTCAACCTCCGCCGGGCACCGTACGGGCGGGATGGGCCATGCCCGCCTGGGCCGTGAGCCGCTTGAACTCGCCGAAGTTCCAGCGCGCGAGATCGATGAGGTGCACGCCCATGTCCCCCATCGCCCCATGGCCGGCCTGGGCCCGGTCCATGCGCCATGTCGAGGGCACCGATTCATCGGCGAAGCGCGGGGCGAATTGGCGGAGGTTGACGTGAAAGAGCCGCCCGAGCGCTCCCGCCTCGACCATGGCGTGAAAGCGCTGCATGGCCGCCGGATACCGGAAGTTGAAGCTCGTCATGACCGTGCGGCGGGCCCGCTGGGCGGCCTCGACCATGGACCGGGCCTGCGCCGCGTTCATGGCGAGCGGCTTCTCGCAGAGCACGTGACAGCCCGCCCCGAGCGCGGCGAGGGCGATGGCCTCGTGGAGGGCGGGCGGAGTGGCGATCACCACGATCTCCGGCTTGGACTCTGCCAGCATCCGCTCCCAGCGGTCGCACACGCGAGGCACGCCGTAGCGCTCCGCCAGCGCCCGCGCCGCGGCCTCATCGCGCTGGCAGAGGGCGATCACCTCGCAGCCGTGAGCCTGGAAGGCGGGGATGTGGGCGCGGCCGAAGCCGAGCCCCACGATGGCGACGGTGAAGGACTTCCGGGACATGGGTCAGGTCTCCTCTCGGGGAGGGAAGCGGATGGTGACCTCGCGCTGGGGAGACGGGATGACGATCCCGGCGTTCTTGAACGCGGCATTGACCGCGACGCCGAGTCGGCTCTTGACGATCAGCCAATCCTCGAACCGGTCCGTCCAGGCGCGGATCTCGAAATCGAGCGCGCTGTCCCCGAAGTCCTTGAACAACGCGAGGGGCGCCGGCTCAGGGATGACCCCGGGCACGGCCAGCGCCGTGACACGCAGGAGATCGAGCACCCGCTCGGGATCTGCCCCGTAGGCCACGCCAACCGGCAGGTCGATGCGGCGCCGGCGATCCGACAGAGTCCAGTTGGTGACCCGGTCGGAGATCAGGCTGGCATTCGGCACGATCACCTCGGCGCCCGGCCAGGTGCGGACCGTGGTGGAGCGGATCCCGATGCGGCGGACGATCCCTTCGAGGTCGCCCAGCTGGATCACGTCGCCCACCTGGACCGGACGCTCCAGCAGCAGGATGATGCCCGAGACGAAGTTGTTGACGACGGACTGCAGGCCGAAGCCCACGCCCACGCCGAAGGCGCCCGTCAGGAAGGTGACCCGGTTCATGTCCACGCCCAGGGCCGCCACCGCCAGCAGGAAGCCCAGGAGCAGGATGGCGTAGTGGATGAGGACGGACAGCGCATAGGGCAGGCCCCGTGCGAGCAAGAGCCGAGGATAGATATCCTCCTCGAGCACGAACCGCACGAATCGCGAAGCGAGGAACGCCAGGGCGACCGTGACGACGAAGGCGAGGACGTCCCCCAGCGAGATGGTGATGGTACCCCGGGTGACCGAGGCGGCCAGACCGACGGAGAGGATCTCCCGGACGGAATCGAGCAGGCTCAGCGCGTCGAGCGTCAACGCGATCCACAGGAACATCGCCACCCACCGGAGAAGGCGCAGAACTCGCCGCTCGAGCAGCGCGCGGTGACGCCGGACCATCTGGAGGCCGATGAGCGGCCAGCTGCGGAGCGCCCATGCGAGCAGGCCGTCAGCCACCCGGACGGCGGCATAGAGCAGCATGGCGGCATAGCCGCTCCGGAGCACCCCGTCGCCGATGAGCCGCGCGATCGGCATGTATCCGGCGGCGCCAAGCCCCAGCGCGAGCAGGAGCGCCGCGAGGGCGATCCACAAGAGCGTCGGAGGCACCACCACTCTGGATGAAGAGGCCACGGATGAGGCCGCGGCCTCGTTCCGGCGCACCAGACCTCGCTCGATCATGATCACGGCTACCGCGACCAGCATCTCGACCACGAAGATCCGCTGCTCGAGGCCCGGCACGTCGAGGGCAAGCTCACGCACCCGGTTGACCAGGAAGAAGGCTCCCAGCGCGAAGAACCCGATGGGAGGCGTGGGCGCCGTCAGCTGTCGCAAGATGCGGATGACCGGCACCAGCATGAGGAGCGCGACCACATTGCGCAGGACGAGCGGCGGTCGCGGATAGAGCCAGAAAGTGGCGGTGAGAGCCAGGACGAGCGCCGCGGAGATCGGAAACCGGAAGATCCGGGCCACGCGCGCCAGATCCGGGTCGTCCTCGCTCCAGTGTCGCGCGCGACGGTGACCCATCCGGAGGAAGATGAGCAAGGCCACGAAGAGCAAGGCGTGGATGATGGCTCGTTCCGGGCGGTCGGCCATGAATTGCGCGAGGAGCCTGCCTTCGCTGACCAGCCCCGCCCAGAGCTTGGTGGGGACTTCCCGCCAGGGCACGGGCCCTCGGTCGGCGTCGCGCCACACCGGGGGGCTGTCGCGGCGGAAGAGCATCGCCAGATCCAGTCCGCGCGCCCGGGCCACTCGCGCCTGCGCATCCTGGACGAGGGCCAGCTGCTGGGCCACCCGGGCCTGAAGGCTCAGAATGCTGGCCCGTCGACTCAGCGCGGTGTTCCGGCTGAGGCCGATGGCGGTGGTGGTGATGTCGATACGCTGGAGCACGGTCGAGGGCGCCTGCGAGCGCCGCGCCTCCTCGCGCGTGCGCGCCCATTGATCGGCAAGCCGGTTGAGGCGGTCGAGCTCGCCCTCCACCACGATCGCCTCGCGCGTCAAGAGGTCGGACCATGCCGCGATATCCGTGGCGATGCCCCGCCACGCGTCCGCGAGATTGGCCAGCACGGCCAGCGGCGGCTCGGAGTCGAGCAGCCGCTGAGTCTCGATCAGCTGGCGTTGGATCCGGCCGGTCATGGCGGGGAGCCGGGCCTCGATGTTCGCGAGCTCCGCGCTGACGGCCAGCCGCTCGTCGAGCGTCTTGAGGGAGGCCACGATCTCCTCCGACCGCGCGGAGATCTCCGGCACGGGAATGGGCGGAGGCGGTGGAGGCTGGTCCTGCGGCCAGGCGGGCTCGACGAGGACCGAAACGAGGAGACACCAGGCAAGCACGGCGGCGATCATCGACGGACGGGAGTATAGCGCACACGCTGCGGCGGATACGGTAGTATCCCCGCCATCATGACGCTTCTCGCAGATCCGCTGCCTCACCTGGTCGCCGTCGCGCGGGCCGGCGGCGAGTCCGGCCAGCCCCACGCGCTCTTCGCGGCCCTCGATACCGCCATGGGCGCCGTCATCGGTCACAAGCTCTTCACCGTGCTCGTCTATCATGCCGACGCCGCGCAGTCGGAGCGTCACTACAGCAACCAGCCCGCGACCTATCCGGTGGGCGGGCGTAAGCCGGTGACACCTTCGGCATGGACGGAGCGGCTTTTTCGCGAGCGGCGGCCGTACGTGGGGCGGACGGCCGACGACATCCGCGCCGTCTTCTTCGACCACGAGCTGATCCTCTCTCTCGGCTGCCAGTCCGTGCTCAACGTGCCCGTCGTCTGGAACGAGCGGACGCTCGGCACCATCAACCTCCTGCACGAGGCCGGCTGGTACGAGGAAAGAGATCTCCCGGTGGCGACGGCCTTCGCGGCCCTGGCCGCGCCCGGCTACCTCGAGCTGCGACGGCGCGAGGGAGACGAACGATCTTGACACGGGCAAGGCTCTACCCGATAGTCGCGTCGCGCTCGCGCCTCTTCCGAAGCCCGTGCTCCGCTCCCCACTCGTGACGCCGGCCCGGATCATGGGCCGCAGGAGGCTCTACATGGGTCGACGTCGACCGCACAGATGGTGGCTTCTCGCCGTGCTCGCGCTCCTCTCCCTGGACGCCGCCTTGGCGGCCTACGGGAGTGGCGTCTTGACTGGAACCGCAGAAGCGCAGCAGCCTGTCACGATCTCCGTGATCGACGTGGCCGGTGACCTCAGCTCGGTCCAGGTGATCCTGGACAACTACAAGAAGGCCTTCCCGAACAAGGTCAAGGAGATCAAGACGCAGCGGGCTCCCGAGCCCGAGCTGCCCGCCAAGATCAAGGCCCAGCAGGACGCGGGCCGACTCGACATCAACCTGATCATGACCGGACAGTCCGCGGCCTCCCAGCTCGTCTCCGCGGGCCAGCTCGTCAAGCTCTTTCCCACCTACGACAAGATGTTTCCAAAGGACGAGCTGACGGAGGCCGGCCGCGCCTTGCAGGACGAGGCCGAGGGGTACCTGCTGCCGTCCGTGGTCAGCAATGGCGGGCCCGTCCTGATCTACAACCCGAAGAAAGTGCCGAACCCGCCGAAGACGGCGGAGCAGCTCCTGGCCTGGGCCAAGGCCAATCCCGGCAAGTTCCTCTACGCCCGCCCCGCCAACAGCGGCCCCGGGCGCTCCATCCTGGCCGGCATGTCCTATGTCCTCAAGGACCGGGACCCGAAGGATCCGGAGAAGGGCTGGGACAAGACGTGGGCCTTCCTCAAGGAGCTCGGGCAATCGATCGAGTACTACCCCACGGGAACGGGCTTCACCCTGAAGGAGTTCGCCCAGGAGCAGCGGTGGATGATCGCCGGCATCATGGAGTGGGACATGAAGCCGCGCGCCGAGGGCATGATCCCGCCCGAATCGAAGATCACCATCCTGGAGAACACGACCTTCGTGATCGACGGCCACTACTGGGCCATCCCCAAGGGCATTTCCCCCGCCGAGCTCGAGGTGGTCCTGGACCTCATGAAGTTCATGCGCCGGCCCGAGCAGCAGGTCCTGACGTGGCGCGCGTTCATCGGGCCCTCCATCAAGGCGGCGACCCTGGACAAGGCTCCGCCCGACCTGCAGACATACGTGAAGGAGATCTGGCGGCCGGAGTACGACGAGATCGGAAAGAAATGGAAGGTGACGCCCATGCTCGAGGTGAAGAGGCTGAATTACGCCATCGAGCGCTGGGACAAGGAAGTGGGGGCGCAGAAGATCAAGAAGCAGTGAGCCAGCCGCTCCACTCGCTGCGCTTCCGGCTGACCAAGCGCTTCGGGGCGAAGACGGTCCTCCGCGACTTTGCCCTCGAAGTGCGCGGCCGTCAGTTCGTGACCTTCCTCGGGCCGAGCGGGTGCGGCAAGTCGACGGCGCTGAACATCATCGCCGGGCTCATCCCGCAGAGCGACGGAGAGGTGTGGCTCGATGACGAGCGCATCGACCACCTTCCCCCGGAGAGGCGCGGCTTCGGAATGGTCTTCCAGAACTACGCCCTCTTCCCTCACCTGACCGTCTTCGGCAACATCGCCTTCGGCCTCCAGCTCCAGCGCCGCTCTGAGCCCGAGATCCGGGAGGCCGTGCGCGCGATGCTCGACCTCGTGCAGCTTCCGGGACTCGAGGAGCGCTACCCCAGCCAGCTCTCCGGAGGCCAGCAGCAGCGGGTGGCCATTGCGCGGGCCCTCGTCCTGCACCCGCGGCTGCTCCTCATGGACGAGCCCCTGTCCAACCTCGACGCCAAGCTCCGGATCGAGATGCGGGCGGAGATCAAGCGCATCCACGCCCGCCTCGGCCTCACCTCCGTGTACGTCACCCACGATCAGACGGAGGCCCTCTCACTCTCCGACTGGGTCGTGGTCATGCGGGACGGCGTGGTGGTCCAGGCGGGCCCACCCTCCGAGATCCACGACCGGCCACAGAGCCTCTTCGTGGCCGACTTCATGGGGTTCCGCAACTTCTTCCCCGTGGAGGTCACGGCCGTGGACGCCCACGGGGTGGAGGGAGCGGGCCAGGGCATGCGCGTGAGGGGACGGGCGCGCCACCCATTGCTGCCGGGCGCGGCCGCGGTGGCCGCCATCCGCCCCGACGACGTCGAGCTCGCCTCCGAGGGCGGAGGGGCCAATCGATTCCGGGGCAGGGTCGAGATCGTCGAGTATCTCGGACGGGAAAACGAGGCGGTCCTCACCCTGGAGGCCGGGCCCAGGGTGTGGATGCGCACGCCGCGCTCCCTCGCCCCCGATGAGCCGGTGACCGTGACGTTCCCGGCCGAGAAGGTGATCTTCCTCCCGCGGGAGCCCGCCGCGTGAGACGGCGCCGCGTGGGCGGGGCGAGCGAGCTCGACGCGATGGCCGTCGTCTGTCTCCTGCCCTCGCTCCTCTACGTGGTGATCATGTTCGTGTACCCGTTTCTCAACGGGATCTACCTGAGCCTGCGCCCGGCCAAGCAGATCGGCCTCAGCCTCGCGAACTACGTCGCCTTCTTCTCCGACGAGTGGCAGTACCGCACGGTGTGGATCACCTTCGGCATCGCCGTCCCCAACACCGTCGTGGTCGTGGCCGTCGCCCTCCTCCTCGCCTACGGGATGCGACGGGGGATCTGGCTCGAGCGGACGATCACCACCATTCTGGTGCTACCCATCTCCCTCGGCGTCATCCTCCTCGCCGAGGGCATCCTGGGATTCTACGGAGGCCGCGGCTGGTTCAACCAGATCCTCCTGGCCGCGGGCCTGCTCCAGGAGCCCTTGACCCTGACCCACAACTACACAGGCGTGATGCTGTCGCTGTTCATGCAGCAGTTTCCCTTCTGCTTCCTCATGCTACTGGGCTACATCTCGGGCATCGATCCGAGCCTCGAGAGCTCGGCGAGGACTCTCGGGGCCGGGCCGTGGATCGTCTTCTCCCGGGTGATGCTTCCTCTCATCGCCCCGGGGCTGGCCATTGCCTTCGCCCTCGTGTTCGTCCTGAGCTTCGGGGTCTTTCCCTCGGCCATCCTGCTCGGCCAGCCCGCTGGAGCCACGCGCACCATTGCCATCGCGGCCTACCAGCAGGCCTTCGAACACTACGACATGTCGTACGCCTCGGCCATCGCGGTGGTGATGGGTCTCTTCCAGCTCGCGGGCCTCGTCGTCATCGTCCTGTTCAGGCGGCGATTGGTGATGGCCCCGACCATGGGCGTCGGGAAGCGCTAACTCTCATGCGCGGACGTCTGTGGAATCTCGCCCTCTACATGTTCGTCCTCGGGTTCATCTTGAATCTTCTTGGCATCGTCAGCCACGTGGTGGTCAGCGCCTTCGCCAAGAGATGGTTCGGGACCCCCCTGCCCGCGCGGTTCACGACGGAATGGTTCCAGTACGCGTGGACGAACTTCGACCTCGGGCGCGTGCTCGGCGTGACGGTCTTCGTGGCCCTCGCCGTCGTGGTCCTGGCCCTCGTCCTCGGGTTCCCCGCCGCCTATATCCTCGCCCGGAGGAATTTTCGCGGGAAGGCTCTCCTGCTCCTGCTCTACTTCCTGCCCCTTCTCATTCCCCAGATGACCTACGGGATTCCCCTCGCCACGACCCTGTACCGCTACGCCATCGGGGGGACAGTGACGGGGGTCGTCCTCGCCAACCTCGTGCCCATGGTGCCCCTGGCCGTGTTCATCCTGATGCCCTTCATCGAGCAGATCAGCGTGAATCTGGAGTGGGGCGCGGCCATGATGGGTGCCACTCGGTTCCAGGTCTTTCGCCGCATCCTTCTCCCCCTGACGGTGCCCGGCCTCCTCACCGCGGGGATCCTCATCCTCGTCAACACCGTCTCGAACTTCGAGCTGACCTTCCTCGTCTCCGGGGCGGGCTCGCAGACCCTCGTCGTCGCCCTCTTCTACAACGTCTTCGCGGGTGGCGTCCGACCCGTGTACTCCGTCGACGCCATGGCCGTCATGTACATGGTCACCGTGATGCTCGTCCTGCTCGTGGCCCTGCGATTCGTCCGGCCCACCCAGATGGTCTTCCGCCTCGATCAGCCCCGCCGGTAGGTCCGAGCGCGCTCCGATCTCAGGATCGCCCGAGATCGGTGCGCGCTCGTGGTCACGCTACTTCGCGCCGGCCGCCTTCTTGTCCCTGTAGAGCTTCGCCTTGTCGTGGTTGACCTCGCGGCGGTCCTCGCGGCGATCGCGGTTGTCCGCGCGGAGATCCTTGCGGTCGTTGTGAAGGTCCTTGCGGTCACGGTAGAGGTCGCGCCGATCGCCACGAAGATCCTTGCGGGCGCCGGCGATCTCGGCCCGATCCTTCTTCACGGCCTCGGTGTTGCCCGCGGCCCTGTCCTGCTGGAGCTGCTTCTGGTCCTGCCGGAGATCGCGCCGGTCCGAGTAGATATCCTTCCGGTCACTGCGGATGTCCTGCTTGTCTTGCGTGATGTCGCGCCGGTCCTGCCTGATGTCCTGTCGGTCCTGCCTCAGGTCGCGGCGATCGCGACGGAGCTCGCGCCGGTCCTGCTGCACCTGAGGATCGGGCGTGGGCGGCGCCGTCGGCGCCGGCGGGGAACTTGTCTGAGCCCACGCGGCGGGAATCCAGGCGGTCGCGAAGATTGCCCCGCTCACTACCAAGGTCGTCCATCGAGCCATCGGTCGTCCTCCATGGGTGAGAGTCACTGCACTGCCGGTACGACGCAGGCAGGAACGCAAGCGTTTAGGCCTCAGGAGAGCAAGCTTCGGGCCGACGAGAAATCCCCAATCGCGCAGCCACTTGCGCGAGCCTCCTTGAAGTCGATTGGCAGATTCCGTCACCTCCCTGCCGCGCCCCGTCGGCGTGCTACCATGCCGGGCAGCCAATTCAGGGAGGTTCACACCGTGGCAACCGATAGCCAGGCGCAGGAAGTCCTCCTTACCCGCGACGGCCCCGTGGTGACGCTGACCTTCAACCGTCCCGAGGCCCGCAATGCCCTGACGTGGAACATGTACGAGCGGCTCTACCAGGCCTGCGAGGATGTGGACGCCGACGACTCCGTACGCGTGCTCGTGCTGCGGGGGGCGGGCGGCAAGGCCTTCGTGGCGGGCACCGACATCTCGCAGTTCAAGAGCTTCAAGACCGCGGAGGACGGGATCCAGTACGAGCGGGACGGCGAGCGCCGGACGGGGCGGCTCGAGCGCGTGGGCAAGCCCGTCATCGCGCAGATCGAGGGCTTCGCGGTGGGCGGCGGCTTCGCCATCGCCGCTGTCTGCGACGTCAGGATCGCCACGCCCGAGTCGCGCTTCGGGGCGCCCATCGCCCGCACCCTCGGGAACTGCCTCTCCATGGAGAACTACTCGCGCTTCGTGGACCTCTTCGGTCCCTCGCGGGTCAAGGAGATGATCATGCGGGCGCGCCTCCTGACGGCGGAGGAGGCGCACGGCGCGGGTTTCGTCCACGAGATCGTGCCGGGCGCCGAGATCGAGGCGCGCGTGAAAGCCGTAGCGGCAGAGCTCGCATCGCACGCGCCCATCACGTTGCGGGTGACCAAGGAGGCCGTGCGCCGCATCCAGGAGCGCCGTCGCCTCGAAGGCGGCGACGACCTCATCTCGCTGACCTACACCAGCGCCGACTTCCGCGAAGGAATGACCGCCTTCCTCGAGAAGCGCCCGCCGCGCTGGACCGGGAAATAGGAGCGGCCGTGATCCGCAGCGTCCCCGGCCGCACGCCGCGCGTGCACCCCGCGGCCTGGGTCGATCCTTCCGCCCAGGTCATCGGCGACGTGACCATCGAGGAAGGCGCCAGCGTGTGGCCGCTCAGCGTGCTGCGGGGCGACCAGGACAACTACGTCACCCTCGGCCGGAACTCCAATGTCCAGGACAACTCTGTCCTGCACGTGACGCCCGAGTTTCCGTGCATCGTGGGAGCCGGCGTCACCATCGGCCATCGCTGCGTGGTCCACGCGTGCACCATCATGGACAACGTGCGGATCGGCATCGGGGCCGTGGTGCTCACGGGCGCGGTGGTGGAGGAAGGCGCGCAGGTTGCCGCCGGGGCCCTGGTCCCGGAGGGCAAGGTGGTGCCCGCGGGCTGGCTCGTCATGGGCGTGCCCGCCAAGCCCATCCGCAAGATGAGTCCGGCCGAGGTCGAGGACATCCTCAAGAACGCGCGCGACTATCTGGATCTCTGGCACCGAGACTATCGCGCGTAACTGAGACTACTTCGCTCCCGGAGGCGCTCCCAGATTGCGGGAGACCTCGATGTCCCGGCTCTGGTCGCGCGTGCGCGTCGGGCTCAGGACCATCTCCTCCACCACCGTGCGCGCGGGCAACGTGACGCAGAGGAGAATGGCCTGCGCCACGTCCTCGGGCAGCATCATGGTGGCGCGGGCCTTCTCATCGGGGGGCAGCGGCCGATTGTCGAGGATGGGCGTGTCCACCTCCGCGGGCATCACGGTGGTCGCACGGATGCCCTTGTCGCGGAGCACGGTGTGCAGGTGCCCCATGAAGTTGAGCACCCCTGCCTTGGCCGCCCCGTAAGGCGCCCCGCCGATGAGCCCGGGCTTCAGGGCGGCCATCGAGCCCACCGTCACGATGGTGCCGCCGCCGTGCTCGATCATGCTCGGCAGCACGGCCTGGGTCAGGGCGAACACGCCCGTCAGGTTGACGTTGATCACGGCCTCCCACTCGTCAAGCGGCACCCAGCGGGCGTTGCGCGCCTTGCTCGAGTGGCCGGCATTGTTGATCAGGATGTCCACGCGCCCCTGCTCCTTGATCACCCACTCCGCGAGCGCGCGTCCCTGGACGGACTTGGCCACGTCGGCCTCGCGGGCCACGGCCTTGCCGCCCGCCTTCTCGATCTCGGCGACGACGGCGTCGAGGAGCGCGCGGCGGCGGCCCGTCACCGCCACGTGCGCGCCCTCCGCGGCGAGCATGAGCGCCGTCGATCGGCCAATGCCGGTTCCCGCCCCTGTGACAATCGCGATCTGCCCATCGAGCCGTCCCATGAAGTTCTCCTGATCTATCGCCAGGCCCAGACGGGCTGTTCGAAATGGTCCACGCGCGTCGACCTGCCCCGCGCCACGACCTCGAGCATCTGGTAGATCACGGCCGCGGTCGGAGCGTGGATGAGGGCGCCGAGGATCGGCAGCTGGATCACCGGGCGATCGCTCTCGGGGATGGAGACGAGGCGGGGCAGGTCAGGCCGCTCGAGATCGGCGAAAGGCACCCGATAGAGGCGCGCCACTTCCGACGGGTTGGGCGTCAGCGGACCGAGATGATCGCTCGAGAAGACGACGGGAGTGATGACGAAACCCGAGCGCGTGGGATAGTCGTCGAGCAGGCCCAGCGCGGAGCCGCCGGGCAGACGCAGCCCCACCTCCTCGTCGAGCTCCCGGAGGGCCGCCTGTTCCGGGGTCTCCCCCACATCGACCCGCCCGCCGGGCAGCGCCCACTGCCCGGTGTGAGCCCGCAACGTGGGCGCGCGCTTGGTCAGAAGGAAGCAGGCGCGCCCTTCCTCATCCGGCACGAGGACCACCGCCACGGCTGCCGCCTTGCGCCCGTCGACCGCCACGCCCCGGCGCTCGAAGCCGTCTACGTTCACGCGCGCCCGCGCGAGGAATTCCTCATCGAAGCGCACGAGGCGCTAGTACGCCGGAAGCTTGCCGGCCTTCGCTCCCGTCTTGCGAACCACGCCCACCTCTTCGCCCGCCTTGGCGGCCATGAAGCGGCTGTCGCTCGCCAGGGTCACGAACTGATAGCCCTGCTCGATCATCTTCACCGCGTAGGCGGCGGTGGCGTTGTGAATGCCCGCGATGACCCCGTGCTTCTTGCACGCCCGGGCGATCAGCTGCTGGGCCTCGACCACCGGAGGGTCCGTCTGGTCGAGCCGCGGCTTGAGACCCAGGGCCAGCGAGAGATCCGAGGGCCCGACGTAGATGGCGTCCACGCCCGGCACGCTCAGGATGTCGTCGATGTTCTTGACCGCCTCCGCCGTCTCGATCATGGGCATCACGATGACGTCGTCGTTGGCGTGATCGCCGTAGTCGCCGCCCATGTAGAGGCTCGCGCGCACGGGCCCCCAGCTCCGGTAGCCGCGGGGCGGATACTTGCAGGCCTGCACGAGGGCCTCGGCCTGCTCGCGCGTGTTGATCATGGGGCAGATGACGCCATAGGCCCCCGCGTCCAGGATCTGCATGATGCGCGCGGGGTCGTTCCACGGGATGCGCGCGAGCGGGATGACCTCCGTGGTGGAGATGCCCTGGAGCATCGACACCCCCACCTGATAGTCGACGACCCCGTGCTGCATGTCCACCGTCAGTGAATCGAAGCCTTGATGGGCCATGACCTCGGCCGAGAAGCTCGAGGGAATGGACAGCCAGCCGTTGACGACCGCCTCACCGCGAGCCCAGATCTCCCGCACCGTGTTCTTCCGCACGTGACTCTCCTTTCGGACGGTGAAATGCCGCGCCGAGATACCGCGCTATCTAACGCCCCGGCTCGGGCGGCTGTCAAGAACCCGCGGGGCGGCCTCACGGGTCGCCGAAGATGGACGTCTTGGGGTGAAAGGCGGCCCAGGCAAACCAAAAAGCGTCCACATGCGGCACCGGGTGGAGCTCGCGGCCCTTCAGCGGTCCCGAGAGGGCGTGACCAACCAGGTTCCATACACTGCCCGTCTCGACGTCGCGGAAGCCCTCGGGCACCGCCTCGAACGTCAAGGAGCGGCCCTTGATCTGACGACGATAGACCGCCGTTGCCCCTACCGCCCGCGAGTCGGCGACCTGCGGTCGATCCAGCGCCGAAAGCGTGCCCGGACGGAACAGGATCACGAGGCGCTCGCCCTCCCAGTCATCGTGCACCACGCCGCGACGAGCCAGGACGGGCCACGGATACGCGCGGGCGGCGTCGCCGAGAGTCACGCCAGCCACCCGCTCCTTGGGCGGTCGGCGCGGGTCGGGGGCACCGGAAAACAGGAAGGGACGACTGTCCACCTGGTCATATGCCTCGTATGGATTGCGCCCGTAGGCGCGGGTCACGCCCGTTTCTCGCGAAAGAATGCGACCGGCGGGATACGCCTCCTTGAATTCTTCGTACGAAAGGGTGTTCGCGGGCACGCGCGCCAGCCGGACCCCGACTCGCGTACCGACCACCGCTCGCCCCTCCATCTGCGACCAAAGCGAGTGCGTCTGCCGGTCATACATCAGCAGGTCGCTCTTCCACAGCCTCCCCGAGGTGCCGAAGTCGATCCGTGTCCCGTCCACGACACGATCGAACACGAGGCCCGCATTGCACAGAGGGCAATAGGTGACCACGAGCGGCCGACCGCCCACCACGTCGTTGACGATCTCGTGCCAGAGGAGCACCTGCAGCGGATAGGCGCGGGCGTCAGAGCCCACTCGGACGCCCAGCACCGGCTCCTTTGGCCTGAGCCATCCATCCGCCGCCGCGGGCGAGACGAAGACGGGCGCGTCGATGGGCGGGATCCCATCGGGCGGCGGCCCGCCTCCGATGATCTCGTCGAGCGGGATGAGGGTCCGGCGGAGATCGGTGCGGAGCCCACCGAGATCGGCCGCGCGGCCCGGCTCCGCAGCGAGCATCAGCGCCGTCACCGCCACCCAGAGCGCGCTTCGCGCTTCCATCACAACCATCCGTCGCGGGCGGCCGCGGTCAAGGGCGCCGGGAGGGATGCTCCTGGCTCCAGTGACGCGCGATGTCTCCGCGCTTGGCGAACCACACCTGTCCCCGGCCCTGCGCGTGATCCAGGAAGCGCGCGAGCCCGGCCGCGCGTCCCGGCCGCCCCGCGATGCGACAGTGCAGCCCCACCGACATCATGCGCGGGCGTGTCTCGCCTTCCTCCCAGAGCTGGTCGAAGGCGTCGCGGAGATAGGCGAAGAAGTCGTCGGCGAGGTGCAGCGAGCCCCGCCAGAAACGGATGTCGTTGGTGTCGAGGGCATAGGGCACGACGAGCCAGGGGCCGGTGGACGTGGGCGCCCAGTACGGCAAGTCGTCGGCGTAGGAGTCGCTGTCGTACAGGAACGACCCCTGGCCGGCCACGAGCTCGCGAGTGATCGGCGAGGGTCCGTAGCGGCAGTACCAGCCGAGCGGCGCCTGCCCGGTGGTCTCCCGGATCGACGCGGCGGCTCGGCTGATGGCCGCGCGCTCGCTCTTTCGATCCATCAGGTAGTGCTCTTCCCACCGATTGCCATGGGCGCAGATGTCCCATCCTCGGGCCGTGATCGCCTTGGCCGCCTCCAGGTTCCGTTCGAGGGCGACCGCGCAGGCGAAGATCGTGCCCTGGACCTTGCGCTCGTCGAGCACCCGCAGGAGGCGCCAGAAACCCGCGCGGCTGCCGTACTCGTAGAAGCTCTCGTTGGCGAGATCGCGCTCTTCCGGCGGCACCGGCGAGAGCGACTCCCCCATGGTCTCACGGTGAGACTGCCCGTCCTCCACGCGATTCTCGGAGCCTTCCTCGTAGTTGATGACGACGTTGACGGCCACACGGGCGCCGCCGGGCCAGCGCGCCTCCGGCGGCGTCTCGCCATAGCCCACGAAGTTGCGCGCCATGGCAGGAGGATAGTCGGAGACCCGGGACACGGCAAGGGCGCCCGCCGTCCGACCGCTTTCTTTGCTCGGTCGAGGCACCCACGCTACTATGACGAGCATCATGACCCTCGAACAGACGCTCGACGAGACGCTCAAGCGAGCCATGAAGGACAAGGATGGGCGCACGACGGACGTGGTGCGCATGCTCAAGACCAAGCTGCAGGAGCGCCGGACGGCCAAGGGCTTCGCGGGCGCGGTGGACGACGCCCTCGTCCTCGATGTCATCGGCGCCTACCGGAAGCAGCTCCAGAAAGCCATCGCCGAGTATGACAAGATCGGGGAGCGTGGGGCCGCCCAGGCGGCCACGCTCCGCTTCGAGCTCGAGTTCTGCGAGCGCTACCTGCCCAA
>WNGG01003634.1_pt1 | contig 17379 bp, 15 predicted proteins | sample 5400661 | NCBI WGS metagenome assembly WNGG01 (sample SAMN13153372, study PRJNA577476) | soil metagenome | isolation source: 100 cm soil or saprolite under Garry oak tree replicate 1 | place: USA:California | collected 2016-06-15 | reverse complement strand
ATACTGCCGGTTAGATTCTATCGACGGTTTGGCCCGGGCCCAACGCAATACGACGCGACGATCGCCGATGCCGCGCGCGGACTGATTTATTCGATCGTCGCTGGAGCGTCGATTATCAACGCGAGTTGGCGGACGTTGCTCAATGCGAGTGACACCACCGAGCAGGATGCGCTCGTGTTGCAGGATGCGGTGCAAGCCACCAACGACGCTGGCGTTTTGCTGGTCTGCATAGCCGGTAACGAAGGTTTCAACTTGGATTACAGCAGGATTTATCCGGCATCTTACGGTTTGCCGAATCAGATCGTCGTGGCGGCCTCCGATTTCAACGATGAGGTTTGGCACCCGGTGGGCGATCCGTACACGATCGAGACGGGATTCGGACCCAAGTCGGTAGATCTGGCGGCGCCCGGCGTGTCGGTGCTCACAACCAAGGCGCACGGAAACTGTTTTCTTTGCTCTCAGGAGATTGATCCTTCGAAGTGGTACACTTGCGCGGATGGGACTTCGATATCGGCGGCGTTCGTGTCGGGCGTCGCTGCGCTTGTCAAGTCCAAGTATCCCGACGACAACGCAATTATCATGAAGCGAAGGATAGTGGCTGGCGTGCAAGCAAGCGACAACCTTCGAGATTATGTGATCACCGGCGGGAGGCTCAGCGCGATCGGCGCGCTGCAGGCCCAGGTCAAAATCACGCCGCCAACCTTGCAGGATATCGCTTACAAGGCCAAAAGTGAAAAATTCACCGTATATGGTTCCGGGATGCAAGAGGGCGTAACGGTGATTGTGGGAAACAAGGGTTATCCCACCAAGCCGAGGAGCAATGACGGGACCGCCTTCCTGGCTCGCGTGCCTTCGAGCGCGCTGCCGCCGGGCGTCGCTGTCCCGATCAAGGTGCGCAATCCGGACGGCGGCGAGAGCAAGGCCATAACACTTACGCGATAGAATAATGAGAGATACACTTTCACTGGAGCGCAAGCTCGAGATGCACGAGGCGCGAGAGGCGATCCTCAACCGCATCGGTTCGGAAACCTTTTCCGTAATAAATCTCGACCACTTCCTTCAAGCGACCGTAACCGAAGTGGGCAAAATGATGGGGGTCGATCGCTGCGACGTGATGACTCTCACGCCCGAAAACCATCTCCGGGTTACTCACGAGTACCGCGCCAACGATGACGACCAGACGCCGTCGCTGCTTGGCCTGCAACTTCAGGTCGATATCGAGCGGTTGCAGGAAGGGGTTGATCCATACAGCCCGCAAGCGATTGAGAATACGTCAGCCAGTGACCTTCCTCCGATCCTTGAACAACTTACCGAAGGATTGGGCAGCAAGTCTGTCCTGATTGTGCCGATCACCTTCAACCTGCAACTTCTCGGGATGATGGGGTTGCATCATTGCCGCGAGCACTATCGCTGGAACGAGGACGAGATTAACTTCATCCGCAATCTCGCGCAGCACATCGCCATCGGTTATCGATACACGCACATTTACAGCGAAAAGGAGCGGGAAGCGCGGATCAACAAAGCGCTGCTCGAGATCGCCAACGACATCAACACCGGCTCCGATTTCAACGAGGTGATCGAACGCATACTGGATCGCTCGCTGGACCTGCTTCGAATTCAGGCGGGTTGCCTGGCGATCATTGACGCCAGCAACAGCGAGATTCATTTTACGAACTTGCGCACCTCAGGCGCCGTCGACGCGGAGATACTCAGGCGACCTTCGCTGAAGTTCCCTATCCTCGAACTGATGCCCAAGACCGTCGAACGCGGACAGATGCTGAAGATCCTCAGCCCGGAACAGCACGAGTACGCGCGCTCGTTTCTGACCGAGGTCTTCAACGCGGGCGCGTCGATCATCGCCCCAATTCTGATCGAAGACAAGATATTCGGGGCGTTGGTGTTGTTGTGGTCTGAGCCACAACAATCGTTTGCGAAGGAGGTTACCGCGCTGGCCCTCGGCATTGCAGATCAGCTTGCGATCGCGCTGTCAAAGGCGAGGCTCTCCGCGGAAGTTTTGAGGCTGCGACGCGAGCTCGAACACGCGCACAGCCACCTCGGCAGCGGGCTCGTAGGCAAGAGCGACAACTTCATGCGGTCAATGCAGATGGCGCTTTACGTCGCCGACAACTACACGACGGTGCTCATCCAGGGCGAGTCTGGCACAGGCAAAGAGCTGATGGCCGACTTGATTCAATCCCGTTCGTCGCGCGCCGCGAAGCCGTACATAAAGATCAACTGCGGCGCCATCCCGGAGAGTCTCTTGGAGTCTGAATTGTTCGGCCACGAAAAAGGCGCGTTCACCGATGCGCGCAGCCGGCGAATCGGAAAGTTCGAAGAGGCAAACGGCGGCACATTGTTTTTAGACGAGATAGCCGAGATGTCATTGTCGGCTCAGGTCAGTCTGCTGCGAGTGCTGCAGAACGGCGAGTTCGCTCGAGTTGGCGGCAACGACGTGATAAAGACCGACGTTCGTGTAGTCGCGGCCTCAAACGTCGATCTCGAGGAAGCGGTGCGCGAGGGGCGCTTCCGGCGCGATGTTTTTTATCGCCTCAACGTCTATCCGATAAAGCTGCCGCCCCTGCGCGAGCGACGCGAAGACGTCCCGCTGCTGGCGACGCACTTTCTAGAGATTTACAATAAGCGTTCGAACAAGAACATAACAGGCCTCACCAAGAAAGCGCTGGCGTGGCTGCGGCGTTACGACTGGCCGGGCAACGTGCGCGAGTTGGAGAACGCGGTGGAACGGGCGGTAATCATCGCGCAGGGACGGATGATCGCGGTCGACGATCTGCCGCATGCGGTGCGTGGCGCCGACGCCAGCAAAACGATCGAGCTTGAGGTTGGGTCCACGATCGATGAGGCCGAAAAGCGCATGATCATCCAAACCCTCGCTTACACTGGCGGCGATCGATCACGAGCGGCCGAGGTGCTTGGGATTGGCCGAAAGACGCTGTATAGAAAGCTCCAGAAATATAATTCGCAAGAGACCAGTTCGTAGTACCGCCTTCAGGCGGAAGTTTGTAGCGTCTCTTTCGGGGCTTTCTACAAACTTCCGCCTAAAGGCCGCACTACGAACTTCAGGAGGAGTAACGACAATGTCCAAGCCCCGGCTGTTGATTACTCTTTCGACGTTGCTGTTATTCGCAGCGCCGACACGCGCCCAGCAGATCACCGCCAGCGATCTTCTCTTCTTTCGACTCTCCGCAACCACAAATCGCATGGCTTACGAGCAGCGCGGCGGGGACGTAAAAACGGTTGATCCGCTCATCGCTGAAGCTAACAAGAGTGCGACCACTGATCCGCTCAAGGCGTATCGCGCGTACACGCAAGCTTTGGCCTTGATGAGCGGAGGGAAATGGACGGCTGAATCTGAGCTTGCGACGGCGCTGGACTTCACGATCAACGTCAAAGCAATAGCGCCGGGCGACTATTTGCAAGCAAAGGCCACCTTCATCTTCGACGCGCCGTCCGCACCAGAAGCGCCTTATCGAATGGAGCTTGAGTTACTGAAAAGCGACGGCGCGCGGGAAGCACTGCTAGAACCTGGAATCATGCTTGGCGATGTGAAATCGCGGCGCGGCGGCGAGTTTATCGGGTTCGCATTCGATCCGTCAAAGCTGGTAGCGCCGGGACTGCACACGATCCGCGCGACGTTAAAGAACGCGAAAGGCGCGGCGCTCTATCAGTACTATCGCACGTTTTTCGTCATCAGCGATTTCGCGAGAAGAATCGCCGCGCTCGAAAAGAGCGTCGAGACTTTAGCCGATCAAAACAGCCTTGCCTCGACCACGGCGCGACACGTTCTCGACACTACGCGACAGGCCGGGGCCAGTTATCTCGGCGGTCCGTTTCAGAACCTCATCGGATATCTTCACACCGGGTTCCGCGCAAACGGATTGTCGGCGAGCGAGGTGATGGACTTCGATGCGGAGCTGACTCGCGCAACTAATCTCCTGGCATCGCTCAAGGAGAATCCGCGCGCGGTCGAGAGCCTGCGCGGCGATATCCGTCTGGCTTATCGATCATCTTTCGACGGCAGGCTTGTTCCTTATCGAGTCTACGTCCCGACGACATACGACAAGTCGAAGAAGTATCCGCTCGTCATGCTGCTTCACGGCGCGGGCGGTGACGAGAACAACTTTCTCGACCGCTATCAAGGCTTGTGGCCTAAGCTCGCTGAGGAACGCGGCTACATAATTGCCGCGGCGAACGGGCGCGGGCCAGTGAGCGGCTACACAAAGGAGAGCGGCGGCGAGCAAGACGTGATGGACGTGATCGCTCTGGTCGAGAAGAACTACAACATCGATGCTGCGAGAGAGTATCTGGCGGGTCATTCGATGGGCGGAGGCGGAACCTGGCGGCTCGGGTTTGAGTATCGAAATCGGTTCGCAGCACTCGCTCCGATCGCCGGTACGCGTCCATCCCCGGCGATCGATGCGGCGATTTCGAATGGACGGAAGGTTCCGATAATGGTCATCTGCGGCGCCAAAGACGCGCTCGTTCCGGTTGAAGGCTGTCGTCAAGTTGCGGCCAAGCTGAAATCGCTCGGCTACGACGCGAAATACCTCGAATTCCAAAACGACGACCACCTTTCGGTCGCGGTGACTTCGATAAAGGACATCTTCAATTGGTTCGACGCTCACCGGAGAGGGGCCCCGTGAAACGACGCGCAAGTCTTTCGTAGGTTTGACATTTTCAAATAGGAGATAAATCAATGAAGAGAATTCTGAGCACAACTTTCGTACTGCTGCTCGTAAGCCTGACGACCGCGCTCGCCGGTCAGAGCGCGAACGTCGTCGGCAGTTGGGATATCACGATCGATTCGCCACAGGGCCAGAACAAGGCCCTACTCGTAATCAAGAAGGATGGCGACAAACTGACCGGCTCCATTAAAGGCGCGCGCGGTGAGCGCCCACTGGAAACCGTTAGCGTCACCGGAAGCGAGATCACCTTTACGATGAAGGCCAACGTTCAGGGCCAGGACATGATCTTCACCTATAAGGGCAAAGCCGAGAAAGACTCGATGAAAGGCAATGCAGACTTCGGCGGATTCGCCGAAGGCACGTGGTCTGCGGTGCCTCACAAGGAAGATGCGACTGCAACCTCGCCGGCTCCCGCAGCGCCAGCAGCCGGCGCAACAAACATCACCGGTGTTTGGAACTTCACAGTTGAGACTTCAGCGGGTTCTGGTTCCCCGACATTCACCTTCAAACAAGACGGCGAGAACCTGACGGGAACCTACAAGGGTCAGTTCGGTGAAGCGCCGCTCACCGGAACGGTCAAAGGCGCAGACGTCAAGTTCACCATCAAGGTCAACGCGCAGGGCCAGGATCTGACCATCAACTACGTCGGGAAGATCGAAGGCAAAGACAGCATGAAAGGAACCGCAAGTTTCGGCGAGTTGGGTGAGGGAACCTGGACAGCGAAGAGACAATAGTAGAACAGAAGTCAGAGATCAGAGATCAGAAGTCAGAGGTCAGAGATCAGAGATCAGAGATCAGAGATCAGAGGTCAGAGATCAGAGATCAGAGGACGAGAGTCAACGACGAGTCTTTGTCATCTCTGACTTCTGACTTCTGTCTTTTACCAATGCTCGCGCATCAATCTCGGGAAAGCGGTTAACGCCTCGAACCCGCTTCGTCGCTTGATCACCACGGCTATGACTATGCCGGCCCAAATGAAATACAAAGCGGTGATGATTTCTTTTCCGCGATGCGCGAACCACTCGATTTGGTCGGCTCCCAACCGGAGCCACGCGGCAACGTGCACCGCAAGACTATTGTGCGGCATAGACGGATCGATAGGTTTCTCGAATCCGGAGAGCACGAACTGAACGCTCCACAGCCCAAATAACAGCGCGGCCTCCCACCACGTGAACCGCATGTTGGCCAGCAGCAACGCCCCGACCAGCGATTGCCCGATTGTCATCAATATCTCGAGCTCTTGATGCTGGTCGAAATCGATCGTGGCTACGTGTCCTAGCGCAATCGCGTAGGCGATGGGGAGCATCGCCGCCAGCATCGTCCACTGATTGATGTTCGAGCTGACCATGTTCATCAACGCCATCGGCGCGCTCTTTACCCGGCGAGCCCAGTTGAACGCGGAAACTTTTTCCGGGAACTCCGAGAGGAACGGCGCGACCCATTGCACGAATACAAAAGTCGAGATGCCGAGCCCGACAGCCAGCGCCTTCAGGCTTTCAAGAAACGGCGGCGCGGCGAAGTACAGAATCAATCCGCCCGCTACGAACAGAGCGCCGATCATCCCGTTGCGCGCGGGTGGGCGCTGACGAAGGATAAACTTCGGAATGCGGTCCAGGTCCTCGATCCTCTCTTCTTCCTGAGGAGGAATCTTCTTGAGGAAGTAAAGATAAACGAAATAGATCGCCGACAGGATGACGGTGTCGACCCAGTTGATAGTTCCCTTCAGCCAGATCACAAAGAAGTAAGCGATCGCCAGGAGCAAGAAAACTATCTCGACCGCGTGTTCTTTTTCGAGCGTGATCTCTTTGAGCCGCCGCTTCGTCTTGTTGCGGTAAAACATCGCGGCGGTGACGTAGATCATCGGCCAGCCAAGCCCTACCAAAAGACGAAGACTGCCGGTGAGGTTGGCGGTCATCAGGGCGGTCGCGTGCAGCTTCACGGCGGCCGGAACCGAAGGGTCGCTTGCTGTGTGACCAGCTTGCCAGGCGATGACGGCTTCGACGGCGAACTCGGGCAGAGTTTGAAGCCACGCAAGCACTGCGAGCGCCAGCCCTTGCGAGATCAAAAACTGCGCGGCTTCTGCAGCCCACGCGATCAGCATCGCCGAGCCGAGCACCGATGGGAAGGTCCACGTTGCAGACGCCGCGCCTTGAAGGAACGCAAAAACGACGGCGAATGGCTTCGTGATGGTTTTGACGATGGCGAGACGCAGCATCAGGATTCGCGGGAGTGTGATAAACCTGCTGCCAGTGCCAGCTCAGGCAACCTGTTTGATCTCTTCGCCGATTTCGTACAGAAATTCAGGAGCGAAATCGGCGCCGTTGGGCCACTCAATAGTGCTGGTTTCCTCATTCACACGAACCTGTTTGAACAACTCGAGATCTTTAAGAGGCTCAAAAACCTTCCCGTAAAGTTCTCTTGAGAGATCGACCTTCTTCATGACCCCGTCACTAAACTCCAACTCGAGTTCGTATGATTGAAGATGTCTTACACGAGTCACATGCAAAAACATATTAACCTCTCAACTTAACGGTGGAATCGGCTCCAGTGGTTCCCGCGCCTGAGCCAACTCCCAGTTTCTAATCAGTTCGCCATGGTACCTCTCCGACCACTCAAAAACCATTCGCAACGCACGCCGTGACATCTTCCCTCGCACTAAACCGCTGTCAATCTCGACCGTGACTTCCTGATCCTGATAGCGCGCGTGGAAGTGCGGCGGGCCGTGCTCGGAGTAATTCATGAAGATAACAATTCCAAAGAATCTACTTATGGTCGGCATGAGTTCATCGGCTGAACCACGCCGCGCAGCGCATCTTCGCGGCGATCTTCAAGAATCAGCTTGATTGCCTCCGCCAAATCTTGTCGGCATTCCTCTATGGTGCGGCCTTGTCCGTTAGCTCCAGGTATCTCCGGACAATAAGCAATGAACCAATCTCCATCTTGCTCTATGACAGCAGTGAACTCATTATGCATTCGACAACCTCCATTTTACGAATCGGCGTCATTCACTTCCGCAGCGGCGCGATTGCCCGACTCGAGCGCGCCGTTCATCCACCCGTGCCACGCGGATGTATGCTCTCCCGCGAAGTGGATTCGACCTTCCGCGCGCTGTGCTATAGGAAGCAGCGTCGCCATCTGGCCCGGCTCAAAATAAGTGAACGCGCCGCGCGCAAACGGGTCCTGATGCCAGATGTAACTTAAGCCGGAGTCGAATTGAGCATCGAGCCCGCTGAACAGATTTCCCATCTGCCGAAGCGCGAAACTTTGGCGATCTTTCTCACTCATCGCGCTAAGATCCAGCGCGCGCTGGCCGCCGGTATACGAAACCAGTATGCCGGACTTGCCATCTTGATTGAGAGTCGGCGAATAGGTGTTCTGAATCGGCAGATCGCTCAGCCCGTAACCGCTCAGTCCCGCTTGCTCCCAAACGCGAGCGCGAAACTGCAAGTAGCTGCGCGTCACCGGCGTAAGCTTCAGTTCATTAATCGCGTGTTGCTTGTCCGCTGAGAAGCGGGGTGTAACGTCGATGTCTTTCAGCACGGGAAATGGCAGCGTGCAGATGACGCGGTCAGCGGCAATCGTCTGCACGCCGTCCGCGTTTGTGTAAGTCACGATCACGCTGGTTTGATTCTGCTCGATGCGCGTCACGACCGAGGACTTCTTGAATTGCTTCTTGACTTTTCGCTTGAGCGCCGACGGAAGTTGATCGTTGCCGTCGACTATTTCGTAGAAGACCGAGTCCGAGGCGATAGCTTCGGTGACCACACCATCCATCGCGGAGAACGAATCAAGCCCGAATCCCAACAGCCCGAGCTGCGAGGCTGCGATGATGTCGATCGCCCCGTCCGAAGCTCCGAGGTCCGAGAGCAAATGCTTCAGCGTGACCGCGTCGATCGCCTTCAAATCGCCCGGGGGCCAGTCCGATCGTCGCGGGTTTCCCACCTCGCTCATGTAGCTTCCCAAATAGAGCGAGGTAACGCCGAACACACCCGCCGCTCGCTCCCGCGACGTAAGCTGAAGCGGAACATCAGCGGCGCCGGTCGAGCTTATTCGAAAACGATTGCCGCGAATATAAGCCATCGTGTCGACACCCAAAGCGCCCGCCGCCCGCATCGGAAGCCCAAAATCAGTTGCATAGCCGTAGGTGAATTCGTGCGATTGCGGAAACACGTTCGCGCCCGCTTCGGCGTATTGCCCGTCGGCGAAGTCTCGAATCGTCTGAACTCGCCCGCCTGCGAATCTGCGGGCTTCAAGAATCGTAACGTTGTGACCCGCGCGCTTCAGCTCATAACCAGCTGCCAGTCCCGCGAGGCCGCCGCCGAGAATGACGACGTTCTTGGGCTGACCCATCAGCTTGATTGCTCCTCGGCGTTGACCTCTAGCGACGCCGGGCGCGAGCGCGAGGGCCGCCGCGCCCAAGCTGATCTCTTTTATGAACTGACGTCGGTCGAGGGGTCTGCTCATTCGCCTCTTAGCTTTCGCGGGTTTCAGATTTGGGCAGCGCTCCTGTTTCCGTGCGGGGCGGTTCGGTCCTTGTGACTGGCGGCTCGACTCCAATCTTAGCCAGCAGCTTCTTCTTCAGTAACTCGTCATACAGCCGCCATTTCATTCGCGCAAGCTCGTCGTCTTTGACGGCTGCCAAAAAGCCTATCGGTATCTCGAACCCACCGGCGCCGCGTCGGCCTCCGCCGTAATAGCGCCCGGTTTCGGTCGCGCCCAGCGCTTCTTTGAGAAACTCATCCGGGTTTAACGTCACCTTGCCGGTTCGCATCGAGCCAACGACCATCTCTCGGTCGCCCAGGATGATTATGCCGTAGACGATCGCGGTGTGAACGTTCTCCTCGGTTAGCAGGAAGTCCGCCGCTTGTGGGATTGAATCGCGGTCTTCGCTACGCAGAAAGCCGACACCGGATATCGAATAGCTCTCGCGGATTTCGCGGTTCTCCAGCGCCAGCCGAATCACATCCATCACCTGCTTCGAACGCTTGACCGACAGGATGTCTTCCAGCAGCGAGGAGTCGGCGTACCGGCTTAGAAAAGCTGCAGCTTCCAACTCCTCTTCGCGCGCTCGAATCAGACCGGACGTCTCGCTGCGAATTCCGTGCGTCAACGCGGTCGCAAGCTTGACGTGATTGGGATCGCTCTTGTTCAGCTCCAGCAGCCCTTCGCGAATGTATTCGGTGTAGACGGTCGCCGTCGCGCCGATCTTTCGAATGTCGGTGAATTCAGCTTCGATGCGATCCTGCTTCTCGTGATGATCGACGATCACCAGCGGCTTGACTCCCACGGCGGCGAATCGATCGGTGAGCGCGGAAGTGGTGCCCTGATTGTCGACGAAGACTGTCCCTTGATACTGTTCTAAGTTGTAACCCTCGCTGTACCTGACTAATTCGAGCTCGGTCAATTGGACCAGTGCGAGGTTCTCCTGGTGGCTGATTCGACCTTCGTAAATGATGTCGCACTCGATGCCGAACCTGGCGGAGATCATCTTATGCGCCCACGAGCCCGATATTGCGTCGGGATCGGGATAATCCTGCATCACAATGGCGTGGCGCTCGCCGCTATGAGCCTCCAAGAACTCGGTCAGCTCGGCAGCCTTACTCATCGGATGAGCGCCTGTCCTTGTGCTCACATCGGTTAGCGGTCTTCGTTCTCTGGACATCGAAGAATCTCCTTACATTCTGCGCTCGGGGCGCTCTTTTTCTTCAGCGCGTCCTTATTACCAAAGGTCATTCTAGTCTTAAGGCGGGTCGGGCACAATACAACTGCCGTGCAGCGAGATTGCGCCTGAGCCCTCGTGAAAAGGATTCAGTGGCGTCTGGTTATCTATAGGCGCCACAGGGGTCTCGGTCAAGATGAGTCGCCAAGACGAGTGTGAGTTGGTAGCCTAAGTAAACACTCATAGGATTGACCCTTGAGGGTTTGTCATTTGCGGTGTGGATGATTGAAGCCCACTCATTGGACAACCCGTGTAGCGTCACTGCTGGAATCTTCTTCTTCATAAACGAACTCGAATCTGCGTCAGCATTAACACTTGCGCTCGAAAAAGGGATTTTCATTTCTTTAGCCAAATCTGCCGCCAGATTTCGTAGCTTTGCGTTCGAAACGTTATCTAGCACCTGCGGCACGGCTAAACCAAAACTGTCAATATTAATCATCGCGCAATAGTGGTCGAGTTGGTCCTTCGGGATCGCGCCGACCATCGCGCTCGAGCCGAATAATCCTTTCTCTTCCTTGCCAAATGCAACGAAGAGGACTGTTTTGTTGAGCGCGGCATCTTTGAGACTCTTATAGAGATGGGCGAGGACGACTATTCCAGTCCAGTTATCAATCGCGCCGCAGCCGTCCGAGACTTTATCGTAGTGTGCGCCGATAACGATCTTTTCGGAGGATAATCCAGGCTTGGATATCACCAAATTTTCTACATTCTTAAATCTCTCTACTGCTATATCAGCGGGCGCTGCTCCCATCCGTTCAAATAATTTTCTTACGGCGTCCAGTCGCTCCGTGTCCTTGCAGGGCGCGGATGCTATTTCCTCTTTCAACTGGTCTGGAGAGGAGAGGTCAGCGCTTTGAGACGGAAGGTTTGCTGAAGCGGAGGCCAGGGAAAAGAGTAGCAAGGCGAAGCTGATCCTGGGCGCAAATCTCAAAATCGCGCTCAAGCTTTTTCGGTTACAACTTTTCATTCCAGCAAGATCTTTATGACGTTGCTTCAAGAGAGGCGGCCTATGGACAGCCGGCCACGTCTGAGCACTTACCTGCAACCAGAGTGGCGCCGAATCCACCGACGAGCGCCCTCAACAAACACGCGGCAAGGGCGAATACAAAACTGGAATTGAGCTCCTGACAATCGACGACATTCGTCAGAGGCAAGTTAGAAAGAATGCAGCATCTCACCTTACGCGCGCGAGGCGTGGGGGACCCGCTCACCCTGGCTTCTTCAGCGTCCATAAACTTTTTGAGACTCGACCAGGTCCGCTTCAATTCAGCAGGGAGCTTTCCGGCAGCATCGGCACGTTCTAGTGCTTTGGTGATTTTCTCAAACTCTACGACGTGTTTCACAAGAGTCTCAATCTCGTCTCGCTCGAGTGTTACTGATTTTCCGGTCTTCTGTATCTTCATCATCTTCTCCTGAGCCTTAGGTTGAATTTAACGGACTTTGGTGCGCGCTTCTTGAAACGCGGCGCGGGTGGGAAATGTATCATTACTAAGTGCGCGAGGCAAAGTTAATCTTGCTGGAGGGTGCGCATCAGTCCCTTTGCGCAATCCCACCCCACGGGAGTGGGTGGATGCTTCAGGTGCGGCCTAAAAGTGAGTTCGTGATTAAGTCACGATGGGCATCCCTTGTCGGACAGCGTTGATAGGTAGCACGAGTCAACGATGCGCCTGTCACTTTCCGAGGCGAACGTTCGTGACTCGCCACCCGCGTTCCTGACTGTTTGAAGTCTCCTTTTCGAGATCCGCCCAACTTCCTTGGTTGAGTTATCACGGCATCGCTTACGGCTGACGCGGACCCAATACAACCTGCTTAGCCACCAGCCACATAAACGTTAGATTCCCTACGAGGTACCGACGCCACAAACGGCGAGGCTCAAGGATCAGACGATAGAACCATTCGAGTCCCAATCGCTGCATCCATCTCGGTGCGCGGCGAGCGAGCCCGCTCATGTGATCGAAGCTCCCCCCAACCCCGAGCGCAAAGCGAACTCCAGCGCGCGCAAGATTAGAAGCAATCCAATTCTCTTGAGCCGGAGAACCCATTGCTACGAACAGCAAATCGGCCGAGCTTTGCTTGATCGCATCGGCGACCGCGTCCGATTCAGACGGAGTGAAGTAACCGTTGCGGTATCCGGCGACTAGCAGATCCGGATTCCGGGCGGTGAGTCGTGCCACGGTGCCTCGAACCGATTCCTCTCGCGCACCCAGAAAGTAAACTGATAAGCCTCGCCTCGCAGCGTGCTCGACTAGACGCTGAAAGAGATCGATCCCGGTCACGCGCTGCTTCAGCGGTTGTCCCAAAACGCGCGAAGCCCACACGACGGACATCCCATCAGCGGTTACCACATCGGCATCGAGCAGGATTTGCTTCAGTCTTTCATCTCGATTGGCAGCGACTATCTTAGCTGCGTTGACAACCGCGACGTAATGCGATCCACCTTGCGTGATCAACTTGTCGACCAGCGCGAGCGCTTCATCTTCGGTGAGATTGGCGACGGGAACGCCGGCGATGTTGACAGCGGGCGCAGAGGGGCAGAGGGGCAGAGGGTCGGAGGAGCGGTAGAGTGGGGGAGCAGAGGTGTCGGGGGGGAGAGGAGCAAAAGCGATCGAAGACTCAATCTCCTCTGCACCTCTGCACCTCTGCTCCTCTGCGGCTTTACTCATTCTCCTGCGCCTCTACGGCTTTACTCATTGCCTTGGTCTTCAATGTTGATCTTCTCGCGTATCAGATAAGTCGGTTTGTTTTGAGACTCGTGATAAGTGCGAACGATCATCTCCGCCAGCAAGCCCATAAAAACAAACTGAACTCCCATCGCGAACATAATCATCGAAAGCGTCGCCAGCGGCATGCGATTCAGGTGCACGCCTTCGACTATCCGGTAGTACATAGAGAACGCGAATGAAAAAAGCGAGATCACGAGGCACGCCAGACCGGCTGTGCCAAACAAATAAAGCGGCTTGGTCAGGTAGCTCGAGAGAAACTTTATCGTGATCAAATCGAAGAGCACTTTGACCGTTCGTTCAAGGCCGTACTTCGACTGGCCGGCGTTGCGCTCGTGATGGGCAACGGGGATCTCGGTGACGCGCGCTCCGGCCCATCCCGCGTAGATCGGAATGAAGCGATGCATCTCTCCGTAGAGCTTCACGTCGGAGATCACGTCTCGGCGATAAGCCTTGAGGCTGCAGCCGTAATCGTGCAACTCCACGCCGCTGAGTTTCGAGATCAGCTTGTTGGCCAATTGTGATGGAAGCTGCCGGGTGAGCCACGTGTCTTTGCGGTCCTTCCGCCAGCCCGAGACCACGTCATAGCCCTCGTCGAGTTTTTCGAGCAAGCGAGGGATATCGGCGGGATCGTTTTGAAGGTCGGCGTCTATCGGGATCAGAATCTGCCCGCGAGCGTGATCGATCCCAGCGCTCATCGCGGCAGTTTGGCCGTAGTTGCGACGCAATGAAATGACTCGCACTCGCGGGTCGCGCGCGGCGATCTCACGCAGTTTCGAAAGGCTGCGATCGGTCGAGCCGTCGTCAACGTAGATGATTTCATACCGGCGGCCTAGCTTCGTCAGTTCTTCGGTCAGCCTGAGGTTAAGCTGCTCGATGTTGTCAGCTTCGTTGTAAACAGGCAGGAAGACTGAGATCTCTGGATCGGGCACCCACTCGGCTACGTCTTGGTATTTGGCCGCGATGTCACCGGAAACCAGTTTCGTATCTCCCGGTCTGATCCACTGCTCCGGCCAGTCGTCGAAATCAGCGACCGCTAGATCGTCAATAATGAGCGTGTAGAGATTCTCATCTGGGAAATCGTTGAGTCGCACCGAGAGCTTCATACCGTCCAGCTCCGCCTGATAGGGGACGGAGGAATCCGCGCCTTCCGTCCATGCGATCTCCTCCTGGAACAAGCTTTGCGCCGGGGGCAGGTGGTGTTTATGCAGCCTCGACATTTGTCATCCTCGCGGCATTTTCCTCTACAGACCGAGCAATCTGTTGAGCTCGCTGTCCGTACGAGACGAGCCGGCTATGATCGCTTCGTATGCCTCATCTCCCTCAACGCCAATATCCTTGAGACGAGCAATAAGAAAATCAAACGATGGCCCTTCCCGACTTCCGTATTTTATCATGTCTCTCACCTTAAGCAGTTCGCGGTCGCCTTTATCTGCCATCATTGCCCGAGCGGCATGCCGCGCTTCGTGTCGAAAGCGCCACGCTCTTTCGGCTCGGTCCCGCGCGGAAAGACCCTCTCTAATCCAAGCGTGATTCAAATTGGCAATTACGGCGATGCGTCTTAAGTACCACCGACGGATCTCTGAATTACTCTTCTGCTTCCTGGCCCTAGAAGCATCGTCCACGATGAAAGATTAGAGGCATGGAGTTTCAGACTCAAGCTGCTGGCGTTCACAAGACTGCAGGTTAAGGGTTGCCTGAGATTCTCCTTGGAACCACTCAACGAACTTCTGTATTCCTTCTTCGATCTTCGTTTGAGGATCATAGCCGAGCAGCCGCCGAGCCTTGCTTATGTCCGCGTAAGTCAACGGCAGATCGCCCGGTTGTGGCGATCGATGATCTATAACTGCTGTCCTACCAAGTGCGTGCTCAAGTAGTTCAACCAACCGGCGCAGTCCGATGGTCTGGGACTCCCCAAGGTTTATTATTTCAAACTGACTCTGTTCGTAACGCATCGCGGCCACCACGCCTGCGATGATGTCGTCAATGTAAGTGTGATCCCGCCGTGTCGTGCCGTCACCGAAGACCGGCAGCGGTTTGCCTTCTGTTATTAACTTCGCGAACTTGTGAATCACGAGGTCGGGCCTCTGTCGCGCGCCGTAGACCGTGAACAGCCGCAGACAAACGACTCGCAAATCGTAGAGGTGACTGTAGACGTGGCAGGCGGCTTCACCCGCGAGCTTTGTTGCAGCATAAGGCGAAATCGGATTTGCAACCGGGTCGTCTTCTGAGAATGGAACTTTTGAGTTGATGCCGTAGACCGAACTCGACGAACCGAATATGAATTTAGGCGCTCCGCTTCGGCGCGCCGCCTCAAGCAACGTGAACGTTCCTCGCACGTTGGTCTCTTCGTAAGCTAGCGGGTCATCCAGCGAGGGGCGGACGCCGGCGCGCGCGGCCAGGTGGACTATGCAATCGAAGTCCCTTCGACGGAATAGTTCGTTCATTGCTCCAGCGTCTGCGATGTCCGCTTCAACCAACTCGAAGTCATCACGCTCGATATGAGCCGCAATGTTCGCGCGTTTTATGGCCGGGTCGTAGAAATCGTTGAAGTTATCGACGACAGTGACCCGCGCATCGCCCTCACAGAGTAGTCGATCGACGAGATGGCTTCCGATGAAACCGGCTCCACCTGTTACGAGAACAATCGTCATAGAGAATCAAGAGTGTAACTCATTTCAATCCGACTGACGACGGAGTGGCTTCGATGTACGATTAGAATCCACGATGCTGTAACGAGAAGCCAACCCGTCGTTGAGAAGTGGGATCTTTTCTCGTTGCATTGCCTCACTTAATCTCGCCTCTTGGTTGGCACTGGCTTTGCCTCTAACGGATGCGCCATGCGATCCATAACCATCGTCGGTTCAGCCGGTAAACCTACGGGACGCACGATAGTCATTCGCGACGGTCGGCGCTCAGCGCGACAACAGCTTCTCGATCGCCTCGTTCAAATCTCAAAACACCTGCCCGCCGGCTTGAGGTCAGCCGCTGGGAGCATTGCGCAACCGCGAGTCTTATTGATTCTTTCGGCGATCTTGGCCGCCTCGTTAGTCGCCGGCATCTATTACTACAATCAGCTTGCGAGCGTGATAGACGCGCGACTTCAGAACAGCTCCCTCGACAACTCGGTTGGAATATTCTCTGCGCCGTTCAAGGTCGCGGTCGGGCAACGCTTGCCGATCGATGAGTTGACCGATTATCTGCATGCGGCGGGATATCAGCAGCGTTCGGGCGATGAAGAAAATGTGCTCGGCTCATATGAGGTTCAAGGTAACGCGATATCGATTAATCCGGGCGACGCTTCATCGCAAACTGGCGTAAGTCCGGTGCGCATTCAGATAGACAACAACGGGCGAGTTCTTTCGCTGACAAGTCCAGTAAGCAAACAACGGCTGTCATCGGCCTTAATCGAGGGCGAGTTGTTGGCGACCGTGCGAGAGGGCGACCGTCGCAAGAAGATTCCCGTTCAGTTTTCTGACATTCCCGAAACGCTTCGCGACGCGATACTGGCCGCCGAGGACCGCCGCTTCTTCAGCCACAACGGAATAGACTGGCGCGGAATCTTTCGGGCGCTCAGAGCTGATTTGAATCAAGGTGAATTCGTGCAGGGCGGCTCTACGTTAACCCAGCAGCTCATCAAGAATGACTTCCTGACTCCCGAACGCAGCCTGAGTCGGAAGCTGAAAGAAGCGGTGATGGCAGTCATCCTGGAAACTCGACTCTCGAAACAGGAGATCTTCGCGCTTTACTGCAACGACGTTTATCTCGGTCAGAGTGGGACGTTTGCGATCAACGGCGTCGCGCAAGCCGCGCACGTCTACTTCGACAAAGAACTCAATGAACTTACACTCGGAGAGTCAGCGTTTCTGGCAGGCTTGATTCACGCGCCGAATCGTTATTCAGCTTACCGAGATCCTGCGCGTGCAGTTGAAAGACGAAACGCAGTGCTTGACGCGATGGTCGAAACCGGGACAACGACTCGCGAGAAGGCCGAGGCGGCAAAGGCAGAGCCGCTTCAGATCAAGAAGCACGCGACTCAGGATGATTACGGCGCAAGCTATTTCATTGATTACGCGCAAAGATTCGCAGACGAGCGCTGGGGCGCCAGCGGGAGGGTTGCTCAAAGAATCACGACGACGATGGATCCGCGGCTTCAGCGCGCCGCATACCTGGCAGTCAAGCGGCAAACAGAGAAGCTCGATAAGTTCGTCGCTCGTCCAAACCGTAAAGGTGAAGC
>WNGG01004125.1_pt1 | contig 17380 bp, 13 predicted proteins | sample 5400661 | NCBI WGS metagenome assembly WNGG01 (sample SAMN13153372, study PRJNA577476) | soil metagenome | isolation source: 100 cm soil or saprolite under Garry oak tree replicate 1 | place: USA:California | collected 2016-06-15 | reverse complement strand
ATGGTCGGCGCCCCCACTGCGCCCAGCAGGCGTCCGAGGTTCAGCATGAAGAAGGCCTCTTTACCCAGCCCGAGCTGCCCCTTCGTGGAGTACCGCCCGTTTTCGAAGACGACCGCGTTCGGCTCCCCCTCGATCTCGACGAAGATGCTCAGCTCGGGCAGCAGTGGGCGGGCAACGAACAGCGTGATCTCATCGGGCGGGGCGAACTTCGTCTCGGTCTCGCGCGGTGACGCCGTGGACTCGAACAGCCCTCCTTCGATTCTGAGCGCGAGGCTGTCGATCAGCGTCTTGACGGGTCCGTCTTCTCTCAGGCTTCCGATCAGACCATCGGGGCGGGCCGCGCTCGGGAGCTGGAAACCCATCAAATGAAACTGCTCGCCGAAGCGGTTCAATCTCGGCGGCCGCGTGTGACAGGCGTTGCACTGCAGGTCGTATTGGCGAGCGAAGGCGGGGATCGCGCCGACCGACTTCACCTGCACGTAGCTGAGCACCATCGCGCCAAGCGCGATGACGATGAAAGCGCGTGTGAACATGAACTCTCCCCGTCGCGTGGGACATTAGCGAACTCCCCGAGTGAGATCGGGGACCGACGCGGAACGAGGGAGGGCGGGTTAAATCAGAAAGGACGCGTTCAACAGGGAGAGCGACCGATCAGGAGCTCGTCTCGGAGGGATCACGCGCTTCGGCTTCGGGCCCCGCGCAAGCATGGAAGGCGCCGTGGTGATCGACGGGCTCAGGATGACGGAGACGCTGTCGAGCGACGGCGACAGGACTGGTGCCGGCTTGGATAGCGTGGCATCGCAGGAGGCGATGTCGGTGTGAGCGCCGTCGGAGTCGTGCGGCTCCGCGCCGGCGGTGGCCCCATGAGTGGTGACCGCGGCCCATTCGGCCTCGGCGGGCAGAGCACAAATGTGACCGAGCAGCGCCCACACCGTCAGCACCACGAGCACCGCCAGCAAACGCCTGTTGAACGGCTTCGGCAGCTTCACGAGCCGAACGATACCACGTCGGGTCTCGAGACTGTCAAAAGACCAGCTTTTCAGTAACGTCCGCAGCCGAGCACGAACCTCCGTCAGGTCAGTGAGCTGTTTGTCGAGGTCACTCGCCTTTCGGCGCACGAGGTCGCGGACGTGATGGCACGGAGCGCGGCCCGCCTGCTTGATGGAAATGATCTCTTTGATCTCGCCGAGCGTGAAGCCGAGCCGTCGAGCCTGCGTGACGAACCCGACGACCGCGAGCGTGTCATTTCCATACACACGGTAGCGCGCGGCGGTGCGCCGCGGCGCCGGGAGAATGCCCGCCGCCTCGTACAGGCGCAACGCCTTGCGGCTGACGCCACTCCTGGCGGCGACCTCACCGATGAGCAGACCGTCTCGTGCCATGACCCGGAGCTTAAACCCTGCCCCACGGGACAAGGTCAAGAGCCCTATCGAGTCTTCGCGGCCTCGGCTCGCAGGAAGAAACTGCCTTCGGTCACGACCTTGTCGCCTGGCTTGAGCCCCTCGAGCACCTGGACGAACTCTCCCGACCGAGCTCCGAGCTTTACTCGACGCTCGACGAACTTGCCCTCGTCGCTGTCCGCCGGCACGTAGACGACCGAGCGGTCGCCGATCGTCTGCACAGCCGCGCGGGGCACGACGGTCACGTGCTCCGTCGCGTTCGTTTGAAAAGCCACGGTGACGAACATTCCGAGCCGCAGGTCGCCGCTCCGATTGGATACCTCGACGCGGACCTTGGCCGTTCGCGTGGCCGGATCGACTCGCGGGTCGATGTACGCGACGCGGCCTTGCGTCTTGCCGTCGGGTGCCGACGGCACTGTGACCGTGGCCTGGGATCCGACGCGAACGCGCGGGAAATCCCTCTCGTAGAGATCCCCGATGACCCACACCGTCCCGAGGTCGGTGACGACGAAGAGCTCCTGGCCGCTATTGACGACCTGCCCGGGGTTCACGCTGCGCGTGATGACGAGGCCGTCGGCGGGTGACGGCACCGTCACCTCGGATACGACCTGCGCGGCGTTCTGAAGGCGGTCCAAACGGTCAGAAGACAAGCCGAGCAGGAGCAGGCGCTGCCGGGCCGCGGCAACCTCTGTTTCGTGGCCAGTGTGGAGGGCGGTCACCTCTTCGAGCTCCTGCCGACTCGCCGAGCCGAGCGCAACCAGCTTCTGTGTCCGCTCGAGCTTCTGGTGGTCGGCCTCCAGCATGGCGCGCATCGAGACGTACTTCATCTGGGCGTCGGCGAGATCCGAGCTGACGATGACCGCGAGAGGCTCGCCGCGGCGTACCGCGGCGCCGAGCTCGACCGAGACATCGCGTACGATCCCGCCGACGAGCGCGTTGACCTTCGTGTCGCGGTAGGCGTTCGACGTGACCGTTGCAGGAACCGCGAGCACCGCCGCTGCCGCTCCGCTCTTGACCTCGGCGATGTTGATGCCCGCGCGCGCGATCGCATCGGGAGTGAGCGAAATCTCCAGCGCCTCCTCACCTTTGCCAGCACTCTCTGTCGCACCCGCCGCTGACGAGGCCGCTCGAGCCGAACCTCCGCGACTTCGACGCTCGCTCCATATGACTCCGCCGGCCGCGCCGACGACCATCAGAAGCACCGCGACGGCCGCCAGGGCGGCGTGGCGACGCCAGGCCCGCCCTTTGATCTCCTCGTCATCGCGGTCCACCGCTCACCTCCCCGGCGCGAGCGCCGGCGTACCGGTCACGCGCGCGATCTCGACGCCGGCGTCGTACACCTGCTTCAGCGCATCGGTGTAGCCATTTTCAATGTCGATGTACCGCCGCTGCTCGGCGATGACGTCGAGCAGTGAGCCGCGCCCCAGCGCATAGCTCTGGCGCACGACGTCGAGATTTCGCGCGGCGACGTCGCGCACGCCCCGCCCGTAGATCTCGAGCGATCGGCGCGCCGCGGCGTATTGAGCGAGGGCGGCGGCGACTTCCTGGCGCACCAGGAGCTCCGCGAACTCGACCCGCCGCTCGGCGGCCTGCGTCTCGGCCTGGGCCGCGGCGATGTTGCCCTGGTTGCGATTTCGAACGGGGAGCATGACGCTCACGCCGGCACCGAAGAAGTGGAAGACATCCTGAATCGGCCGCGTGGTGCCGCTCGGGGTCAACCCGAGCAGGCCGAATCCCATGTCCTGACGCTGATAGCCGACGTTGACGCTGGCGTCCCAACGCCCCTCGGCCTGCTCCTTGCGAACTCTGGCGTGGCTCGCCGAGACGTCCACCCGCGCGGCGTCGAGATCCGGCCGCGTGGCCAGCGCCAACCGGATGGCATCCTCGACGGCAGGCGGGTCGGCACTCGAGGCCAGATCGCCACGAAGTGCGAGCGGAGCATCTGGCGCCATGCCGGCCAGCGCCTTGAGCTGAAGCGACACGACCTCGACCCGACTGGCCTGCATCTGACGGTTCGCGTCAAGACGGTTGACCTCGACAAGCGCGAGAGTCTCGTCGAGCGCCGGTGTAGCGCCCTGGCGAACCCGATCCCGCACCAGCCTCAAGGCATCACGATTCAATCGCAGCAGCTCATCGGTCACCTCGAGATTGCGGCGCGCCGCCAGCAGCTCGCCCGCCTTCATTCGCACGTCGGCCGCCAGACGCCGCTCGCGATCGCGCGCCTGAGCACGCTTCAGCTCGACTTCGCGCTCCGCGACGCCGACGCGGCCCTCCTTCCGACCGTTGAGATCCAGCGGCACGCTGACCCCTACGGTGAGGTTGTTGTCGGAGCTGAGTGCTTTCTGCCCTCCCAGCTCCAGCATCGGGTTAGGGCGCAAGCCGGCTTGCCGAAGCCGGCCAATCGCCGCGTCAACCTCGGCGTGCGCCGCGCGGAGGTCGGGGTTGTCGGCCAAGGAGCGGGTCACCAACTCGTCGACGGTGACGTCCCCGGCCGACTGGCCGACGGCAGCGCTGGCCCCGAGCACCACGACCGCCAGTGCCCAGACGAACGACACGTATTGCGAGCGCCTCATGGGCGTCACCGAACCGGGACGGAGAACTTCGTCGAGCCTTTCCCGGCCGGCCCGTCCCAGGTCACCGTCACCTGGCGTGTGCCGCGGTCGGGAAACTCGATCGTCCCCGTGTATCGTCCCGGCTTCTCCGGTGTCAGGGTCGCCCCCGCGATCATCGGAGCCATGCCCGGCATCGCCATGCTCGTACTCACCGAGACCTTCCTGGCGTCGACCGGCTGCTGATCCGTGGGCGACGTGAGCTCCAGGACGAACGAGTTCTTGCCCTCCTTCCACTGCCCGGACTCGCTCTTGAGCGTGACGACGACGTCCTTCGTCTTCTTCGTCGCGACCGTCTTCTCGGCGGCCCACACGGTGCCGACTCCGAGGAGCACGACGGCCACGACCACTGCGGTGACATGCCTCATTGACGTTCCCTCCTTTTGGGCTGTGCGCAGTTCGCGTTCCCTCAACCAGTAGAAGATGACAGGCGTGACGATCAGCACCAGACCGAGCGAGCTGACCATGCCGCCCAACACCGGCGTCGCCAGCGGCTTCATCACCTCGGCGCCGGTCGAATGGCTCCACATGATCGGCAGCAGGCTCGCGACCACCGTCGAGACGGTCATCACCTTGGGACGGAGCCGCAGCAGCGCGCCTTCCTTGACCGCCTCCATCAGCGCCTCGCGGGTGAGCCGGCCGTCGAGCGCCTCGCGCTTCTTGCTCACGGCCTCTTCGAGGTAGATCACCATGACGACCGCCGTCTGGACGGCGGTGCCGAACAGCGCGATGAATCCGACCCAGACGGCGACCGAGAAGTTGTAGCCGAGGGCATAGAGCAGATAGATGCCGCCGGCCAGGCCGAAGGGCACGGCGAGGAGCACCTGGGCGGCGTCGAGCACCGATCGATAGGTCAGGTAGAGCAACACGAAGATCACGATGAGCACCAGTGGGATGACGATCTGCAGGCGCTCGCGAGCCCGGCGCTCGTTCTCGTACTGGCCGCTCCACTCGATGTACGAGCCTTGGGGCAACGCGACTCGCTCGGCGATGACCCGGCGCGCCTCTTCGACGAAGCTGCCGACGTCGCGCCCGCGCACGTTGAGCAGCACGGTCACGACGAGCAGGCCGTTCTCGCTCGAGATCATGGACGGCCCTGACACGTGACGAATCTCCGCGACCTGCCCCAGCGGCACCTGCGTGCCGTTGGGCGCCGTCACAAGGACTCCGGCCAGCGCGGCGGGGTCGCTGCGGTATTCGGGAGCGTAGCGGACGCGCACCGGGAACCGTTGGCGCCCCTCGATCGTCAGCGTGAGGTTCGTCTCTCCTACTGCGGTCTCGATGACGTCCTGGATCGCGCCGACCGTGATGCCATAGCGGGCCGCGGCTTCCCGGTTCACGCGCACGTCGAGGTAGGGCGCGCCGGTCACCTGTTCGGGATAGACGTCCACAGCGCCCGGGACCGAGCGCAGCGCGTCGGCGACGGCCCGGGCCCGCTCCTGGAGGACGTTGAGGTCGTTCCCGAAGACCTTCACGCCGACCTCGGACCTGATGCCGGTCGTCAGCATGTTGATGCGATTGATGATCGGCTGGGTCCAGATGTTCGACACGCCGGGCAGCGTGGTCGCTACGTCCAGCTCGCCGATGAGCTTGTCGCGCGTCATCCCCAGCCGCCATTCGCGTGCCGGCTTCAGATTCACGACGGTCTCCGTCATGTTGACCGGTGCCGGGTCCGTCGACGTGTCCGCCCGCGCGATCTTGGCGACGACCGAGGCGACCTCCGGAAACTTCTGCAGCGCCTCGTTTTGCTTCCGGGTGATCTCGATCGCCTGGCCGAGGCCGATGGACGGATCGGTGACCGGCATGAACATGAGATCGCCTTCGTTCAATGGAGGCATGAACTCCGAGCCGATGCGAGGCACCAGCGCAACGGCACCGGCCACGACGACGAGAGCGCCGGCCAGCGTCACGGCGCGATACCGCAGCGCGAGGTCGAGCACTGGCCGATAGAGCCACACCAGCGGGCGCATCACCGGGTTGTGCTCTTCGCCCCGAACCCTGCCGCCGATGAGGAAACTGCAGAGCACGGGAACGAGCGTCACCGACAGGATCGTCGCCCCGGCCATGGCGAACGTCTTGGTGTACGCGAGCGGGTGAAACAGCTTGCCCTCCTGGCCGGTGAGCGCAAACACCGGCAGGAACGCCAGGATGATGATGGCGAGCGAGAAGAAGATGGGCCGGCCCACGAGCCGCGTGGCGTCCAACACCGTCTCGGCAACCCGACGGCGATTGCGGGTATTGACGCCCCGTTGCTCGATGAAGCGGAAGGCGTTCTCGGTCACCACGATGCCGGCGTCCACGAGGACGCCGATCGCGATGGCGATGCCGGCCAGCGACATGATGTTGGAGCTGATGCCGAGGTACCGCATGAACAGAAACGCCGTCAGCACCGCGAGCGGCAGCGGAATCGTGACGATCAACACCGAGCGGAGGTTCAGGAGGAAGAGGATGTTGACGACCGTCACGACGATGGTCTCCTCGATCAGCGCTCGCTTCAGCGTGTCCCCCGCGCGCTCGATCAACGCCGAGCGGTCGTAGAACGGCACGATCCTGACGCCTCGGGGCAGCCCGGCCTGAAGCGCCTGGATCTTGTCCTTCACCCGGTTGATCACGTCCACTGTGCTGACGCCGTAGCGGGCCACCACCACGCCGCCCACGGCTTCGTCAGTGCCCTTCACCAGCGCGGCGGCCCGGAAGGCGTCGCCGATCTTCACCGACGCCACTTGCCTGACGAAGATGGGGACGCCGTTCTCGGCGCCGACGACGATGTGCTCGATGTCATGCACGTTCTCGATCAGACCGAGCCCGCGGATCACCGACCAGGTCCCGCTCGCCTCGATGACGTTGCCGCCGACGTTGCGGTTGCTTCGCACGACGGCGTCGACTACGGCGGACAGCGGAATTTTGTAGGCCCGCAGCCGGGTGGGATCGACGTCGATCTGGTACTGCTGGACCGTGCCGCCGATGCTGGCGACCTCGGCGACGCCCGGCACGGAGTTGAGCTGGTAGCGGATGAACCAGTCCTGGATGGAGCGAAGGTCCCTCAGCGAATAGCCTTTCCCCTCGACCGTGTACCAGAAGACGTGGCCCACGCCGGTGGCGTCCGGCCCCAGCGTGGGCACCACGCCGGTGGGAAGGGACTTCGTCAGGAGATTGAGCCGTTCGAGGACGCGGGAGCGCGCGAAGTAGAGATCCACCGCATCCTCGAAGATCACGTTGATCATCGAGAACCCGAACGCGGACGACGAGCGGACGACACGGACGCCGGGAAGACCCTGGAGGCTCACGGTGAGCGGATACGTGATCTGGTCCTCGACCTCCTGAGGCGAGCGGCCCGTCCAGTCGGTGAAGACGATGACCTGGTTGTCGCTGAGATCGGGGATGGCGTCGATTGGCGTCGTCAGCAGCGCCCAGTATCCCCAGGCGCCGACGAGCAGGAAGAAGCCAACCACCAGGAAGCGGTTGCGCAGCGACGTCTCGATGAGCCAATTGATCACGTGCTCGGACACTCCCTCCCCGGGCGGACTACGGACTCCGGCCCGGGCGCGTTCCCGTTATGTGGACGGACTACGGGTTAGGCGGAGAGGGAGACCGGTCTGGGAGGAAGCTCGACGACACGAAGAACGCCGCTCGGGCGGTACTCCGCCGGTGCGGGCGCAAACGTACTGACCGGCGTAAGGATAGGCTCGCTTTCAGCTGCGGCAACCATCGGAGCCCCGGTGCCGCATGGCGCTTCGCACATGCCCGCCATCGCGGCGCAACCACTGAACACCATAGCGATTGGGCCCGTGAAGATCCACACCACGGCGACGCCGATCACGAGCGACTTTTGCCGGCGTAGAAGCATCCCAGGGAATGATAGCACCGCATTGTGCCGTCCGGACCGAGTCAGGCTCGATTCAGAGGTGGCGCAGGGGCTGTGGCAGCTGCCATCGAACGATCGCCGGCGAGATCGGCCGGGCGCAACCACACGAACGCCAGCGCTCCCAGGAGCAGGGCCACGGTGACGTGGCCGAATGCCACCCCCCATCCCAACACGCTCGCGCCGCCGAGGAGATCGAGCGTCGCGCCGAGCGCCAGCGGACCGAGGAAACCGCCGGCGTAGCCAAGCGTCGAGTGGACGGCCAGCGTCGCACCACGCCGGCCAGGCTCGGCGCTGCCGGCGCTACCCGCTGTCAGCGACGACGAGTCCGACCAGATCAGCATCGCGTACAGCAGTACGAGAGCGGCCGCACCGGCGTACGGCAGCGCTGCACTGAAACCGATCACCGCCGCAAACGCCGCGGAGATGAGCATCGTCCCGAGGATGAAACGGCGGCGGCCGAATCGAATGGACAGCTCGTTGCCCCAGACGCTGGCCCACACGCCGACGAGGCCCATGACGCTGGCGACGGTGGCGGGCGCCAGTGGCGTCCAGGCGCTGGAGGTCTGGGCGGCCACGAACGTCAGAAATGTGACGACCCAGCCGCGCAGCGCAGACATCTCCCACGTGTGCACGCAGTACGCGATCGAATAGGCGAGCGCCGACCGGTTGCGAAGGACCGGTCGGAAGTCCAGCAGTGCGCCGCGCGGACCGGGGGCCGCCCGAAGGGGTCGGGCCGGCAGGCCGACCAGCACCAGCACGAATGCGAGCGCGGCGCCCAGCGCGCCTGGAACCAATGCCCATTGCCAGCCGAGCCAGGCGTTGACGGCGCCGGCGATGCCGAACGAGAGCGCCCCGCTCACGCCGACCGCCGCCGCGTGCGCGGCAACGGCTCGGGACTGCTGCGGACCCTCGGTCAGGTCGCTCAACGCCTTGAGCCCCGGCATATAGCTGCCGGCCCACCCGGCGCCCATGAGCGCCCGGAACACGAGCGCCGACCAGAAGCCGGTCGAGACCCATGCGAACCCGGCGAAGGCGACGGCGGTCAGAGCGACGGAGCCGAGATAGACGCGTTTGGAATCGACGCGATCCGTGAGCGACGAGAGCAGCGGCACCACGACCGTGTACGCCGCGTAGTAGATCCCGCTGATCCACCCAGCTTCGGTGTTGCTCAGCGACCACGCGGAGATCAGTGTCGGCAGGAGCGCCGCCACACTGAAGGCGCCGATCTGAGCGCACGCCTGAGCCGCGCACATCGCGACTGCGCCACGGCTCAGCGTCATCGCCCGAGGGGCCCGACCCAGGCTATCGGGGGGACGCGCCGGAGGCCTGGGCCATCGCCCGCACGACGTAGGCGAACAGATCCTTACCGAAATCCGACGCGATCTGCGCCGACGCCACGTCAACGTCGATCTCGTTCAGGTACTGCAGCCGCAAGATATCGTCGCCGACGAGATCGGGAACGACTCCGGCGAAGAAGAACCCCAGAGCCTCGAGAGACGCACACACCTGCCCGGCTTCGGGGTGCGACAGCGGCAGGTCGAGGCCGATCCAGTCGATCCGGCGCCGGCACAGCTCGCGCAGCCGCGCGCGCACGAGATCCGGGAGGTCGGCGCCGTAGGCGGTGACGCGGAGGGACGCTTCGCTCCACTCGATGGAGACGTCGACGCTCACCTGCGCGCCATTCGCCGGAATGGCCAGGGCGGATGCATCCTTCAGGTCGCGCCGGAACACTCCGTGCTCGTAGAGACGCTCGATCATCTTTCGGTGATGCGCAGGCGCGTAGACGACCCGCCGCGGGCCTTCGTTCGTCTTCAGAAAGGAGAGCATGGTTGCCGTACGCGCTTTCGAGGCGGTCCCCGCGATCTGTTTGAAGTCGACGGGCGCCTCGTCACCGAGCTGCACGCCCACCTCGGTGAAGCCGAGGGCGAGGTTGCTCTTCTGGGAATACGGATGCACGGTGACCGCCTCGGCGTAGAGGCCGAGCATGCCGCGTTCCTTCGCGCGGCGCTGCGCGAACTGGAGCATCTGCTCGAGCAGGCCATGGTGGCGGAAGCGCGGATCGACCAGGCCTTCGCCGAGGTAGCCGACCGGGGCGCCGGCGTGCGCAACCTCGCAGGTGAGACAGCTCGCGACCTCACCGTCGGACGTGGTGCCGATGTACACCTCGAGCAGGCCGCCGCGGAGCATCTCGCACATGCGGTCCGGGAAGTAGAGATAGTCGTCCGGCAACGTGTAGCCGTAGACGGCGTACGTGCAGCGCGCCACGGCGATGGCGTCGTCGGGCGTCATCACCCTCACCGTCGCGGGCGCCGCCGCAGCGGTGGATGGCGACGTGGTGGACGGCGGCGGAGTCACCGGCGCAGCCTGGCCTCCGGCCATGTAGGCCTGGATGTGCGCGAACGGAAGACGCTTGACGATCTCGACGCGGTTCCCGCGGGTGCCGCGATTCAGGAAGCGCACCGTATCGGCGAGGCCCGCCAGTGACGCTCCCGCGAGTCCGGCGCCGGAGCCGGCCTCGAGCGTCATGAAGTCGAAGGGCAGGCCCTGGTCCTCCACGACCACCACCAGGTGTCCGGGCCGGCGCAGGAGCGCGACATCGAAGCTCGCACGGTCGCCGGGTCCGAACCCACGCTCGACGACGTTCAGGCAGACGGTCTCGACCGCGCGCTCGAGCCCCGACACCTCCGGCGTGCCGAGGCCGAGCCCTCCGGTGGCTTCGCGCAGAAACGCGAGCACGGCTCGCAGGTAATCACGCTCGGCCGCCACGTTGATGCGTGCGATCTGTCGCTCTGCGGCTGACTCGACGTCCATGACGCTCCTTGCCTCGCGCGAGATCCCGGCTGGGCGCACATCATCGGGTAGAGCCGGCCCTGACACAAGCGTCCATGGCGTCGTGGCGCGCCCGTCGATCATCGACGCCTCGTTTTGCGAAACGACGAGGGTGAGGCGCCGAAGTGCTTCTTGAAGGCCGTGCTGAACGATCCGAAGTTCTCGTAGCCTACGAGCGAGGCGACGTCACCGATGGGATTCCGGCCGGCGGCGATCAGGCGCCGGGCCTCCTCGAGCCGCCGGATCTTGATGTAGGCATGCGGGGTCTTGCCCGTGTCGTGGCGGAAGTGCCGGAGCAGCGTGGACGGGCTGGAAAAGGCCAGACGCGCGATCGCCGCCAGCGGGAGCCGCGAGAAGAGATTGGACTCGATGTGGCGCACGGCCCGACCCGTCACGGTGTCTCCCGGCGTCTCGGGCACGCCGCGGGCGGCCGACTTCTTCGTCGCCCCCGCGCAGGCCAGCAGCTCGACCAGCAGCTGTCGCTCGAAGAACGCCAGCGTCCGTACGCTCTCGCGGCGTGACACCACGCGCGCGAACACGTACTCCTCGAGGAGCTGCTCCAGCCAGCGACTTCGCGCGAGCTTCTGGCAGCGGCCGAACACCGTCTCGACACGCGACCTGGAAATCTTCTCGTCGGCGGCGACCTCGCTGAGCAGCGAGGCCGACGGATAGAGCGCGACGGTGTCGAAGATGGACGTGACGCCCTCGTCCTCGTGCGCGAGGCCACGAGGAACGATCAGCACCGACGCCTGGTCGATCTCGTAGCTCGACCGCGAGCCGCCGGTCCTCACCTTCACGACGCAGGAGCCGCGTGGCATCACGAGCATCGGTCGATCGTGGGTGTGGGCATCCTTGTAGAAGCCGACGCTCCGTTCGTAGGCGATGCCCATGGGCCCGGAGAGATCGACGATCTGGTCCAGGAGGTGCCCGTGGGGCGCCGACTCGAAGCCTCGCCACTGCGGGAAGGCGAAGCGCACATGGCGATTTTAACGAAATCATCGACGACGGTGGGGAACCGGTCTTCCCCGGCGGCGAGTACGATGTCGACGGTGACACACGCCACCGTGATGCGTGACACTCCACGATGGCGCCGCCCGTCAGACGGCGGCGCGGAGGCGACGATGAGTGATCGATTGATCGAAGTGGTCGAGCTCCTGGCGACGGGAGCGTGGCAGCAGGCTCACGAGATCGTCCAGAAGGAGAAGTCGACGCCGGCCGCCTGGCTGCACGGCATCGTGCACACGCTCGAGGGCGATCTCGACAACGCGCGCTACTGGTACCGCAAGGCCGACCGGGTCTTCCGCGGGCCGGACGCGGTGCAGGAGGAGATCGCCGCCGCGCGGACGATGCTCGTCGGCGGCGATCCCCGCGAAGCCCGGGCCTAGTTGCGGTAGGACGGATCCGTGCGGTCGAGGCGCCGCAGGAGCCCCGGCCACACGATGGCGCCAGCGCCGCCGCGGCGACGCTGCGCCCGCTCGGCCTCGGCGTAGCCGGTCTCCATGATTTCCTTGGGGACCGAGATCAGCTCGCCGCCCCCCGACTGCGCGCGCACCTGGATCGCGCACGACGCTTCCAGGTAGTACATGGCGATGAACGCGTCGGCGATCGTCTCCCCCACCGTGAGCAGCCCGTGGTTGCGCAGGATCAGCGAGGTCCGGTCACCGAGGTCGGCGACCAGCCGCGGCTTCTCGTCGTCGTTGAGCGCCGGGCCTTCGAAGTCGTGATACGCGAGGCGCGGCAGGGCGAACAGCGCGTGCTGGGAGATCGGCAGGAGGCCCGCCCGCTGCGTCGAGACGGCGACACCGTTGAGCGTGTGAGTGTGCAGCACGCACTCCACGTCGTGGCGGGCGGCGTGGATGGCGCTATGGATCACGAAGCCCGCCGGGTTCACCGGGTAGGGCGAGTCGTCGAGCTTGTTGCCCTGGAGATCGACCTTCACCAGGCTCGACGCCGTGATCTCGTCGAAGAACATGCCATAGGGGTTGATCAAGAACTGGTCGCCGGCGCCCGGCACCCGCGCCGAGATGTGCGTGAACACCAGGTCTTCCCAGCCGTACCGAGCCACCAGCCGGTAGCAGGCAGCGAGATCGACGCGGACCGCGCGTTCCTCGGGTGAGATCATGGGGCTCCTTTGCCGACAGGATGTGGTCCGAATCCTAGACTGGATTCGCGACAGCGTCCAGCGCGCCGCGACTTTCCGCGGGACACGACGTCGCTTATCATCTGACGCGCCCAAGGACGTTCGCGTGAGGAGACAGGGATGCGTTACGAGATGATCTCCGCCGACTGCCACATCGATCTCTGCTGGCTGCCGCCCGACCTGTTCGTCACCAACGCCGCCTCTACCGAGTGGCGCGACCGGATGCCGCACGTGGTCGATGGCCCGAAGGGCCCGCGCTGGACGACGAAGAAGGGCGCCAACCTCGGCCTGGCCTGCGGCATGGGCGCGGCGGGCCGCGAGTACGTGCCCGGGCGCATCCATCGCTCGGACCGCATGGCCTCCACGGGGCTCTACGACGACGGCAAGCGCGGCATCCGGCGCCTCACCGATCCGGATCTCCGCTTGCGCGACCAGGATCGCGACGGCGTTCAGGCCGAGATCCTCTACGGCATCCTCGGCGTCACCGGGCGGCTCGGCGATCCCGAGGCCGCCGTCGAGGTCATGCGGATCTACAACGAGTGGCTGGCCGATTTTTGCGCGACGCATCCCGAGCGCTACGGCGGTCTGGCGTCGATCCCGAATCATCCGATCGAGGCGGCCATCACCGAGGTCGAGCGCGTGGCCAAGCGCGGCGTGCTGCGCGGACTCGACATCGCGAACTCGACGGAGCTGACCCCGCTCTGGGATCCGTACTGGAAACCGCTGTGGGAGGTCGTCGACGCCTCCGGCCTGCCGCTCCACTTCCACACGATCGGCGCCCGGCTCCCCGACCACCTTCAGAAGCTCGTGATGATCGGCGGCGACCCGTCCCGCGCGGGCGCCGACGTCACGCCGGCCGAGCTTCGCAAGGCGCGCTCCGCGTTCGCGACCCACATCACCGGCTTCCAGATCAACATGGCGAACGTCCTGATGGCGCTGATCTACGGCGGCGTGCTCGAGCACCATCCGCGGATGCGCGTCGTGCTCGGCGAGGCCGGGATCGGATGGATCCCCTACGTCCTCTGGCGCATGGACGGTGAGTGGGAAGACCAGTTCAAGGACCTGGACCTCACGATGCCGCCCAGCGAGTACTGGAAGCGCCAGTGCTGGGCCACGTACCAGACCGATCCCGTCGGCATCAAGCTCCTGGACGAGCTCGGCCAGGACAAGATCATGTGGGGCTCCGACTTCCCGCATCCCGACGGTGTCTGGCCTGACTCCCGCGAGTACATCCAGCGCGAGCTCGGCCACCTGCCCGCCGACGTGCGGCGAAAGATCGTGTGCGACAACGCTGCGCAGCTCTACGGTTTCAAGAACAGCCGGTGAGGAGACCACGATGAAGACACACCGACTCTACACGGGCCCCGATGGGCACTCGCACATCGAGTCCTTCGACCTGGGCAAGAAGCCCGACTGGGCCAAGGGATTGCCGACCACGCAGATCTCGTTCCGCGAGTGGCCGCGCGGTGAGTTCATCGACTGGCATCCGGCGCCGCGGCGCCAGTTCGTGATCATCCTGTCCGGCCAGCTCGAGATCGGGCTGGGCGACGGCTCCAAGCACGTCTTCGGCCCCGGCGACGCCCGCCTCGTCGAGGACACGACCGGCAAGGGCCACACCACGCGCGTCCTCGGCAACGATCCCGTGCTCACCGCGACGATTCCCCTGGCGCACCAGTGATGGCCAAGATCCTGTTCGCGCCCAAGCAACCCGACGCGGTCGTGGACATCGCGCGGTCGATGACGCCGCCGGGCTTCGAGCTGGTCGTCGTCGATCCCGGCACCCCCGAGTTCTACAAGGAGGCGACCGACGCCGAGTACTACCTCGGCCTCGCCCGTCAGATGGGCGGCGAGTTCTTCCGCTCGGCGCCCAAGCTCAAGCTGGTCCAGCTCCTCAGCGCCGGCTACGACCGCGTGGACGTCGAGGCGGCGCGCAAGGCCAAGGTGCCCGTCGCCAACAACGGCGGCGCCAACGCCATCGCCGTCTCCGAGCACGCCATCCTGCTCATGCTGGCCGTGCTGAAACGGCTCGTGAGCTTCCACAACGACGTCGTCGCCGGCAAGTGGCGCCCGAGCATCGCCGACCCGCCCGTCTACGAGATGTCGGGCCGCACGCTCGGCATCGTGGGCCTCGGCAACATCGGCAAGAAAGTGGCGCGCCGGGCGGCGGCCTTCGACATGCGCGTGCAGTACTACGACATCGCGCGGCTCTCCGAGGACCAGGAAGACGCGCTCGGCGTCCGCTTCGTGCTCTTCACCGAGCTGCTGCGCACCTCCGACATCGTCAGCCTGCACGTGCCGCTCGACGACACCACGCGCAACCTGATCGGCGCGCGCGAGCTCGCCATGATGAAGAAGAGCGCGGTGATCATCAACACGTGCCGGGGGCCGGTCATCGACGAGAGCGCGCTGTACAAGGCGCTGAAGGACCGACAGATCGCGGCGGCCGGGCTCGACGTGATGGTCGAGGAGCCGCCCTCGCCGAACCACCCGCTGTTCACCCTGCCCAACGTCACGCTCACGCCGCACTCGGCGGGGCCGACGTGGGAGAACTGGACGGCGAGGTTCAGGAACGGCTTCGACAACATCGAGCGCGTCGCGGCCGGGCGAGCGCCGAAGTGGGTGATCCCGGAGCTTCAGGCGTGACGCCGGCGACGACGATGGAGATCGGCTGTCACCTGCCCACGCAGGGGCCGGTGGCGACCCGCGACGCGTTGCTCACGTTCGCCCAGCAGGCGGAGAAGCACCACATCGCGTCGCTGTGGGTGAGCGATCACGTCATTTTCCCGCGCTCGGCCACCGGCAACTATCCCGGCGGCCGCTTCCCGCATCCGCCCGACAAGCCGTATCTCGAGCCCGTGGCCACGCTCGCCGCCGCCGCCGTGATCACGACGCACGCCCGCCTCGGCGCCTCCGTGTTCATCCTCGGGCATCGTCATCCGGTGGTCATGGCCAAGCTGTTGACGACGATCGACGCGCTCTCCAACGGCCGCCTCATCTGCGGCGTCGGCGTGGGCTGGTGGAAGGAGGAGCTGGAGATTCTCGGCGCGCCCTTCCACAAGCGCGGCCGCCAGGCCGACGAGGCGATTCGAGTGCTCAAAGAATTGTGGACCAACGACAAGCCAACATTTTCAGGCGAGTTCTTCCGCTTCAGCGACGTCGGCTTCGCGCCCAAGCCCGTCCAGAAGCCGCATCCGCCGATCTGGGTCGGCGGCGACAGCCCCGGAGCGTTCCGGCGCGTCGTCGATCTCGGCGACGGCTGGCACGCGACGTCGAAGACGCCCAAGGAGCTCGGCGAGGCGATCACCCGCTTGCGCGCCGCCGCCGACCGGGCCGGGCGACGGTTCGACACCATCACGCTCTCACTGCGCTTCGGCCTGCGTGACGAGCTGATCGCCCAGGGCCCGCACGCGGTCATCGATCTGCTCGCCGAGTACAAGCGGCTCGGCCTGCGTCACATCGTGCTCGAATTCCGTCGCGACGACCTCGGCCGGATGCTGGAGATCCTGGACCTGGTCGCCGGGACCATCCGGCCCGCGGTCGACGCGGCCTGAGAGGGACACCATGACGAACACGCACGTCTACGTCGGCTCGGCACGCACGTCCGGAACGCTCGGGGGCATCTTCCGCCGGGCCGCGGGCAACGGTCACTGGGAGCAGCTCACGAAGGGACTGCCCGAGGCGGTCAACGTCCAGGCCATTACCGTGCATCCCACGAATCCCGACGTCGTCTATCTCGGCGGCAACCGCGGGTTGTACCGGAGCACCGATCGCGGCGAGCGCTGGGAGCGGCTCGGCTTCTCCGACGAGCGCGCGGAGGTCTGGTCGGTCCTGGTGCACCCGAGCCACCCGCGGACCCTCTACGCGGGGACGTCGCCGGTCGGCGTCTACCGGAGCGACGACGACGGCCAGACGTGGCGGAAGCTGCCCGGGGCCACCGCGCCCGACCGGATCAAGATGAGCTTCGCCTGCCGCGTGATGCGGCTGGCGGTCGATCCGGCGCGGGCCGACGAGGTGTATGCGACGCTCGAAGTCGGCGGCGTGATTCGCTCGCTCGACGGCGGCGAGACGTGGGACGACTGCACGAGCGGCCTGCTCGAGATGGCCGATCGGCCGCATCTGAAGAGCCGCATCCAGAGCGACTCCGACGCTGAAGGCATGCTGGACGGCCACGCACTCTGCGTGAGCTCCGCCAGTCCTGGCACGGTCTTCCTGGCCGTGCGCATGGGGCTGTTCCGGAGCGCCGACCGCGGCGCGACCTGGCAGGACATGGACGTCGGCCGCTTCTCGCCGCTCACCTACGGCCGCGACATCCGCATCTCGCCGCAGGACCCGCGGGTGTTCTACGCCTGTCTCAGCCCGGCGGCGCGCAGCGAGGACGGGTCGCTCTATCGCAGTGCCGACCTCGGCCAGACGTGGAAACGCTTCGATCACGGCATCAAGGCGAACAGCACGATGATGGCGGTGGCGCTCCATCACCGCGACCCCGATCAGGTCTTCTGCGTCTCCCGCACCGGCCAGGTCTTCGGCACGCTCGACG
>WNGG01007705.1_pt1 | contig 17383 bp, 15 predicted proteins | sample 5400661 | NCBI WGS metagenome assembly WNGG01 (sample SAMN13153372, study PRJNA577476) | soil metagenome | isolation source: 100 cm soil or saprolite under Garry oak tree replicate 1 | place: USA:California | collected 2016-06-15 | reverse complement strand
GGAGCCAATTCAGCAGATCGTCGACGCCGTACGACGCGCCCTCGAGATCACGCCGCCCGAGCTCGCGTCCGACATCGTGGATCGCGGCATCGTCATGACGGGCGGCGGCGCCTTGATTCGCGGCCTCGATCTGCTGCTGCAGCAGGAGACTGGGTTGCCGATTCACCTCGACGAGGACCCCATGACCTGCGTGGTGCGTGGGGCGGGGCGGATCCTCGACGCTCCGGAGAAGTACCGCAACGTTTTGACCACGTAGCCGCATGGCGATCGGAACGGATCGCTATGCTTCCCGAGGCGACACGCTGCTCTTCATCGCCTGCGTGGGATTGTCGATTGCGGCGCTCAGTCTCCCCGATCAATGGCGCGACCCGCTCGCCCAAGGGCTGAGGCAGAGCGTCCTCGCACCGTTCCTCTTTCTCCAGCGCCAGACGGAGCTGCTCGCCGCGGCGCGCTACCGCTACGACGCGGTGGTGGCGCAGCGCGATTCCGCGGCGCTCGCCGCTACGTTCCTTCCCGAGCTGCGCAGCGAAAACACCCGCCTGCGCGGCTTGCTGGGTCTGACCGCTCGGCTGGGCACCGGCTACGTCTCCGCCGAGATCCTGCATCAGCCCGAGCCGACCAATCCGCTGAGCTTCGTGGTGTCGGCGGGGAAACGCGAAGGCGTGCGCCCGTTGTCGGCGGTGGTCAGCCCCGAGGGGCTGGTGGGATTGGTGGCCTCGGTCGACGAGCACACCAGTGTGGTGCTGAGCTGGGCGCATCCCGAGTTTCGCGCCAGCGCGGTCGCCAGCGACGGCAGCGTCGTCGGTATCGCCGCGCCCCATGGGGCGGAAGGGCCCAGCGTGTGGCTGCTCGAGCTGCAGGGCGTGCTGTACCGCAAGCAAGTGCCGGCGGGGACCGTGATCGTCACCTCCGGGCTGGGCGGCGTGTTTCCCCGGGGCATCCCGATCGGTGTGGTAATTGGTCCGGCAGGCGAAGAGAAAGGGTGGGGCCGCACGTATCTGGTCCGGCCCGTGATTCACCCGGCGGAGCTGTCGCATGTGATGATTCTGACGTCTTCTCGTCCCGCGGGGTCTGATTTGCGTAACGCCTTCACCGTCCCACAGGACAGCGCCCTTCCGAGCGAGGTACCGCCGGAATGAGACGGACCGACCGTTATCGCTATCCCTTCATGATGATGCTGCTGGTGCTGCTGCAGTTCACGGTCCGCAGCCATCTGGGTGGTGACCGCGTCGCGCCCGATTTCCTGCTCCTGGCGCTGCTCATTTACACGATCCGGGCCGAACCGGGAAAGAGCGCCGCGGCGGGATTTATTCTCGGCTTGCTGCGCGACGCGCTGTCGCCCGCGAGCTTCGGGGCCGGGGCGCTGGCACACACGCTCGTCGGTTTCATGTCATCGTGGGCCAAGGCGGTGTTCTTTGCCGAGCACGTGTTCGTCAAAGGCTGTCTGTTCTTCGCCGGCACGTGGCTGCGCAATGTCATCGTGCTCCTGGTATCGGGACGGTTGCAGAGCTCCCAGGTGGCGTGGGAGCTGCTCGTCTGGTCGCCGCTGCAGGGCCTGACGACCGCACTGGTGGGTGTCGTGGTGCTGTGGTTCTTCCGCGGCTGGCTGTCGCCACGGCGCCCGGGGGCCTCGGGAGCCCTGGGGGCTTCGGCGTGAACGCGTTCCATCCGCACCTGCTCGACCGCCGTCTGGGGATGGCGCGCACGGGCGTGTGGATCGTGCTGGGCATCATGGTGATGTCATTCTTCCGCACGCAAATCCTCGGGCACGGCAAGTATCAGCTGCAGTCGGAGACGAACCGGTTGCGGCCGATTCCGCTCCCCGCGCCAAGAGGCGTCATCTACGACCGCACCGGTCACGTGATCGCCGAGAACGTCCCGGGCTACACGGTATCGCTGCTGCCCGGTCCTGAGGCGAACCTGCGCTCGACGCTCGCGCGCATCGCATCAATCGCGAACATCGACAGCGCCGCAATCCAGCGCGTGTTGCAGCGCGCTCGCAAGGCGCCGTATCAGCCCGCTCTCGTCCTCGGCGATGCGCCGTTCAGCGTCGTCTCCGCGCTCGAGGAGCGCCGCGTCGCGATTCCGGGTTTGCTCATTCAGGCGGAGCCCAAGCGCTACTATCCGGACACGGGAGTCGTGGCACACCTCGTCGGCTACGTCGGCGAAGTCACGGAAGCCGAGCGCGCCACGCGCCGGTTCGCCATGGTCCGTCTGGGCGGTCTCGTGGGCAAGGACGGGCTCGAGCGCGAATACGACGACACGCTGCGCGGATCCGAGGGCGTGCGCTTCGTCGAAGTGAGCGCGCGGGGACAGATGGTGCGCGAAGCGGAAGCCGCGGCGAACCTTGCGCCCGTACCCGGCACCGACCTGCACACGACGATCGATCTCGATTTGCAGCGCTACATCTCGCGGACGTTTCCCCCCGGACAGCGCGGCGCGGTGATCGCACTGAATCCGAATACCGGCGAAGTCCTGGCGCTCTACAGTGCGCCGGGATTCGACCCCAACGCCTTTGTGGGCGGTGTGTCGGCGCCGTATTGGCGCTCGCTCAACGAAAGCCCCGCGCACCCGTTGCTCGACCGCGCGATTCAAGCGCGCTATCCGCCGGGCTCGACGTGGAAGCTCGCGGTGGCGGCGATGGCGCTGAAGCGCGGGATCGTCGGCCCGCGCAGCCATATGCCGATCCCCTGCAGGGGCGGCCTGCAATACGGGAACCGGTTCTTCCGATGCTGGAATGCACATGGGCACGGCGATCTCACGCTCACGGAGGCGATCGCGCAGAGCTGCGATGTCTACTTCTATCAGCTTGGCATCAAGCTGGGCGTGACCTCGTTGCTCGAAGACGCAAATGAATGGGGCTTCCGCGGGCGTACCGGCATCGACTTGCCGGGCGAGAGCCCGTCGGAGTTCCCGACCGGCCCGGAGTATTACGACCGCTTGTACGGCCCGCGCCGCTGGACCTCGGCGGTCGCGTTGAACCTCGCGATCGGACAGGGCGAGAATGCCCAGACGCTCGTGCAGATGGTGCGGCTGTATCAGCAGCTCGCGAGTGACGGCAGGGTGCGGACCCCCTTTGTCGTGCGAGCGGGGCCGCCGCCGGGAACGAATGCATCGCTGGATCTGAACGCCGATCAGCTCACCGTCCTGCGGCGTGCGATGATCGCGGTGGTGGAGCAGGGGACGGCGCGCGGATCGCGCCTCGCCAACCTCACGATCGCCGGCAAGACGGCGACCGCGCAGAATCCCCACGGTCTCGATCACGGTTGGTTCATCGCCTTTGCGCCGGCGGACAAACCGGAGATCGTCGTCGGCGCGATCATCGAATTCGCGCGGCACGGAACCGCGGTCGCGCCGCTCGTGTCCAGGACGATCGCGCATTACCTCGGCATCGACGAGCAGACGGCGGCGCAGCTGCGGGTCACGCTGCCCAACGATTCCGCGCCCGCGCCGTTCCAGATTCCGGTGCTGCCCGACACCCTTCCTCCCGTCATTCCGGTCGACAGTGCTGTCCCGCGTCCGCCAACTCGATAAGGGGCTGTTCGTATCGGTCGTCGCGCTGGCGCTGTACGGGCTGGCGACTCTATACTCGGCCGGCCAGACCGATGTGCCGACGTTTGTCACCACGATCTGGAAGCAGCAGGTGGTGTGGCTGAGCCTTGGGCTCATCGGGGCCGGACTCATTTTCCGCACGTCTCCCCGCATGCTGGAATGGGCCACACCGTTCGCTTATGGGATCACCCTGTTCCTCCTGCTGCTCACGTTATTCATCGGCACGGGCGCGGGCACGGCGGCGGGCAGCAAGTCGTGGATCGCGATCGGCGGCCATCGCTTCGGACAGCCCGCCGAGCTCGCGAAGCTCGCCACGATTTTGATGCTGGCCCGCTGGCTCGCGGCGCAGCGCGAGGCGCCGGCAACGCTGCGTGACCTGATCATCCCGGGAATCATCGCCGGATTCCCCTGCCTGCTCGTCCTCAAGCAACCGGACTTGGGCAGCGCGATCGTGTTCATCGCGATTCTGTTCTTGATGCTGTTCTGGGCGGGCACGAAGCCATCGCTGTTGGTGCTGCTCGCGTCCCCCGTCATCGGGCTCGTCCTGGCGTTTTCGACCGTGGCGTGGGGCATCTGGATTGCTGTGCTCGCCGCGCTGTTGCTCTGGTGGCGACCCTACCTCTGGGAAGGGGTCGCCATTATGGGGCTGAACGTGCTCGGCGGCGTGCTGGCACTGCCGTTCTGGAATCGGTTGGCGCCATACCAGCAGAACCGCCTGCTTGCGTTTCTGAATCCCGACGTCGATCCGCGCGCGGCGGGATGGCACGTCATCCAATCGAAGGTCGCGGTCGGCTCCGGCGGGCTGTTGGGGAAGGGATTCACGGAGGGCACGCAAAAACGGCTCGCCTTCCTCCCCGCACAGCATACCGATTTCATCTTTTCGGTCGTCGGCGAGGAGCTGGGATTCGTCGGCGTGCTCGTCGCGCTGTGTCTGTTCGCGTGGCTGCTCTTCGGATTGCTACGAGTGGCTCGCCGGGCGACCGATCCGTTCTCGAGCTTGTGCGTCTTCGGCATCGCCGGCCTCTTTTTTACCCACATCGTCGAAAACGTGGGCATGACGATCAACCTGATGCCCATTACCGGCATCCCGCTGCCGTTTTTCTCGTACGGTGGATCTTTCCTTCTTGCGTGCTCGATTGGTGTGGGGATTGCGCTGCGTGTTGCCTGGGAGTCCCGGCAGTCCGGCTATGCCGAACTCGGGCAATAGGTTAGCTCCGCGGGACTGGCGTCGGTACAGCTGCGGTCACAGATTGTGCGCTTCGTCACTATATGGCGCGAATGGCCTGGTTCAAGAAGGAACGGAAGCCGCGCACATCCGAGCGAGTAAAGCTCGAGATTCCGGCCGACGCCTGGGAAAAGTGTGACCAATGCGGGCACGTCGACATCCGCGAGCGTTTCGTTCGCGCGCTCAACGTGTGCCCGAATTGTGGCTACCATCGCCGGATCAGCGCCCAGGAGTACATCGACCTGCTGGTCGATGAAGGGTCATGGCACGAGCTGTTCGCCGCGCTGAAATCCGCAGATCCCCTCAAGTTCGAGAACTACACGGACCGCGTGCAGGCCGCCATCAAAAAGGCGGGTCCGCTCGATGCCGTCCGCACCGGCTATGCGCGGTTGCACGGGATGCCCATCAGCCTCGGCGTCATGGATTTCGCCTTCATGGGCGGGTCGATGGGATCGGTGGTCGGCGAGAAGATCGCCCGGCTGACGCGGCACGCGATTGACAAGAAGACACCGCTGATCCTGGTCTCAGCGTCGGGCGGCGCGCGCATGCAAGAGGGTGTCCTCTCGCTCATGCAGATGGCCAAGACGTCGGTGGTGATTGCGGAGCTGCAGGGGTCGAAGGTGCCGTTCATGTCCGTGCTCACCAACCCGACGACCGGCGGCGTTTCGGCTTCCTATGCCATGCAAGGCGACCTCATTCTCGCCGAGCCGGGCGCGGTCATTGGGTTCGCGGGGCCGCGCGTAATCAAGCAGACGATCGGCCAGGACCTGCCCGAAGGTTTCCAGACGGCCGAATTCCTGCTCGATCACGGCATGATCGACGCGGTCGTCCCCCGCGGTGAATTGCGGGACACGGCCGCGCAGCTGCTGCGGCACATGACCGGCGCCTGGCCGGCTGAGGCCGCCGACTGACCTTCGAAGACGCCGTCCAGTTTCTTTTCGCTCGACAAGCCGGTCGTATCAAATGGAGCCTTGGGCCGACCGAGGGCTTACTCGACGTGCTCGGCCATCCAGAGCGCCACTTTCCCACGATCCACATCGGCGGCACGAACGGGAAGGGATCCACGTGCGCGTTCGTGGCCAACGAGCTGCGGGCGCAAGGGTGGCGCGTCGGACTCTACTCCTCACCGCACCTCATTTCTCCCTGTGAGCGGATCACCGTAGACGGGGTCCCGATCGGTGAGGATGCGTGCGCGGAATGGACGACGCAGCTCAGACCCCACATCGAGCGGCTCGACGCCAGCTTCTTCGAAGCGACCACCGCGATCGCCTTCGCCGATCTCGCGGCCCGGGACGTCGACATCGCGGTCATCGAAGTGGGGTTGGGTGGCCGGCTCGACGCGACCAACGTGCTGACGCCGCTCGTCACTGCGGTGACGAAGATCGCGGTGGAGCACGTCGACTACCTGGGCAGCGACCTGAAGGGCATCGCGCGCGAGAAGGCGGGCATTGCCAAGCCGAACGTGCCGTTCGTGACGGGTGAAGCCGATCCCGAGATTCGCGCTGAGCTGGTGCGGGAAGCCAAGCGCCGTGGCGCCGAGCCGATCATCACCGTGGACACGACACTGCGGCCGAGAAAGGACACGCATCTCGGGTTACGAGGGCGCCACCAGATCACCAACGCCTTGGTCGCTCACGCCGTCCTGAACGCGCTGCCCAAGCCATTCGGGCCAGTGGGGAAGAGTCTCCCGGCGAGTTTCGCGCACGCCTACATCCCGGGCCGGTTCGAGGTGCGGGGGAAATGGATTTTCGACGTCGCGCACAATCCCGATGGGATGAAAGTGGTCGCCGAGGCGATCCGCGATGGCGGCAAGACGATTCGTCGGCCGCTCCATGCGCTCGTGGGGATCCGCAACGACAAGGCCTGGCGCGCCATGCTCGAGACGCTGCGGCCGATGGTCGATCGCCTGGTGCTCACGGTGCCGCCGTCGATTCCCGTCATGCAGCGCTGGTCGCTCGAGGATATGGGACCCGACGTCTCGTTCGAGCCAGACTTCGAGCGGGCGCTGCACGACATTCAGGAGGATGCCGCGACGGTTCTCATCACTGGTTCGTTTCACACCGTCGGCGACGCGATGGCTCGCTTGCCCGGCTTCGCGCCCGTCGGTTAAGTTGTTGCGATGCAAGGAAAAGCCCTACCCGGCTTTCGTGACTTTTACCCTGAAGACCTGAGCCTCCGCAACCACATCTTCGCCACCTGGCGCAGCGTGGCCGCGCGCTATGGCTTTGAGGAATACGACGGTCCGCCCCTCGAATCGCTCGAGATGTACACTCAGAAGAGCGGCGACGAGATCGTCCAGCAGTTGTATGCATTTCAGGACAAGGGCGAGCGGAATGTCGCATTACGTCCTGAAATGACGCCTACACTGGCTCGCATGGTCGCCGCGCGCGTCCAGGCACTCAAAAAGCCGATCCGCTGGTTCTCGATACCACAGCTATTTCGCTACGAGCGCCAGCAGCGCGGTCGCCTGCGGGAGCACTTCCAGCTCAACATGGACATCATCGGTGAGGCGGGCCCGCTCGCGGATGCCGAGCTCATGGCCGCGTCGATCGATATCATGCGCGCTTTCGGGCTCGGCCCCGAGGATGTGCAGCTGCGGGTCTCAGACCGCCGGGTGATCCGAGGACTGCTGTTGGGCCGGGGCTTGAAGGAGAGTCAGCTGCCCTCAGCGTTTGCGGTCATCGATCGCAGCGAGCGCGTTCCGAAGAATGTCCTCGAGGAGATGCTGAAAGAAGCGGGATACGGGAAACGGGAAACGGGAAACGTGTTCGAGGTGGCTAGCTTGCGCGGTGCGGACGCCCTCCAGGCGGCGGGGGAGATCGGTGAGCCCCTGAAACAGGCGACGCAAGCGCTTGAAGCCATGGGCCTAGGGGATTTTGTCTCGATCGATATGACCATCGTCCGAGGCCTCGCCTACTATACCGGCATCGTCTGGGAGCTGTTCGACGCGCAGAAGAGCTTGCGCGCCATCGCCGGCGGGGGCCGCTACGACGCGCTCCTCGACCTGCCCGCCCTGGGGTTCGGCATGGGCGATGTTGTGCTCGGCGAGCTCCTCAAGGAGCGCGGCGTGACCCCCAAGGCGTCGACCGAGCTCGGCGCCTTTTTGATCGCGGTCGGCGGCGACGATCTCCCGACGATGCTCCAGCTCGCGCACGCCCTGCGAGAGCGTGGTATCTCCGTCGAGTATGGCCTGCGGCACGCCGGCGTGCGGAAACAGCTCGAGCTCGCTTCGGCGCGGGGCGCGGCCCGCGCCGTCATCGTCGGTCCGGAGGAGCGCGCCAAGGGTAATGCAGTCGTGCGGGACCTCCGAGCGGGCACCGAAGCCCAGGTGCCGCTTCGCCAGCTTCTCAACGGATATTTCGATTGATGGCCCAAGCACAGAACGCTAAAGCGCAGCGCATCACGCCACGCGCCAAGGACTTCAGCGAGTGGTACGGGGATGTCATTACGCAGGCGCAGATGGCGGATTACTCGCCGGTGCGTGGCTGCATGGTCATCCGGCCACATGGCTATCGGATTTGGGAGCTGATGCAGCGCGCGCTCGATGACATGTTCCGCGCCAGCGGCCACCGCAATGCATACTTCCCGCTGTTCATTCCGATGAGCTTCCTGGCCAAGGAAGCCGAGCACGTCGAGGGATTCGCGAAGGAAGTCGCGATCGTCACGCACACCAGACTGCGCGCCACAGGGAAGGAGGGCGCGGGCGCCGTGGCGGTCGATCCCAGCTCGGAGCTCGAGGAGCCGCTCATCGTGCGGCCGACGTCGGAGACGATCATCTACGCGATGTTCGCGAAGTGGATCCAGAGCTATCGCGATCTGCCGCTGCTCCTGAATCAGTGGGCCAACGTAGTGCGCTGGGAGATGCGCACGCGCCTCTTTCTGCGGACGACCGAATTCCTGTGGCAGGAAGGGCACACGGCACACGCCGACGAGGCGGGTGCCGAGCAGGAGGCCCGACTCATCCTGGGGATATACCGCCGCTTTGCGGAAGAGTGGATGGCGATGCCTGTGCTCACGGGCCTAAAGACGGAAAGCGAGAAGTTCGCCGGCGCGCTGCGCACGTACGCGATCGAAGCGCTGATGCAGGACAACAAAGCCATCCAGGGGGGGACATCCCACAACCTCGGCCAAAACTTCTCCAAGGCGTTCGACGTGAAGTATCAGACCGCAGCAGGTGGTCTTGACTATGTCTGGAACACGTCGTGGGGCGTGTCCACACGGCTGATTGGTGGCTTGATCATGACGCACTCGGACGACAATGGCCTGGTCGCGCCGCCTAAACTGGCGCCGGTGCAGGTCGCCATCGTCCCTATCTGGAAGACGGATGATGAGCGAGGACAAGCGTCAGGTGTTGGGTCTCAGGTGAAAGCGGATCTCGAAAAGGCTGGACTCCGTGTAGAGCTTGACCTCCGCGACACGATGAAGCCCGGCGCGAAGTACTACGAGTGGGAAGCGCTGGGAGTGCCCGTCCGGCTCGAAATCGGTCCACGCGATCTCGCCAGCGGCCAGGTGATTCTGGCCCGGCGAACCGGCGGCAAGGGACCCGTGCCTTTGCAGGGGGCGACGAACTCGGTCATGAAGGCGCTCGACGAGATCCAGGCGTTGCTGTTCGCCGCCGCCCGCGAGCGGCGCGAGCAGAACTCGATCCGCGGCGCCACCAAGGCGCAGTTCCTCGAGTTCATGAAGGGCAGCGGTGGATTTGTCTATGGCGGCTTTTGCGGCGACCCTGCCTGCGAGACGGAGATCAAGCAGCAGACGAACGCCACGATTCGGGTTCTCCCCGATCCCGAGTTCCGCAGCAAGGAGGCACCGAAGACCTGCATCTGGTGCGGTGCGCCCAGCATCGCGGAGGCCCTGTGGGCACAGGCGTACTAGGATTCGATCCGGGATTGCTTCAGGCAATCGCGGATCGCATCGGGACGCCAGCATACGTCTACAGTGCCAATCTGATCCGCGCGCAGTACAACGCGCTCGACGACGCGCTCCACGGCATCCGGCATCGGATCTGTTACTCGGTCAAAGCCAACGGCAACCTCGGCGTGCTCCGGGTCTTGAAACAGCTCGGGGCGGGCGCCGACATCGTGTCCGTCGGCGAGCTGCGGCGCGCGCGGATCGCGGGGTTCGACCCGGACGGCATCGTCTTCTCTGGGGTCGGGAAAACGACAGCCGAGATCGAAGAGGCGATTCGGGCCGGCGTCGGTTTCATCAATATCGAGTCGACCAGCGAGCTGGCGACCCTGACGGCCGTCGCCAACGATCTCAAGCTGCCGGCGCGCGTCGGAATTCGCGTCAATCCTGACGTCGCGATCGACAGCCATCCGTACACGAAGACCGGTGAGAAGACCGCGAAGTTCGGCATTCCGTTCGATGACGTCGTCACGGTAGCCAAGCGGATTGCCGCCGAGCCCCGGCTCGTGCTGCGCGGGTTGGCAATGCACATCGGCTCGCAGATCACCGATGTCGCGCCCTACCACCGCGGCGCCATCAAGCTGATCGAGCTGGTTACGGCGATCCGCGCCTCCGGTATCACCACGCTGGAGGCGCTCGACGTCGGCGGCGGGTTAGGTGTCCGCTATCACAACGAGAAGGCGCCCACGCCCAGGGCGTTCGCCGAGGCGGTCGTGCCCGCCGTCGGCGCGGCGGGACTGGGCCTGCTGTGCGAGCCCGGGCGCTACCTGGTCGCCAATGCGGGCGTGCTGCTGACGCGCGTGCTCTACCGCAAGCACGCCGGCGGCAAGGAATACGTGATCGTCGACGCCGGGATGTCCGATTTCGTCCGCCCGAGTCATTACAATGCGCACCATGAAATCCTGCCGCTGCGCGACGGCAACCGTCCTGAAGAAGTCGTCAATGTGGTCGGACCGATCTGCGAGACCGGCGACTTCCTCGCGCTCGACCGGAAACTCGTCGCCGTCGGACCGGGGGAGGTACTGGCCGTGCTCGGCACGGGGGCGTACGGCTTCGTCATGAGCTCGACGTACAATCAGCGGCCGCGGGCCCCCGAAGTGATGGTCGATGGCGACCGCTACTACGTGGCACGCCAGCGCGAAACGCTCGACGATCTTGTCCGCGGCGAGACCGCTGAGCCGACCACCTGGTACAGGGCGTGAACCGCATCCTCATCCTCGACTACGGGTCGCAGTTCACGCAGCTGATCGCGCGGCGTATCCGCGAAGCGAGCGTCTACTGCGAGATCCACCCCGCAAGCAAGGGATTGGACCTCGCCTTCATCCGGACGTTCGACCCCAAAGGCATCATTCTCTCGGGCGGTCCGAATTCCGTGTTCGACGAGGGTGCGCCGACCGCAGATGCGGCGATCCTGGATCTCGGTGTCCCGGTCCTTGGCATTTGCTACGGGATGCAGCTCGTCGCCCGGCTCGCCGGCGGCAAGGTCGTGCCCTCGAGTGAGCGGGAGTACGGTCGCGCCGAGATCGCGATTCGCGAGAACAGGGGATTGTTCGCGGGATTCGAGCCGCGCGCGACGGCGATCGTGTGGGCGAGTCATGGCGACCGCGTGGATGAGCCGCCGCCGCATTTCCGCGTCACGGCCACGAGCGCCAACGCGCCCGTCGCCGGAATGCAGCACGAGCAGAAGCCGATCTACGGAGTGTTGTTCCACCCGGAGGTTGCCCATACGCCGCGCGGCGGCGAGATCCTGCACAACTTTCTCTTCGACATCTGTGGCTGTGTACCGGACTGGACGCCCGGGCACTTCATCGATCACGAAGTCGGCCGGATCCGCGAGCTGGTCGGCCCCCAGGGACGCGCCATTTGCGGCTTGTCCGGCGGCGTCGATTCGGCGGTCGCCGCCGCACTGGTGCACCGGGCCATCGGTGATCGCCTCACGTGTGTGTTCGTGGACCACGGGTTGCTGCGCCGCGGTGAGCGCGAGCAGGTCGAGCAGACATTCCGTGCGCAACGTTCATCGACGTGTTCGAGGACGCGGCCCGGCATGTCGCCGGCGAGGTGGGTTTCCTGGTGCAGGGGACGCTGTATCCTGACGTCATCGAGTCGTCCTCACCCAAGGGCGGCCCATCGGCGACGATCAAGACGCATCACAACGTCGGCGGGCTGCGTCCCAACCTGCCGTGGAAGCTCATCGAGCCGCTGCGCGAGCTGTTCAAGGACGAGGTGCGGCAGGTCGGCCGCGGGCTTGGATTGCCCGATGAGATCGTCGGGAGACACCCGTTCCCGGGCCCGGGGCTCGCCATTCGCGTCCTGGGACCCGTGAATGAGGAGCGGCTCGACCTGCTGCGCCGCGTGGACGCGATCTACCTGGACGAGATCCGCGCGGCGGGGCTGTACGACCAGATCTGGCAGGCGTTCGCCGTGCTGCTCCCCATCAAGTCGGTGGGCGTGATGGGCGATGGACGGACCTACGATCACGTCGTGGCGCTCCGCGCCGTGACGAGCCGCGACGGCATGACCGCCGATTGGTTCCCGTTTCCGCACGACGTACTGGGCAGGATCTCCAACCGCATCATCAACGAAGTGCGCGGCGTCAATCGCGTCGCGTACGACGTGAGCTCCAAGCCACCGGCTACGATCGAGTGGGAGTAACGACTCGACAAGCGGTCCTGTTTGCCGCTCTCGCCGCCGCGGCGGTCGCGGCACCATCGATTCGCAATGAGTTCGTCGCCGACGACCACTGGGTCATCGCGGAACGGCCATTCCTGCGCAATCCCCCGTCGATCGGGGCCGTATTAGTCGAGCCGTATTGGCCGGCTACGTTCGGCGGCTCGATGTGGCGGCCTGCAGTACTGACATCCTTCGCGCTCGATTATCGCATTTCAGAGAGCCCGCACTGGTTCCACGTCGAGAATGTGATCTGGGCCGCCATCGCCACGGCTTTACTTACACTGCTCGCGTGCGAGCTCGCCGGTCCGCTGACCGGCCTCATCACCGGTCTTCTGTTTGCCGTGCACCCAGTCCATGTGGAGGCAGTCGCCAACGTCGTGGGGCGGGCCGAGCTGATGGCGGCGGCCGCCTATGCGGCGGCGCTGCTGTGCGCACTCCGCTCCGACCAGCGACCGATCTACCTGGTCGGTGTCGCGCTCACCGCGGCGTTTGGCCTGGCGTCCAAGGAACTCGTCGCGACGCTGCCGGCTACGGTGGTGCTCGTTTTCATCGCTAAACAGCTGGACTGGCGCCGCGCGTGGCGACCGGCCGGTGCCGCCGCCGTGCCCATCGTCGGCTACTTCGTCGTCCATGCTCTGGTCAACGCGCACGGCGTGTTCTACGCGGGTGGCATCGCTGTAGGAATGGAAGGGTTAGGAATCGTCCAGCGCACTTCCGCGATGCTCCCAATCTCGGTCGAGTGGTGGCGCCTCTTGCTGTTTCCCGCCCACCTCTCGGCCGACTATTCCCCCGGCGAATTGACGGTTGCGACCGGTTTCACCGCGGGGCATCTCCTAGGCGCTCTCGTCTGGGCGGCCCTGGGTTACGTGGCGTGGCGCACGCGGCGAACTGTCCCGGGGATCGCCGTTGGGTTGGCGTGGTTTGTCATCACGGTGTCGCCCGTGGCCAACATCGTAGTCCCGATGGAGCTGCTTATCGCCGAGCGCACGCTGTATCTCCCATCCTTCGGGATCGCGTTCGCGCTCGCGTCGGCGGCGGTGGCGGCGCCCTGGTCGCCCCGAGTCCGCGCGATTGTGGTCGGCCTCGTGGTGCTCCTCGGAGCCGGACGCAACATCGCCCGCATTCCCGTCTGGCACGACGATGAGCGACACTACCTGGCGCTCAAGCGCGACGCGCCGCGCTCATACCGGACGCTCTGGCTCGAGGGCAAGGACGAGTTCGCGGCGGGGCGGTGGGGAAGCGGGGAGCGTTTTCTGCTGGAGGCAATCGCGCTGGCGCCGGGCATCGCGGGCCCACGCCTCGATCTCGGCCGGTTCTATGTCAGCGCCAAGCTGTGGCAGCCAGCCATCCGGCAGCTGAGCGCTGCTGTGGCGGTCGACAGCGCATTGCCACCAGCCTGGGACGCGCTGCGAGCGGCGTACCTGGGAGCGGGCGACACAGCGGCGGCACGCCTGATACTGCGACGCTAGGCTACTACGACGCTAGGAAAAAGCGACGCTAGGTGCGCTTGGCAGCCTCGTCGATCCGTTGCAACAACGCGTACACGAGCCGAGCACAGTTTGATCGCTTGATCCGTATCCGCAACTCCGCCTCCTCCAAATAACCGAGTAGTTGGATCAACTCGAGGATTCCCTCGATTTCGTGAAGAGATGAACGGGCGATATCGAGATATCTGCGAAACTCCCGAGGCCCTCGCCGACTATTACCCTCGGCAAGATTCAGAACCCCACTATAAGCAGCACGCCGCCACTGATCTCCGAGCGCATAGCGCTCGTAACCTGGCAATTTTTTGATTGCAACGGCGTTTAGTGAAGCGAGCTCTTTAGCCTGCTGCCACGCCTTGAGATTGCGGAAATCGCCCATGCGGGACGATAGGTCGGTGTCGTAGGTTTCTGGGGATTGTTTTGCTATGGTGTGGAGCGTTTATACGCAAGATCGACTTATCCTAGCGTCGCTTTCTCCTAGCGTCGCTTATCCCTAGCGTCGCCGTCATATGTTTTTCTCCTCCAACAGCGCTAAAAACTCAGCCGGCGTCGCTAGCTTAGCCAGGCGGGCTGGCACATCTGACTCTTTGGCGAACTGGGCGATCTTTCCAAGTACCGGCAGATACTGGTTGGACACTTCGAGTGGCGGAGCGACGATCAGGAAGAAGTAGCTGACGGGCTGGTCGTCGATGGCCTTGAAGTCGATCCCCTTCAAACTCCGGCCGAACCCGCACCGCAGGCGGCTCACCACCAGGGAGCGGCAGTGCGGGATCGCGATGTGATTGCCGATGCCGGTCGAGCCCAGCGTCTCCCGTCGCTTCAGCATCTTGAACAGCATCGCCTGCGCTTTTTCATCGAGCTTGAGCAGCCCGACCAACTCCTTGAGCACCGCATCCTTCGTGGTGCTCTGGAGGTCGAGCGAGATGGCATCTTCGGAAAAGAACTCGCGTAGGCGCATTCGCGCGCGAAAGGTAAAACTTGGTTGCTCCGCGCGCAACGCGCTATTACGTTCCAGCGCATGCACTTCCCGTACTCGGTCGCGCACGACTTCCCCCTGTTCCTCGCCCCCATGGCGGGGGTGTCGGAGTCCCCGTTCCGGCAGATCTGCCGCCGCTACGGGGCCGACGTCGTGGTGTCCGAGTTCATCTCCTCCGTGGGCATCTCCCTGGGGATCGAGCGGGTGCTCGCCGAGATGCGGTTTGAGCTGGTGGAGCGGCCGATCGGCATCCAGATCTACGGCGCCGATGCCACGATCATGGCCCGGGCCGCCGGCATGGTCACGGAGCTGTTCGAGCCGGACTTCGTCGATATCAACTTCGGGTGTCCGGTCAAGAAGGTCGTGCGCAACAACGGCGGCTCAGGCTGCCTGAAGGACATCAATCTGGTCCGCGGCATCATCCGCGCGGTCCGGGACGCCACGCAACTGCCGGTGACCGTGAAGATCCGCAGCGGCTGGGACGAGACGCAGCGCGACCCGGTGGAGATCGCGCTCCGCTGTCAGGAGGCAGGGGCGCAGGCGCTCACGCTCCATCCGCGCACGCGCACCCAGATGTACCAGGGCGTGGCGAACTGGGATGAGATCGCGGCCGTCGCTCTGGCGCTCACGATCCCCGTCATCGGTAACGGCGACATTCGCACACCCGAGGATGTCGTGGCGATGCGCCACCACACGAACTGCGCCGGTGTCATGATCGCCCGCGGCTCGTTCGGGAATCCGTGGCTGTTCGCAGAGGCGCGGGACCTGGTCGAGGGCCGCGCCAAGCGGCCGGAGCCGACGCCCGCAGAACGTTTCAGTACGGCACTGGAGCACGCGCGCCTCGCACTGCGGCTGCAGGGGAACACGCGGAAGACCGCTCTCGAGTTCCGGAAGCACTTCGGCTGGTACACGAAGGGGCTTCCGTGGGCGTCGCAGCTACGGCAGCGACTCTTCGCGATTGAATCGATCGCGGAGGCCGAGGACATTTTCGCAAAGACCCTCGCCGCATGAGTTTCGAGCGGTTGCCGTTCGCGACGATCGATCACCTCCGGCCCATCACCCAGGGGCATCAGGAGGTGATTTTTTGTCCCGGCAAGACCGTCGGCCAGGTCGTGGCGATCGCGGAACGGCTCGAGGCCGCGGGCGGCAGCTTTCTCGCGACGCGCGCTGACGCAACTCAGTCCCAGGCACTCGCGGACCGCTTTCCGCACATCGAGATCAACGAGCTCGGGCGGACGGCATATCTCCCGCCAGATCCTGAACCGGTGCCCACGGGGCGGGGCACGGTGCTCATTTGCACCGCCGGCACGAGCGACCTCCCCGTCGCCGAAGAGGCGGCGGTTAGCGCGCGGGCGCTCAAGAACAGCGTCGAGCGCCTCACCGACGTCGGAGTTGCCGGGATCCACCGCCTGCTGACGCAGACAGATGTGCTGCGCGCCGCGAGCGTAATCATTGTCGTCGCCGGCATGGAAGGCGCCTTGCCGAGCGTGGTAGGCGGGCTGGTGAAGGTCCCCGTGATAGCGGTGCCGACGAGCGTGGGATACGGTGCCTCGTTCGGGGGCCTCGCCGCCTTGCTCGCCATGCTGAATTCCTGCGCCTCAGGCGTCACCGTGGTCAACATCGACAACGGATTTGGCGCCGCCGCGGCGGCGAGCCGCATCAATCATTCATAAACGCACGCAAGCGCGCCGTTGGGTCGCGCTGGTGCTGCAGCTGCTAGGACTTGGCGCCGTCGCGGTCGCAGTGTGGCGGGGCGGAGTCTGGGGGGTCGTTGCCGCCGCGGGCGGTATCGCGCTTTCACTCGGCTGGACGGTCCGGTGGCGGCCTGGGCGACTGCGTCGCCGCGGGCCACCACCTTTGGGACTGCCCGAGGTGCTCGATCTGCTGCGGCAGGCCTACGGCGCAACGGCCGCATGGGGTGTGGGTGCCACCGAGGGCGCATTCGAGGTCCTCGCCGCTCCCGATATTGGGGAGGAGGAACGGCGCCGGGGTGCAGCGTTGGTGCAGCTCGCATCAGTCGACGGTCGCCTGCACGTCATTCGTGACCGCGAGGCCACGCTCATTGCCGTCGGCGATTTCCCCTATGGCGCCGGGTTGGCGCTCGCCGGCGGGGATCATCCCGAGACGTTCACCGATGGCGTGGCCCGGGCGCTGCGTCGCTATGTCGGTGGGATGCGGCTCGCGGAGGAACAGAGCTCCGCGCCGCGCGCCCGCATGATCGCGGGACGAGTATCGCGTCTCGTCGCGGGAGCCCTGACGCTGGACGGCATGGCCCGGGCCGCGGTGGAGCTTGGCGAGCAGATCACGCATCGTGGTGTCGCGCTCGTCATCGCCGGGGCCGAGGGCGCTCATGTCGTCGCGGTGTCAAGCGCGGCGGATCGGCGCCTGGCCGGCGTGCTGCTCTCTCCGGAGTCGCCCGTTGCACGAGCCGTCGGCATGGGCGTTCCCGTCGCGACGCGGGGGAACGAGGATGTGTTCGGGCTCGGAGTCCCGCAGCGGCGGCGCAGCGAGCGCGCGGGGACGGCATATCCGTTGACGGACGGATCGCTGGTCGTGGGAGCGTTGGTG
>WNGG01010155.1_pt1 | contig 17384 bp, 16 predicted proteins | sample 5400661 | NCBI WGS metagenome assembly WNGG01 (sample SAMN13153372, study PRJNA577476) | soil metagenome | isolation source: 100 cm soil or saprolite under Garry oak tree replicate 1 | place: USA:California | collected 2016-06-15 | reverse complement strand
AAGGCCGGTCCCGAGGGGCGGTGCGTGAATATCGAGAATCGTGTGTTCCGGATTCCCGATTCGACCGACGGTCCGGTCGAGGACCTTTTGGAGGTCTGCCTCCTCAAGATCGCGGGCGCAACGCCACGGCGTCATGTTCGCGTAGCCGCAACCGAAGATCTCGTACGGGCCCGCGTGGACCACGTCGCCCTCGGGGACCAAGATGTTGGACGGTCCGTCGGACCGGAGCAGGTCCAAGACGTCGTCCGTGTCGTCGTTGCCGACGTTGATCACGACCGAGACCCCTTTCGGCTTCAGTCTTTCGCCGATGAGCCTCAACCACGCACGCAGGCGGTCTCGACCGAGTTCAAGCGTCATCGCCTCGAGCTTCCCCGGGGTGTTCCGCAGCTCGTTCCAGCGTTCTGGAGTGACGGTCATCGAGTACCGTCCTTGGTCGGCCACTTGGCGCTCCACTTTGGGAAGGTCGGCGGCCGGGAAGCGAATCTTCTTCTCGCCATTGGGGTACCAGTGGTATGACCCCCCACCTTCTTCGAGAATGGGAACGAGGGTCTTTCCAAGGATGTCGCCTCCGTAGATCAAGAGATCCGGACGGTACGCGTCCGCGGAGTTGATGAACTTTCGAAAGCAGACCTCGGAACCGTGCAGATCGCTCACGAAGAAAATCCGGTAGGTCCCCACGACGATCGCAGCGCGTCCGCGCATCATATAGTTCTCGGAGGCGCCGGCTAGGAATTCCCTCGGATCTCCCTGCGACACCGGGGGACTGACCCAAGTTGACCAAGGAGTCTTCGAACGGGATCGGGTGGCGTGCGTCCGGTCACCAGGAAGGGATTCGATGTCTCGCGGTGCGACCCCTCAAACTTCGTCATACCGGAAGCAGCGAACGACGTGGTCGTTCACCATGCCCACCGCCTGCATGTGGGCATAACAGATCGTCGATCCCACGAACGAAAATCCTCGGCGTTGCAAATCCGCGCTCATCGCATCGGACTCCGCCGTCCTCGCGGGAATTTGGCCCATGCTCTTCCATCGGTTCTTCTTGGGCTGGCTGCCGACGAAATTCCACATGTACTCGTCGAACGTTCCGAATTCCTTCTGAACCTCTAGGAATGCCCGCGCGTTGCGAATCGCCGAAGTAATCTTGAGGCGGTTTCGGATGATCCCATCGTCGGCCAAGAGCCTCGTCATGTCCCTCGCCTCGTACCGAGAAATCTTTCGTGGGTCAAAGTCGTGGAACGCAGTCCGGTAGCGCTCACGCTTCCTCAGGACCGTCAGCCAAGAGAGCCCGGCTTGCGCGCCCTCCAAGACCAGGAACTCGAACAACCTCCGATCCTCGTGCTCCGGCACGCCCCATTCTCGGTCATGATATACCGTCATGAGCGGGTCGACGGCAGACCACTCGCACCGGACCTTGCGGGTCGCTGATGAACGCGCCACTGCCTCCCGTATCCGCTCGCGCTACATAACGGGTCATCCGGGCCGAGCTTAGGGGAACTCGCGTGACCCGGACGGCTGCCGATCGAAAGCGACCTAGTCGTTTCCGAGAAATCGTGTGAGACTCGGGCAATTCGGCACGGGCACCCGCACCGAAGGAGAAAGGCGCATCAGGAGCGGCGCATCTCCGCGTCTCACGGGCTCAAACGGACGAAGATGATCGTGGCCGGGGCCGTCTTCCCCTTCGCGTAGATCATTTCCAGCGAGCCGTCCTCTCCGAGTCCGAGCATCGTCGGGCGTCGAGGCGAGACGGCCATGTTGTTCGTCTCGTTGTCGACAACGGTCAGGGTCGCGGACCAGACGCCATTCGAACACCGCGTGTATGCCACGGCGCCGAACTCCGCCCCCCACGGTGGGGAGAGCGGGGTGTCGATCGTGAAGAGATAGTAATCCCCCGTCTTCGGGTCGACCTGGAGGACTCCCCACTCGTTGTTCGTCATGAGGAGGTTGGGGGTGTCGGCGTGCACCTTCGCCCCGGACGCATCGATCCGAATCACTCCGTACATCGTCGTCCGCGAGATGTCGTACGTCGCGACCACCACGGATCGGACGGGATCCCACGTGAGGTCCGTGGCATCCGAGAATCCCCGCGAGGCATTCGTCTCGTAGGCGAGGTCCTGGGTCCCCCAGGTCCAGCTGGCCCCGTTGAACGTCGCCGAGTTGAACACGAGGGTCGTCAGATTCGAACGGGGACCGCGGTTCCCCATCACGTAGATACCGAATGTATCGGGCCGTTCGATCACGTTCGGGTGGATCGGCTCGGTGTCGCTCACATCGACGATGACGACGTCCGGTGCCGCGGAGAATGGATTGGACACGCTCCGCCAGCCGCCCGCGAACGTCCATCGCATGGCGAACACGGTCGAGGAAGAGCCGGGGACGGCGGAATTCCACACGGCGACGATGCTCCCGTCATGGGCCACCGTCGCGGACGCATACTGAGCCGACGTCGCGACCACCGCTGGACTTCCGTAGGAGACGGAGACGATGTTGCCGACGAGATCGCGGTTGATCTGCACCGGTACGTCGACAAGGTCTCCCGCGGCGGGTCCGCCTTCCGCAAGGACCCGCATCGTCAACGGAGTCGTGAGCACGGTTGCCGGTCTCCGATAGGCCACCAAGGGCGACGGCGACTTGACGGGGATCCCCCACGCACCCGGTGACGCGGGATCATTATTCGCGAAGGCCGTCGACAAGTTGCCTTGCGCGTCCACATAGACTGCGAGATATTTCCCGAACGGATCCCGGATCACGTCTTGGCTTCCCGGCATCCCGAGGCTCTCGTTCCCGACCGCCGAATCGGTGGCCACTTCGAAGATCCTCGTGGGGGCCGATCCCAAGGGCGAAACGAGGAGCAGGCTGATGATCGCGATCGCGATCGAGAGAAATGCGGACCGTCCTACGGCATGGCCCATGGTGTTGCTCGCACAGAGTCCACGGACCTGGCCGTACTTAGGCGATGGGTCCACAGACGCGAAATCGGGGGCCAACTGCAAGATATGTGAACACAAACCAGACCCGTGTGCCCGTGGGGAAACCGCGCGGAGATGGCGTCGTCGTTGTCGCCGCGGGGACCCTATCCTACGATACTCGACAAGGGTGCGAAACGGTGTCCATTTGGCAACCTAATTACCTTTGAATCGGCAGGACTTAAGCGGGCAGGCACGATAGTGAAGCCACTCGATGGAGCAAGCGTGGTCCGGTCCTCACGCCCCCGGCCACTTCTCCGCGCCACAAGGCTGGCAAGGCCTTGTCCGCGAGCCGCCCGTGGGGGCCCATATCCTCCACATCTACGAGGACCCGGATCGAGAAGTCGAGGCCGCGTCCCTCTTCGTCATCGAGGGAGCGCGCCGCGCCGAGAGGGTCTGCTGCGTCGGCAGCCCGCGAGAACTGTCCTCCATTCGACGACGCGTCGAGGAAGCTGGCCTTGACACGGATCGACTGATCCGAGACGGAGCGCTCGCGCTCGTGCGCCAGCTGGACCTGAACGGCGGTCCCAAGGAACACGATGAGACCTCACGTACGGCCCTCGATCGCTTCATCCACGCGATGTTCCAAGGAGTGCCGGAGCGCTACCCGAGCGTCCGCTGGTGGGGGAATCGGGTCGCCCGATTCTTCGAGAACGGCCTCTTCGACCGTGCCCTGGCCTTCGAGCAATTGTGCCACGAACGCCGGGAGGTCCTCCCGTGGTCCCTGCTGTGCGCCTACGACGCCCGCAAGCTGGACCCCGAGCGACATGCGGCGGCGTTCTGGGACGTGCTCCGGAACCACAGTCATCTGATTCCCGCGGGCGAGCTCGGCGTGGCCCTGGAACTGTTCCCGAACGGGGTGCACGAATGATCGACGTCCGCGAGGCCCTCGACGAGATCCAGGCGCGGTCCGTGGATGAGGCGTACTGGCGCGCCCTCGAGAGGGTCTTGGGGACCTTGACCGCGCGGACCCTCCGCGGGACGTTCCGGGCGAAGATCCAGGGAGAAGGGATCTCCGAGCGAGAGCGCGTGGCGCAAGGACTCACCGAACTGTTCGCCTCCCAGGCGAGGACGGTCGAGGAACTCGCCCGCAAAGAGAGCTCGCGGAACGCCTCGGGACCGCGAGACGACATGATGGAGGAGCTCGGCGTCCACGGACACTGGGTTGACTTCTCCGACGCGGCCTCAGAGGCCCGCCGGGCGATGGCTTTCGTCAAGCGTGGACTCGCCCGAGGCGCCAAGGTCGTCGCCCTCCTCCCGTCCTCGGATATGGATGCATACCGAGAGGAGGCCGTTCTTTCGGGTCACGAGGAAGACCTCGACCACGGGCGGTTATTCCTGTTCAACGCGGCTGAGCACCTGGATGTCCTCAAGACCGCGGGGGTGCTCGCGGTCGTCCTCTTGGCGATCCAGGGCATGATCCAGGTCGCCCGAGGCCAAGGATATTCCGAAGTATGGTTCATCGGCAAGATCGCGTCGTCCCTGTTGGCGTCCTCGCCGCCCTATCAGGCGCTCGCCCTCCGCATGGAAGCGGCCATGGACTCTCTCGTTAGCACCCTCCCGATCAGCTTCTACTGTCCCATGCCCGACCGATTCCCCGGGGATCCCACGCTGGTGACGGAACTCCTCTCCGGGCACGGATGGGCCTCCGTCGCCGAGCTCGCCCTCCGTTCATTTGGCCATTGACCCGCCCGCAATTCGCAGGGCGGTCTGGCCGAGTCTCCACGCAGTAGATTCGCATGTCACATTCTGAGTGGCGCCTCGATGCCAAAGGCCGGGCATACGAAGCGTGAAATCGCCGCAGCGTATGCATGGCGGGGGACGAGGGCCACGAGTGCGAAAAAGGTCCTGGATTGGTTGCTGGAGGAAAACCAGCCCGCGGTCCGGTATCTCGCCCTCAAGCAGCTGGCGGGGAAAACGGAAGATGATCCCGATGTCAGGGCCGCGCGCAGATCGATCGCGAAGACCGGATGGGCCGCGGAGATCCTTGCGAAACAGAATCCGGATGGATGGTGGGCCGGAGAGCAGAGCCTCTACCAGCCGAAATATCTCTCGACAAACTGGATGCTCCTCATCTTGTCTGATCTCGGGCTGACCAAGGAAGACCCTCGGATCGCGAAGGCGTGCGACCTGTGGATGCGCCGGTTCACCAAGGAAGACGGCGGCTTCGCCATGGACGGTGCGAAGAGGGGCCACCTCTGCACGACCGGGAACATGGCTCGGGCCCTCGTGCGGTTCGGCTACGCCGATCATCCCGCCGTGGAGGGCGCCTTCCAATGGCTCGCCAAGAACCGAGACAAAAAAGGCGGGTGGAGCTGCTTCGGGAGCGGTCGGAACCTGGACTCCTGGGAAGGGATGAGTGCCTTCGCCGTGTATCCGCGGGAGAAATGGACGGAGGAAATGAAGAGCGCAGTCGCCCTCGGGGCCGAATTTTTCCTCGAGCGAGAATTGCATCGCCAGGGAGATCCCTACGAACCTTGGTATCGCTTCCACTATCCCATGCATTACTATTACGATCTCCTCGTCGGACTCGATTTCATGACGTCGCTGGGGTACGGCAGGGACTCGCGCCTCCAGCACGCCTCGTCCCACCTGGAGAAGAAACGCAGATCGGATGGCCGGTGGAACCTCGATGCGCTCCACCCCGACGTCGGAGGGACTATGTCCGAGTGGTACCAGAAGCATCCGAAGCAAATGCCAACGCCGTTCGCGTTCGAATCTGTCGGTGCGCCGAGCAAGATGATCACCCTGACGGCGATGACCGTACTAGAGCGATTGAAACCGGCGCGATAGCGAACCTGGGTCCACACGGACCCTGCGACACACCCCCATCAGTCGATTCGTTCGTACGCGGGCATCGTCAGGAACTCGACGAAATCGTCGCTCAGGGCCACGCGTTCGAACAGCTCGCGGGCGTCCCTGAACTTCCCGCGATCAAACGCCTCCCCTCCGATCGAATGCCGCACTTTCCCAAGCTCCTGATCGATCGCCTGTTGAACGAAAGCGCGGTTCACGATCGGGCCCTCGTTCAATCGAACGCCATGGCGGACCCACTGCCACACTTGGGAGCGGGCGATCTCCGCGGTCGCCGCGTCCTCCATCAAGTTCGAGATCGCGGCGGCTCCGACGCCCCGCAGCCAGGATTCCAGGTACTGAAGGCCCACGTTCACGTTGCCCGCGATGCCGGCCTGGGTGATCGTCCCTCCCGGAATCCGAACGTCCAGGAGATCCTTCGCGGACACGCGCACATCCTCGCGGAGCAGGTCCACCTGATTGGGCTTGGACTTCAGGATGCCGTCGAATACCTCCTTCGCCACCCGGACCAGATCGGGATGGGCCACCCATGTCCCATCGAAGCCGTCGTTCGCCTCCCGAACCTTGTCCTCCCGCACCTTCGCCAGCGCGATCTCGTTCGCCTCGGGGTCTTTGCGGCTCGGGATGAACGCGGCCATGCCGCCGATGGCGTGGGCCCCCCGACGATGGCACGTGCTCACGAGCAGGTTCGTATACGCCCGCATGAAGGGGACCGTCATCGTCACCCGGGCCCGATCCGGCAGGATGAACTCCTTCCGATCCCGGAACTTCTTGATGATGCTGAAGATGTAGTCCCACCGGCCCGCGTTGAGGCCCGCGGCGTGGTCCCGGAGCTCGTACAGGATCTCCTCCATCTCGAAGGCCGCCGGAATCGTCTCGATGAGCGCGGTGGCCTTCACGGAGCCGACCGGGATCCCGAGGGCCTCCTCTGCGAACCGGAACACCTCGTTCCAAAGGCGGGCCTCCAGATAGCTCTCCATCTTCGGCAGGTAGAAGTACGGGCCGGTCCCGCGGGTTCGAAGCTCCTTCGCGTTGTGGAAGAAGTAGAGCCCGAAGTCCACCAGGCTTCCCGAGATCGGTACACGATCGACGATCACGTGCTTCTCCGGCAGGTGCCAGCCGCGGGGTCGAACCAGAAGGGTCGCGGTCTCCCGGTTCAGGCGGTATTCCTTCCCTTCGGGACTCGCGAATTGCAGGGTCCGCCGCACGGCGTCGAGAAGGTTCAACTGGCCCTCGACGACGTTCCGCCACGCGGGCGTGTTCGCGTCCTCGAAGTCCGCCATGAACACCTGGGCGCCCGAGTTCAGGGCATTGATCATCATCTTCCGATCGGTCGGCCCGGTGATCTCGACCCTTCGATCGTGCAAGTCCGCGGGGAGAGGTCCGATCTTCCACGACCCCTCACGGACGGAGGCGGTCTCCGGAAGGAAGTCGAGCATATCGCCGCGATCGATCCGGGCTTGACGCTCTGCGCGGCGATGCAGGAGATCCTGACGCGTCCGATCAAAGTGGCGATGTAGGTCCGCGAGGAACGCGAGGGCTTCGCGGGTGAGCATCGCGCTGTCTCGTCCGATCATCGGTGCGCGGATCTCCGCGCCTTTGACGGCTGGAGCCCTCATACGGTCTCGGCTCGACCCGCCCCGGTTCGGCTTCGAGCCCTATCATCCTTTCGTATAGCTCGGGTGTCACATGCATCCGCCGTTGGAGGATGGTTTTGGCCGCCCCCCAGGGAGAGGCCGTCGAGACGGACCGGCGAATGCCGGCTCAACCTCCTTCGCACTCGGCGCCCTTAGAGTGACCATGGAACCGATGGAGCCAAAACCTATTGCCCTCGAGGCACATGGAGCCGCGACGGAGACGGAACCGGGGGAAAGGATGATGACGACGCACGTGACGTTCGCGACTCGCTCTCCCGGGCCACTGCAGGACTTGACCTTGCGGCGCCCTGGCCTCGCGATCGACGCTTACCCGCTCGGCGGACTGCTCCTCCTTCGATGCGTCGGCAATGCGTCGGGAATCGAAGGCTCTCCGGAACTCCGAGACTCGGGGCGCAAGATCCTGTACCAGGCTCGTTCCGGTGAGGAACTCACCCTGCTCCTGGATGGGGGGAAGGACGAAGAGGAGACGATCGCGTCCTTGGCGGAGCAGAACGCACACGTCGTCTCCCCGATCCGATGGCAGCGCGGGGAAGCCCTCATCACCTTGGTCCTGGAGGACGGGACGGACCCTCGCGCGCTCCTCGAACGGTTTCCCGAAGCGCGGCTCCTCTCGAAACGACGAGCCGCGGGGAGACCCGGGGCGCGCAGCTCGCTGTCGTCGCCCCTCTTCCTCCCGAAACTGACGGAGAAGCAGGCGCGTGCCCTCCTCGCGGCCTTCGAGGCCGGCTACTACGAATTTCCCCGGAACATCACGACCGAGGATGTGAGCCTGTCCCTTGGAATCGCGCGAAGCACGTTCGAGCAACATCTGAACCGGGCGGAGCACCATGTGATCCGCGCCATGCTTCCGCTCGTCCGGATGCGTTCGGGTCGTCCGCCCGCCGAAGCCCTCGAAGTGTATTCGAAGTTCAGCCGGGAACTCGGGTTGTACGTGCAGCTGGAGGTCCTCGGCGACCGCGTCGCCAGCGTGCGTCTCGCCCGGTCCGCCCCCAAGGACACCGCGGGTTCCGATCATCCCTACCTGGCTCGCATCCTGGAGCACGTCCGCACGGGCAAGGACGACCTCACGGACATTCCGCTCCATCTCGAGGTCGGGCCGTTCGAGCGGGAGGTCCTGGACTTTCTCCGTACGATTCCCGCGGGCCAGACGGTCACGTACGGAGAGATCGCGAGGCGGCTCGGGCGTCCTGGAGCGAGCCGCGCCGTGGGCACGGCGTGCGCGCGGAACCCGGCGGTCATCGTGATCCCCTGCCATCGAGTCGTCCCGAAATCCGGAGGCCTCGGCAACTATTCGAGCGAAGGCGGTCCGGAAACGAAGCGCAAATTGCTCGAGCGGGAGGGCGCGCGGATTCCCGAAGCGTCCGTGTCTGCCTCCGAAATGGAGAATCCGAGAAATCCTGCGAAGCGGGATGCACGGCCCCGCTCGACCTGAGCGGATTCATCCGAGCACCGGAGGGCCCGCGAGGCAAGGATTCAATCCCGGTGAAGCCATACCGGGTGGTGATGGCGACAAAGAAGAAGCGGTCCAAGAAGGCAGCGAAAAAAAAGGCCTACTACTCCGGGCGGAAGGAGAAGCGCGCGAAGAAATAAGCCCGATCGAAGTCAGTGAGGGGGAACGGCCCTCGGGTCGTCGTAGCGAAACGACTCGAGTTTTCCGCGCGGGACCGGGATGACGACCCGGGACACCATCCCGTGGAGCGAGTAAGGGAGCCGGATGAGCCGCATCTCGCCCGAGGTCACCCATTCGTCGATCGCATAGCGGCGCGCGAATTCTCGGGCCATCGTCACGCGTTGCTTCTGCGTGAGTTGGAAGGCGGCCTCATCGAACACGTGTATGTGGAATCCGCGGCCCGAGTACACGACTCGGAGACGGACCCACCGACGTTTCAACTCGTCATGAAGACCCGCGGCTTGTCTTCGAATCTCCTCGAACTCCCAGTCACAGAACGAGAGGCCTTGGTGCCGCGCCATCTTCGCGGCGATGTCACCGTGGATCGGACAATCGAGGTTCTCCGGATCCAGATCGAATGCCAGCTCCTGGCCGCGAAAGAAGCGGCTCCGCCATGCATGAGCATAGGCCAGTTGAGCCCGTCGCGTCGCCTCCAGGGGCGCGTAGACGTTCCGATCGTAGTAGACGCCTTCCGGCCGGTATCGCAGCAGATAGGGCCGCAGCTCCCGCACGTCCTCGACGTCGTCGATGATGAGCGGGACGTTCTTGAGATGGCGGAATCGCGGCGGGTAGATTCCTGAGTGACGCCCGAGGATCAGCGCGTAGACCCGGCCGCCCGCCGGACGGGCCATCCAGGTCGCGGCCGCACGGTAGTCCATCGTCTCGGCGTAAAAGCGGTGACGCTCCGCGAGCGAGGCCGGTCGAAGATTTCCCGGAAGCTCGTACGTGGGCCGTACCACGCTGGGGAATCGGGCCTCGGGTAAAAGCCTCCCTGGGGCCCAAGGAGTGGATGGAACTCACGGGAGATAGTCGGGGTTCCAGGCCACGTGGGATCGTTCGTCGAGCGCGTCGAGCCGGGCCATGTCCGGTGACTTGATCTCGAATCCGAACACGTCCGCGTTCTCTCGAATTCGCTCCGGGCGAACGGACTTCGGGATCACGACGAGGCCATGCTGGAGGCCCCAGCGGATCAGGATCTGCGCGGGTGTCCGATCGTATTTCGCGGCGATTCCCGTGATGGCGAGGAACGGATGGAACTCGACCTGGTTCACCGATGGCGGGACCGGGGTCGCAGGTAGGAGTTCCTCCAGATGTGGAATCGTGTAGTTGCTCACCCCGATCGACCGGGCCAGTCCTTGCTCCCGGATCTTCAAAAGCGCCTTCCAAGATTCAGTCCGCAATTCGGGCGCCGGCCAATGAATCAGATACAGGTCCACGTACTCGAGGCCGAGCTCGCGTCGGCTCCCCTCGAAGGCCCGCAATGCGGATTCGAATCCCTGGTCGCTGTTCCAGAGTTTCGTGGTGACGAAAATCTCCTCCCGGGGGATCCCGCTCTCTCTCACAGCAGCCCCTACGTCTCGCTCATTTCCATACAGTTTCGCGGTGTCAATCAGCCGATAGCCGGATTCGAGCGCGGCCGAGACGGCCTTCCGTGTCTCCTTCCCCGCGCCTGCCTGCCACACGCCAAGGCCGAGGACCGGAATCTTCGCGCCGTCGTTCAGGGTGATGCGTGATTGCATCGTGAGGGCCATCGCGGCCGAGACGCCAGGCGCGCTACTTGAATCTTGACCGTGGGCCGCTCACGATTTCGATGCGATCTCCAGCCCATCCTCCATGGAAAAGGGGAAGAGTGGTCCGATCTCTGTCGGATTGGGAACATGGTTGCCGCGATGTTCGGGTGTCAGAGCATGGTCGAACCGCTGCGGATCGTGCTCGTCCGCAAGCCGGACGCTTCGTTCGCCACGTCGGATCCGAAGGTTTGGGGTTACACCGCGCGGCCGAACCTCGAGGCCGCGGGAAAGGAACACGACGCGTTCGTCGCCCTCCTTCGGACATCCGGCGTCGAGGTCTGGAATCACGACGACCCGCAGAAGGGAAAAGCGGATGCGATCTTTGTCCACGATCCCGTGATTGTGACGGATCGCGGCGCCATCGTCCTTCGGATGGGCAAGGAGCTTCGGCGCGGGGAAGAGGCGTCGATCGCGAAGACTCTTGACAGACACAGCGTGCCCGTCCTCGGATCGTTGCGATCGCCAGCCACCGCCGAGGGCGGCGATCTCCTGTGGGTCGCCCACGATTTCCTTGCGGTGGGCCAAGGTTTTCGGACGAACGCGCAAGGACTCCTTCGGCTTCGCGAACTCCTCGAGGGATCCGGGGTCCAAGTGGAGCCTGTCCCACTCCCGTCCTACAAGGGACCGGAGGCTTGCCTCCATCTGATGTCGCTGATCAGCCTCGTCGACGAAGATCTGGCCGTCATCTATCCGCGGCTTCTGCCGACCGGCTTTCACGTGACCCTGAAAAAACTCGGGTTCGACTTCGTCGAGGTTCCGGACGGGGAGTTCGAAAAGATGGCCCCGAATGTCCTGGCGGTGGGCCCGCGGGACTGCATCATGCTCGAGGGAAATCCCATCACGAAGGAACGACTCGAAGACGCCGGCTGTCGAATCCGTACGTACCATGGGAACGAGATCTCCCTAAAGGCCGAGGGCGGTGCCACGTGCCTGACACGCCCGATCCTACGAGCCCGGTGAATCGAGGGACACAGAGAAGTGGGAATCAAATACCCCGAACGAATCGGGAATCGAGGGGAGCACCACGGAGATCAAGGATTCCGTCGCGATCGTCACGGGAGCTTCGAGGGGAATCGGTCGGGCCATTGCCGTCATGCTCGCCGGGGCGGGCGCGAAGGTGGCCGTGAACGCTCGGAAGGAAAGCGAAGCGCTCCGGGAGGTCGCGAAAGAAATCGGCGATGCCCGGTCATGCATCGCCGCCGGCGACGTCGGTGACTTTCGGGCGTGCGGGGACATCGTGCGTTCCGCCACCGCCCGGTTCGGTCGCATCGACATCCTCGTGAACAACGCAGGGATTTTCAGTCTCCGGAAGGTCGCGGACATGGAACCCCGGGACTGGGAATCGATCTTTCGCGTTCACGTGTTCGGGGCATTCAACATGATCCGCCACGTACTTCCGGAGATGCTCGATCGTAAGAGGGGGGTGATCGTAAACATCGCCTCGTTCGTCGCGGTCCGACCGCCAGGACCGGGACGGGTGCACTACGCATCTGCGAAGGCCGCACTCTTCGGGCTGACCCGGGCGCTTGGCCTCGAGGTCGCCCCCAATGGCGTCCGCGTCGTTGGAGTCGCACCCGGACTCACCGACACCGAAATCGTTCGCAAGGGCCTGCCCAACTTGGCGGAGCGGGTATCCCGAGTGCCGCTCGGCCGAATGGCCCGGCCCGAGGAGATCGCCCACACCGTGCGGTATGCGGTCGAGAATGACTTCCTCACCGCGGAAACCCTTCTCGTTGCCGGCGGCGAGTGACCGCACTCGATGCCTCGACCTCCCGGATGCTCCCTTCGAATCCCCGAATTCACCTCGCGGGCATCGGCATCCCGAGGAGTCCCATCTCGTGCGCGAGCGTCTCGCGAAGGCCCACTTCGAGCGGCCGCGGATTGAACCCGAGCGTTCGACGGGCCTTCTCATTGCTCCCGAGGTAGGTGATCCCCGCGAGGTCGCGGAGGCGTTCCGACCGGGTCAAACGCGCGATTCCTCGAAGGAAACTAGGCGAGATTTGAATCCGTGGCACGGGGATTCCCGTGATTCGTTCGGCAATCTGGAAGGCCTCGATCAGAGAATGCCGGGGTCCTGCGAGGATGTACGATTCTCCAGGAACTCCCTTCTCCATCGCGAGGAGGTGCCCGCGGGCCGTGTCATCGACATGGGCCCAGCAGTAGGCGGTTTCCTTTGGCAAGGCGAACAAGCGGCGCCGAAGATATCGGACCAGGGTCGGCCGGACCTCGCTCGTGTCCCCAGGGCCGTAATTCAGGCCCGGTTGCACAATCACGAGCGGGAGGCCCTCGCGGATCATTGGCTCGGCCACCTCGTAGTGCGCGACCCATTTCGTCCGATCGTACTCGGTGAGCCAAGGGCCCTTGCCATCATGGCGGTACGTCTCATCGACGAGCTGACCATGGGTGTCGGAGAAGACGGCGAGCGTGCTCGTGTAGACGCCTTTCGGGATCCGCAGTTCCCTCATCGTGGTCAGGACGTTCCGCGTGCCGAGGACGTTGACGCGTTCGCCCTCTTCGCGGTCCTTCGTCCCGATCTTGTACCAGCCCGCGATGTGGAAGACGCCGTCGACCCCGGTCATGGGCGCCCAGAGAGATTCGGCGACCGCGACGTCCCCCGGGCGGACGTCGACCCCGAGTTTCCGTAGGTCCGGAGCCCGTGATGGATTCCGGACGACGGCGATGACCTTGTGGCCCGCCTCGATGAGCTGCCGGACCACCCGGCCGCCGATGAAGCCCGTGGCGCCGGTCACGAAGTACTTCATCCAAGCCCTCCGTGCGTTCCATATGGACGGCAGGTATTTGACAACCGAGGCCGAACGGGATTCGTCGACCGGAAAATCTACGTTACCCTTGTTCGAGGTTGGACCGGCCGCGAACCAAACAAACGTCCGACGGTCAACCTTCATAGGTCACGAGGTTTTGTCCGCCGTCGAAGGCGTTCCCATGGCCGAACCGCTCACGCATCAGTTGATTCGATCGCACCTCGCGGAAGGGAAGATGGATCCCGGCGAGGAAATCGCGCTGAAGATGGACCAGGCCCTCCTCCAGGATGCGACGGGGACGCTCGCCTGGCTCGAGTTCGAGCAGATGCAGAGGCCTTCCGTCACGGTGCGCCAAGCGACGCAATACATCGACCACAACATCCTGCAGACCCGGCGCTTGCGGGATGCTCGCGATCGGCGCGGGCGGCTTCGAGGTCGCGAGCGCGATGGCGGGCGAACCGTACCGCATCACCATGCCCGAGGTCGTGAACGTGCGCTTGACCGGGAAGTTCAAGCCCTGGGTGAGCGCGAAGGATGTGATCCTGGAGCTGCTCCATCGATTCGACGTGAAGTGGGGCCGGAACAAGGTCCTGGAGTACACGGGGCCTGCCCTGAAGGAACTCACGGTGCCGTCGCGCGGCACGATCGCGAATATGGGAACCGAACTCGGAGCGACCGCCTCCGTGTTCCCATCGGATCCTCTCACGAAGGCGTTCCTGACGGCCCAGGGACGTGCCAAGGACTTCACCTCGCTCTCTCCCGACGCGTCCGCGGAATACGACGATACGGTGGACGTGAACCTGGGCGAGTTGGAGCCCCTCATCGCGTGCCCCTCCAGTCCCGACAACGTGAAGCCGGTCCGGGAGGTCGCGGGCACCGAGGTCGCGCAGGTCGCGGTCGGGAGCAGCGTGAATTCGTCATTCCGGGACCTGAGCATCGTCGCGCACGCGCTCGACCACAAGCGTATCGCGCCGGGGATCTCGGTCGCGGTCTCGCCGGGCTCGCGTCAAACGCTGCTCCTCATGCTGACAAGCGGGCTTATGACGAAGCTCATCAAGGCGGGAGTCCGCGAGCTCGAGGTGGCCTGCGGACCGTGCATCGGGATGGGGTTCTCCCCGCCGACACGCGGCGCCTCCGTCCGAACGTTCAACCGCAATTTCGAGGGACGGAGCGGGACGGCGGACGACCTTGTGTATCTGTGCAGCCCGGAGACCGCGGCGGCGACGGCGCTCGAAGGGAAGATCACGGATCCCCGGGACCTTGGGAAGTTGCCGGCCCTCAGAGAGCCGACGAGGTACCCGGTCGACACGTCGGGGTTCGAATGGCCGCCGAGGGACCACGGTTCGGTCCAGATCCTCAGAGGCCCGAACATCGCCCCCTTGCCGGTCGCGAACCCGCCCAAGGACACGCTCGAAGGGGAGGTCTTGATCCGCCTCGGGGACAACATCTCGACGGACCACATCATGCCGGCGGGCGCGAAGGTCCTCCCGCTCCGTTCGAACATCCCGGCCCTCGCGGAACACGTCTTCGAGTACGTCGACCCGACGTTCCCGGCGAGGGCGAGGAAGGCGGGCGGCGGATTCATCGTGGCGGGGGACAACTACGGTCAGGGCTCGTCCCGCGAGCACGCCGCGGTCGCCCCGATGTTCCTCGGCGTCCAACTCGTCCTCGCGAAGAGCTTCGCCCGCATCCACCTGGACAACCTCGTGAATTCGGGGATCCCCCCGGTGACCTTTGCGAACCCGAAGGACTACGACGGAATCCAGCAAGGCGACCGGATGCGAATCACGAACGTCCTCGCGGCGATCCGAGGCCGCGGCGAAGCGACCGCGGAGGACGTGGCGCGCGGAATGCGCCTGGCCTTGCGCGTGAGCCTCCGGCCATACCAGCGCGAAGTGCTCCTGGCGGGCGGCGGAATCCGGTACGCGCAAATGCGTGTGCCCCGTTGAAGTCCCGCGGGTTTAAGCCGAGGCGCCGTTATCTCCGCGCCCGGAGGACCCCAGGATGGTCTTGATCGTGAAGAAGGGGACGGTCCCACCGACTCCTCACACGGAGTTCTACGCGATTCCGAAGGTCCTCACGAAGGAGGAGATCCACGGGTCCTACGGCTTCAGCGGAGCCTGGTCCCGCAAGATCCATGTTCGCCTCTATCCCACGGAACAGGTGAAGCCACCGAGGAAGTCCGACTTCGCCCTCGTCCCCGACTTTCCGCCGGAGGCGGACGTCCTCCAACCGTATCACATCTTCACCGGCCGGATGCCGCACGAGGGTGACGCGATCCGCGGCCGCAAGCCGATCGTGCACGGCACGCGCACGACGCTCTCGATCTCGAAGCCGACAGAATCGATGCCCAAGGAGACGTTCTTCCGGAACGGCGAGAGGCACGAGGTGTACTTCGTCCAGGACGGCGAAGGCGTCGTCCGTTCCGAATATGGCGACCTGACATTCCGCAAGGACGTCTACATCGCGATCCCGAAGGGGACCACCTACCGGATCGATCTCACTTCGTCGAAGGCGTGGTTCCTCCTCGTCGAATCGACGCATCCGATCAACTTCGCCCCGCATTACTTCAACAAGGAGGGACAGGCCACCCTGATGTCGCCCGTCGTCGAGACGGAGATCGAGACGCCGGACCTGCCTCCGTACCGAGACGAGCGTGGCGAGTTCCCGATCGATGTGAAACACGGCGGGGGAAAGATCACGCGGATCACGCTCGGCCACCATCCGTTCGACCTCGTCGGTTGGGAGGGGGCCCTCTACCCGTTCGTCTTCGACGTGAAGAGCCACCACGGCATCGCGCGCGAGATCCATACGGCGCCCCCGATGCACCAGACGTTCCAATCAGGGAACGTCCCGCACAGCGGCTTCTCCCTCTGTTCCTTCGTCCCCGTGATGGCGGGATGGCATCCCCTCGAGGTCCCGGCCCCTTACGCCCATTTCAACGTGGACTCCGACGAGCTGATGTTCTTCTGCAACCCGTTCTACGGGGCCCGCGAGGGCGTCGTCGAGGAGGGGTCCTTCACGTTCCATCCCGGCTCGACGCCGCACAGCCCGCAGGGCAACGCGGCCCAGCGGTCCCTCGCGGCTCGGGGGAAGGTCCAGGCGCGTCTCGCGGTCATGCTCGACACGTACTTCGAGAGCATGCGGATCACGACGCACGGGTTCGCGCACCGCGACCCGCAGTACGTGCTGAGCTGGGCCGAGACCGCTCCCCGCGCCGAGGCGAAGGGCGAGGGCTGGGAGTCTCCGTCCGCGTAATACGAGGCCTGACCATGGATGCCATGACCAATCCGATTCGGCTCGTCTCTCCGACCTTCCGTCGGCAGACCTTGCACCGCATCCTCCGCGACGCGACGCCCTTCAACGGCACCGGCCACTTCCTCTATCCCGCGGACGAGGACGGGAACCACACGAAGGGATTCTTCGCGTTCGAGCGGGTCGCCCGCTCGCCGACCTTCGTCGATGCGATCGCCGACGATATTGCGAAATGGGAGGACCGGACGTCGATCGACGTGGACGTCGTGTTCGCGCCAGCCCAGCCCGCGGTCCGGCCCCTAGCCGAAGCGGTCGGCACGCGCCTCAAGAGGCCGACGGCCTACTGGGAATACCTGCCGAGCGGAAGATACGGAAATCGTCTCGTGGAAGGTTCCGTCCCCGGAGGATCGAGGGCCCTCGCCCTGAATGCCGTCAGTCTGCAGGGACGCTGCGTCGGCCTCCGGTTGCCGCAATTCGTGCAGGGTCTCGGAGGGAAGGTCACCGCAGCCGCCGTCTTCGCCAAGGGCACCGGGGTCCTCGTGCGCGAGACGGAGGACTGGCTGGGCGACGATTTCTACAGCACGATTCAGGTCGACGTGCCGATCTTTCCACCTTCATCGTGCCCCATGTGCCAGGAATCCGGCGCGCCTCCGATCCCGTGGCGCGAGTTCGCGGAGGCCACTCGATGAGGC
>WNGG01003626.1_pt1 | contig 17393 bp, 21 predicted proteins | sample 5400661 | NCBI WGS metagenome assembly WNGG01 (sample SAMN13153372, study PRJNA577476) | soil metagenome | isolation source: 100 cm soil or saprolite under Garry oak tree replicate 1 | place: USA:California | collected 2016-06-15 | reverse complement strand
CGGCCGCCGCGCAACCGCATCCCGCTGCTGCGCGACGCCACCCTCGTCGACGCCGCGAAGCTCGGCTTCCCGGCGCTCCCGGGCGTGGAGGCGCCGCGCGCCGCCAACCGCATCGCGCCGTTCGGCGACTGGGTCGAGCCGAAAGCCGATGCGGCGAAGGCGTACGTCACCCTCGTGATCAAGGTGGACGCCGACGGCAACGAGATGACGGGCATCCGCCTGCCGGGTGTGGCGGCGCCGCTCGGGACGCACACCGGCTGGAATCTCTACGGCGCGCCGGAGCTGGCGGGCGAGCTCTGTGATCGCGACGGCACCTTCGTGCCGTTCGCGGTGACGAAGGCCGAGCGCGAGGCGGCCAAGGATCCGCGCCTGTCGCTCGAGGAGCGCTACAAGGACCGCCGCGGCTGGCTCGGCTACATGCGCGCGGTCGTCTACGACCTCGTCCGCGAGCGCCTGCTGCTGAGGGAGGACGCCGACCGCCTCATGGCCGCCGCAGAGGCGTCCGATCCGTTCAAGCGGTAGTCGGTCGGCAGCGCTTCACCGCGCACCGCCGCGGGATGAGCGCGGATAATGAATACACTGCGAAGGGGCGCCGTGTATCGCGGCTGAAGCCACCGCTCACTGGCGCTAAGAGCAAGCGATGAAAGACCAGATTCCGATGATAACGAAGCGTGGTAACCAATATGCTGCAGGGGAAGCACCAGGCGCAGTGCTATACAGGTCCGTGTAATAGGCGTTTATCCGCCATGCGCGGACGCACGACGGATAAAAGCCTATTCGTTCGACGCACCAGAGGCGATTGAAGTTGCCCGGGGGCAGCGAGGCTTGAGAATCTGCCAATTGTCGGAACGACGCCCGGAAATCCGGCAGCACACTCTCTCGGAGGCCCGACACGCAACCGCGGCGGGGAAGCGGGTGCAGCAATGACGGCATTGCCCAGCGGCGCCGACTCGAGCATCCGGGTCGGTCGTCCGATCGCCTGGCGCCGAACATCACGCTTGAGCGGCCCGGGGCTCGCCTACGCTCGCCCCGGCCCGCTCAGCGTGATCGTTCGGCGCAGATGTTGACGGTTGACGTGGACCTTGTCGAACGACTCTTGGTACCATCGAGGGCAGAGTCACGGCCATGACGAAAGCCCTGCGGAAAGCATTCGAAGCCGCCTCCCGCCTCCCCGACCGGGAGCAAGAAGAGCTTGCAGCGGCCATCCTTGAGGAGCTCGCCGCCGACGAGCGCTGGGAGGCTACGTTCGCCGAGTCGCAGTCCACGCTCAAGCGGTTGGCTGATGAGGCTCTGAAAGAGCATCGGGCGGGCCGGACCGAGGGCCTCGATCCCGATGCGCTTTGACCTCCAGAACTACTCACCGGTTCCGCGAAGCGTACGGGCGGCTTCCCGAACATGTTCGCCGCCGCGCTCGTGAAGCCTATCGCCGCTTCAAGAGCGACCCGAGCCACCCGAGCCTTCGCTTCAAGAAGGTCCATGCGACTGAGCCAATCTACGCAGCACGCGTGGGGCTCGGATATCGCGCGCTTGCCGTTCTGGATGCAGACGTCGCTGTCTGGTTTTGGATCGGTACTCACGCCGACTACGACCACCTTCTACGAACGCTGTGAGCCATCGCGCCGAACCACGGCATCCAGCCGACGGCCTTCGGCCGCGGCTGATACCGCGCGTTAGACGGCACTAAATTTAGTTGCGCAGGTGACGGCTGGGAGGCGACTGTGTCGCTGGCGATGACGAAGCAGGAACGGGAGAGGTTTCTGGCCGATCTTCACGTGGGGATCATCAGTATTCCTGAAGAAGGGCGAGGACCACTCACTGTGCCGATCTGGTATTCGTACGAGCCGGGCGGCGAGCTACGAGTCGTAACCGCCAGGACTTCGCGGAAGGCACGGCTCCTCCAGCGTGCTGGCAGATTCAGTCTGTGCGCGCAGACGGAGACGCGGCCGTATAAGTACGTGAGCGTCGAGGGGCCGGTCGTCGCCATCGAGCCGGCAGATCTTGAGCGCGATCGGCGGCCCCTCGCGCGCCGTTATTTCGGCGCCGAGCTGGGCGACCGGTACATCGAAAGCACGAGGGACCTCGTCGGGAACGTGCTTGTTCGTATGCGGCCGGAGCGATGGCTTACGGTCGACTACGCAAAGCAATACCAGTCACGGTGAATGCGAAATCGTCTAACCGCGCATTGCAGCCGCCGCGCTTCGCGCGCGGCTGAATGCGTTAGCCAGCAGGCAATCGCGTCCGTCCTGTGCCCCACAGGATGCTAGACTGAGGTCACCGGCTAAAGGTCTATGGGCAGAATTGAGAAGATCGAGCAAGAGATCCAGGCGCTCTCTCCTGAAGAGCTGGCGCAGTTTCGCGCCTGGTTCCTGGAATACGACTGGGCGATCTGGGACGGCCAGATCGAGCGCGACGCTGAGGCAGGCCGCCTCGACGACCTAGCGACCAGGGCGCTTCGTGACCACGCAGCCGGCAAGACCACGCCGATCTGACCCATCACGCGTCCCCCGACTTCTGGGCGTTCTACCGAGCTCTGCCGCCGGCGATTCAGCAGCTCAACAGGGTTGGGGCGTCAATTGACATTGACACGTATCGTGGCGAGAGCTAACCGCCGGTTGCAGCGGCCGCCGGCGCCTTTCGGCGCCGGTTCCCTCGCTACGCTCGGCGCCACTGAACCGGGCCGTTAAGCCCGCCCGCGTCATCGAGGTCAGCTCAGCACGCCGACGGCCGACCCCCCGCTCCATCCCGGGAAAAGGGTCGCCGGCTTCGCGATCCCGAGCTGGCGGCCCGCCACCTCGGAAAACAGCGCGCGGAAGTCGGTCGTCACCGCGAGGTCGCGGCCCTCGTAGAGACGCTCGCGCGCGAGCCCGGGCCACCGGCCGTAGACCTTGCCGCCGCGCACGCCGCCGCCGAGCAGCAGCATCGCCGTGGCGTGGCCGTGGTCGGTGCCGCGGTTGCCGTTCTCGGCCACCGTGCGGCCGAACTCCGACATCGTGAGCACGACCACGTCGGCGATGCGGTCGCCGAGATCCTGGCTGAACGCCGCCAGCGACGCGGCGAAGTCGCTCAGGCGATTCGCGAGCTGGCCCTGCTCGGCGCCCTGGCCGACGTGGGTGTCCCAGCCGTCGGCGTCGGTGAAGGCGATCTCCAGCCCGACGTCGGCGCGGATGAGCTGCGCGATCTGCCGCAGCGACTCGCCGAGCCGCGAGCGTGGATATTCGGCGTTGTTCGCCGGCGAAAGCCGCGAGGCGTTCGCGCTCTTGAGCATGCGCACGGCCTCGAACGTCTCGCGGCCGGTCCCGTGCAGGAGGTCCTGCACGCCCTGCTCGTAGAGCGACTCGAAGCCCTTGCGGGCCACCGCCGCCTCCGCCGTCCCGCGCACGTCGAAGCGCTCGAGCGACGTCAGGGAGATCGCTCCCGCGTCGCCGCGCAGGACCCGGGGCAGGGTGGGGCCCAGCGCGACGGCGCGGAAGGGCGAGCGGGCCGCGGGCAGCGTCGTCGCCGCGCGCGCCAGCCAGCCGTCGGGCGTCGACTTCACGCCCGGCGTGCCCGACTCCATGTAGTCCTGCGCGTCGAAGTGCGAGCGCGTCGTGTCGGGCGAGCCGCACGCATGCACGACGGCCAGGACGCGCGACTGCCAGAGCGGCTGCAGGGGTGTCAGCGCGGGATGCAGCCCGAAGAACCCGTCGAGATCCGTGGCCGCCCCGGCGTCGCCGGCGCGCGGCGGCCGGATCGCGATCGAGGCGCGCGCGCCGGCGTAGTCCCGGTCGCCGTACGGCACGACCATGCTGAGGCCGTCGACGGCGCCGCGCTGGAACACGGCCACCAGCACCTTGCGTCGGCCGTCGGCGGCGAGGGCCGCGCGCGCGAGGAAGCGCGGCGGCGCGGCCACGGCCGCCAGCGCGCAGGCGCTGCCCTTGAGGAGCGCGCGTCGGGTGAGCATGGGTGTCGTCATCTCCGCTGGAATTCGGGCGAGCCGATCACCAGCGCCGCCAGCTTCTCGACGTCGGTGTTCGCGGGCCCGCGATCGTCCGGCGTTTGGCGCCGGATCTCCGGACTGGCGAGCTGCGCGACGAGGACCGCGCGCGTCTGCGCGCCGGCCGTGCCGTGCAGGAGCGCGGCGAGCAGGCGCTCGAGCGCCGCGTCCGGCGCCGCGCGATCGACGGCGAGCGGCGAGAGGTCCAGCGTCACGCCCGGCAACCGCCCCTGCGTCAGCGCCAGCGCGAAGTTCATCCGCGCCAGGAGCGCGCCCGCGTTCACCCAGGCTTCCGCGCGATCGGGATAGCCGGTGGGCGGCGGGGCGCCGTACAGGCCCTCGCCCATCTCGGCCGCCGAGCGCACCAGCAGGAAGCCGGCGCGCGGGTCGGCGACGTGGCCGTCCACCGCGCGCACCGCGCTCGCCACGTACTCGAACGGCTTCTTGATTTTCGCCCCGCGCGCCTCGGGCGCCCAGAACTCCGGCGAGGCCAGAATCGTCCGCAGCATCGCCTTGACGTCGCCCTCTGTCCGGCGGAACGTCACCGCCACGCGCTCGACGAGCGCGCGCGGCGGCTCGTCGGCGACGAAGCGGCGCACGAGCTTGGTCGCGATGAACGTCGCGGTGGACGGGTGGCGGAGCAGCAGATCCAGCACGCGCTCGCCGTCCTCGCGGCCGCCGCCCGTGGGCAGCCGCGTGCCGAGGACGGTCTTCTCGCCCCGGTCGTGAGTGAGCGGCCGGAAGACGAAGCGCGCGTCATCGCGCGGGCGGTCGATCGTCCAGCCGGTGAAGGCGCGCGCGACCTCGGTGACGTCCTTCTGCGTATAGCCGCCATCCACGCCGAGCGTGTGGAGCTCCATCAGCTCGCGCGCGTAGTTCTCGTTCAGCCCGGCGCGCTTGCCGCGGTTGGGCCCGACCGGCACCGTGAAGTCCGGGCGCGCGCTGAGCCAGTTGTCGAGATAGAAGAGCATGGCCGGGTGGGTGGCCGTCCCGCGCAGCAGATCGCCGAACTTGCCGAGCGCGTGGGGGCGGATGACATCGCGCTCGTAGGAGGTCAGGTACCACTTCACCTCGCCCTTGGCGGCGTGGACGTTGAAGTGGTTGAACCAAAAGTCGACCATGACCTCCTGGAGCTGGCGCTCGCTTTCGACGGCGAGCATGATCCGCGCCGCCTGCAGCTCGGCCACGATCCGGATCGGCCGCTTCTCCGGCGCCGGCTGGAACAGCTCGCGGCGCGCCATCTGGGGGTCGGCGGACTTCTGCCGCGGGTCCGGGCGCGGGTATTCGCGTTGCAGCTGGGCCGTCGTCATCGTCAGTGTCGGCAGCACGCTGATCGTCTGCATCGCGGCGTGGTCGTCGATCCGCGCAGGATCGAGCTGGCGCTCGATCCAGGCCGACAGGCCGATGGCCTTCAAGCGCTCGACGTCGCCGGGCCGCGGCCCGAAGCCGAGCCGCGAGAGCGCGTGCACGATGGCGGCGTCGTCGGTCGGCGCCGCCGCGCCGGCCGCGGCGAGGCGCGACGCGCAGCCCGTGAGCGCGACGGCAACGAGGGCGATCGCGAGCGCGCGCCTCATCGCTCCCGCTCTCCAGGCTCGCGCGCCGGCGGTCGCGGGTGCGGACGCGGCGGATGCGGCTGCGACGGGTGCTCCTGGCGCCACTGCTCGCGCTGCTGCTGCCGCTGCTGGCGGATCTGCTCGCGCGCCTGCGCCCGCTCCTCCGGCGACATCTTCTGCCACCGCTCCCAGTTGCGCGCGACGCGCTCGCGCTCTTCCGGCGGCAGCTGCTGCCACACCTGGAAGCGCTGTATGATGCGCTCGCGACGCTCTGGAGGCAGGCGCTGGAAGCGCTCGTACGCCTGCTGCAGCTCCTGCCGGCGCGACTCGGGCAGCTGGTTCCAGCGCTGCAGATCTTGAAGGATGCGCTGCTTCTCCTGCGGTGGCAGCGCCTGGAACTTCTTGAAGTTCTCGCGCGCGCCATGCCGCTGCTCCGGAGTGAGCTGCTGCCACTGGCGATAGCGCTCGAGGATGTTCTGCCGCTCCTCGGGCGTCATCTTCTGCCAGCGCTCGAGATTGCGCTGGGCGACGGCGCGCTCCTCGGGCGAGAGGCGGTCCATGCCCTCGATCGGCGGCGTCTGGCCGAAGGCGACCTCCAGCGCGCCGCCCGCGAGCAGCACGGCGGCGGTGAGGACGAGGGCCACCCAGCGCATCAGCTTGGTCACTTCACTCCCCCCTGGGTTGGTGGCGCCGGCGTCGCGGACGGCCGCGCGCCCGGCGCCTCGCGGGCCGGCGTGGCGACCGCCGGCGATTCCAGCATCCGCAGCACCTCGAGCATCCGCATGCGCTCGGCGAGGCTCTGGTCGCGATGCCGGGCGGGATCCGCCTCGCGCAGCAGCTCGAGGTCGAGCAGCATCTGGGCGTCGAGGCGCTCGGACGGGCGGTCGGCGGCGCGCGCGGGCGTCGCGAGCGCGGCTACCACGGCGAGGAGCGCGGCCACCCGGCGCATCAACCCTCCCGCAAGGGTACGCCGTCGAGCTGCCGGATCACGTCCAGCTCCTCGAGCAGGTCGAGGCGCTCGACCACGCGGTAGTGCTCGAGCAGCCCGAGCCGCGCGCCGATGACCGCCTCGTCGAGCGCGGCCAGGGTCAGGTCCGGCCGCCGCTCGACCGGCTGGAGCGTGAACAGCAGCAGCGCCGTGGCGAGACCCATCGCGAGCGCGATGGGCGCCGGCCGCGCCCACCAGCCGCGTAGCCGCGCGCGGACGGAGCGCCGCGCCTCGAGCCTGGCGCGCAGGTGCGCGCGATAGTCGCCCCAGCGCGGCTCGGGCGGCGGCGGCGCGGCCGCGGCCACGCGCGCGAGCAGGTCGCGCTCCTCGGGCGTGAGGTCGTGGCGGCGCTCGTCGCTCATGGCGCGAGCTCCCTGCGGAGCGCCGTCACGGCGCGGTGCAGGTGCACGCGCACGGTCGGCTCGGCCACCTTCAGCACCTCGGCGATCTCCGCGGTGGAGAGCTGCTCCTGCGCGTGCAGGATCACCGCGGTCCGCTGCTGCGGCGAGAGCCGGTGCACCGCGTCCCAGAGTCGTGCCATCGTCTGCGCCTCGCTCACCTGGTCGCCGGGGTCGGGGCCGGGCGCCGGCTGGCGCTCGACCAGCGACGCGTCGGCGTCGCGACCCTCGTCGCGCGCCACGAGCCGTGTCCACCAGCGCCCGCGGCGCTTGTGGTCCAGACAGAGGTTGACCAGGATCCGGTAGAACCACGTCGAGAACCGGGCGTCGCCGCGGAAGCGATGGGCCGCCTCCCAGACGCGGATGAAGGCCTCCTGCGAGACGTCGCGGGCGTCCTCGGCGTCGCGCAGGAGCGACCAGGCCAGGCGATACGCCCGGCCCTGGTAGCGCGCGACCAGCACGTCGAAGGCCGCGTCGTCCCGCGCCGCGATCCGTCGGCACAGCGTCTCATCGGACGTTGCCTCCCGCTCGTCGGTCACCCGGCCCTCTGCCGCCCACCATCCCACTCCCGTATCGCCGGCGGCAAGGTTCCTGCGCCCGGGGCCGGCCGGCGCCGCCCCGGGCGCGCATCCGTGGCTACTTCGCGGCCTGGTCGGCCTTCAGATCCTTGCGGTCGTTGTGGAGGTCGCGGCGATCCTGCCGCCGGTCACGCCGGTCCCGGCGCAGATCCTTCGCGTCGGCGCGCCGATCCTTCATGTCGGACTTGAGATCCTTGCGATCCTCGCGGATGTCCTTCAGGTCGTTCTTCACCGCGTCTTTGTCGCCGGCCTTGCGGTCGGCGGCCAGCTCGCGGCGGTCCTCGCGCAGGTCACGTCGATCACCGCGGATGTCCTTCGTATCCTGGCGGATCTCCCGCCGATCCTCGCGGATGTCGCGACGATCGCGGCGCAGGTCGCGCCGGTCCTGCCGGATGTCCTTGCGATCCTGCGTCACGTCGTCCGGCCTGACGTCCTGCGCGAGCGCCGGCGCCGTCAGGAGCGCCGCCGCCATACCCGTCACCGCGATCGCCGTCGTCAGCTTCATTGTCGTCGCCTCCTTGTGGGGGTTATGATTTCCGCGCAGTAGGACGAGGGCCGGGGAGCGTTCTGTTTACAGCTCGATACAGGCCGTCGTAACTAGCGGGAAACAAAGGCTGGGTCGACGGTCGTTCACTCGGTGGCCGTGGGGTTGCAGCCGTCGTTGGCTCAGGAGGTGACGCCCATGATCGATCGCGAGAAGTTCCCGACCGCCTGGAAGGGCTGTGAGATCTCCGTCGTCACGGAGCGCCAGCGCGACGGCCGGTGGGCCGTCGTCGCCGCCATCAATCAGACGACGCCCGCGCACACGCGGACGATCGACCTGCCGGTGCCGAGCGAGAGGTTCGCGACCCAGGAAGAGGCCCAGGCCTACGGCCTCGAGCAGGCGCAGCGCTGGCTCGAGGAGAACATGCCGAAAACCGAGGCGGCCTGAGCGGGCCTAATCCAGGAGAACGAGACCGCGGTGGGAGCGATTGACGACGGTCGCTCCGCCGCGTGTAACGAGCACCGTCTCCTTGACGTTGACGCCGAAACCGCCGAGCTCGTAGTACGGCGTCTCCACGCGCAGCACCATGCCCGCTTCGAGCGTGTCGCCGCCGGGCCTGAGCCACGGCGCCTCGGCCGGCTCGAGGCCGATGCCGTGGCCCACGTGGTGCCGGCGGAATTCCGGAAGGCCGGCGGCGCGCACGGCGGTGACCGCCGCCTCGAACACCGCGCCGCCCTCGACCCCGGGCCGGATCGCGTCGAGCGCCGCCTGCACGCCCGCCTCCACGGCGTCGTACGCGCGCTGCTCGCGCTCGCCCGGCTCGCCAACCACCGCCATGCGCGCGACGTCGCCGCGATAGCCCTTGAAGACGCAGCCCAGGTCGAAGCGCACCAGCTCGCCGCTGCGGAGCGCGCGCTCGCTCGGATACGCCGCCGGCAGCGCGGCGTTCTCGCCGAAGGTGATGGTCGTCGCGTACGGCGTCGCGCGCTGCGCGGTCACCGCATGCTCGTACAGCGCGACGGCCTCGCGCTCTGTCGTCCCGGGCTTCAGCTCGCCGAGCACCGCGTGGATCGACTCCTCCGCGATGCGCAGCGCCTGCGCCAGGCAGTCGATCTCGTAGGGGCTCTTCACGGCACGCGCGCGGGCGACGGCGCCGACGGCCGGCGTGACGCGGCGGCCGGCGAACCGCGCGGCGATCGCGCCGGCGGCGGGGCGCAACAGCCCCGCGTCGTCGAGGCCGACGCGCGCTTGGCCCAGCCCGAGCGCGTCGAGCACGCGCGCCAGCCCGTCGGCGGCGGTGTCCGCCGGCTCGGTGGCGAGCCGGGCCGCCCGACGCGCGGGCTCGTCGGCGCGCTCGGCGAGGTTCACGTGGAAGCGGCCGTGGCAGGCGACGTGGTCGGCGGCGGCGTCGCCGGCGGCGAACGCGGGCGCGTCGATGGTCGGGATGACGAGGGCCGTGCCGGCCTTCGAGTACACCGCAAGGATCTCGGCGTCGAACACCGCATGCGAAAGGCTCCAGAAGCCGGTGAGGTAGGCGACGTCGGCGGGCGAGGTCGCGACGAGCGCGTCCACACCGAACGCCTCGAGGACGCCGTCCAGCCGCTCGGTCTGGTGCGGGTACACGGCGCTAGATCGAGAGCAGCGTGCCGGTCACGTGGCCGGAGGATTCGGCGGCGAGATACGCGATCGCGTCGGCCACGGATCCCACCGGCACCCAGGTCTTCGGATCGACGTCGGGCATGGCCGCGCGGTTGGCGGGCGTGTCCATCGTGCTGGGCAGCACCGCATTGACGGTGACGCCGCGCCCGCGCGTCTCGACGGCCAGCGCTTGCACGAATGCGATCACGGCCGCCTTCGCCACCGTGTAGGCGATGAAGCCGCCCGCGGGCGGCACCACCGCGCGCGAGGCGACGGCGACGATGCGCCCGGCGCCGGCGGCGAGCATGGGAGGCACCACGGCGTGGGCGGCCACGTACGCGGTGGTGAGATTCAGCGTCAGCATCGAGTCCCAGAGCTTGCGGTCGGTGTGGACGAGATCGCCCATCGCGAAGCCGCCGACGGCGCTGACGAGGACGTCGATCCGGCCCTGGCGCGCCAGCAGGGCTTCGGCCAGGCGCGCCATCGCCGCGTCGTCGGCGACGTCACAGCGCTCGAGCACCAGCCGCTTGCGGGCGGTGCCCTCCACCGAGGCCTCGAGCCGCTCGCGCTCCTGCTCGACGATCCACGGCACGCAGACGACCGCGCCCTCGGCGAGGAAGCGGCGGGTGATGGCCTGGCCGAGGGCGCCGCTGCCGCCGGTGACGAGGACGACGCGCTCCACGCGCGCTACTCCGCCGCCGCCGGCGCCAGCATGATGCTCGAGCGCTGGATCTCGTCGTAGCGCACCTTCGACACGTCGAACTCGTCGAGGTTCTCCTTCAGCCTCTTGAAGGTCTGCTCGAACGACGGCAGCGTCTTGCGCGCCTTGGTCAGCGGCGTCGTGCGCGCGAGCAGGTAGTTCTTCACGTAGGGATGGTTGATCCCGCGCTTCTTCACCTTCGCCACCACCGCCGCCAGCGTCTCGTCGGCCGCGCGCACGAGCGCCGCACGCTCCTCGCGCTCTTCGAGGCCTTTACGCAGCGACGTCTTGAGGAACTTGTCCACGCGTCGCAGGATCGGCGCGAAGGCGCCGCCCGCGAAGCGCTTGTTCTGCTCGTAGAGCAGGCCGAGTGTGATCAGGTGCGCGGACTCGAACTGGAAGGCCCAGTCCTCCTCGGTGGAGGTCGGCTGCTCGGCCTCGGCGCCGCGGTACATCCGGATGACCTCGAGCGACTTCTCCTTGAGGTTGTGCGCCTTCTCCGTGTTGAGCGCGAGCACCTGGAAGGCCACGCTGGGCTCGGCCACGAGGATGGCGGGAACGAACTCGGCCTTCAGCTTCTCGAGCACGACGCGGCGGTGGTTTCCGTTCGGCGTCCAGTACACGCCGGCGCGCGCCGAGACGACCACGATCGGGTCCACGAAGCGGTCGACGCGGCGCACCGCCTCCGTGAGTCGTTTCGCGTGCGTGGGCGAGACGTCGCGCTGGTAGGGGCTTGCCTCCACCTTCGCGCGTGGCAGCAGGCAGAAGATCTGCCAGTGCTCGCCCACCGGCTCCTGGTAGACGGCCAGCACGCGGCCGCCGTCGCGCTCGACCTGCTCGGCGAGCCCCCGGGCGGCTTTGCTGGGCTCCTTCTCGGGATAGATCGTGAAGTCCGCCATGGCTCCGATCCTACGCCGTCACGGGCGCCGCCGGCTGCGACCGCGGCCGCCGCCGCAGGAGGTCGCGGACGCTGCCGTAGATGCCCGAGGGCAGGAAGATGATGAAGACGATCAGGAGCAGGCCGTAGATGGTCTCGGCCATGCCCACGTACGTGATGCCGAACACCACGCGCAGGACCTCGGCGAGCGCGATGGTCAGCGCGGTGCCGACGGTGGGGCCGAGCAGCGCGTACATCCCGCCCAGCACCACCGCGAACACGATGCGCAGCGAGACGCCGATGCCGGCCAAGGTGTCGGGGTTCACGTAGGCGATGTACTGCGCGTACGCGATGCCCCCCACGGCGGTGAGCACGGCCGAGAGCACGGTGATGGCGATCTTGAAGCGCGTGACGTGGATGCCGACCGAGGCGGCCGCGGTCTCGTCCTCGCCGATCGCCTCCATCGCCGAGCGCGCCATCGAGCGGTCCACGCGGTGCCACACCCAGAGCCCCAGCGCCCACAGCACGAGCGCAGCGTAGTAGAAGACGCGCTTGTCCGCGAACTGCACGGCCACCAGGCTGTCGGCGCCCGCCGGCCGCACGGTGAGGCCGAGCGAGCCGCCCGTCCAGTCGCGCTCCGCGATGATGAGCAGGCGCACGACCTCGCCGACGGCGAGGGTGACGAGCCCGAAGTAGTGGCCGATCACCTGAAAGCGCGAGCACGGGTAGGCGACGATCACGGCGAGGGCGGCCGTGAGCACGACGGCGGCGAGGGCGCCGAGCCACGGCGTGAGGCCGAAGAAGTTCCAGAGCAGCGTCGTCGTGTAGGCGCCGAGCCCGAGGAAGGCGCCGTGCCCGAGCGAGACGAGGCCGAAGCGGCCCATGAGCGCCCACGCGCCGCCGATGAACGACCAGACGAAGATCTGGATCAGGACGTGGAAGATGTACTGGCGCATGCCGCCCATCGGGACGAACGGGGCGGCCACGAGCGCCGCGAGCAGGACGCCGACGCCGACGCGGCCGGCGCTCACGCCCGCCTCGCGAAGAGACCACCCGGCCGGACGAAGATCATGATGATGAAGATCACGAAGGCGATCACATAGCCCATCTCGGTGGACCACACCACGCCGCCGATCGAGATGATCTCGCTCATGATGAATGCCGCCACGAAGGCGCCGATCATGTTCCCGAGCCCGCCGAGGACGCAGATCATGAACGTCAGCGGCCCGAAGGCGGCGCCGAAGAACGGGTGCACGGAGTACTGGATGATCAGCAGCGCGGCCGCCACGCCCGCGAGGGCGCCGCCCACGGCCGAGGTGACGACGTACACCGTCCGTGGATTGGCGCCCATGAGCGCCATCGCCTCGCGGTCCTGCGAGACGGCGCGGATGGCGGTGCCGATGTACGTATGTCTCAAGAAGAGGAAGAGCCCGAGCATGACGAGCAGGGCCACCGCGAAGGCGACGAGGCGCGCGAACGACAGGAACATGCCGCCGTACTCGAGCGTCGGCAGCGTCAGCCGCACCGAGCGGTGGTCGGTCGTCCACAGGAACGTGGCGAACGACTGGAGGAAGAACAGCAGCCCGCCCGTCGCGAGCAGCTGGTTCACGGGGGCGCTGCCGAGGATCGGCGAGATGATCAGCACGTGCACCGCGATGCCGAGGAGCGCGCCGAGCCCGACGCTCACGAGGCTGCCGATCCAGATGGGCCAGCCATAGACCTGGACGAGGAAGTAGACCGCGTACATGCAGATCATCACGAGGTCCACGTACGCGATCCAGACGATGTCGATGACGCCGAAGATCAGGTTGAGGCCCAGCGCGAGCAGCGCCAGCACGCCGCCCAGGAGCAGGCCGTTCACCGCGGCCTCGGCCAGGAAGATGGGGTCGATCACAGACCCACGTACGCCTTCCGGACGAAGTCCTGCTCGGCCAGCGCCTCCGCGCGGCCCTCCATCTTGAGGTGGCCGGCCTCCAGCAGATACGCGCGGTCCACGAGCTTGAGCACCTGGCGCACGTTCTGCTCGACGATGAGGATCGTGTAACCCTCCTCGCGCACGCGGCGGATGAGGTCGAAGAGCCGCAGCACCATCACGGGCGCCAGCCCCATCGATGGCTCGTCGAGCAGCACCAGCCTGGGTCGCGACATGAGCGCGCGGCCGACGGCGAGCATCTGCTGCTCACCGCCCGACAGGCTGCCCGCGCGCTGCCGGCGCCGCTCGGAGAGCACGGGGAAGAGCGCGAACACGCGCTCGAGGCTCTCCGCGTACGCCCGCCGCGCCACCTTCAGATACGCGCCCATCTTGAGGTTGTCGGCCACGGTCAGCATCGGGAAGATGCGCCGGCCCTCGGGGACGTGGGCGATGCCATGGGCCACGACCTCGTACGCGGGGCGGCCGGTGAGCGAGGCGCCCTCGAACGTCAGCGTGCCGGCGCGCGGCGCGATCATGCCCGAGATCACGCGCAGGAGCGTCGTCTTGCCGGCCCCGTTGGGACCGACGACGGCGACGGCTTCGCCGGCGGCGACGTCGAGGCTGACGTCCCAGAGCGCGGTGAACGCGCCGTAGCCGGCCGTCACGTTGCGCAGCTCGAGCATCAGGCGAGCACGACCTTCTCGCCGAGGTACGCCTCGACGACCTTCGGGTCCTCGGCGACCTCGCGCGGCTTGCCCTCCGCGATCTTCTCGCCGTGGTCGAGCACGACCACGCGGTCCACCACGCGCATGAGCGTGGCCATGATGTGCTCGACCCACACGATCGTGATGTGGAGCTCGCCGCGGATGCGACGCAGCAGGTCGGCGGCGCCCGCCATCTCCGAGGAGTCGAGCCCGCCGAGGCTCTCGTCGGCGAGCAGGAGCCTGGGTCCCGTGGCCAGCGCGCGCGCCAGCTCGAGCTTCTTGAGGCCGCCCGCGCCGAGCAGCGTGGTCGGCGCATGGGGGGTCGTGGCCAGCCCGACCAGCCCCAGGATCTCGAGGGCGCGCCGGCGCGCCTCGGCCTCCGACGAACGCTGCGCCGCCCCGAAGTGCGCGGCCACCGCCACGTTCTCGAGGATGGTGAGCTTTCGGAACGGCCGCGGAATCTGGAACGTGCGCGCGATCCCGAGGTGGCAGATCTTGTCGGGCGTGAGGCCGGCGAGCTCCTGCGCGCCGAAGCGGATCGAGCCGGAGCTCGGCGTGAGCGCGCCCGACACGCAGTTGAAGAGGGTGGTCTTGCCCGAGCCGTTCGGGCCGATGAGGCCGAGGATCTCGCCCTCCTTCACTTCGAAGGAGACGGCGTTCAGCGCGGTGAAGCCGCCGAAGCGCTTCGTGAGGCCGGTGACGGTCAACATCTGGAAATGGGGGGCCCCGAGATGGCCCCCCATACCCCCCCACGCTCGGAGCGCCCCGGCGGAGCCGTGGCGCTCCTCGATGTCCGCGGCGCCGCGCTCAGCGCGCGAATAGCGGCGAGGACGCCGGCAGGAGGACGGGCGGCGCGCTCATGCTCGCGACGACCGGAGGGTACACGTGCTTGAAGTCGCCGTCGACGACCTGGAAGACGGCGGCGATGGCGCGCATGTTCTGGCCGGCCATGGCGTGCCCGAGGGGATGGAACTTCACGCCGTAGCCCTGCATCGTGCCGCCCTCGGGGATGTCCGTCTCCCGCGCGGCCTTGGCGAGCGCCTCGGCCGAGAAGCCGCCGTGCTTCTGGATCGCGCGCGGCAGCACGTCGTTGAGGAGGATCCACATGTTGTTGAAGCCCATCGAGACGTGGGGCGCCACCTGGCCGGCGGGGATGGACGGCTCGAAGGTCTTGTAGCGCTTCAGCATCTCCTGCGTGAGCTCCGCCACACCCGGCTTCAGCTTCTTCGGATCGATCAGCTGCGCGGCGGGCGGATCGACCGTGTGGAATCCCTCCACCTCGGTGCCGAAGGCTTCCTTCAGCTTCGGGAGCTGGCTGTGGCCGGCGCCGTGCCCGATGTAGATCTTCACGCGGAGGCCCTGCTCCTTGGCCTGGCGCAGGAACAGCGCGATGTCGGGCGCATAGCCGGTGTGATAGAGGACGTCGGGGCGCGCGGCGCGAAGCTTCGTCACGAGCGAGCTGAGATCGGGCGCCTGGATCGAGAAGCCCTCCTTCAGCACGACCTGCATGCCCTGCTTCTTCGCCTCCGCCTCGTTGGCGGCCGCCACGCCGGTGCCGTAGGGCCCGTCCTCGTAGATGATGGCGACGCGCACGTCCCGGGGCGCCTTCTTCAGCTTCTCCTGCGCGTAGTGCGCCACGTACTGGACGGAGTTTTCACCGAAGAGGCCGCCGTTGGGCTGGGGCCGGAACGTGTACTGGAGGTTGCGATCCTTGAGGACGGCGTCGGCGATGGCCGTGGTGATCCAGAGGAACTTCTTCTGCTTGTCCACCTTTTCCGCGAGCGGCACGGCGTGGGCGCTCGAGTACACGCCGGCGAGGATGTCCACCTTGTCGACGTTGAGCAGCCGCTCGGCCTCGTTGATCGCGACCTCGGCCTTCGACTGGCTGTCGCCGTCGACCTGGACGATCTTGTACTTGCCGAGCACGCCGCCCTTTTCGTTGACATAGTCGATGATCATCTTCGCGCCGCGCCAGCAGTTGAGCGAGCCGGCAGCGGAGAACGGACCGCTGTGGTCGTACAGGAGGCCGATCTTGATGGTCTGCGCCTGCGCGTCCGCGCGGGGACTCCACACGCCGAGCGCGCCGACCGCGAGCGCCAGCGCGACGGCCAGGATCATTCGTACTGACTTCATCGTCCCGCCTCCTCGAAAAAAGTGGGGTGCAGGGTATCACGCGCCGGTGCGACGCGCGAGGACCATCCACTCCCGGCTCTGCCGGCCGCGCGGCGAGCGCAGCGGCGGACCCGCACGCTCGATCCAGAACGACGGCGCGAGCAGCCGGCGCACCTCGGCCGGTGACACCACGAAGGGCGGCCCCGGCGTCAGCGCGCGCAGCGGGAAGAAATTCGCGAGCAGCCAGCCGCCGAGCCGCAGCGTGCCGACCAGCGAGCGCACGTATTCCGCACGCCGCGCGGGGTCGATCGCGCAGAAGCACGTGTAATCCCACACGCCGTCGAACGCGTTGGGCAAGTCGCGACCCAGCGTGAACATGTCGCGCGACTCGAAGGCGACGTCCACGCCCTCACGCCGCGCGAGCCGACGCGCCGCGCTGAGCGCCGCCGGCGCCCAGTCGAAGCCGGTGACCGCGTAGCCGCGCGTCGCCAGGTAGCGCGCGTCGTGGCCGCGGCCGCAGCCCGGAACGGCGACGCGTCCGCGGGGCGGCGGCGTGGATTCCACGAACTCCACCAGCGACGGCGCCGGCGCGCCGAGCTCCCAGCCATCGCCACCGCGCGCGTACACGTCCTCCCAGAACTCCGGCGCGCTTGTCCTCACGAAGGTAGGGCTCACACGGGCCATCGCACCGTCTCGAAGTGCGGCACCGCGCGCTCGGCGCCCGCGCCCACCAGCTCGTCGGCGGTGTGCGCGGTCGTGACGCCGATGACGCGCATGCCGGCCGCGCGCGCGGCGTGAACGCCGACGACCGCGTCCTCGAAGACGACACACGCGTGCGGCTCGACGCCGAGGCCCTCGGCCGCCTTCAGATAGACCTCGGGATGCGGCTTGCCCCGGCGCACGTCGTCGGCGGTGACGGCGACGTCGAAGTGACGGCGCAGGCCGAGCGCGTCCAGGACGCGCTCGAGGTCGCGGCGCGACGCGGAGGTGGCCACGGCTCGCGGCACGCCCTCGCGCGCCAGCGCCGCCACGAACGCGCCGGCGCCGGGCACGGCCATGGTGCCCCGGCGCGCGAGGCGCGTGTAGTGCTCGCGCTTGAGGTCGGCGAGCCGCCGCGCTTCGGTACGGTCGATGCCGTTCACGAGCAGCGCCACCGCCTCCTCGGCGGGGCGGCCGATGGTGAGGCGCCAGAACTCCGGCGGCGGGGTCAGGCCGCAGTCCCGGCACATGGCGACCCACGCGTCGCGATGGTGCGCGCCGGAGTCGACGAGCACGCCGTCCATGTCGAACACGACGGCGCGCGGTGCTCCGCCGCTCACCTCAAGCGGTAGAGGGGAGCGAGCGCGCGAAAGGTCTCGAGGGCGGCGTCCCGGTACTGCGCCTCCGTCCAGCGCGACGCCTGCTCGGCCGGCACCACGCGGCCGAGCACGAGCTGGCCGTCGCGGGTGCGTGTCAGCTCGTCGGCCAGCTCGGCGA
>WNGG01005600.1_pt1 | contig 17395 bp, 13 predicted proteins | sample 5400661 | NCBI WGS metagenome assembly WNGG01 (sample SAMN13153372, study PRJNA577476) | soil metagenome | isolation source: 100 cm soil or saprolite under Garry oak tree replicate 1 | place: USA:California | collected 2016-06-15 | reverse complement strand
TGGCCGCCGCCGACATTGAGATCTATACCCGGACCACCACGTTCGCCATCATGCAGTCGTTGCACCTGGACTCCGGGCCCAGCGGACCGGTCCATCCCTGACCTCGCGATCGTGAACGACAGGAGTTCGACATGAGCGAACCGCTCGACTGGAACGCGAAGACCATCGCGGAGTTCCGAGCGAACGAGGGCAGGGTTGGCGGGGTCTTCGAGGGCGCCCCGCTGGTCCTGGTGCATCACCGCGGCCGCAACAGCGGGCGGGAGTACGTCACCCCGATGATGTACCTGCCGCACGACACCGAGCCGGACATCATCTACGTCTTCGCAACCAAGGCTGGAGCACCCACCGACCCGGACTGGTACCACAACCTGACCGCCGCCGGTGACGGCAGTGTCGAACGCGGAACCGAGACCTACAAGCTGACCGTCCGCGAATTGACCGGCGCTGAACGCGACCGCATCTACGCCGAGCAAGCGCGGCACCACCCAGGCTTTGCCGAGTACGCACGCCAAACTGCTGGAGTCCGTACCATTCCTGTGCTCGAACTTAGGCGGGCGTAGCCCACACCCCTAAGACCGGCCAGCGAGGTCCTGGTGACCTTCGAGGAATACACCCGCCATATCGACTGGTCGCTCACCGTCGGCCGGCGGCGGACACGCCAGACAGCGCGCCAGGCAGTATCAACTGCCAGGCGTCGCCGAGATGGTACGACGGCCGCGCCACACCATTGAGAGTCTCCACATAGGCGACATAGTTCGTGCAGTTGTGGCCCGTGTCCGCACCCCCAGTAACTCGTGCCACTGTGCGCGTGATAGCCGTGGTCGGTGTACCCGGCGTTGATGCACACGCTATAACTGGTCGGGTACACGCGAGGTCCATCGGAGGTGCATGCGAGGTCCATCCGGCACCGGTGCGCGGACAAGCGTCGCGGGTTCACGACTAAACTGATCCAGCCCAGCGCGGAGCGTATCCGGCAGATCGAGTCCAAAGCCATGTCGAAGCTGCGCCACCCGTCACGATCCAACGTCCTTCGGGACTACCTCGACTGACCTGACCGACGGCCGTCGCCCCCGGACGTAACCAGCGGTCCCCGCCCGCCCGGCTCGTGGACGCACATAATGCCCAGAACGGCGGCTTGGCGCGCTCAACAGTGGTGAGGCGTGGCCACGGTTGGTGACAGCCTCACCGGCACGGAAGCGTGGCCGAGGCGGTATGGGTTGGGATCACTGGCGCCGTCGCGGTGTGGCGGGTTCCCACCAGTCGATGGTTTCTGCATCGGCGGTCATGCGGTCCAGGATGCCGGCGATGTACTCGGCGTGGCTGCCCGCGCCGCGGGAGAAACAGAACTTCCAGAGTTCCCCGGCGGCGCGCTGGTAGTGGCTGCATCGTCTCATCCACGGTGCAGGCTGAGCAGCTCGGCCAGCTGCACCTGGTGGTAAGCGCGGCCCCGGGCAGCGGCGCAGCGCCGGCCAAGGCGGCAGCCTCGTGTCCGCAGGCGCCAGCCAGAGGGGCGCCCGCGGCAGGCAGGGCAGCGGTGAAGGGCCAGATCCCGCCGCCCACCGGCCCGGTATCGCGTGGCAGCACCGGATACGGCGCGGACAGCTGGCAGTGGCCGGGCCGGCGCCGCTAGGCTCGCACGATGCCTCATATTCCGCCGCCGTTGCCGTGGAAGCAGTTCAGCGAGCCGGATGCGGACGCCGAATACCTCGTGGTGCTCACGTATCTGCCGGTGAAGCGGCTGCTGCGGCTTCCGCGTTTCCTGGCCTACGTGCGCAAGATCCAAAGACAGCTGGATGCGGCGCCGGCCGGCCTGGTTGGTTACTCGCTGCTGGCCAAGCCGCACCGGTCGCGGTACTGGACCCTGTCCGCCTGGGCCGACGCCGCTGCCCTAGCTGCCTTCATCGGCGAAAGCCCGCACCGCGATGCGATGACTGGCCTGCGTGCCGCGCTGCGAGGCTTCCACACCACCCGGTGGACCGTCCCGGGCGGTGAGCTGCCGCCCACCTGGGAGGACGCGCTGGCACGCAGGTGAGCGGCCGCACGCTACGGTCGCCGGCACGGTCGTCATGCATGATCGAGATTGCCGCCCCACTGATGGCGGGCCATGCCAGCCGGCTCCGGGCGCCCCATCTGCCCGTTCCCGCCCAGGGCACCGTGCTTGCGCAGGCTCCGCCTTACCTCAGGTGCCAGACGGGGTTGAATTCGCTGAGCGCATGCGGCGCCGCGCCGCGGATGGGCCAGAATGGGCTCGGAGGTCCACTACCCACCTGAGGGGGCAGTCATGGGCGCACCAGTGGTGCACTTCGAGGTCGTCGGTAAGGACGGCAAGGCGCTGACCGCGTTCTATTCGCAGATGTTCGACTGGGCCATCGACAGCAACAACCCGATTGGCTACGGCATGATCGCCCGGGAGGGCAACCTCAACGCTGACGGCGCGGGTATCGGCGGCGGCATCATGGGGGCGATGCCGGGCATGGAGGACTACGCCGGGCACGTCACCTTCTACGTTGAGGTGCCTGACGTCGAGGCGGCGCTGGCGAAGGCGGAGAGCCTCGGCGGTACCCGGCGGATGGGGCCCGACCAGGTGCCCGGCGGGCCGGTCATCGGCCAGTTCACCGATCCCGAAGGCCACCTGATCGGCCTGACCCAGGCCGCACCGGCGTGACCTGCCCGCGCCATCGCGGCCGCCGCGGCCGCCGCGGCCGCCGCGACGGCCCGTCGGCGGCCCATATCCGGGCGGCAGCGGACTTCCTCGCTGGATCGGGGCCATCCAGCCGCCACGACTGCCCATCCAAGCATGCTCGCCGCTAGGCGGCGATAGCCTGGCGAAACCAGTTCCTGCAGGCGGCTGTCATGCGCCGGTGATCGCCTCATCTTGAGCGCCTAACCAGAATGCCGCATATCAAGACTCGTAGTCAGTCGTCGGCTGTCACAAGACAGGCCATCCGATCGGTCGCCGTGTCAGGACTGTCGCCGCGCAGACACCCCGTTTCTGTGCGGCCGGAACACTCATGCCGAACGATCAGCACGCCGCGCGTAACGGCGGCTCGGCGATTGCTTCTGTAGCCGGGGGTCCGCCACGGTCTGTAACCAGTCGCCAAAGGCGCGCTATTCGCAGGCCGAAAAGAATGCGTTTGGCTGGTGCGCTAGCGGTGGGTCCGGCACCTCTTGGTTATCAGTGTCAGCTGAGCTCGGTGGTCAGGATCTTGAGTGGCGGCTATCGCTGCCAGCGCGCTTTCGAGAATGAGCGGCTGAATCTGGTGATCATCGTTGGCGAGGTCCAGCGCCGCGTTCAGGTACTGGATGATGCTTGCCGCGGGCAGGCGGGTGGCATCGGATCGCAGCATGTTGAGGACTAGCCTGGCGGACTGGCGCTGCAGTGAGGTGTCCCAGAGCTGACGCGGGCCGAAGACGGTCGCTAGCCGCTGGTAGGCGGCGGACGGGTCGTCGTCGGGGTGGCCCAGGGTTCTGGATAGCCAGAGTTCAATCACCTCGTGTGCTATCGAGGATGCCGGCCCGTCGCCGATTCCGAGGAAGGTTGTGATGCTGGGGCCCAGCCAGCGGAAGACCGGTTCCAGGGCATGCCGGATGGCTGAGTCGTTGGTGCCGCTGGAGATATCCATCTTGTGGCTGAGCGCATCCCAATAGGGCCGGTGCCACACCGTGTTTCCCCGGCCGGGGTGGCCGGGCGGATAGTGGTAATGCCAGTACGGGTCGATCGGTTCGGGGGGTTTCTTGGGGTCATCGGACAGGCTGATCTCAAGGTCGCGGTCTGGCCCGGTCCAGATGTGCCGGATGGTGAGGGCGAGTGCCAGGTCTGTCCAGTCGGGCTCCGTCAGCGACGAGCGCCACAGAAGGGCGCCGCGGTGCCAGCTTCCGGAGGGATCTTCGGCCCGGCGGAAGAGTTTGCTGGCGGTCATGCTCGCCGCCAGCGCGAGGATCAGCAGGACGAGGTTGGCGCTGTAGATGCCATGCCGGGACGCGGTCGGGAGCGGCGCGGGAGCGTAGCTGGAGTAGCGATGCTCGGTACGTGCCTGGCTGTCGGCGAGCACGTCGACGAGCAACTCTGCCAGGTGCCGCTGGCCGGCCGTCGCGACCTGGCGCGCGCAGATGCCGCGGACGAACCGGAGCATCTGCCGGGAAGATAGCGGCGCGAAGGACAGCAGCGAGTAGAAAAGGTCGTCATCCACCGGGGCGTGGCCGACGGCCAGCGCTGGCCGTCGGGTCAGCAGGTCGGCCGCGAGCTGGACCGTCAGGCGCGCGGCCAGGTACTCACCGAACGTGGCGTGCAGAAACTCATAGGTCTGCAAGCGCGAGCCGTCACGGATCGCCTGGGCTCGCTGAACGAAGAAGAACCGGCCCACCGCAATGCCCGCCGCGGTCAGGGGTGCCCTGAACCCGGTGAGTGTCTCGGGGCGGCGGCCAAGCAGCGCGGCAAGGTCGCTGTCCAGCTCAGCTTCGGTGACCCATTGCCGGTGCCGGTTGATCATGCCGAACGAGATCAGCGAGAGCCGCTGCAGCTCTTGCTCGATATGGTCGGCTATCTCGCCAGCGGACGCCGCCACCTGGGACTTGGCGAGCTCGCGTGCGGCAAAGGAAGTGAGCAGCTCCTCGTAAAGCCTTGTCTCGTCCAGCGCCTGGCCGCCACCGGTGCCGGAGCCGCGCCGCAGCGCGTTGGCGTCAGCATCGTACAGGGCCAGCATCAGCAGCAGCAGCGGCTCGCACGCCAGCGCCCGGTGCCGCGTCACAACTTGTGCGGGCAGCGGCTCCAGGCCGCACGACCTCAGGTGATCTTCGTTGTGCAGGTTCCAGATGTGAACCCATCGCCTGATCTGTTCCTCGCGGAAGGGCTCCAGCCGCAACGCGACGGTGCCCTCGGGGTACCGGGCCCGGTCGGCCACCGCGATCCTGCTGGTGACCAGCGCAACCACCGGTCGGCCCTGGCCAGACTGAGGCAGCGCGGGTCCGTGACCTGCGTGCCTCAGATTGAGCGGGACCGTCATCGACGCGCCTTGTCCCGTTGATCATGAGGCACCCTGTGAACCGCCTGGTGCCTACGGCGACACTGCTGCTTCATACGAGCCGCAGGTAGCCGACGGCATCGTCCCCGCTATGCATCAGGTCAAGCGGGACTGTCCTGTCTCAAATGATCTGCTGGATATCCGAAGCGATGACCAGCGGAAATCGCAGTCTTGCGAGACTGATTCGCGATGCTATCTCAGTTGATCTGCCGGGCCAACGGCGTTCTGGTGACGATGTCTCACTTGAGTTGCTGTGCCAGGCAAGAAGGGCTCCAGCGCGCTGACCAGCGCCGACATGTGCGCTGCGTCGCGCTGTCGCACTAGATCTGCTTCGTCGCCGCAGGATCACAGCAACTAGACCGAGAAACCAAGCAGACGGCGTGAGACAGGACAGGGACGTAGCTGCGGATGCCTGAGATCAGGCGGGACTGCCTCAGTTCGATCGGGAACGGACAGCCGTCACCAAGCCCTGCTGCGTCGAGGGCGCGAACCGTTTGCGCCCGACAAGGCATGCGTGAAAAGCCACCGGCCCCAGAGGGGACGAGGGCGCGAGCATGAACATGAGTGTTCAAACAGAGAGCTGGCCAACAGCCGATGGGTGTCGCTTCGTGCCTGTCGCGTGCGCCCGAAGCCACGGCACGGGGCTGTATCCCACGGACAACCGACGGACAAACGATCAAAGACCTGACCGCCGTAGCTGGCGATCAGGCCTGTGACCTGGTACTTCGTGGTAGCGGGGGTGGGATTTGAACCCACGACCTCTGGGTTATGAGCCCAGCGAGCTACCGAACTGCTCCACCCCGCGTCGAGGTGCTTTTACTTTATGGGCGCGCAGGCTTGCAGGCAAATCAGCCCGGCAGCGGCCGACGGCACCACAGCGGCCGACGGCACGGCAGCGGCGGACGGTGCATGGGTAGGCTTGCCGCGTGCCGCACCGCCAGCGCGACGCAAGCCGCGCGAACAACGCGAACCGCGGGAACAACGCGGACCACGCGAGCCGCCTGAACCGCTTGACCGGGCTTCGGACCAACTCCTGGGTGCGGGTCGGGCTTGTGGTCATTGCCCTGGCCTTCTGCGCTTACGGGCTCGCTACGCAGCGTGCTCAGGTCACGGCCGCACTGCGGCACCTGCATTGGTACTCGGTGGCAGCCGCGGTTGGCAGCGCCCTCGCCGGCCTAGGGTTCATGATGCTGGCCTGGCGGACGTTGCTTGCCGATCTTGGCTCGCCGCTGAGCTTGCGGGCGGCGAGCCGGGTGACGTTCGTCAGCCAGCTGGGCAAGTATGTGCCCGGCGTGGTCTGGGCGTTCGCTGCCCAGTTGGAGCTTGCCAGCGATTATGAGATCCCGCGTCGGCGCGCGGCCACCGCCACGGTGGTCGGCGTGGCGGTTACCATCGTCACCGGCTTGATCATGGCCGCGCTCACTCTCCCACTGACCTCGCGCAGCGCCGCAGCGCACTACTGGTGGGTGCTCGCGTGTGCACCGGTCATCCTGATCGCCCTCTATCCGCCACTACTAGGCGGAGTGCTCGACAGGCTGCTGAGGATCGTGCGACAGCCGCCGCTCGAGCGCCGCATCAGTTTGCGCGGCCTGGCCCGCTGCGTGGGGTTCGCGGCGCTTGGCTGGGTGTGCTACGGGCTGCAGCTTTGGCTGCTTGTCGCCGACATTACTGGACGCGGTCTCGGCGTGCTGCTGCTGTCGGCGGGTGCGTACGCGCTTGCCTGGTCGGTTGGATTCGTGCTGATCATCTTCCCCAGCGGTGTGGGGCCGAGGGAACTCGCGATGATCGCCGCGCTGTCGCCGGTCATGCCGCGCGGGTCAGCGCTGGTCGTCGCGATCGTGTCCCGGCTCGTGATGACAACCGGCGACCTGGTTTGGGCAGGGCTCGGCCTCACACTCGGCCGACGCAGCCGGCTCGGCCTCGCACCCGGCCGACGCAGCCGGCTCGGCCTCGCACTCGGCCGACGCAGCGGGTGGATACCTGCTCAGAACGAAGACGCGCGTGTGGATGGGAAACTCGGCGACCTCCAACAGGCCGGTGAGCTGCGAGAACCCAGCGACCTCGCAGATTGAGTCAATAAACCTTTGACAACCTCAAGTGATGTGGCATACGTTTGAGCTACTCAACTGTTGAGGAACACAAGGTGCCCTGACCCGCATCGAAGCTACGAGGACAGGCCCGTCAGACAGAATCAGCGGGCCGCGCGACAGGGCGGTAAGGAGGCGGCAGTGGCCTGGTGTCCAGGGGGCAAGAAGCTGGACCAGGACATATTCGACGCCCTGGCCGAGTTGGTCACCCACGTAATGCATCGAGCCGAGGAGATCTCTCAGCAGTACGGCGTGCCGGTGTTCTGTGCGAAGGCTATGCACAGGTTCGACACGTCGATCGCGATGAAAGAACTCGGCAAGCGAATGCGCTGTGACCCATCGTTCGTGACCATGATCGCCGACTCGCTCGAGCAGCGTGGGCTGGCGAGGCGTGAGCCGAATGCCGCCGACCGCCGGATCAAGAATCTGGTTCTCACCCCAGAGGGCCTAGAGATGAAGGACAAGCTGGAGCGGGCACTGCTCAGTCAGATGCCGTGGTGCGAGGCGCTTGACCTGCAAGAGAGGGAGACCTTGCTTGCGCTGATCCGCAAAATGATCAACGTAGGGCCGTCCACGCCCACCCCGCGGACAGAGGCGGATTACGAGCGGGCAGAGGCGGACTACGAATCCACCGCGAGTCCGCGAAGCTAGGGCCGACCGGCCGACAGGCCGGACCGGATGACGGCGAGACGACAACTAAACAGCGCGAATCCGATGTCACACCTGATGGCTCGTGAGCGTCTTAAGTAGGCGCAGGCGCTACACAACGAAGCCGTCCGGCGAATCGCGCAAATCAATCTCCCACTAACCATCCCTACGCCAGGGCCCGAGGGGCCACGGTGCCGGATCCGGCCGCCCAAACGCGGGGCCGAGGGGCCACGGTGCTGGATTCGGTCGCCCAAACGCGGGACCCAAACGCGGCCGAGATGCCACGGCGTGGGAGCCCTGCGCGCAAAAAGGGCCGAAAAAGCGAAAAAGCGAAAAAGCACAGCACAACAGCGGCAAAGGCAGGGACCCGACCACAGCAAAAGGCAGGGACCCGAACCACAACAGCCCTACGCATAACCAATGATTAGGAGACCACTTTGTCCACGGCGCAATCTGCAACCGGGCGGGCAGCCACAGGCCAGGCCCCACGCCAGGCCAGGCGCCAGGCCACACCGGGCGCCACGGCCAGTGGCGGCCACAGTCGCCTCGGCTTGGCCCTGGTGGTCATCGCCACCGCCCAATTGATGGTCGTACTCGACGCGGCCATCGTTAACGTCGCCCTCCCGCACATTCAGCGAGCACTCGGCTTTACAGGCAACGGCCTTGAGTGGGTCGTCACCGCCTACGCCGTCACCTTCGGCGGGCTGTTGCTGCTTGGCGGCCGTTCCGGCGACCTGCTCGGCCGCAGGCGGATATTCATCGCGGGCCTGCTGCTCTTCTCCGCGGCGTCGCTGCTTGGTGGCTTCGCCAACTCGCAGGCCTGGCTGCTCACCGCCAGGGCGGTGCAAGGCGTGGGTGGCGCAATGGTCGCGCCCACAGCACTCGCCCTGATCACCACAACCTTCCCCGAGGGTGCACCACGCAACAGGGCCATGGGCGTCTACGCCGCGATGAGCGGCGGCGGCGCCGCCATCGGCCTGGTCGCGGGCGGCCTGCTCACGACGTACCTGTCCTGGCGGTGGGTGCTGTTCGTGAACGTGCCGATCGGGATTCTGGTGGCCCTGCTTGCGCCCTATGTGCTCGCAGAATCACCTCGCCGGCGTGGCCGCTTCGACCTGCCCGGCGCCATCGCAGGCACCGCGGGCGTGGCACTGCTCGTCTACGGCCTGTCCAACGCGAGCACTGACCAGGCTGGCGTTTCCCACTGGGGAGACACCAAGGTCGTCGTGTCACTCGTGGCAGCAGCCCTGCTACTGGTGAGCTTCGTGGTGATCGAATGGCGCAGCCGCCACGCGCTGATGCCGCTGCGGATCCTCGCCGACCGCAACCGCGGTGGCGCGTACCTGATGATGCTGTGCCTCGCCACGGCGATGTTCGGCGTCTTCTTCTTCCTCACGATCTTCGTGCAGGAGGTGCTCGGTTACAGCGCGCTCAAGTCGGGCGTCGCATTCCTGCCGTTCGCCGCGATGATCGTGGTGATCTCCGGGGTCGTCTCCCAGCTCATCAGCCGCGTAGGCGCCCGGGCGCTGATGCTGACCGGCGCGGCCATCACCACCGTCGGCATGTACTGGTTCTCCCACCTCAGCGAGCACAGCACCTATGTCAACGGCTTGCTCGGCCCGATGCTGGTGACCTCCACCGGCCTCGGCATGCTGTTCGTGCCGCTGTCGCTTGTCGCGCTGAGCCGCGTCAACAACGAGGACTCCGGCGTGGCCTCCAGCCTGCTCAACACCGGCCAGCAGGTCGGCGGCGCGATCGGGCTGGCCGCGCTCGGTACTGTCACCTGGACGGTCGTTTCGAACAACATCAAGCACGCCGCTGCAGCCGCCGCGCACGCGGGCCAGCTCCCAGCCAAGGCCGGTGCCACCCCGCCAGCGACCGTGCTGCACCATGCCCTGGCCGTCGGCATCTCCCGCGGATTCCTGGTCGCGGCGGGGATCGCGCTGCTCGCCCTGCTTGTTACGATCGCCGCGATCCGGGTGCGGCGTGAGGACCTCGCGGGCGCGCCTGGTCTGTCAAGCCCGAGCACGGCGGTTGACCGGGTCGAGTTCAGCGAGCGCGAGCAGCTCGCCAAGGTAGGAGTCCCAGAGTGAACGCCCGTCCACCGGGCTGACCCCAGCCCGCAGCTGTTCCGCGACGCCGGGCTCGCACAGCCTGGTGAGAGCGCGGGCCAGATCTGCGGCATCCGAGGGTTCGCAGAGCAGGCCGTCGACACCGTCGGTGACCTGCTCTGCGAACGTTCCGGTCCTGGTGGCGATGACCGGCAGGCCGTGGGCGAACGCCAGCCAGGCGTTTTGTGAGGATGTCGCGGACCGGTAAGGCAACACGAGCGCGTCCGCCCGACCAAGCAGCGCGCCGATCTCGTCAGCAGGAACATATCCGGGCCGCAGCTCGACCCTGCCATCCAGGCCAAGCTCGCGCACCAGCGCCTCGGTTGCGCCGGTTCCGCCCCAGAACTCGCCGGCCACCGTCAAACACAGCGTGCCAGGCGCCCGAGCCATCGCCCGCAACAAGACGTCCAGGCCCTTGTAGGGGCGGACGATCCCGAAGAAAAGCAAACGCCGCGGCTCACCACTGCTGGCCTCGGGCGCAGGCGGCGCAGGCGGCGCAGGCGGCGCAGACCGCGCAGCCGGCCGGGCCTTCGCCGTCGCGGGCAGGTGCGGTGGCATGGCCGCCACCCGGACGGGCGTGCCAGGTGCGAGATCAGTCGCGGCACGCGCGAGCCGTTCTGTATGTGTAAGAGCCGCATCGCTACGGCGGAGCACGGCGCGTGTGAGCGCGATGTCCCCCGGCCTGCGCTCGTGCGGCGCCACATTGTGGCAGAGCAGCACGACCCGGGGGCCGGACGGGCCAGCCGCCCCGGTGGCGCGCGGCGCCGCAGCCCGATGCCGCCATGGATTCTTAACGGCTGCGCTGCGGTGGCGCAGGCCCCACATGATGCTCAGGTACGCGGGTGCCTGGACCGGCGTGAGGTAGACGAACACAGCCAGGTCACAGCTGCTGCGCAGCCGCCTCCCGGCCCGCAGCCAGCTGTCGGGACGCCGCCAGGAAAGCAGGCGGCGAGTCCGCGGATAAGGCTCCCCCTCTGCGACATCGACATGTTGCACGCCCGGGTAGAGCACCGCCGGGTACATCGCACGCCACGACTCGATCACCACGTCGTGTCCGGCCGAGGCGAGCCGGTGCGCAAGCTCGGTCGTGTGCCGCGCCCCGCCGCCCTTGTACGGGTGTGCAGGCCCGACCAGCGCGATCCGCATCTGCTCGTCAGTCCCCGCGCGACCGGACGATCAGGTCGGCGAGCAGCGCGAGCGAGGCGATGATCAGCCCGGTGAAGAAGATGAGCACGGTGTTGATCGCGAAGTACAGCGGATGCACCACCATGTCGAAAACGCCCTTGGCCAGGCCCAGGCACAGCAGGAACAGCGCGGGCGGCATCAGCACCTTGAGCGGGTTGAAGTACATCACCATCCGCAGCACCTGCAGGATGTAGCGGTAGGCGTCGGAAAGAAAGTGAAACTTCGATTTCCCCGCTCGCTTGGCATAATCGATCGGCACGTAGCGCACTTCGTGCTCGTTTGACAAAAACGCCAGCGTAAGCGTGGTGACGCAGGAGAAACCCGGCGGCAGCAGGCGCAGGTACGGCAGCGCGACACGCCGCCTGAAGGCACGCAGCCCGGAGTTCAGGTCGGGGATTTCCGCATTGACCAGGTGCTCGGCCAGCTTGCGTATGAACCACTTGGCCGGTACACGCAGCAGCTTGTGCCTGCCCGCCTCCGATGTCCGCGCCCCGACCACCTGGTCCACCGCCGGGTCCGCGTCCAGCATCTTCACCAGCTCTGGAATATGGCCGTTCGGGTAGCTCATGTCCGCATCGGTCCAGACGACGATGTCACCTCTTGCCTGCTGGGTACCGATCCTGCGGACCGTCCCGCTGCCGCCGTTGCGTGGGAAATGGACCACCTGCAACCGCGGGAACCGAGGCTTTCCATCCTCCAGCATCGCCAATGTGCCGTCGGTGGATGCGTCATCAAACGCGATGAGCTCGTAGGAGAACCCGCTCGCGTCCATTGCCTGACAGATCCGCTCAACTTCGAGCAAAACGTGATCCTGTTCGTTGAAACACGGCAGCACGATGGACACGTGCGGCGGTTCCGGCTCCGGCTGTTGCGCTGGCCAGCGTTGCTCGGGCGCAGGCCACGGGATCGGTGTGCTCACGCCGGCCGAGAATACCCTGGTTGTGCACCATCCGCGCGGGCTCTGCGTGCGCACCATCCGTGCTGCCTTCTCGCACTCACCCGTCCGCTCGCAGCACGGCGGGTTTGATCGGCTAGCCGGTGGGTGTGGACATCCAGATCTGGTACAGGATCCGCCAGGTGGTTGTCGGCGGCTGGGTCAGCCGGTGCTCATCCTGGCGGGTGGCACGGTACACGATCCGGCGGGTGATCCCGCCGTAGGCTGCGAGTTGTGCGCTGTCCCCCGCGAGCAGCACGGGCCGCCGGCCTGCCCGCTCGATTCCGGTCATAACCAGCGCGACCGCGGCTGGTGTCGGTGAATCCAGCCGGGCGGCAGGAGTACCGCACATACCACGCACGATTTGAGTGAAGCGGTCAGCAGTGAGCGGATCAACGATCAGCACCTATGCATTGCGCCCGATAGCCCGGCACACGGAGTTCACCACGCCAATCTCGGCGGTGTCTGTGCGCTTCACCGCGAGCCCGTTCGCGAAGAGCCTCACCCGGCCGTCCGCCGTGCGCGCGACGCCGAACCCGAACGTTGTGACGGCAGTCGGCAGCAGCAGCGCTACCGCACAGCATGAAGCCGCCGCCCCTTGCGCGACCCGCCCGGCGCCGCGGGCCCGCGCTCGCCCGACCAGCCAGCCGCAGGCCCAGACGGCGAAGAGCACTAGTCCGGGCAGCACGATCGGCACCAGGCGCCGGCTGGCCCACGGTTGATCGGGCACGATCCCGGGGCGCCACAGGGTCGTGATCACCGACCAGCCGATGATCATGACCGGAAGGCCCCAGATCGGCGCAGAACCGCGGAGGAACCGCCGTGCCAGCAGCGCGGCACCGAAGGTAGCGAGCAGCACAGCCGGCACCCCGATGTACCAGATCACCCAGTACAGGCTGTCCTCCGCGTAGGTTCTGTGCGGATCGATCGGCAGGTGCGCAAGCTTTTGCACTTCCGTGATGAATGCGATCGTCGTGGGATTGGTTTCGCCGCGGACCTTTTGGATGAGCGGCCTGATCGCAAAGGCCACCATGACCGCCACGGCAAGTAGCGCCGTCACGTCTGGTACCCATCTCCACCTGCCGCTCGCGAGCGATGGCAGGTGGCGACCGCTTGCCAGCGGTGCCGCGGGGCGACCGCTCGCCAGCGGTGGCGCGGCGCGGCCGCTCGCCAGCGGTGGCGCGGCGCGACCGCTCGCCAGCGGTGGCGCGGCGCGGCCGCTCGCCGGCGGTGGCGCGGCGCGACCGCTCGCCAGCGGTGCTGCGGGACGACCGCTCGCCGGCGGTCGCGGTCGCCGCCACTGCGAAACGGCCATGAGCACGATTGTCACCGCGGCGAACCCAGCGGCGGCGTAGCCGAGCAGGCGCAACTCCGACGACAGCGAGTTCAGGTAAGGGCGCGACAAGACATACCCATCGACCAGGCCGTACACGGCGCCGACCGCGAGCCCACCAGCCATCGGCAATGCGCCCTGGCGCCTGGTGGCATACAGCACCCCACAGAAGAGGATCACGGGCAGGATCTCGCTGATCCCGTCGATGCGCACCAAGATGGACAGCCCGAACGCCAGCCCGGCGACGGCCGCCAATACCCACTGGGCTCTTCGCTCGCGCACCGGCGCGGAGCGGTCATGGCGCGGGTGGCCGAGGTCTGCGGTACCGGTGCCGCCGAGGTCTGCGGTGCCTGCGTCCCCGCTTGTGGCGCCTGAGCTGCCGTCTGTCGTGCCTGTGGTGCCTGTGGTGCCTGTGCCGGCGACGCCACCTGCGTTGCCCACGGCGTGGGTGCTCGCGGCGTTCTTTTCCACGGCGTGCGTGCTCGCGGCGTGCGTGCCGGCGGTGTCCTTGCCCGCGGTGTCCTTGCCCGCGGTGTTCGTGTAGACCTCGGGGAGGCTTAGCGCCAGCACGAGCGCGCCAAGTGGTGCCCAGCGTGGCCCGCACAACCGTCCGACCAGACCGCCGAAAGTGAGCACCGCGCACGCGCCGAACAGAGGGGCGGTCAGCACAGCAAGCTGGATGCCCTTGATCCAGAATGCCGCGGCCAGAACCATCGGCGGTCCCGCCATGAACTGTGGCACCAGCGCCGTGCCATGCGCATAGAAGCCGAGGCTCTGGAAGCCGAGGCCGGGTATTTCACCGCCGAACGCGGAGCGGAGCTGTGGTATCGGCAGCGATCCGTGCTTTGCGATCCAGTACGCGAACTGCAGGTAGGTCGCCGGATCACGCCGGACAATCACCTGCTCTGAATGCATGAGGCCCTGCCACACGCCGAAGCCGGCGGCGATCGCGATCACCGTGGCGAGCGTCCACCACGGGGTCCGCCGATGCGGCCAGCGAAGCGGCGCCGCCGAGAGCACCGGCACCACGAGCACCACGGCGAGCACCGCCGCCGTGATGGATACCAGGCCGGCGCTAAACTGCCCGGCGAGCAGCAGCGGCAGACCCGCAAGCAGCCATGCCATCAGCAGCAGGGGCGGCAGCAGCGTGATCCGTGCGAACAGGCTGCCCGCCCTGCTGTCCGCAGCCTTGCTGTGGGCCGCCCGGCCGTCGGCGGCCCTGGTGCCCGCGCCCCGCCTGTCGGCCGACCTGGCGCCCGCGGTCCCGCTGCCGGCGGACCCGCTGCCGGCGGACCTGCTGCCGCCGGGGCGCTGGATCCCGCCGCGCTCGGCACGTGTCCCTACGCTGCCCGGCGCGGGTTTGCTGATCGCGGCGTCGCCAGACACATCCGGCCGGGCCCCGGCTTTCTCGGGCCGACGTGAGCCCTTGTGGGACGGATCAGCCTCGTCGTGGCCGGACGGGCCAACGCCAAGACGCACGGGTCCTATTCCAAAGCGCACGGGTTCAACTGTAGAGGTCCGGGCGTCGCCACCGCTGACATGACCCTGACCAGGCGAGGAGTGTCCTGGCTGATCGCGCCCCCACGTTTGCCTGCATCGGCATTACCCCGCGTTCGCCCCCCGTACGACGGAGATTTACGGTAAACCAGGTACAGACGTCACGCATCATGGTAGGCACGGTCCTGTTGGCGGCAGGAGCGACGCCGCAGTCGTCTGCCGCGGCCACCTCCCCGGTGGATGCGCGCCGGGATGATTGGAGACTCCCGAGGGAGCCGATGGCACGCTACGACGTTCTCGACGACAGCTCCGGGGGACTGGGGGACGGCACTCCAGCATGGCCGCAGAGGCCGCGCGAGGGCTACCCGCCACGCCGGCCGCGAGTTGGCCGTTCACGAGGCGTGCGGATTCTCGGCTGGATCGCGGTCATCATGACCGTCGTGGTCGTGAGCTCCTCGCTCGTCGCCTACGCGGAATGGCGCCATCTGCTTGGGAACATCCAGAAAGAAAACGTCAGGGGACTGCTTGGGAAGCGCCCACCCAAATACAACTCGGCGCTGAACATTTTGCTGATCGGCTCCGACAGCAGGGCAGGGACGAACAGGAGGTTCGGCAGGGGCGTCCGGGGTGCCCGCTCCGACACGATGATCCTGATGCACATTTCGCCGCGGAGGACTGGCGCGACGCTGATCAGTTTCCCGCGGGACTCCATGCTTCAGACGCTGGGATGCAAACCCGATGGCATGGGTCACCCTGGCCAGCAGCCGAGCCTGCAGCTTGAGATGCTCAACGAAACCTTCGACCTCGGCGGCGCCCCCTGTACGTGGAAGACGATCGAGACGCTCACCGGCATTCACATCGACCACTTCGTCGAGATCGACTTCAGCGGTTTCCAGTCGATGGTGAACGCCGTTGGTGGAGTTGACGTCTGCTTGCCGACGGCGATCAACGACCCGGCCTCCAAGCTCAACCTCACCGCGGGCGTTCACCACGTGAACGGCGCGCAGGCGCTGGCCTTCGTGCGCGAACGGCACGTCGGGCAAGGCTCGGACCTTCAGCGGATCCAGCGCCAGCAGTACTTCATGGCTGCCGTGGCGAAAGAGGTCACCACGAGCAACATGCTTGGCGATCCTGGCAAGCTGATTTCGCTGGCGAACGCGGCGACGCATTCGGTCACCACCGACAGCGGGCTCGACACCGGAACCCTTCTCAAGATCGCCGAGAGCATGCGGGGGTTGCACCCCGGCTCGGTGAGCATGATCTCGGTGCCCGTCGTACCCGACCCGAGCGACCCGAACAACCGCGTGGACTGGGCACAGCCTCAGGCGCACACGCTGTTCGATGCGATCAAGTTCGACAACAAGCTGCATGTCACGAAGGCGAAGACGAGCACGCCGAGCGCGACCGCAACGCCGAAGCCAGCCAACCCCAGCCAGGTCAACGTTGACGTGCTGAACGGCACCACGGTAAGCGGCCTCGCGAGCTCGACCGTGAGCGAGCTTCAGCAGCGCGGATTCAACGTCGTGGGCACCGGCAACGCCGCCAGCGCGAATTTCACCCAGAACGTGATCCAGTATGGGTCGCCAAGCGATCTGCCTGCGGCCGAGGCCTTGAGCGGCGTACTCAGCAACGTCAGGACACAGCTTGTGCCGACGCTCCAGCCCGGTACGGTCGACCTGGTGCTCGGCTCGGACTTCAAGGCGCTCAAGCCTCCGAGGCCGCCGTCCAACCTCGCCAAGGCCTACAACGGCATCACGGGCAACGTCAACATCTGCAAGGACGCGGGCGCGTTCGCTGGCCCAGACCGGCCGTCGGATTTCACGCCCTGAACCGTCGGATTTCGCGCCCTGATCCGTCACAGCTGTTTCGCTGTCACCGCCGTTACGGCGACAAGCCGTTCTGCCCAAGCCGCAACGCTGCCGCTCTGGCGAGTGCCGTCGCGGCACCGAGGCTCTGGTCGGCACGTACCATGATGATCACTCTGCCAACCCGCACCGCCACTGGCCCAACAGGCGCGCCGAGCCCATATGCTTCATCGCCAACCCTGGGCAGGCGTTCGGTTCGCTGATAGGTGGCACGCAGGTCGGCCAGCAACCGCGCAGCCTGCTCGCTGGTCACGGCGACCCAGCCGGTCACGATCTCGGCGTCCGCACCGTCGTCGCCGTCAGCGCCGACCCGGACCGGCCGGTATTCGCAGCCGGTACGCAGCTGCAGCCCAGTCAGGCTGACCTCGGTCGGCACGCGCCGGTAGCCGACGCCGAGGAAAGCAGAAGCGAGATCTTGGCCGTTCACCAGGCGGCACGTGTCCGGCCAGTCCCGCTGCTTTACCCCACCGAGTGCGGCGGGGCCGGGGCCTGGCGGCGCGCTGCGCAGCGCGACCACACGGAACCCGCCGGCCGGCCCGTCGAATTCAAGCGGGTACGAAGCGAACAGCAGGCCGCCCGCGGCGGCCAGCCAGGGGCGGCTTCCGGCGCCGGAGCGGAATGCCAACGGCAGGGCCACGGTCGTAGCCTGCCCCGTCTGCGGGTCAACGACATCGAGCCGTGCCGGGATCAGGCCCTCGGCGAGCGTGCTGCTGA
>WNGG01015665.1_pt1 | contig 17398 bp, 17 predicted proteins | sample 5400661 | NCBI WGS metagenome assembly WNGG01 (sample SAMN13153372, study PRJNA577476) | soil metagenome | isolation source: 100 cm soil or saprolite under Garry oak tree replicate 1 | place: USA:California | collected 2016-06-15 | reverse complement strand
GTCCGAGGACCAATCGTTTCAACAGCACATCATGGACCGCACGGTCTCATCGCCGGCCGCGAAATAACGCCTGCATGCTGCCCCGCGAGATATCGTTGCGTGACGCTTGCAGACCGGCGACACGCTTGGGCACACCTTGCATATTGGCGGCACGCCTTGGCTCGATGGCGCCGAGCCCTAGGCCGGTAAAGGCGGAACCGGCGTGATTGTGAGCATTCTGGTTGATCTGGCCCTGAATTTCGACGCCCGGCAGGCGGAAAAACGGGAGCCCAGACGCATCGCATCCAGGCTCCCGGTGTGAAAGACCTTTTTAGCTTCCGTTATCTTTTATCTTCGTGAGCGAAGACGGCCACGCAGGCAACGCCTGGGAACCCAAATTGCGAACACTGGTCTCCGCTACCCGTCCGAACGGGCGTAAAGACGTGATTGTTTTCGGCAAAGGCCGCCTGGTTCCTGCCTCCGACATCGGGAATCGTTTGAATCAAAGTGCGCGTTTCCGGATTGATGACGTTCAGCGCATTCACGTCGTTGTTGGCGGCATAGACGAGGTCGTCGCCGGGATTGAACCACAATTCGTCAGCCGGTACATTCTTAATCGTGGAGATGATCTTGCCGGCGTGCGCGTTCATGAACACGATGTCGCCGCCGCATTCCACAACCAAGCGTTGGAACGGCGCCAGCACTATACCCGACGGGCCGCAACTGCCAGTTAAATAGGCGTTCTCGACCACGGGGGGATTCGTATTCGGATTGATCAGCGCTATTTCCCCCATGACGCCCTTGGGCGTATTCACCTGGGGCACGGTCAGGAAGAAAACGCCGAGTTCGCCATCCCACAACGGCTGCTCCAATCCACCGCTAGGGACGATGTCCGGAATCGGCACGATCCGAACATCATCATAGGGAGCATTGGCGTCAATCAAGGCAGCATACGGCGCGATGCGTTTCGTGGCATCTGTGGCGGACCTGGGCCGATCGATCGCGGCCAGGATCATGTGGTCCTTCGGATCGAAGCCGAGTTCATCGGCGCGATTGCAATTTTTACCGCACGCCGCGATTCCCACGTTGACCGATTTGATGATGTGCAGGTAGTTGGGCGAACCGGGATCAACGTCCGCCACCTGCACCGTGGCATTGCCGTCCCCGGCCCAGAGCTTTCTGCCTGGTGTTACCAGCACGCCATCCGGTCCGTTGCCGAGGGTCGCATTCACGCCCGTGAAGCCCAGCACCCGGTTGACGAACGTGTCGTTTTCGGCGTCGATGATATCCACGCCCGCGTTGGATCGATCCGCGAAATACAGTCTTTCGGTTCCTGGGTCTACCCAGGCTAGTGTGCCTCCTTTAGATTTTTGGCCGACTTCTTGGCAAGCGTGTAACGGACCACACGAAGGCCAGAGCTGATGTTCTGGAGAGGGGGACGCCGGTTCCAGATTCAGCGAGTGGGAGACTATATACGCCCATCGCCGCAGGGTGTCAATCGCTGTGCGTTGACAGGATGACCGAGGAAGACTTCAGGTCCGCGAACTTCCGATCCCTTATCCCCGCGGACCTCGCGCTAAGGAGATCGAATACTCCCGCACCATTAACCACAATAATCGGCAACCGCACTTCTCGTGTTCTATTTCTGCGCAGCGTCGGAGGGCCAAGCAGGACCCACGTTCTGGATTCGCCAAATTCTCGGCCGTCGCGCCGCCGCTCACCAGATCATTTCACGGAGCTGAGGGAGTTAAGAATGCTACTCGCCGTGGCTTCCTGTATGAGTCTTTCTGCATCCTCTTGCAGAAGGAATCCCTCACGGACTGCCTTTCCCGCCGCCGACCGCACAACTGCAACGTAGGCTTCGTGTGTGCCATACCGCTCTTCCAAAGAGGGCCGCGGGTCGCCCGACGCAACCCGCTCGGCCTTGGTCTTGGCAAACGGCACGAAGCTGCCGACAAATCCGCAGAGTTGGCCTTTGAAGAATCCCGACGCGACGATATTCCAACCCAGGTACGTACCCAGCGGCGCTTGGTGCAGTACGGAAGGAACCCCGCCGAGCTCATTTCCATCTGCATTCACTTTAGGCACGAGGAGCGGAATGACTGCCTTGATGCCCGCCGGCTCTTTGGAAATCACACCCGAAACGTCGTTGTATCTGAAATCAGGACCCCAGTCGTAATCGAATAAGGGATTTTCGAAATTGTCGGCGAACTTGAGCCCCGGAATCGCGGGGAACTCCATGGCTACTTTGGTAGCCCGTACCAGATTTCCATCTGCAAGCCGCGGATAGCGGCTCTGCGGCGGAGGTGTTCCTTTGACAACCCAGGCGGCCATGGCCGCGAGCAGCGCATTCATGGTGTCCGATTGCGGGTTGGGGTTTGCCGGCAATACGCAAACACCCGCCCGGCCCTGGGCGGGATCCGGCACTGCAGCGCTAAATCCTCCGCCGCCGCCACCGTGAGTCGTGCCCGGGAAGTAATATCTGCGGACATTATCGGGCAGCGGAATATCCTCGGCCGCCGAGGTGCCCACTAAATCAGGCGACATTCGCAGCGCCCAGAATTCGGTCGAGCCGAATGTTTCCATGATCTTTGGGCAGCTATGTGAGACGGTACAACGATCGAGCAGACCAGCCGTTTTGCGATGGCGTACCTTGTCGGGCCAAGCGGTCCACCATAGAGAACCGTCGCTGCCAGCTTCGTACGGGTCCGCGGCGCCATCCGGAAGTGCAAAGCGGAAATTAAGCGCCATCTGCCGGCCTGCTATATGTGGCATCACGCCGTCCCAAACGATTTGCCCAGATTCGTCCTGATTGAAACCTAGATTGATGAAACTCCTGATGAAATTGCCCGATTGAGAAGCACCTTGGCCGATAGCGTACGAGATCTTCGTAGCCAAGGGGTTCGGCGTACCTGCCTCGTCCTGTTCCGCGTGGCGGAAAAAAGCCACGATGTCTCGCGTGGCCGCAAAGCCGATGCCGAGGACGAGCGGGTCTTTCGCCGTAAAGACCACCTGATAAAGAAGCTTCGGATCAAAGCCATTCTTCAGACATATCTTGGTCGGATCGGGCGTGCCTGGAAATGGCGCCTTTGTGCAGTCCGCCCAAGCCCATTCCGTGCTCGCGATGGTGGCGGTGGGCCCGCTCAAGTCATCAATCGTTTCGGAGCTGCGGCTCGTGAGGGTGGCTTGCTTCGTGTCCAGCGTTAAAGGGACGTAAGGAATCCCCCGATAGTAGACGACGAGCGGCGCCGTCGTTCCACTCATATTCTTAATCCGCGCCAATACCGGTCCGGTCACCGGCGAACCGTCCGCATTCTTCGCCATGGGAACCCGAATTGTTTCGGCTGACTCGCCTCCGAGGTTCGATTCAGGAGGAATATCACCTTGCCAGCCACTATATAGATACGTATATCCGAGATCGAGCCGTCCCGCTCTCGGTCTTCTTCCGCGGTTCACCACTTCATACAACATCACCTTGTTGCCCTTGGCCAAATCGATTGGCTTGAGCAAAGTGAATGTGGCGACGTATTCCACCCTGCCGCGCGAATTTCGCGGCGCCAGTTGAATATCCTGAATCATCGAATTGTGAACGTTCTTTGGATCGATTTCGCCGTACGCCTGCCCCACAATCCTTTCATATTGCCCTGCGCTGCCAAACGACTTGCCGCCATAGGCCGGCGACTCACTTTTGCTCTTGTCGATAACGATGCGAGTCACCTTCGCATCTGCCGGGCTCGCCAGCGCCGAGACCGCCAACCATACCAGGGCAATCCACCAGAATTTTCGGCCAAGAACGTAATTTCGCATCGTCCCTGTCTCCTTGCAGGCTATGAATACACACGGGAAGGCGCACTATATCACGAGGCGGCTGCGCGCCGTTAGCGCACGGTAGGCACGGCTTCACGTTTGCCAATTTTCGCGGAGAGTACACGCCCTATTGTGGGGACCAAATCATTTGCCAGAGCCGACTTGTGTACGAACGCATTTGCTCCGAGCGCGTTCGCGAGGGCCAAACCGTCCTCGGGCGAATAGTGGAGGCTAAGCAATATGATCTTGGAGGAAGGTGCGCGTTGACGGATCTCGTAGGCCGCTTCGAGTCCATTCATTTGGGGCATAACCAGGTCCAGAACAACGACATCAGGCTGCAATTCGCTAGCCTTATCGATGGCTTGCCTCCCGTTTTCCGCTTCACCACAGATTCCTACCGAAGCCTCAGTGAGAAGAGCCCGTAGGGTCCTGCGCACTGCCGGGTGGTCGTCCACCAATAGGACACGCGCTAGCATTTGCGAATCATTTCCTTCGCTTTGTGCTACGGCACAGGGGGGGACACGCGTGCCGAGCAATTAAACTTTCAGACGCCCGCGCTTTGGAACAGCCCGCTTAGAAGAATTAGGGCTGAGCTTGGACGAGCGTTCTTCCGCACGGAATGCGGCATCCGCTAAGTTGAGGAAGCGGTTGAGAAAGATGACTTCCTCATCGCTTTCCGCTTCCGTACGGAGAAAGAAGTCGTCGCCAACAACCAAGATGCGGTTAGGGTCTGTCATCAGACCTTACAAGGCCGGAAAGTAAATCGCGGGAGGGCGAAGGACGCAATACGCGAGTCGATGTAGGTTGGGCGTACCGTTACCAGTTCGGTAAGGAAGTCAAAAACGGAATTCCGGTTTCTACCCCACACCATTTCAAGGAATATACCTGCTTGTTCAGTTCGGTGAAAAATTCATACTGGCGAACGCTCAAAGCCTGTTCTAGCGAAGAAAATTGGGGGTTAACGAGCCATGAACGGTGCTACGCAGCGGTCGAGTCCTCGTCGGATGCTTTTCGATGGGCGAATTGAGAAGCGCGTCCCGATGGCGGTTCAGGTTTACCTTGTAAGGACGAAAGAGCCGCACGCTTCCGAAAGAGCGCTCACGGAGAATGTCAGTCCCCACGGCGCTAGGGTGAGGACCAAGCAGGTCTGGCAGCCTGGTGAAGAACCGTTGATTACCCCCTTGGCAAGCGACTTCGCGCAGCCAGCGCGAGTGGTCTATTGTCAGCCAGGGGCAAACGGTAGCTTTTGCGTTGGAGTGGAGTTCCAGGGGCGCTCCGTCAAATGGGGAGATTAGTCTACGGGGAAAGCCCCGCTAAGTGTTTGACCGTCAGCGGAAATGAGAGTCAATGCACAAAGGCAAGGTCGGGCAGCCACGCAAAGTTAGATTAAGGAGGTCGATGCTCCAGACGGATAGCAAAACTTTTTTCGGCCATGACAAACCGTATAGGCGATTCGGTGAGGGTGGTCCCGCGTGGCCCATTGCGGCGATGGCAGCGATGGGTTGCTGAGGGGGTTCGGGCAGCCAGCCTGACTGCAGGATGCGGCGCGCGCGCAGTCGGGAGGGGCTGGTCCCCTTTTTCGCGTGCGGATAATCGGCAACAGCGTTTCCAGAATGCAGTTGCTGATTTTTCGGGGCAACGCCAACAACACCCCACGGTACGTTAACGCAATGCTGCGAGATCGAACGTTGCGGAGACCTCATGGCCGTCGGGGGTGGAGACCGTGACTCGCAACGGCGCCGAGGCAACTTCTGCCCCCCGGAGTGTGAACCATACGTCGCCCCCAATCAGCACCGAAGAGTCGCCGCCGGAATAGATCGGTACACCATAGGAGCGGATCGGCTGAAGGTCCTTACTCTGACTGAAGCGGAATTCAAAATCATAGAAGCAATCCTTCGCGGAGTTCATGCGCTGTACGCCTTGGCAAGCAGGTGGGGGCTGTGGGGGCAGAAGCGCAAAGGTTGTCGTGAAGCGAATCTGGATGCGCGCTTGAACCGTGTCGGGATCTTTTTTGTAATCCTGCCCGGCCTGCATAGGGCTGTAACCAACGGAATGTTCACGGGAGCTTACGACGACCTGAGCAAAAGGAGTTCGCACCTCCATTTCGGCAATGTACGGGCCAGTTTTCGGAGGTGGCAGCGTTTCTTTATATTTGGAGAGGAAGTTGACAGACTCACTGTTGCTGCTTCCCAAGAAGTAAGCGTTCCAAATCGCAGAAGAGTTCAGGGGGTGCTCGTAGGCGGCGGCCTGCGCTGCGATCAACGCGACCAGAAGCAGACTCGGACCACTCTCCTTCACTCTCTTTCGGGCCATATGCCCCTCTAATGCCAGGACATTATAACGCCGCTGGCCATGGGCCGCTAAGGCACGCCTGTACCGCGCGCCCGCTGGCAATGTGCCGAGGCTACAGCGGACGGCGAATAATCGGGAACAGCGTTTCCTGAATGCAGGCCAAGCAACCTAACTGCGGCTACGATGACTTTGACTCGCGAGGCGGCTACCCTTAGACTCTTTCCAATGAGTTCATTCCCGCGATATCCCCGGGTGCGTTCGCAATGGCGTGAATTCGTCACGCCCGCCATTCGCAATCTCGTGCTCGCCTGCGTCGGCGTGTTTCTGATTCAGACGCTGCTCTATCTATTTAACCCAGCCGCCTACGGCCTGATGAATCGTGAATTCGGGCTCGTCCCCTTCGATTTTCTTTTCAAGCTGCACCTTTGGCAGCCGGTGACCTACATATTCCTGCACGGCGGCCTCTGGCACATCCTGCTGAACATGCTTTTTCTCTGGATGTTTGGCGTGGACCTGGAACGCGCCTGGGGTTCGCACCGCTTTTACACCTACTTTTTCCTGACGGGCATCGGCGCGGCTTGCATCAACGTACTTGCCGAAGTCATCGTGCACCCCGGCGGATCGGGAGCCTCCTTTATACCTACCATTGGCGCTTCCGGCGCGATTTATGGAATCTTGCTGGCCTCGGCCATTATGTTCCCAGACCGCAAAATCTGGCTCATTCCCTTCCCCATAACCATCCCCATGAAGATCTATGTCATCGGCGCGGGCGCCATCGAATTCTTCCTGACGCTCGGCTCGGGCGCCGGCGACAACGTCAGCCACGTCACCCATCTCGGCGGCATGCTCGTCGGTTATCTCTATCTGCGCCGCGGTTCCTGGTTCTATCGCGCACGCAATGGCGTATCCGATTGGCAGCGGCGTCGCGCGCGTCGTAAGTTCGAGGTCTATATGCGCAGGCATAGGGACGAGCCGCCCTCTCGCCCCGACCACTGGGTCAACTAGAACGCCCAGCCGCCGGCGTGGAAAATCCGCGCGAAATAAATCTGCAGCCAAAATTGGCCGATCGTAATCGCACAGAAGGCCGCCCTGGAGAAATAGGACGCCCTGCGCGGCCCGGATTCAGCGGTCACCAGCAAACCCGAAATAGGCAACAGGCGCGGATAGCACAAACAGAAACAAGAAATAGGCAGAAATATAGAATTTGCGTGAGAGCCACTCAGAAATCAAAATTGCGCTACAGAAAAAAGCCGCCAGGTTCAAAACCACCGCTGTCGCGAGAAAGGAACCTGAAAAGAGTCTCGAAAGAGCCCCCACCGCGAACGGGTATCCGGGGGGAAAAACCAGACTTCTGGGATCTGCCTCGGGATAACCTTCGCTCCAAATCTGTTCGTACCAGCCCGCATCCCACCGCTGCCATCCCGAGAGCCAGGATTCGTCTGGGCCGCTGCTTTGCTTCGTTGCAAAAAAGATCAGCAGGATCCAAAGAAGATAAATCGAGCCATAAAAGGCCAACCGGGCACGATTCTCGGGGCCTAGCGCCAGCCGCACCAGGCCTTCTTCGAGCAGGCGGCGCTCCGCGATTTGCGCCATATCGTCGATATCCCGCAGCATCGCCGCCTTTCGCGGCAGCACGCCCCAAAGCAGCGTGACCTGCCGGCGCGTCTCCTGGCTCCGCGAAAAGGCGATGATCGGCGGACGAGGCCGGTGCTTCGAAATCAGCCGCGCGGACGAACCGCTTTCCGTAAAAACGGCGATCACTTTCATGGACACCTCTTCGGAAGCGTGACAAATCAGTTCCGCGGTCGTTTCCGCGAGGCTCAAAAGCGCCCGCCGGTGCGGGCGGAGATATTCGGTGATGCTCCCTTCCGCCTCCCGGACGATGCGGTCCATCATCTTCACCGATTCCACCGGATAGCGTCCCGTGGCGGTTTCGGCGCTCAGCATCACGGCGTCGCTGCCGTCAAAAATCGCGTTGGCCACGTCGGACGCTTCCGCGCGCGTGGGCCGGGGATTCTGCGTCATCGATTCCAGCATCTGCGTCGCGGTAATCACGGGCACGCGGGCTTCTCGCGCGTGGGCGATCACCATCTTCTGGATCACCGGCACTCGTTCCGGGCTCATCTCCACGCCCAGGTCGCCCCGCGCCACCATGACTCCGTCCGCCACTTCCAGAATTTCGTCGAGATTATCGATCGCTTCGGGTTTCTCGAGCTTGGCGATCACCGGAACTTTCCTGCCGGCCTTGTCCATCGCCGCTTTGGCCGCCAGCACGTCGTCCGCAGTGCGCACGAAACTCACGCCGATGTAATTCACGCCGCATTCCAGCGCGAAGCGCAGGTCGGCCAGATCTTTTTCCGTCAGCGCCGGAATGCGCAGTTTCACTCCCGGAAGATTCACGCCCTGGTGCTCGTGCAGCTCGCCGCCATTCACCACGCGGCACACCATGCGCCGCCGCGCTGTGGAAAGCACGCGCAGCTCGATCAGTCCGTCTGCCAGCAGAATTCGATCGCCTTTGTGCACCTCCGATGGCAGCCGTTTGTAGGTTATGGAGACGCCTTCGCTATTCCCCGGCGCATCCACCGTGGTGATCGTGAATCGGCTTCCCGCGCGCAGGCTCACACTTTGCCCGCCCTCCAGCGCGCCCGTGCGGATTTTTGGTCCTTGCAAATCGGCGAGAATACCGATGGGCTTCTGCTGGCGGCCCGAAGCCGCTCGTATCAGCGTGACCGTGCGCGCATGCTCCTCCTGGGTGCCGTGAGAAAAATTCAATCGCGCCACGTCCATGCCCGCCCGCATTAAATGTTCGATGACCGCGGCCGAATGGCTCGCTGGGCCCAGGGTGCAGACGATCTTGGCCCGGCGCACCTGGGCGGCGTTCCGGTTATTTTGCGGCGAATTCATGAACCGCCTTGTACAGGAAATCGACGCCCCTGCGGAAGCTGGCGATGGGAAGGCGTTCGTCGTCACCGTGCATCCGCAGGAGATCCGCCTCGGTCAGCGGAAAAGGAACCAATCCATACGACTGCACATTGTGGAGGCGCAGATAAGACGAGTCAGTGTACCAGGTGCTTAGATAGGGAACCACCGGGGCGCCGGGAAATTCCCGCGGAGCGAGGTGCTCGATGGTCTGGTAAAGCTCGGAGGTAATGGATGAGGAAGGCGCACTCGGTCCGGCATCCGGCTGCACCGTGAACTTGATTTGCGGATCATTCACGGCTTTTTGCATTTGATCGATCACATCCAGGATCGAACTCCCCGGCAGCAGGCGGATGTTCAGGTTGGCCGAAGCCTGCGAAGGAATGACGTTGGCGCGAACCCCCGCGGTCAGCTGGGTGGGTGCGATGGTATCGCGCAGCATCGAGTTCCACATCGGATTCATCGCCGCCAGGCGCAAGGCGGCCAGGTCGGCCCGGTCCGAAGTCTCCAAGGCGCGGATCCACTTGGCCGTGTCTTCGTCTTCTACAGGACCAAGTTGCTCGAAATAGCGCCGCGTCATGGTCAGCAGATGCAGCGGCGTTTCCAGGGTGCCTACTTTTTGCACCGCCGCCGCGAGATGCACCACCGCGTTATCTTTCTGTGGGACCGATGCGTGCCCGGAGGTCCCCGTAGCCGTTACCGTCACGTTGTACGCCACTTTCTCGCTGGTTTGGATGGCCACGTATTGCACTTTGCCGTTTTTCACTATTACGTTCCCGCCCTCGTTGAGGGCAAAACCGCAGGCGATCTTGTCCCAATAGCGTTCGATCACCGCCCTTATGCTGGCATCGCCGCCTTGCTCCTCATCGTCATCCGCCAGGAAGATGACGTCCCGGCTCAGGCGCGTCCCCGACCGCTTGAGTCCGATAAACGCGGCCAGGTTCGCCGCCACCATGCCTTTGTCATCGATCGCCCCGCGCCCGTAGATATAGTCTCCTTTCTCAGTCGCAGCGAAAGGGTCCACGCTCCACTTGGCTCGGTCCACACCGACGACGTCCAGATGGGCCAGCAGCAAAAGCGCCTTCGACGAATCCGGCAACGGCCCCGCTTGCAGCCGCGCGACCACAATCCCCCGCCCCGGCATCATCTCCAAAACCTCCGCCGGTATGTTCTCTTTCTGCAAAACATTCTGAATGTATTTCGCCGCTTCCAGCTCGTTGCCGGGAGGGTTCGTCGTATTGATTCGGATCAAGTCCGTCAGCCAGGTTTGCGCTTCGGCCGTTAACTGCAGCATATCCGCCGGCGCCCCGCCTGCCGCAGGCGTTTGCGATTTCAGTGCCGCCGGCCGCAAGGCCGGCATCAGGATCATTCCGGCAAGTAGGCCGAGAACATAAGGAATTCGCCTAGCCATCCCTTCTCCTTTTCTAAACGGATCTGCTTTCGCATTTTTGCGAATTTTTGCGCGAGCCCACGATACTAACATGTCCGGCTTGCCGGTCGAGCCGCGGGTTCCACCGGCAATTCCGTATAAAACATCATCGAGATTGCATCTGAAATTTGAACATCCCTTGATTTCGTGGCACCATCAAAGCTACAGAGTGGCTGCCAACGCGCCGCCGCCCACTATGACGCGTCCCGCTATGACACGCCCTGCGATCAGAAAATTGGCACTCGCATATGCATTGATCGCCCTTTTGGCCTTTGGGCCGCCCTTCGGCCTGGCGCAGAGTCAGGGAACTCAACACCCTCCGGCTTCCTCGCAGGCGCCGCCGGCACAAGCGCCTGCGCCATCGCCGCCGCAACCGGCTCCGCAATCCCCGCCGGCGCCGTCCCAACAAACACAAGACCAGCAGCAATCCGGCCAGCCCGGCTTCGCCATCTCCGTGACCGTGCCGGTGGTCAACGTCGATGTCGTCGTCACCGATAACGACGGCAATTACTTGAACAACTTAAAGAAAGAAAATTTCCGCATCACCGAAGACGGCGCGCCCCAGACGATCACCAATTTCGGCACCACCGATGCTCCCATCACCGTGGTCCTGCTGCTCGAATTCAGCCAACTCGGCTACGGCTGGTTCTTGTACAACGCCGTGAACTGGGCCGACGTATTTCTGCGCCAGCTCAAACCCAACGATTGGGTTGCGCTGGAATCCTTCAATATGCGGTCCAACGTGGAAGTCGACTTTACGCACAACCCTCGTGAAGTTGAGCAAGGCCTCATCTCGCTCTACTTCCCGCCATTTCATGAATCGAATTTATTCGATGCCCTGGTGGACGTGACGGACCGCCTCCAGGACGTGAAGGGCAAAAAGGCCGTCCTGGTCCTGGCCTCGGGCATCGATACATTCAGCCGGCTCACCTTGGACAAGACCATCGCCAAATTGAAGCAAACCGACGTGACGGTCTATTGCGTGGGCGTCGCCGAGCAGATGTTCGTTCGAACTCTTGACAACGGCGGGCTCACCTATCTCCAGGCTCAGAATCAGCTGAAGAGCTTTGCCGAAATGACCGGCGGCCGCGTCTGGTTCCCGCGATTCGATGGCGAGATTCCCGGCATCATGGCCGACGTGGCGGGCAGTCTCAGAAACGAATATAGCCTCGGCTACATTCCCAGCAACCAGAAGAACGACGGCAAGTATCGCAAGATTAAGGTGGAACTGGTTGCTCCCGACGGCGGGCCGCTGACCGTCTTGGATCAAAAGGGCAAGAAGCGAAAATTCCAGGTGTATGCCCGCCAGGGCTACACCGCCCCCACCAGCACCGCCGCCAACTGACACCTAGTGGCACAGGCACTCTTGCCTGTGCATGCGCCTCTTTTTTTTGTAGCGCCGGCTTCTAGCCGGCATCCGTGCCACAGGCATTCTGGCCTGTGCGGTTTAGCTTATGTAGCGCGTGCCTTCAGGCGGGCATCCCGTCTAGGCAAGGCACTAATACCCCCGTGCCAAATCCACCTGATTCCGCAGCGGCTCGCCCCGGAACCAGCGTTCCAGATTGTCCACCAGCAGTTCCGCTTCCCTCTGCCAGATGCGTTCGCTTATGCCGCTGGTGTGCGGCGTAATGAACACATTTTCGAGCGACCATAGCGGGTTTTCCGGCGGCAGCGGCTCCGGCGACGCCACGTCCAACCCCGCGCCGCCGATGGCCCGTTTTTCGAGCGCCGCGACGAGCGCCGCCTGGTCCACCAGCGAACCTCGCGCCACGTTCACCAAGACCGCGCCGCGCTTCATCGCCGCCAGCTGTTCGGCGCCGATCAAATGATGTGTTTGCGGCGTTTCCGGAGCCGCCAAAATCACGTAGTCAGCGCCCGCCAGCGCGGCATTGAGTTCCGCAACCGCAAACACGCGTTCCGCTAGCGAAGCATCCGCTTTGCCCGAACGCGTTACCGCCCAGATCCGCATTCCGAAGCCGCCCAGCCGCTCGGCCACGGCTCGCCCCACGGCGCCGAAGCCCACCACCAAAGCCACGCTGCCGCTCAGTTCCCGCGGCCGCGCCGGGCCATCCCAAATTTCCTGCTGCGCCCATTTCTTCTGCGCCTGAAAGCGCATGGCCCCCGGAAAATCGCGCGCCATGGCCACGACCATTCCGGCAATATGCTCGGCCATGGCCGGCGCGTGTACGCCGCTGGCGTTCGTGAGAATAATCCCCGAGCTGCGAAATTCCGGATACATCAATTGACCCACGCCGGCGGACGTCGTGTGCACCCACTTCAGCCGCGTCGCTTCGCGCAATTGCTCCGGCCGCAGCAGCAAGCCTACGAAAATATCCGTGTCGGGAAGCTCGGGCGTGATCCGGTCATAATGCGGCAGATCGAGCACGCGCATCTCCGGCCACCTCTGGCGCACCGCAGCGGCCATTTCCGGCGGCGAGCGCCACAGCGTGAACCGGTGATAAGAAGAGATGACGAGCTTGGTCTCAGCCGGTTTTGGGGGATTCATGCTCGCTCGGACATTTCAATGTACAGCGTGTTCGATCAATTCGAAATTTTGCGGATGTCATTCTGAGTGAAGTGGCCGCGCCCTTCTTCGTCGGGCCTTTCCCGGCGCGCGGCCACGAAGCGAAGAATCCCTCTTCGCATGTGCGGCCATCCCGAAGGCGTCTTTTGCCCGAGGCGCGCTTTTCGCGCCCCGGACGCTTTTGCGGGGGATCTGCTTTTCGCTTTCCGGCTCTTTCAGGGCGCTCATTTCGACGCAATCCTCAAATCGCTCCCCGTCATCTCCTTTGGCTTCGGAACGCCCCAAACCCCCAGCATCGTCGGCGCAATGTCTCGCAGCGCGCCGCCTGACTTCAGCCGCGCGGGCCCATCCTCGTGCAGGAGAATAAACGGCACCGGATTCGTGGTGTGATAAGTGTGCGGACCGCCCGTCACCGGATCAATCATCGTTTCGGCATTGCCGTGGTCCGCGGTGATGATCCAGGCGCCGCCGCGGGGACGCAGCGCCTGAAAAATCCTCCCCAGACACGCGTCCACCGCTTCCACGGCGCGTATCGCCGCTTCCAGTTTTCCCGAATGGCCGACCATATCGGCATTGGCAAAATTCATGATCACCGCGTCGAATGCGCCTTTCTCGATGGCCTGAACGACGTTATCGGCGATGCCCTCGGCGGACATTTCCGGCTTCAGATCATACGTCGGCACTTTCGGCGACGGCACCAGGATGCGCTCCTCGCCGCCAAAAGGCTTCTCCACGCCGCCGTTAAAAAAATACGTCACATGCGCGTACTTCTCCGTCTCCGCCACGCGCAGATTGCGAAAGTTCATCTCCGCGAATACTTGCGCCAGGATGTGCTCGAGTTTTTCCGGCCCAAAAAGATATTTGAGCCATGAGAATGTCTTGTCATATTGCGTCATGGCCACGAAGAAAAGATCTTTCGGCCGTGCCGCATCGGCGAATTTATCGAACCCCGGTTCCACAATGGCCCGGGTCATCTGCCGCGCGCGGTCCGCGCGAAAATTGAAGAAGATCACGGCATCGTCGTCGCGAATAGGCGCGACGCCCGTCGCGCCCGGCTCGCTGCCCGCCGTCATCACCACCGGCTCGACGAATTCATCCGTCACGCCCTGTTCGTAGCTCTTGAGCACCGCCTCGATGGGATCGGCCGAGCGCCGCTCGGCTTCCCCATGCACGGCCGCGCGATAGGCGCGCTCGATGCGCTCCCATCGGTTATCGCGATCCATGGCGTAGTAGCGGCCCGTGAGCGACGCGATGCGCCCCACGCTCAGCTCCCTCATTTTTTGCTGCAATTTCCGCAGGTAATCGATGCCGCTGTGCGGCGGCGTATCGCGCCCGTCCAGGAAGCAATGCACGAAAACGCGCTCGACTTTGTTCTGCTGCGCCATCCGCAGCAGCGCAAAAAGATGATCGATGTGCGAATGCACGCCGCCATCGCTCACCAGGCCCAGCAGGTGCAATTGCCGCTCGCGCCCGCGCTTCATCGCGCCGAGCAGAAGCTCGTTGCGAAAAAGCGCGCCCGTGCGGAACGCCTCATCGATGCGCGTGATATCCATCAGCACGATGCGGCCGGCCCCGATATTCAGGTGTCCTACTTCGCTATTGCCCATCTGCCCTTCCGGCAGCCCGACCGACGGCCCCGAGGTGTGAATCAGCGTGTTCGGAAACTGCGCAAGCAGCTGGTCGTAATTCGGCTTGCGCGCCAGGGCGATGGCGTTGCCCTCCCTCTCGGCCCGATAGCCCCACCCATCGAGCACAGTCAGTATGATCGGTTTCGGCCGTTTGCCCATAAGCCGTCAAGAATACACGGGATTCCCGGCACCTTGTAGCCCGCGCGCCCGGCGCCGCCGCGCGCGCGCCTCAGTGTCGCGGAAGACGAGCCGGCCGGCGTTGACTTCGTCGCCCGGTGAAGCGTAGGGTGAGCCGAATGCCATCGAAGAACTTATTCGTGCTATGGACCATCCTGATGTCCATAGTCCCATCAAAACCGGGTCTCAAAATAACGATTCGCAATAGCTCTGCCCTCCGCGGAGAAACCCTCATCTATCTTCAAAACGACCGAAAACGGATCGAGGAACGCCGGCAAGTCCCGCAACTATTGCGCCGCGGAGGACCTTTTGTATATGTTCCCGGTCCCCCTGTCGTGACAATTACGCGCTGTGATTTGGATCAAATGTTCGTGCTGAACTTGGACGCACGCGAGTATATGTCCATGCCCATACCGAAGCCGAGAGAACAATTGGAAGCTCTAGCGGCGCAGCAACCCAAACCGATCGTGCCGCCCCAACCAACGCTACTCATCGAGACCACTACGGAGGATACCGGCGAGCGCAAGCAGATGTTCGGCTATATGGCCCGCCATGTGATCACCACCGTCAAGCAGATTCCGCTTGTCGAATCGAGCCAAATACCGCAAGAAACCGTAACGGATGGCTGGTATATCGACCTAGATACTTCGGTTTCCTGTGTGATTTGCGCTCATGACAAAGCAAGTTCACCGTCTGATCAGCTCCCCGGCCGATGCATCTACGCAGAAAAAAGAAGAGCCTACGGACGAAATGCAAGTGACGGAGCTGTCCACGCGACCGCTTGATGATTCCCTGTTCGAAGTGCCGAAGAACTTCCGCAAAGTGGAGCAGATCCGGCGCACCCCTGTCTTCTCTTACTGGAGACGATTGCTCGGATGGCTGGACTATTACTGGGCTCGATTGAAACACGCAATTTAGCTTGCCAATCCGTTGTATCCAACGCCCGAGAATTGTATGATGCGCGGAAAATAAGGCCGGAAATCCGGCCCTAAAGGAGCACGCAATGAAGCTTGCCCTAGGTTTGGCAGTATGCACGCTCTTGGCGGCGGCCGTGGTGTGGGCGCAGGCCGACAAGACCGATTTCGCCGAATATCAGGGCTGGATGAAATCCAATGCCGCGACTGTCGCCGAACTCAGTAAAAATCTCACTGCCAAAGACGGCGCCCCCGCCCACACCGACATCCGCAAGCTCCAGGAGAACTTGGCCATGGTCATGGCCTATTGGCAGTCCAGGAACACAAACGACGGTGTGAGATTCGCTCTCGACGCTACCTACGGCCTTGCCCAGGTCGATGTGCTGATCTCTCAGGGCAAGTTCGATGAAGCGGCTGCAGCGCTCAAGACGGCTCAAGCCAGCTGCGGGAATTGCCACATGGCCCACCGCGATAAAGCCGCCGACGGCTCCTTCAGGATCAAAATGAAGTGAGCATCCGACCAGGATGCTCATCCCGAGCGGCGAACCGGAGCGAGGGATCTCTCTGCGCTTTCTCCGCGGTCGCAAAGTCGACGTTTCGCCGGTCAGCATCGTCATTCCGGGCGATCCGCCTAGGGCGGAGAGCGAGGCGCGCAGTTTGCGTTCCGGACGCCTTTGCGGAGGATCTCTCACGACTCTCTCCGAGACGAGCTTAGACCCTGTCGTATCCTATCGCTCTGTGGAACACCGATTCATGTGCCCGTACTGCGGCGAAGAGATCTCCATGATCCTGGACCTTTCCGTTCCTCATCAGGTCTATATCGAGGATTGTGAAGTCTGCTGCAATCCCATCGAGATCAGCTATACCGCCGAAGCCGATGACCTGACCAGCTTCGCTGCCAAGCGCCTCGAATAGAAATTGAGTTTCGGCGCCTGAGATCTGAGATTTCAGAAAGCCGGGTCCGGCCGCGTAAAAGGCGGACGCGGCCAACAGCTAGGGCCTTTCCCAGATTTGGGCCAGCAGCCTGTTTACTCGTGCGGTAAAACGCTGATCCGATCAGGATCGGCGTCCGAACGACGAACCCAGACGCGAGGTGGGTCCCCAATGCGCGCCGTTTTTGCGCGCATTGGCGTCAAATTCGCCGGGCAGCGCCTTTACCCATGCGGTAAAATAGAGCATGCTCGGATTCTGCCTAAGCTCGCGTCCCATTCCTCCGCGCCGCGCCAACCATAATCGGCGCTTTATGAGGTCAGCTTCCTGTGGCACAGCCACTCTTGGCTGTGCTCCTGCGGTCCTCGGCTTTCCTCATGATCTCCCGGCAATAACTTTGACTCAGACTCGCTGCCTCGGCATGAAGCTACGCATCCTGAGCGTCTGCCAAGTTCCTGGACGCAATTCCCGCAGAATGAACACTTGCAAGAATTTACCTGTAACTATCTTACAATCAGCACTTACAGAAAACATGGGAGGGGTAGTTCTTGCCGCAAATCCGTGGCTGACAGCTTGCTCTATGGCAAGTCATTTAGAATCAAATTCTTGCACTAAAATGCAAAGCAACTCCATTAGAATGATATTCTTGCAAAAAAAGGGGGGGTGGGGGTACCCGCCTCTAAAGTAATTCATTAACTTTATGAATGACGCCATCCGCAATATCGCCATCATCGCCCACGTGGACCACGGCAAGACCACCCTGGTCGACGCCATGCTCCGGCAGAGCGGAATCTTTCGT
>WNGG01006823.1_pt1 | contig 17399 bp, 15 predicted proteins | sample 5400661 | NCBI WGS metagenome assembly WNGG01 (sample SAMN13153372, study PRJNA577476) | soil metagenome | isolation source: 100 cm soil or saprolite under Garry oak tree replicate 1 | place: USA:California | collected 2016-06-15 | reverse complement strand
GGCTTTGATTGTGACATTGCCGGTGAGTCCGGAATTCCGCGCTATGCTGAGCGTGACCGAAACTTTAGAGCCCATCTCGGCCGTGACGGTTGGCTGCTCGAAGCTAAGGGCAAAGTCAGGTATCGGCGTGCAGGTGTTAAGTTGGATAGTTACACTGATGCCGTTCACAACCACAAAATCAGGTTTGCCGTCTTGATTGAAGTCTGCCACGGCTAAGGACCGAGGGAATAATCCCAGGGAGACCGGTGAGCCAGCCGACTGAATGAATCCGCCGGCACCATTCCCCAATAGAACCGTCACGCCGTTTGATTGAGAGGTCGACACCGCCAGATCAGGCTTGCCGTCCAAATCGAAGTCTCCTACGACAACCGAATGAGTCGGTCGATCCTTGAGCCTAATCGGCGAACCGATGGCCTGCGTGAATCTTCCGTCGCCATTGCCCAACAATATGGTCACGCTTCCGGAGAAGCTTTCGTCGTTCGCCACCGCTAGATCAAGCTTTCCGTCCAGGTTGAAATCTCCGACGGCCATCGAGGCGGATCCCGCCTCAACGAGAATCGACGACCCACCGGTGAACCCTCCGCTGCCGTTGCCCAACAGAATTGAGACACTATTCATTGAGAGGTTACTAAAGCCCCCATTGACCACAGCAAGATCAGGTTTGCCTTCCGAATTGAAGTCTCCGACAGCAATATCCCCAGGAAGCTCCGCGCCGACCGGCGATCCCGGCGCTTCAGTGAATCCCCCCATGCCATTACCCAACAGGATCGTAATGCTGTTGGAAAAGGTGTTCGTCAGCGCAAGATCAGGCTTTCCGTCCAGGTTGAAATCTCCCACTGCCACTCTCCCACGCGGTGTCCCCACTCGAAAAGGCGACCCGGGGGCCTCAGAAAATCCACCGACGCCGTCGCCCAATAGAATGTTCACGCTATTGATGCAGTTGCCGACAACCGCAAGATCAGGCTTGCCATCCACGTTGAAATCGCCGACTGCTACTGAATTCGGACATGAGGACGCGTACACTCCCACGGGCGAGCCGGGAGATTGGACGAATCTTTCCCCGCCTTTGTTCAATAGAATGGTGACATTGTGTGAATTCTCATTCGCAATTGCCAGATCAGGCCTGCCATCGAGGTTAAAGTCGGCGACAACCGGTGATGTAGGATTGACTCCCACATCCACTGGCGAGCCAACAGCCTCCGAGAACCTCACCCCGTTGCAACCCGCAAGCGATGCGCCCTCATCGCCTTGCTGCTCCTGGACCGCGAAGGAGATCGGCGCGGCGATAAGCGCGAGGAGCAATGGCAGAACTATGAAGAATCGTTTGAACACGGGCGGCATACGATTCAACCTCAGGGAACCCAATGCGTCAACCAAGTCGCGAACGTCATCCAGGCGGTTGTACCCGCGATCATCAGCCGAAGCGGTTGCGAAGCTAAGATGATCAGCGCGCCTAACGCAGTCGCGCGATGGATACGCCGGCGCGCGATCAAATCGTAGAAGAGACAAACGACGATCAACATGTCTGTCAGAGCAAAGAAGGCTGGTGGGCCCGCCTTCAGAACGCCAATAGGAAGCCGAGCGACGGCCGCAGCCAGAATTGCAATTGTTGCCAGCACCATAAGTCTCTTGTGCACATCTGGCCGGCGGCGAAAATAGAAACCCGCTCCCCGCCAACGTCGAAACCATCAGCATGTCGAAAATTGGAATCGCTAGAAAGGGCATTCGGTCGCGCGACTTCTATAAACATTCCATCTACAGGTGATGGCGCCCTTGGCCCCGAGATAGGGACTTGCGGAGTGTGCCCTGCTCGAGGGTTGACCCAGCGATCTTTCAAACTTCCGCCGTGAGAATCTGGCAAACCGAACTCTCTGAGCAGTTCCGCAAATACCCCACACGGAAGTGTGGGGTATTACCGACTCTTCGCACAATCTCTCCCTTGGGTGGGACTAGCGCTGGGGCGTCGCTCCTCTCTTAATCACCGTAAGCTTGACGTCCGACGGGTACTGCTTCGAATGATGCACCACGTTATGGGCGACGACGCCCTTCGACTCGTCGTAGTTCTTTCCGCCTGTGTTCAGGTTTCGATCAAACCGTGGGAAGTTGCTGCTCGACACCTCGATCCGAATCCGATGGCCTGCTTCGAAGTAATTACTCGTCGTCATCGGCTGAAAGCTGAACTTGTAAACCTTGCCCGGCTCCATCCGCGCCAGAGGCTTGTCGTAGCCGTTGCGATACCTCATCCGCTGGATCGTCTCGTCGAGATTGTATGCCTTGCCGTCCGGATAAACGTCTATCAGCTTCACCGTGAAGTCGGTGTCCTTCGCGTCCGATGACACGTAGAGCGTTACCTCGATCGGACCGCTCACTTCGATGCCTTCCTTCAAAGGCTCGCTGCTGTAAACAAGAATATCCCGGCGCTCTTCCATCTTGCGTTGATCGAAAGCGCCACCCGCGACTGCGTTGCCTGTGCAGCACACGTTCCCGCCGTAAGACTGAACTGGATTCATCGGATCGTAGTCGAACTTGTCAGCGCTGTCGGTGACCGAAGGAGCATCGCTGAGCACGCCGTCTCCGTTAAGTGTATTAGCCTTGCCGTTGCTCCCGAGATACAAGGCCATCGGTTGGGCGCCGGTCGGAGGCCACGTATCTGAAGACTGCCACTTGTTGAGACCCATTGTGTAGTACCGCACCTTCGGCATCTTTTCGAGAATTCCGTTCTGTTCTCCTTTGAGGAAACGATCGAACCACGCCCAGGTCAGCTCGTCGTAATTCAATCGCGCGTCGCCGACGCTGCGCTCGCCGACCATTGTGTTCTCAGTTGCGCGCTTGTACGAGCAATGCAGCGTCGGCGCGATGATTGCGTATTGCTGATTGGCGATCTCGGGCTTAGCCGTTTTGCGCACGTGATTGTAAGCCGCAAGGTTCGGCCCAACCGAAACGTCGTACCACGACATAAACCAGAAGCCCGGCACGTTGATCTTCATGTTGTCGTGCCACAAGCCGCCCTTGTACCACGCCGGATCGTTCGGCTCGCGTTTGATCATCGCGCCGCCGGTATCGACAGGCATCGGATCGGCGAAAATCCCGTGAGGGCCGTCGACTGCTTTCATAATGTCCATCACCGGAAGATGCTGAAGCGCCTTCGACCAATCGACGGACGGTAATTGCTGCGCGAGATCGAACGACTTTGACGCGCGAATCAAGTCCTCCTGCGAAGTGTTTGCGGGAAACAGCGGGCGCACCTGATTCTGCTCGCCGTAGATCCACGCTATGAACAGCATCTGAACCGCGCCGCCTCGATACCAGTTGCCTTGTTCGTAATAACCACCTACGCGGCCGACACCCGCGCCAAAGCCTTGCGGGATAAACGCCCCGAGCGCCGGATTGCCGAGCGCGGCGACTGCCAATTGCCATTCCGCTGTGGACGAGCAGCCGATTAATCCGACCTTGCCGTTCGACCACGGCTGCTTCGAAATCCAAGTCAACTCGTCATCGCCGTCGCTGAGAGGCGGGCCGAGGATGTCGTAGTTTCCCTCCGAGAAAAAATGGCCGCGCTCGTTGATCTCGACGAAAGCGTACCCTCGCTTCACCGCGTCCAGCTCGTTGCTCATGTCGCGAGGCGCGCCGCTCCGCACGTCCCAGTAATTGAAGTTGTAAGGCGTTCGCACGAAGACCGTCGGATATTTCTTCGACGTATCTTTCGGGCGATAGACGTCGGTGGCCATGCGCTTGCCGTCGCGCATCGGGATCATGAGTTTGCGCTGGATGATCGCCACCGATTCGAGCTCTTTCTCGATCGTGTTACGGCGGGCGATCAGCTCGGGGGTAGCGCCGCCGCGTTGCTGTCCCGGCGCTACCCCAATTGCGATGACCAATCCGGCAATGACGACTATTAGAGTCAGGAAGATGTTTCTTCGCATGCGAGTGCTCCTTGGCGAAGTTTGTAGTACGGCCTTTAGGCGTTCGTATATCATTAGTTCGATCAATGGTACAAACTTCCGCCTAAAGGCGGTACTACAAACTGGTTAGTGATGCGCCTGTCTTTCTATCGCACTGGCCGCGGCTACGCAAGCGAATATCCGGTAGATATCGAGGTTTGGAGATACAAGAATCGGATGGTTGAGGCGTGACGGGGCAGGCTCACGTGAGGAAGCCGACATTCTCGAACGACGTGCCCAGTACCGTCTTCGAGTCGACGCCCAGCCATTTGTCGAGCACTGTCGCGTACACAGAGCGGAAGTCAACGGTGAATTTCATGTTTCCGGCGATGTCGAGGTTGGTTGCCGCAAGCGAGGGCTGCTGACCGTACAGTCCGCCTCGAACCGAGTTGCCAATTACAAATAGCGGCGCCGCCGTTCCGTGATCCGTGCCAAACGAATCATTCTCGTTTGGGCGGCGGCCGAACTCTGACCACTGCATCATCAACACATTGTCTGCGAGCCCGTGCTGAGCCATATCGTCATAGAACGTCTTCACTGCGTCGGAAAACCATCTTAGCAACCCCGCGTGTTGTCCGCTAAATTTGTCGGCCCGATTATTCGGATGGCTGATCTGATCCGAATGATGATCGAACCCACCGAGCGTGACGTAGAGCAAGCTCGCCTCGGGAATCGTTGTGATAATCTGAGCCAGCATCTTCATCCCTTGCGCGAGGGGATTGTCTGGCGCGTAGGTCACCGACGATGAATAGTTGGCTACTGACGATTTCACCTCCCGCCGTCCGTTGAAACGTGTTGAGCTGATTATTGCTGTCGCCAGAGTAATTGAAGTCAGTGGTGAAATCGTAAAGCGCGAAGTTGAGGATGCTGGGGATCACTACTTTGTTGGAATAGAGCGTCTTCGGGAGCACTCCGCCGACTGAGGAAGCCGGAAGGCCAACTTTGCCAGCCAACGCCACGTCGGCGTACTTGCCGAGCCAGCCTTCGCTTCCCAGCCCGGTCAGATTGGCCGTGTGCCAGATGTCCATCGAAAGAAAATGCGACAGGTTAGGGTTCGGATAACCAACGCCGAGCGTCACCGCTACTCGCCCGGACAAGAAGAGATCTCTGATCTCGGTTAATGCCGGGTGAAAGCCGAACTCGTTTGAGATTATGGTCGAGTGGCCCTGTTTATCTTTCAGCTCCGAGTCCTTGAATGAGAGCGTGGGCCGCTGGCTGTAGTAGCGGGGGTCGGTATAGGGGACAACTGTATTGAGTCCATCGTTGCCGCCCGCGAGCTGAATGATTACCAGAGTCTTACGATCGGCAGCGATCGTCTGACCGCGAGCTTCGCGAATCCACAGCTTGGGCATCACCATGCCGACGCTGACCATCGCGGCGCTTCGTTTTATGAACTGTCTTCTGGTTGTCGGCATACCGCTCCTTCGTGCGCTCACACTCGTGCGAGAGTTCAGCTAAGCTGAAACTCTGAGAGACACATGATCTGATGGACCAGCCCGCGCACCTTCTTGTCTATCGTCAAGTCGTCGGCGACGAAATCGACCGTGTTCCCGCGATCGTCTGTCTGAAGGTAATCGCGCAACGCGCGTGTGGCTGCGCTATCGACGTTGAGCGGACCGAGCACCGAGAGAAAATTCTTGACGGTCTTTTTCGAGCTTGATCTCGAGTACTTCCGCAGCTGGTCCTGTGTCAACCACATTCCGGGCGCGTCAAAATTATTGGTGCGGAAGATCGCCAGAAAGTCGGCGTATGTAAACCGCATCAGCAAATTCGCGGTGTTTATCCACCCGAGCCCGTGAGGCCAACCTGAAACGTCCGGAGGATTGAAAAGTTCCTGGCCTAGCAACCCGGACAAGCCGGCAAGAATGTTCGCGTTTTCCTGACGTCCGGACGTGCCCGGATTGTATCGGCCGCCCAACATTCGTATCGCGCCGACTATCAGCTCGACCGGAGACTTGACCAACGCGAATCGCGCGCGGTCGCTGAAGAATTCATCGGAGGTGAAGATCGCCCGCGCAAGCTCCTTTATTGAATGACCGCTATTGAGATAAACGTCCGCGAACTTCTCCACTGTCACCTTGTCGGATGATGAAGATGTTAAGGGATACACGAAGAATTCGAGCATCTTCCGCGACAGGAATCGCGCGGTTGCGCGGCGCGCGGCGATGATCGTAATGATGTCTTCGCCTCCGAAATTCGCCGTTCGACCATACACTGTCTTCACCCCGTTGTCGTGCTCGGACGGATTGACAACAAACCCAAAGCCGAACGGGTTGTTTGGATCTCGCGGAGGCACGGGCTTCCAGCCGGTAAAAGCGCGCGCGATTTCTTTCACGTCGTCTTCTGTGTAGTTCTGCTCGCCGGTGACCACGTCGGTGATTCCCATCGTGAAGAGTTCTTGGAGCTCGCGAGCGAAGTTCTCGTTCGGCTTCCCGCGCACGCTGGTTATGCCATCTAACCATACGAGCATCGCAGCGTCTTGCGCGACTTTGAGCAGCAGGTCATCGAATCTGTCGAGCGCGTTCTGCCGGAGTGTCGGATTCTGACCGAACATCAACAAGTCGGGGACTTTCGAGATGGCGGTCGCAAAGTGATTGTGCCAGAACAGCGTGAGCTTCTCTTCAAACTGCCGGCGGGTGTGCACCAGTCGCGTGAACCACCACCTTTGCATCTCGCCGCCGTTGAACCTGGACGGGTCTCCGGGGTTGGAAAAGTCGAAGCTTCTTTGGAGCAGATCATCCAAAGACCGGTTGTCGATCTGACTGAAGTTGAGGAGGTAATCGACAGCGCCTTCGCGGCCTCGGGAGGCGAGGTCATCGATTTCTTCGGGCGGTCCGCCGAAGCCCATGCGACGGAGCAGGTGAGCGGACTCTTCGTAGGTGATGCCTGCCATTAGGTCACCTCCTTTATTCTTCGATGACTATTAGTCGGTTCAGCGCGGACGATATATGACAGAGCGCTAAGAGTTCAAGCTTGAGCTTGCGGAATTAGCGACAGCGCAAAGTAGAATTTGAACTCAGAACAGGAACCTTAGCTCACGCCAGCGCGCTTCACGGCTGGTTCACGGGACTCGGCGGGCTCCTCGGGCTCAAGCGACTCGGCGGACTCCGAGGCAATACGCTGAGCTTCTTGGGGGACTTGCTCTTTCATCAGGCGAGTTATCAGGGGTTTAAGCCACAGCACCGCAAGTGCGGCAGCAGTTACGTTGCAGGCTATCATCGCCCAGAACACCGGCATCCACGAGTTATTGTTCTCGTTGACCCACGCAGCCAGCGGGCCCGCCAGAATTGAACCCAGACCTTTTGCCGTGTACTGGACTCCGTAGTTCGTAGTTGCGTGCTTGCTGCCAAAGATGTCGGCGATGGCCGAGGGGAACAATGAATAGATATCGCCCCACGCGAAGAAAACCAAGCCGCATAAAACCACGAACGACACCGGCCGGTCTACGAAGATTGTGAACGCGGTGATGGCTATCGCTTCAAGAGTGAAGGCGATCGCCATCGTGTCGTAGCGGCCAAGATGGTCCGACACCCAGCCGAAGAATGGACGCGCAGCCCCGTTTAGCACGTTGTTGAGCAGCAGGGCCACCGCCAAAACAGTCACTCCACCCAACGCGAACTTGAGCCCGCCCACGGAAATGGCGCTGCGTTCAAATAGAATTCGCGTTTGGTACTGGTACATCTCGCCGATGGGCTTCAACTGCGCGGTCACAACCAGGCCGCTGAACGTGATCAGCGTCATCATCAGGTACAACAGATAAAACGATCGGCTCTTCAACATCTCTCGGGGCGTGTAGTCACGCGACGACTGTTGCACTCGCTTTTGAACTCTTTGTTTGATTTGCTCCCAGCCCGCCGGGAACCAGCCGTCGGGCGGCATTCTCAGAAACTGCGCCGCGATCAGCACGACGATCCCTTGAACCAACCCCCAGGTTATGAAAGCCGATTGATAATGCCCTGCCTTGATCATGTTGTTGATTGGGAGGACCGTGAGCGCGGCGCCGAACCCGTAAGAGCCTGCGACAAATCCCACACACAATCCGCGGCGGTCAGGAAACCACTTCATCCCCGCTCCTACGCACGCGCCGTAAACCGCGCCCGCCCCGACTCCACCCAGACCATAAGCAACGTAAAGCGCGGGAAGAGACTTGGCCATTCCTGCGAGCCCCGCGCCAATCCAACCGATTGCTACAAATGCGCTAGCGAAGCTGACGACGATTCGCGGGCCGAAGCGCTCGACTAGATATGAAGTGAATGGGAACAACCCCGTCTGCGCGATGACGAAGATCGTGAATGCCCAGGAGACCTTGGTGAGAGTTGTGCCGAGGTCTTCCCTCAGCGGCGTGGTGAATTGCGTCCACGCATATTGCAGATTGGCTATCGCCACCATCGCGAGCACGCAGGCTGCCAACACCATCCATCGCGATCTATCGCGTTGATCTTCTGCCATTTCGGCCATTGGTCCACTTCCAAAGTCGTGCAAGGACGGCCCTTACAAGTTCTTAGTTTGATCCAGCAGCTTGGCGCAAGCATACACAGCTCGCGTGTGAAGCATTGGAATACCGATCTTCTCGCCAAGCTCCACCACAGCTCCGACTATCGCCTCGAGTTCCAACGGCCGGCCCGCTTCTACGTCTTGAAGCATCGAGGTCTTGTGATGGCCAACCTTTGCGGCCCCTTCGAGCCGCTGTTCGATTGATACGCCTAATTCGATCCCAAGCTTTTTTGCGACCGCTTCTGCTTCGGTCATTATCGCGGTTGCCAGGGCCCGTGTGTCTGAGAACCGCACTATCTCACCAAGAGTCGCTCGAGTCAACGCGCTGATGGGATTGAATGCCACGCTGCCCATCAGCTTCACCCACATCTCGTGACGAATATCAGTACGAATCGGAGCGCGCAATCCAGCCCGAATAAAGGACTCGGCTATGCGGCGACAGCGCTCGCTCTTTGAGCCGTGAGGTTCGCCCAGCGACAAGCGCGTGCCCTCGATGTGCTCGATCACACCCGGCTCGACGATCATCGCCGACGGATAAACGACGCAGCCGATGACTCGAGCGGGATCAACGCTGCGACTGATGACTCCACCTGGATCGACCGATTCAAGCTGCGTTCCTTCCCACTCGCCTCCGTGGCGATAGAAGTACCACCATGGTATTCCGTTTTGCGCGCTGACGACCGAAGTGTCGCGGCCGATGAGCGGCGCCAGTCGCGGCGCTATTGCGGGAAGACTGTGCGCCTTCAGCGTAAGCAACACAACGTCAACTTCGCCGACGGATTCGATATTATCGGTAGCCGAAGTTCTTACTTCGAAATCGCCAATCGCTCCACGAACGCGAACGCCACGCTCTTTGATAGCTTGCAGATGAGGACCTCGAGCTATCAGAGTCACGTCTTCGCCCGACCGCGCAAGCATCGCCCCCACAAATCCGCCTATAGCGCCCGCGCCGACAACCGCAAATCTCATAGTTGGCCCAGAGAATCGAGATAGTCTAGTTCTTTCCACCGGCCTTTGGAGCGAACCGCTTCTGAAGTCGCTGCAAAGTCAGCGCATTGCCACGATCGAAAAATTGGCGCATCTTCTTTGACTCCTCGTCGCTCCCAAAACCCAAGCTAACCTCTCTCACACGCGTCTTGCCCTAACCGATCTTTTCAAAATAGATCACCGTCCACATGTTCTTAACGGCATTGGGAAACGGGAATCCTTCAGGCGGCTTGCTCACTTTGATCGCAAGCATTCGCTTAGGCTCGTAGCAGATAATCGTATTTTCTATTGTCTTAGGATCTCCAATCTCACCCTTCGGGTCATAGTGCGTCCTGAACTTGCCGCCCAGCTTCAGGTCGATTTCGGCGTGGGCGGCCATCCACGACTCCAGCCCCTGCCTGGTGGTGAAGGCCGACCAAGTCTCGTCTAACGACGCATCAACGATTCCCTCATGAACGAGCGGGCCGTTCTCATCCGCTCTACCAAATGCTATCGTCGTCGTGATTGCGGCGATTGCTAGTAATAGCGCAAATATTTTGGGCTTCATGGAGGCTCCTCTTCAAATTGAAAGGATCGGCGACAAGGTCTCTCAACCATTGTCGTGACGGATGTCTGCAATTGTGGCGGCCACGTCCCGTCGCTGAATCTTGCCTGTTGCCCCGCGGGGAATAGTGTCGACGATGTAGATCACCTTCGGGCACTTGAACTCCGCAAGCGACGCGCGACAATGGGCGATCAGCTCCGCTTCGGTGGCCGTGGCTTTGAGCACCACCGCTGCGGCGACCCCTTCACCGTAGACTCGATCCGGTATGCCAAAGCATACCGCGTCCGCGACGGCGTTATGTGTGAGCAACGCAGCATCGATCTCCGCCGGAGCGATCTTCTCGCCTCCGCGATTGATTAACTCCTTGATGCGGCCACACAACTTCAGATATCCGTCAGCGTCCAAGTAACCTTGATCGCCGGTGCGGAACCAGCCATCAGTGAACGCCTCGGCGTTAGCCTTCGCGTTGCCTTCGTACCCGCTGAAAACGTTTGGGCCTTTGATTGATACTTCGCCGGTCGCGTCTGCTGAAAGTACCGCACCGGCGTCATTCAGTATTGCAATGTCCACTCCCGTGCCGCATCCGACCGAGCCGGGCTTGCGCGCGGAAGGCGGGAGCGGATTGGAAGCCATCTGATGCGCCGCCTCAGTCATGCCGTAAGCTTCAAGCACCGGCGCGCCGAACCGCTCTTCCAGGTCCGCCATGGTCTGCGGAGCCAGCGCAGCGCTGCACGAACGAACGAAGCGAAGCTGCTCGGCGCCGGCTGGCCTCGCGCCCTGCTTGGTTCTGGCGAGCAGCACTTGATGAATGGTTGGCACCGCGGAGTACCAGCTCACGCGATGCTCGCGCACAGTCGACCAAAACGAGAGCGGGTTGAACTTCGAAGGAACCACTACCGTCCCACCGGTCAGCAACGTTGCAAACGTCGAAGCGACCAGACCGTGCACGTGAAACAGCGGCATCACACATAAAGAAACGTCTTCGCTCGTCAGCTTGTACGTGTCGGCAACATTGCGAGCCGAGATCATCAGATTGCGGTGCGCGAGCGGCACTCGTTTTGGGCGGCTTGTCGTACCGCTGGTGTGCAGAATCAATGCGATGTCATCGGGAGTGAGATGCTCGCGAGTGCGCGCCGGGCCGGCAGTCCCGGCGCAAGAGAGCTGAACGCTGTCATCACCATCGATTTCAGCTTCGATGATCAGTGTTGTCGCGCCTGCTGCGGCGCGAGCCTCAGCCCCGCCGCCTGGCGGAACGATCAACGCGCGAGCGCCGGTGTCTTCGAGATAGAACTTGAACTCGTCCACCTTGTAAGCTGGATTGAGCGGCGCCGCAGTGCCGACTGCGGATGCCGCGAAAAAGGAAGCGATCATCTCCAGCCCGTTCGGTAGCGCGATCGCGATCCGGTCGCCCCGCCCGAGACCCAACTTGTTTAGCTCCGACGCGAGCGAGTTCACCTGCGTGCGAAACTGTTCATACGTAACGGAAGGTCCTCCTGGAACTTGAATAGCGAAATTCGATGGCCTGCCGCCCTCGAGCAGTTCAAGAAGCATCTTCGTCTCCGTTCGCGCTAAGATCTGGCTTGTTGCCGCCGGACAGCGCAGCGTATCATCGCGATTCGGCAACTGTCCAGTCTGTTGCCCTGGTGGCAACGGTTTTGATATTTTTACCTTCTCTGTTGATTGCTTATGCCTAAAGATGATCTCAAGATTGCGATTCGTAGCCGATTGCTGTACGCGGGAGTCCTAGCCGCGCTGGCATGCTTTGGATGCGGAAAAAGCGAACCGGCAAAACAAACGTTGACTAATCCAGCGCCAGCTCCCGCCCCAATCGAGCAGCCAAAGCCGGCCTCCGAGCTGGTCACGATGGACGTAGCCAAAGCGGTTATGGTTACCGTCGAGCTCGACTTCGGCCCGAAGGTTCCAACAATAGCCGAGGCGATAACGCAGGTCGAGCGACGTTATCAACCCGACGACGGAATAGGCCGCACGTTCGCGATCCTCGATGCCTACGGTGAGCCGACGCCCGACGGCAAGCTTCTGCATATATCGATGCACGTGAGCAGCGAGAAGCCCGGGCTCGGATGGCTCATCTTCAAACGCACGGGCGAGGTGCTGTGGCGGGGCAGGATCAATCCGACTTCGATGCCGATCCCATCGAAGAATCTGACGATACTTCTGGACAACGGGAAGGGCTCGACACTCACAGTGGATGCTTCCACAAACCCAAGCTCGATCATTGAGGCACGAGTTAAACCCGGTGACTTACCGGTGCGAGACATCTGGCCGGACGGCGAACAGCGCGACATAACTTTCATCTACAGCGCGTGTGGATGTCCGGTGCACGTGCTTGTGAAGCGAGTTGGTGATCGAACAGTTCGGGTCAAAGATACGCCGGTGATTTTCCCGGATGATCCCGGTGCAGTGCAGCTTATCTCGCGGCTAATGAAGTGGTGATCACGTCAGCCTAAAACCACTGGAGACTTAAGAGATGCCACGAATCGTGAGATGCGGACTCATACAAGCAGCCAATGAAGAACCCGCCGAAAGCTCCATCGAAAAGATCAAGAAGGCGATGGTCGATAAACACGTCGCTATGATCGACGACGCAGCAAAGCAAGGCGTGCAGATCATCTGCCTTCAAGAGCTTTTCTATGGGCCTTACTTCCCCGCCGAGCAGAACCCTCATTGGTATGATCTAGTCGAACGCATCCCCGACGGTCCTACGACTCAGCTTATGTGCGAGATCGCGCGTCAGCACAAGATGGCGATGGTTGTTCCGATCTACGAAGAAGAGATGACCGGCGTGTATTACAACACCGCGGCGGTGATCGACGCTGACGGCAAGTATCTGGGCAAGTATCGCAAGACTCACATCCCGCATTGTCTGCCGGGCTTTTGGGAGAAGTTCTACTTCACACCGGGCAATTCAGGCTTTCCGACTTTTGAAACCAAGTACGCGCGGATAGGAGTTTACATCTGTTATGACCGTCACTTCCCCGAAGGCGCGCGAGCGCTTGGGCTGAACGGCGCGGAGATCGTGTTCATTCCTTCGGCAACTACTAAAGGACACGCCGATTATTTGTGGGAGCTTGAACAGCGCGCGCACGCAGTGGCGAACGGCTACTTCGTCGGAACGATCAATCGTGTTGGGACTGAGGCTCCGTGGAACATCGGCGAGTTCTTCGGCTCGTCTTACTTTTGCAATCCCGACGGGAGGATTCTCGCAAAGGGCAGCGAAGACAAAGATGAATTGATCGTCGCCGATTTAGACCTCGACGAGATCAAAGAGGTGCGAACTCACTGGCAATTCTATCGCGACCGCCGGCCTGAGATGTACAGTACGCTTTGTGGAGAGTAGAACCATCGCGCCGTGGTATACTCGCATTCGAGGGGGTTGAGATGTCTCAAACAATTCCGCTGCCACCACCCGGATTTGACGCGCTATCCGTGGAAGAGCAAATTGACTACCTTCAGTCTCTATGGGATCGCATAGCAGCGCGTCCCGAAGAGGTCCCTGTGCCCGATTGGCATCGCCAGATACTCTCGGAACGAATGGCCGCTTATGATGCGAATCCGAGTGAGGGGAAGCCCTGGGAGGAATTCGAAGAGGAACTGACGCGGGAGACTGAAGAGCGATAGAGTAATTAATGAAACGGAGCGTCACGATTCTACCAGAAGCTCAGGCTGATATAAGGGAGGCTGCCTTATGGTACGAAAGCCGAGAGCCTGGATTGGGAACTCGTTTCAAAGCTGAAATTCGTCACGCACTCAGACGCATCCGGACCAACGCCCTGATGTTTCGGGCTATCGATACAAGGATCCGACGCGCACTCCTTAAGAGCTTTCCCTACTCAGTTTATTTCACAGTCGAGGCGAAAAGAGTTGTAGTCTTCGCTGTTCTTCATCAACATAGACATCCCGATACTTGGAAGTCCCGATCTTAGAATGCACATGGGTGTCCCTGAACTCCGCGGAGCGTTGCCTGCTATTCTGTTTCTGTAAGAGGCAGAGCCCGATTTCTCAGATTATGTCTTAAATGGTCCCATCGGAAGACAGCAGATAAACGCGCTAAGTCGGCAGATCATCGGCCAAGCAAACATCAACAGCGAAGAGATTCGCACTCTCCGGATTCCACTTCCACCCCTCGACGTTCAGCGAAAGTTAATGCAGACCGTTTGCGCAGCGAGAGAAGAAATGGCCCGCGAGCGCTCCGCTGCAGCGAGATTAAAGGATGATATCGCGGCCGAAGTTGAGGCGCTGATCCTTGGAACCAAGAAAATGACGCTCTAAACGAAGGTCGCGGTCGATGATTGTCCGTCTATCTTCTTGCAGGCCTGCTTTTCAACAGCGGCACCATGCCGAGCACGAAGCTGAAATCCGCGTTCTGGCCCACTGCCGTCTGCGCATAGGCGTGATGACAATTCACACAAGACGCCGTGGGCTGAATGTAAGTCTCAAGTGTCGTGTTCCCTTGCACCGTGGGAAGCCCGATGATCGGCTGAGGATTGGGTTCATCCAGCACCACCGACCACTGGCTCCCGATCAGGTGATAGTTAGCCCACACCGTTCCCGCCATCTTAGCCTGCCACTCGGCGTTTACAGACTGTGTTTCTCCGTAAATCGGCACCGACCTCACTACCTGAGTGCCGTGCATCTTGTCCGGCGCATAGGCGGCCGCGTAAGGCGCTGAAGGCGCCCACTTGAACTTTCCGCCCTTCGGCGGTTTCGGCGACGGCGTGTTTGGCGGATAGCAGTTGTTAACGAGACACTCAGGACTGTAGTAGGAGTAAGGACTTTGGCCGGCGCCGTCGGGCACGTTGTCCACCTGTTCGAACGTGCTCCAGATCCATCGGGTGAAGTTGTGAGTCTTGTGAAGAATGTGCAGGCCGACCAGCCCGATCACCGCCGGAATACACAACGGCTTCCCGTTCTGCGAATCCGCCGCATCGACGAAGATCAGCGCTTGCCGCGTGTAGAACCTCTCGGGTTTGTCGCCTGTGTTCGGGTCGAGTATTCGCCACGCTGCTTTGACTTCGATTGCGCCCACGAGACCGAACTTAGTCGGTCCGGCAGGAAAATTGACTGTCTTGCCGCTCTGCTTGTAGGCGAATTGCCCGCCAAGCGTTTGAAGGTTGTTGGCCTTGACGTAATTGACTTCGTCGGGGTTGAGACGAATCTCGTACAGAGTGAAGTTCTGGTTGCGATCGATCAACACCCCTCCGACCGCTTCGAGAATATTGGCGCCCGGTTTCTTGATCAACGCCGCTTTGATATGAGCGTTCTTAGCGATGCGCCGAAGGGCTTTCGCGCCGGTTGTATCGACACCCGACGGGCATGGAGGAGTCGGTTGATTTGGGATGAACAAGTCTTCAGCGTTCATGTAAGTCTCCCACACGCGAGGGATGTTGTCCCATTGTCCGGGCGGCTTCTGTCCGGGAACGTTGGCGGGACAGTTCAATGCCACAAATGACTGCCACGAGAACTCGTCGAAGGGCGTTTGGTCTGCGGGATCGATGCCGCGACCGTAGGCCGGATTCAGCTTGACGATTACTTCGTTTGGCACCGAAGGGCACTGGCCCTGCGCGATCGATGCAGCTTCAGACGCATTCGGATTGAACTGCGAATTGCGACCAGGAATCCACTGACCTAACAGAGTTAGAGCCACGAGAACTGTGATTGATATCGACGAAAGGCGTTTCATATTTTTCTCCTTGCTAGCGGTCCAGTCTGAAAGTGAAGTTGTTTGCGAGGCTCCTGTTGCGATTTGCCTCAGCGGGGGTTATAAGACACGAGGAATCGATTGTCAACACACACACACGCACCGCGGAAGGACATCCGAAGTCGAGCGAATGTATCGTTGACACCGAAAACTAGGCCGTTGTTAAATTGAAGGGTTGGAGCGAGCGCCTTTGATGAAGCCAGTGAAGCACAGGATGACCGTTGGCCCGAGATCGCGACTAGCTTCTGTCGTGCTTCTTTGTCTGTTGGCGCACGCCTTCTTCGTCAGCGTCACACATCATCACGGTTTGAGCCGCACTTTATCGCCCGATGCGATCGCAACGCTGACGGCAGATGACGATGGAGGTTCGGGCGCGGAGCCGGATTCCGGCGGCGATGCGCATTGCCTTTCGTGCCGGCTCCAGCGCAACTTCAATTCAAACATTCATACCGCGACAGTATTAGTCCAGCCGATTGAAAAGCCGCTGTACCGCGAGCCCCTGCTGATCCAGCGATGCTTGCGAGGTTCTTCACTTCTAATCCTGAGCCGCGCGCCTCCGCTGTCTTAGCGCTAGAAAACGCGCCTTGCCAAGCGCTGATGCAAAGATAAAGTCGTAGCGAACTCACCTTCGACCTTCATCACCTTGCCGAGCAATTCAGGCTCGAGGCGCAGGCATTAACACGAGATAAGAGAGCAGCGGAACTTGGAGGACAGTAGAATGATTAGAAACCTTCTTGCATTTTTAGTGATCTCAGTCACGATCTGGTCAGGCTCGGTTCGGAGTCTGACTGCGAACGCCGAACCGGCGCAGGCAACCACTGGGACGGTCCAAGGACAAGTCACCGACTCGTCCGGCGCGGCGGTCGTCGGCGCAAGCGTGACTCTTTCTAATTCCATCACAAACTACAAAGTCACGACGAAGACTGATGATACTGGCGCGTTTCGATTCCAGAACGTGCCGTTCAACTCTTACAAGGTAACCGTCAGTGCGCCTGAGTTCCAGCAAAACGAGCAAACGATCGATTTGCATTCTGCGGTGCCAACGCAAGTGAACGTCCAACTCGCGGTCAAAGCTTTGTCCGCTGAAGTCAGCGTCTCCGCAGACGAGTCGCACGTGATCGAGCCCGACCGCACAAGCGCGGACACCGATCTGAACACGCCGATGCTGATGAAGCAGCTAGGCGCCGCGCCTTCTCGCGGGCTTCAAAAGATGGTCGAATCAGCGCCAGGCGTTGTCGCCGACGACAACGGGCGCATCCATCCGCGCGGGTCCGAGTCTAACGTCCAAACCGTGATCAACGGTGTGCCCGTAACTGAGAACCTGTCGGCTATATTTGCTACGTCGATTGACCCGCGAACTGCTGCTCACGTTGAAGTGCTGACCGGCGGCATCCCCGCCGAGTTTGGTGATAAGCTAGGCGCCGTGGTAAACGTCAACACAAAGTCGGGACTCGACATGCCGATTTCCGGAGAGATCGCGAGCAACATCGGAAGCTTTGTTACCGGCGATGCGTTCGCGACATTTGGCGGCCACGTTCAGAAGTTCGGTTGGTTCACAGCGTTTTCGGGCTCGACGACGCATCGCTACCTCGATCCTCCGACGATCGAGAACTTCCATAACATAGGGCGCTCTGCCAGCAACTTCACTACCCTCGACTACAACCCGACGTCGAATGATTTCTTGAAGCTGACGCTAATGTTCGGCGGAGCTAAC